>Ga0134125_10009155_pt1 | contig 11153 bp, 7 predicted proteins | sample KB31751_FD_96464 | JGI IMG/M metagenome (GOLD analysis project Ga0134125, IMG submission 96464) | Terrestrial soil microbial communities with excess Nitrogen fertilizer from Kellogg Biological Station, Michigan, USA - KB3-175-1 | ecosystem: Environmental > Terrestrial > Soil > Unclassified ...
CGAGAGCCACGGACGCTCCAGGCGCCGGCGGTGGATGCGCACCTGCTGCCAGAGCGTCCACAGCAACATCGGCAGCAGCACCGACGCGTTGAGCAGCGTCAGCGTCCTCGTCAAGCGCGGCGCGTAGACCACGGCGCTCACGCCTAACAACATGAGCACCACCGCCCGCACACCATTGAGGTGGCGTTCAGCGTTGGCACGCTCGGCGGCGAGCAAGGCCGCCGTGGTCGGCCCTTCGTGTGATGTCGTGGTGCGGGTTGGTTCCAGCACGGACTCCTCGCGCTCTCGCGCGAAGACGCGCGACGGTGGCGAAAGGAGGACGTCCGGTCGGCACCTCACGTCACTCCGAGCAGGAGAGCGCCGGACGAGCGGCGCCTTGGTCAGACTTGCCGCACGGACGCCGTGTGTCGAGAATTGCCCATGCCGTTTCGCGTGTGGGATCGGGTGCGCCGAGTGAATTGGCGTCCGTGGTTGTTGGGCGCGTACGCGTTGAGCGTTCTGGTGGTGGCCACGCCTAAGGGGCTGCACCACTCGGACAACAATTTCTTGATCTTCGACGCCGCGTTCAGAAACCTTCGCGCCGGCCGCGACCTGTACGCGCCGCACCCCGAGCAGTATCTCGACCTCTTCAAGTACAGTCCGGCGTTCGCCGTGCTCTTCGCGCCGATTTCGGCGCTGCCGGACACGCTCGGCCTGGTGCTCTGGGATGCCATCAACACGATGCTGCTCGCGTGGGCCATCGTGCGGCTGATGCCGGATCGCCGCGGCAACGTCGTGCTGGCGCTGACGTTCCTCGAGATGTTCGGCTCCATGCAGCATTCGCAGTCGAACAGCTTGCTGGCGGCGTTGGTCATCCTGGCGTTTCTGGCGCTGGAAGCGGAGCACCCCATACGCGCCGCGCTGGCGCTCGCGATCGGCACCGCGGTCAAGATCTTTCCGATCGCCGGCGCCGCGATGGCCTTGCCGCGACCGCGCCGCTTCCGGTTCGCCGTTGCGTTAGGCGTCGTGCTCGCGGTGGTGCTCGCGCTGCCGTTTCTGGTCGTCGCGCCGCACGAGGTGAAGGCGCAGTACGCATCGTGGATGGCGCTCCTGCCGCGCGACGCGGTATCGGACACGGTGGCCGGTCGCGGGATGCACACCGGCGGCGTGCCCGAGCAGCTGCATCTCTGGTTCGGGACGCGCTCGTCGCCGTTCGTGGTCGAAGTGATAGGAGCGGTGCTGCTCGTGCTGCCGCTTGTTGCTCGTTGGAAGCGGTGGGCCGATCCCGATTTCCGGGTTCGATTCCTCGCGTCGCTGCTCGTGTTTCTGGTGATCTTCAATCACCGATCGGAGTCGCCGTCGTTCGTGATCGCGATGGTCGGCATCGCCATCTGGTTCGCGGCGTCGGCGCCTGATGCGCTCACGATTTCGGTGATGGCGGCCGCGTTCATCATCGTTTCGCTCGGGGCGTCGAGCGCAGTGCCGAACGCGGTGCGCGTTGGCGTGGTGATGCACTATCGTCTCAAGACGCTGCCGTGCGTGATTGCATGGCTCGTCATGCAGGCTGAGTTGTGGGGGTGGCGCGTGCCGCGTCCGTCCGTGCCCGCGCTCGCGACCCTCTGGCGGGCACGAGATGCCACGGTAACGTCGTCGTGACAGTTCCCGCGTTCGCTGGTGGCATCGGCTTTGCGCTTACGTTTCGATGGTGAGGAGCGGCCACGAATCAACTGAACAAGGAACTCCGATGAACAGAACACCGGGTTGGGTCTCGCGCTTGGTCGCGAGCTCGTTGATTGCTTGCGCGGGTACGCTCGCGATCGCGTCCGCGCTGCACGCGCAGGACGATCAATTGGCCGACCGCGCGAAGCGCGCGGGCGAGGTGTTGTCGGAGCTGGTCTCGGTTCCCGATCGGTCGCCGCCCAAGTCGCTCCTGAAGGAGGCCGTGTGCGTGGCGGTCGTTCCGGGCGTGGTGCAAGCCGGCTTCGGCGTGGGTGGGCGCGCCGGCTATGGCTTGGTGAGTTGCCGCAGCGGCGGGGACTGGAGCTGGCCCACGTTCGTTGGGCTCAAGGGCGGCAGCTTCGGACTGCAGATCGGCGCGCAGTCGGCCGACGTCGTGCTCATCTTCATGAATCAGAACGCGCCCAAAACGATCGCTGGCTCATCGTTCGATTTAGGCGGCGAGGTGTCGGTAGCGGCCGGTCCAATGGGACGCGATCTCTCCGCCGCTACCGATTACAAGGCACAAGCCGAGATCTATTCGTACTCGAAGAGCAAGGGATTGTTTGCCGGCATCAAGATCGCGGGCACCAAGTGGGAGATCGACTACTCGGCGAACAAGAAGGCGTACGCGTCGGCCGGCGCCGCGTTAGACGGCGGCACGAGCAAGAGCGTTGGGCATGAGCTGAACACGGATGGCGGGAAGGCGCCGTCACTCGTGCAGCCGTTCATCGCGAGTCTGCGCAAGAACGTGCCTTCGTCGTCATCGCCGTGATGCTTACTGCGCCTGCGCCGTGGCTGACGTGTCCGGCTTGAGCCAGCGTGTCAGCCAGTTGTCGGTGGCTTCCTCGATGAGCGTGAAGCTCTGGAGATCATAGGCGGCTCCATGGTGTCCCGGCGGATAGATGCGCAGCGGCACGTCCTTGCCCACGGCCGTGAGCGCCGTGAGGAGCTGCATGGTGTTCTGCGGGTGCACGTTGTCATCCATCATCGAGTGGATGAGCAGCAAGTGCCCCGTCAACTTGGACGCGTGCAGGATGGCCGAGCTCGAGTCGTAGCCGGCTTCGTTCTCGCCTAACAGTCCCATGTACCGCTCGGTGTAGATCGAGTCGTACAGGCGCCAGTCGGTGACGGCCGAATTGGCGACGCCCACCGTGAACAAATCCGGATACTGCTCCATCGTGAACACGGTGGAGTAGCCGCCGTAGCTGGTGCCGATGATGCCCACGTGGCGTGCGTCCACGAACGGCAGTTTGTCGAGGTATCGGGCTGTTTCGGCGAAGTCGTGGCTCTCCCATTTGCCCAGGTCGCCGTACACCACTTTCATGAACGCGCTGCCGTAGTTGTTGTTGCCGCGATTGTTCACGTCGGCGACGATGAACCCCTGTTGCGCGAGCCACTGCGTGATGGGACTCGACGCGAACGAATCGAACACGTCCTGGGAGCCCGGGCCGCCATAGACCGCGAACACCACCGGGTACTTGCGGGTGGAATCGAACGGGATGGGCTTCACGATGGAGCCGTCGAGACGCACGCCGTCCGACGTGGTGAAGGAGAACAGCTCCGGCGGCGAATACGCGTGCGACGTGAGCCAGGCGCGCAGCTGGTGATTGTCGACCAGCGTGCGCAGCTTCTTGCCGGCCGTCGTCCATACGTCGACGACCGTCGGCGTTTTGATCGAGCTGTAGTGTTCGATGTAGAACTTTGTGTTAGGCGACATGTCGATGTCGTGCACGCCGTCGCCGGTGGTGAGGCGGCGCTCGTGCTTGCCGTCGAAATCGATCGCGTAGAGCTGGCGCTCGAGCGGCGAGGCTTCGGTGCCGCTGTAGTAAATGGTGTGTTGTTTGGAGTCGATGCCTCGAACTTGCGTGACCATCCATTTGCCGTGCGTCACCTGATCCAGGAGCTTGCCGGAATAGTCGTAGCGATAGATGTGCTGATATCCGTCGCGGTCGGACAGCCAGAAGAACTCGTCGAGTCCGGCCGGGAACGTCATCAGGTCCTGCACGTTGGCGTAGAAGTCGGACACGTCGATCCAAGTGCGTGATGAATCGCGCAGCACCATGCGCTTGCCGCCGTTCCGCACGTCGAAGAAGAACAGCGTCATCACTTGCTGACGGCGATCGAGCGTCACCATCGCGAGCGTATCGGGATGGCTCGTCCAGTAGATGCGCGGGATGTAGTACTCGCCGGTTAGGCCGGGGTCGAGCCAGATCTTGGCGCCGGTCGACACGTTGACCACCCCGATTTTCACGGTGGGATTGGGATCGCCGGGCTGCGGGATGCGAATGGTGTCCCACACCTGGTGGCGGCCGGCGTAGTTGCTCAACTGGATCGTCGGCTCCTTGCTCTCGTCCACCTGCCAGTAGGCCATGTACCGGTTGTCGGGCGACCAATTCCAGGCCTGGACGAGACCGAACTCTTCCTCGTACACCCAATCGAAGTGGCCGTTGTAGACGTGCGCGGTGGCGTCCGAGGTGAGGCGCGTCTGCTTCTTCTGCGCCAGATCTTCCACGTACATGTCGCCGTCGCGCTCGTACCCCAGCAGCATTCCGTTAGGCGACAGCTCCGCCGTGCGCGCGCCGCTGGCGGCGAGCTGCAGGGAGCGGTCGGCCAGCGTGTACACGTAGTAGTCCGCGGTGCCCGAGTTCCGATAGATGGGCGTGAAGTGCGTCTGGAAGACGAGGTGTCGGGAGTCCTTGGCCCATTGGAACGAGTCGTACGAGAAGGGCTCGTTTCCGCCCGGGAACGTGAGGCCCTGCGCGCTGAAGAGCAGGGTATCGCGTCCGGTGATCGGGTCGGTGGCGTGAATCGTCTCCTGGCCCGTCTGCGGGTCGTGGACGATGTACGAGTAGCGCGCGCCGCCCTCGATCCAGTTGACGTCTTCGGGGCCGGACTCGCCGCGCAGCGCTCGTCCCGCGCGCAGCGCGTCGGCGAACGATGTCATCTTCGCCTTCTCCTGCGCCGGCGTGCTGCGAGGGTGAGCCAGGGCGAGTACGCCGCAGCATACGGCGACACACACACGCGAAAAGCCACGTCCGTGCATGACGAGTCCTGTCGGTTGAAGTTAGGCATGGCCGCGCGTCGCGCGACCGCGATGGCCGGCGCAACACGGCCCGCCCCGCGCGCGCCAACGAAGGCGCACGCAGGCCGGGCCATGCAAGATGTCGAGCCGGCGCGTTCCGCGCGAGGCGCGCGGAACGCGTTGGCGGAGCGGCTTACTGCTTCGTCAGCACCCCGCAGGCTACGATCGTTTTCATGTCCGTCGGCGACGCGTGGATGTTGATCATGTACGATCCGCTCGCGTCCAACGGCGCCGAGACCTTGGCGCTCGACGTGCCCTTGCCATCATCGCCGACTTTAATCGGCGTGTACGAGCTGCCGCCGCCCACCACGCCCTGATCGGCGCCGCAGGTGCCGCGATGCACGTGCCACGGATGCGTCGACTTCGGCGTCGCACCGGCGATGTTCACTTTCGCCGTGAACCCCTTGCCGTCCTTGTCAGGCGTCACGGTCGCACTGCCGAATACGTGCTCGTCGCCCGCGTAGGACGATGGCGCGCTCAAGGTGGCCGTCCAACCGCTGTCAGCGGCAGCGCTGGTCGCGCGCGGCGCAATCGCGCTGGGTTCGGCGCCGCGATGACTTGCTACTACGGCCGCTGCGACGAAGGCGATGAGCGCCGTCGTCGGAGCAATGTGTCGTGCGAACATCGACTCCTCCTCTCGGGTGGGAAGATTCGCTGCGAAACCGCCGGTGCGTCGTGCAGAAGTCGTGCGCGGCGCGCCTCAAAACGGCAAAAACGGGCGGGCCGAATGACCGAACACCATCAGCAAGCTCTAAAGGTACGGCTGTGCGAGCCAGGCCACCCCGTCCCGCAGCTTGGTCCACAGCGGACGTCCGCGTAACGCTTCGAGCGTGAGCAGCGTGCTCGATGAGAGCTTGTCGTCGATCAGCGCCCCGACCCGTCGCGCGAAGTCGCGCGAGTAGCATTCCACGTTGTACTCGAAGTTGAGCCGCAAGCTCCGCGGATCCCAGTTCGCCGATCCGATGAGCGACCATGCATTGTCGATCACGAGAAGCTTGCTGTGATCGAACGGCGGCTTCGACAAATGTACGCGACATCCGCCCTCGATGAGCGAGCCGAGCTTTGCCGTAGCGGCCCACTGCACCAGACGCAAATTGCCTCGCTGCGGCAGCACGATCTCGACCGGCACGCCGCGCATGGCGGCCACGCGCAGCGCGTCCACCATCGGCGTATCGGGCAGAAAGTACGGCGTCACCACCCGCACGGAGTGCGACGCTTGCGCGAGCGCGCCGAGGATGGTCATGAGCAGCGCTTCGAAGTCTTCGTCCGGGCCATCGGGCACGCCGCGCGCCACCAGGTCGCCCGTTCCGTTAGGCATGGCCGGGTACCACGTGTCGCCGCCCAGCCGCTCGCGCGTGGTGAATTCCCAATCGAACGCGAACGCCGCCATCATCTGCTGCACGACCGGACCGCGCAGGCGGAAGTGCACGTCGCGCGTCGCATCGGGCAAGCCGTACGCGAGCACGCAGGCATCGCGAATGTTGAGGCCACCGCAGAATCCGACGACACCATCCACGATCAACATCTTGCGGTGGTTGCGCAGATTCATGTAGGGATGCGGAATCGGCACGCGCGACGGTACGAAGCGCGCGACCGGCACGCGCCGGTGTTTGAGCTCGTCGACGATGGGCGGCCGACTGTAGCGCGCGCCGACGCCGTCGATCAGCACGCGCACCTGGCATCCCCGCGACACGGCGCGCTCGAGCGCCGACACGAACTCGGAGCCCGCGCGACCGCGATCGAAGATGTAGGTGGCGAGCGCGACGCTGCGCGTGGCCTGGTCGATCGCCTCGAGCATCGCGGGGTAGCCTTCATCGCCGTTGCACAGCGGCTCGATGCGGTTGCCTGCCGTGAGCGGCCACCGGGTGACGCGCCGGACGAGATGCGCGAGCGCGCCTAACGACGGGGGCAGGTCGGGCGGCGGCACGACGGGCTCGGGCGCGTCGGCGCGCAGCTCCTCCGTGAACGAGGATCGCCGTCCGCGCACGCGGCCGGCGCGCCGCCGAATCCGGTTGATGCCGAACAAGACGTAGAGGCCCGACCCGACGATCGGGGTGAGCCACACGAGTCCGATCCAGCCGATGGCCGATCGGACGTCGGTCTTGTAGAGGACGATGTGCGCCGACACGGCCAGCGCGAGACCGACGTGCAGGACGCCGACGACAAATCCCCATACCTGCGGCGTCAAACCCTTGCCTCCGGAGCCGGGTCGGCAGCAATGTAGGATCCGGTACGGGCCGTGCACCACATCATGCCCAACGCACGCGCCCCGGCGTCCCACATCTGGTGTTGCTCATGTCGATGCATCGATGGCTCCGCGGCGGAACGCGCGCGCTCCTGATTCTCGTGATATGGGCGTGCGGCGGCAGTGAGTCGCCGAGCTCGTCGAGTCCAGTCAAGATCGTCGCTGCGGCCGGCAGTGGCCAGACCGCCGACCTGGGGCAAGCGCTGCCCGAGCCGCTCGTCGCCCACGTGACGACGAGCGCCGGCGCGCCGGCGCCCAACGTACCGGTGACGTTTACCGTGACGTCGGGGGACGGGACGCCCGCGCCGTCTTCCGTTAGCACAGACGCCTCGGGCAATGCATCGACGGCGTTCACCATGGGGCACGCGCCCGGCGTCACCACGGTGTCGGCGTCGAGCGGCGCGGTCGCCGGCGCGGCGGCCGTGTTCATCGTGAGCACGGGCCCGACGATCGTTGGGCGCGTGGTGATGGGTGCGGGCAACGTGCGCCTCCCGGCGCTGTCGCACGCACCGCAGCGCGCGCCGATCGTCCTGCGCGCGCCCTCGCCGCGGCCGACCAAGGGCCTGCAGCTCGACGTCGTCTATCGGCCGGCCGCCATGGGCGTGTCGAGCGCCGGACCGATCAGCGCGATGAGCATGGATCGCGCGCGCATCATTGCGAAGTCGATGCGGGCGAAGCTCGCGGCCATGCCGATCGCCTCCCGCTTCGACATCGTGGCCGTGTCGCCGGCAATCCAAGTGGCGCGCATCCGCGTGCACGATGCGACGGCGCGCGACTCGGTCATCCGCGCGATCGGGGCGGACCGTGATGTCGCCTCGGTGAACGTGGATGGGCTCATGAGCCGCGGTGCGATCGCGACCGCGCCGTTCACGTCCGCGATGCGCAGCGTTGGGCATCGTCCGCGCGCATCCGACACGCCGGGCGCGGGCGACCTCGCGTTCCCGAGCGCGCAGGCGGCCGATGCCCAACTGTGGGAGGAGTCGCTCATCGACGCGCCGCGCGCCTGGCACGTGACCACGGGCAGCCGCGCGGGCGTGGTGGCCGTCATTGACGACGGGATCAATCAGCATCCGGACATCGTGGCGAACCTCGACATGGCGGGGGGCTACGATTTCGTGCAGAACGATTCGGCAAACGTCGGACCGCAGCCGCTCTGTACCGGCGGGACGTTCTCGAACTTCGACGACGACGGCGATGCCGGCGCCGATCCGGACGCGACCATGCCGATGTCGGTGTCGCTGGTGTCGGCGCTCGGATGCTGGAACGTGGACAACGGGGCGAACCACGGGCTGCACGTGGCGGGCATCATCGGCGCGGGCGGCAATCCGTTAGGCATCGTGAGCGGTGTCGACTGGACGGTCACCATCCGTCCCGTGCGCGCGCTGGGCATCGATGGCAGCGGGTACTTCTTCGACATCGCGCAGGCCGTCCTCTACGCGGCCGGCCTGCCCGCGGCCGGCGCCAACGGCGTGCTGGTGCACGCGCCTAACCGTGCGCCGATCATCAACATGAGCCTGGGCGGGACGACGCAGGACCCGGGGCTCGCTCGCGCGGTGGCCTCGGCGATCGGCGCCGGGTCGATCATCGTGGCGGCGGCCGGCAACAGCCCAAGCTCGGAGCCCGCGTATCCGGCGGCCTATCCCGGTGTGATCGCCGTCGCCGCGCTCGGTCCCGATGCGCATCTGGCGAGCTACAGCTCGAGCGGATCCGACGTGTCGCTCGTCGCACCGGGCGGCGACTTCCGGTTCGACGATCTCACCAACCCGTTCACGGGCGGCACGGGCGGCATTCTCTCCACGACGTGGGATTTTGGCACGGGCTCGCCGAGCTACACGTTCTACGCCGGCACGTCGATGGCGGCGCCGCAGGTGTCGGGCGTCGCGGCGCTCGTGCTGGCGGCGAATCCGGGCATGTCGGCGTCGGCGCTCCGGACCCGCCTGTTAGGCACGGCGATGGACGTCGGCCCCGTTGGGCCCGACGATCGATACGGCTCCGGGATCGTCGACGCGTACGCGGCGCTCACGGGCAACCAGCCGCCGGCGAACACGGCCGTGCGCGCCATCGACGCGACTACCGGTGCGGTGGCGGCGACCGGCACCGTGGATGCCGACGGCTCCTTCGTGCTCACGCGGCTGCCGGCCGGCTCCTACTACGTCGTTGCCGGACAAGACGAAGCGGGCGACGGCGTGATCGGATTCCCCGGGCGCCGGATGGGCTGGGCCGGCGGGACGCAGCCGTCGCCGATCGCGGTCGACAGCGTCCACATGGGCACCGCGGCGATCACGCTCGGCGCGCCCGTGGAGCAAACGCCTAACGGAGACCGCGCCCACGCGCAGCAGATCTTCGTCGACAGCTGGATTGCCGGGTCCATCGGTGCGTCGTCGACCACCGACTACTACCGGGTGTTGGTTCCGACGGCCGGACCCTACACGGTCGAGACGTCGGGCGTGCTCGGCGCGTGCGGGCTGGCGCTCGAGCTCAACACCACGCTCACGCTGAGCGATGCCAACAACGCCACCGTCGCCGCCAACGACAACAGCTCGTACTTGGGTGCCACCGGCATGACGTTTCCCGGGACGTCCTGCTCGAAGATCACCGCCACGCTTGCGCCCGGCGCGTACACGATTGCCGTCGGGTGGAGCGCGAACCCGGCGCCGAATCCCGGCAGCTATCGCTTGCAGGTGAGATCCGGAAGTTAGGCCCGGTGTTCGCCTGACGCACCAACGGCAACGCAGGCCACCTTGAGGAGACACGATGATTCCACACGTTGGCCCGATCGACCCCGCTGCGCCCGTCCGCATCGACGTGTCGTGTGATTCCGGACACGCGGTGGCCTTCGCTCTGTGGCATCGCCCGCCGAACACCGACGAATGGAAAAAGTTTGGCGAGGGACGCACCGGCGACGGTCCCGACGCCGCGCACACCGCCACCATCGAAACGGCCCCGCATTCGCAGATCTACTACTGGGTGGCCGTGTCGAGTCCCGCGCGTCCGCACGCCGCCTATCACGCCCGGATCACGCTCACCCAACGCGCTGCGCCGGTGCCGCACGGGTCGATCGACCTGCGCGGCACCACGGACGCGGCGGGCAACGACTCGGTGGAACAATGGCTCGATCTCGTCTAACGGCACGCGGACGCGCGATTTTCGTCCTGCTGGCGATGCTGATCGCGGCGGCGACTGCCGCGCCGCTCGCCGCGCAAGACGCCGACACCACGCAGTCCGACGACGATACCACCGGTGTCGACGAGACCGACGGCGACTCGTCGGCGGTCGTTGGGCAGGCAGCGGCGGCGGTGATCGCGAGCTACGCCGTTCCCGATATGCCGGCGGCGGCGTTCCTGGGCACCACGCCGGCAACGATCACGCGACCGGCGACGGCGCGCGATTTTCTGTTGGGCTTGGCCAGCGGCGTCGATGAGCACGGACAGGCGCGCCAGGGCTTTGCGCTCGAAGCCTCGCCGTCGGCCATCGTGCCCGGCTTCGGCGTGTCGCTCGACGCGTATCGCGCGCCCGGGTTCAACCCGCGCTATCTGCTGGCCAACCTGCTCGTTTCGTTAGGCGCGGCCCGCGCGGCCGGCGACACGGCGCCCACCACGCTCGCGTACGGCGTCCGTCTCACGCTCCTCGACCGCGGCGATCCGATGCGCGATCCGGCGTTCCTCGAGGCGTTGGGCGATTCCATCGCGCGCTGTCGTCCGCGCACGCCGATCCCCGGCATCCCGCGCGCCGACCGCCCAACGGCACTCGATCCGCTGACGCGCGATCTGCTCGCCGAGCGACACGACCGCGCCGTGCACTGCATGGACTCGCACACGCGCAAGCTCGCGCGCCGGTACGCGCGGGCGCATTGGAATGCATCGAGCGTCAGTATCGCGTACGCGGGCGGCGAGCGGTTGAGCCGCGGCTCGTTCGCGCGGCGCCGCCACGCGGGCGATCGCGCCTGGGCGACGGGCGCGCTTCGCGTAGGGGCCGTCGCCCAGATGCTGCTCTACGCCGACTGGACGCACGACCGCGGCGACGCTGCTCCGCACGCGTTCGCGGCCTTCACCTACGGAACGCGCGTGAACGTGGGCAGCGAGCTGGCGAACGGATTCGTGGAACTCCTCGGCCAGGCGCGCTCCGGCG
>Ga0134125_10009159_pt1 | contig 11151 bp, 9 predicted proteins | sample KB31751_FD_96464 | JGI IMG/M metagenome (GOLD analysis project Ga0134125, IMG submission 96464) | Terrestrial soil microbial communities with excess Nitrogen fertilizer from Kellogg Biological Station, Michigan, USA - KB3-175-1 | ecosystem: Environmental > Terrestrial > Soil > Unclassified ...
GGGCCAGGCTCCGTGGGCGCTACCCTGGCCTTGTGTCTACGAGTGCCTGCGGGTTGTAACCCATCCCCAGGTCTATCGCCCCCCGCTGCGCCCCACCGAGGCTTGGCGCCAACTGCGCTTCCTGTGCGCCTCCCCATCGCTCCTGGTACTGGCCGAGACTCCCCGGCATGGCGAGGTACTGCAATCCGTGCTCGAGCAGTCGCAAGCCTCAGGAAATCTGGTGCATGATGCCCATATTTGGGCGCTCTGCCTGGAACACGGCGTCTCCGAATTGATCAGCGCCAACCGCGACATGACCCGCTTCCACGGAATGAAGCTGCGCAACCCCTTCGCCGCGATATGATTTCGGCCGGGCGCGACTCAAAAAGGCCCCGCGCAAGCGGGCCTTCGTTATTTGGGCTTGCCCTCACCCGCCAGCCGCTGCCGCAGTTGCAGTTCGTCCTTGTCCGCCAGCGCGTGGCACGCTTGTGGATTGTGCTGCGGATGCGGCCCCAGGTGAGGCGTGAGCAGGATGTCGCACCGCACCTGCCGCAGCCAGGCGAAGCTGCGCTGAAACCCCGCCAACAACTCGGGATGTTCCGAGTACTTGTAGCCCGGGGCCGCAGCCGTCGTCAGGCTGTCGGCGTACACCATATTTAGGCAGCGCGCCCCTTCGCACGACCGCCACGTCCAACTGGTGCCGCCGGGGGTGTGTCCGGGGGTGAAGTGGGCGGTGATCGCCACGTTCCCCACCCGCAGCGTCTCCCCGTCGTGAATCTCCTCGACCGCGGGCACCGGCGCAATCGCCGGCAGGATGCCGAACTGCGGGTCATCCCTCCCCGGCTGCCCGCTGCTCAGCACCGCCGCCGACCACGGGCTGGCCGCCACCCGCGCCCCGGTCAGCTTTTGCAGTGCGGCAATGCCGCCCGCGTGGTCGTAGTGCACATGCGAGTTGACGATCAGCTTGACGTCCGCCGGCCGAAACCCCAGCTCGCGGATGTGCCCGGCAATCGCCCCCGCTGATTCCGCCAAATCCCCATCAATCAGCACATCCCCCTCGGGCGAGGTAATAAGGATCGAGCTCAACCACTGCGGCCCGACATACCAGGTATTCCCATAAACCCGAAACGGCTTCTGCGCCCCATTCCACTGCGCGCACTGGGAACACTTCGCCGCCCCCGGCTGCTGCGCCGCGAGCGCCACCCCCAGCGCCACCACCCCCATCAGCCGGCGCCACACGCCCGCTAACCCCTAACCCCTGACCCCTGACCCCTCCCCACTATTTCTTCCCCCCCAACGCCGCCTGCGGACTCGGGTCCACCGGGTTCGGCGGCTTGGGCATGCTCGCCGCATCAAACCTCGGCAACGGCTCCGGCGCATTGGCCAGCGCATAGGCCATGGCGGCGATCTCGGCCGCCCCTTCGCGCAGGTCCTCCGGCGACAGCCGTTCGTAGGTGTCGAGGTTGGTGTGCCAGGAGTACGGCTGGTACTCGATCGGGTCCTGCTCGAAGTTCACCCCCGGCAGTCCCGCCTGGTTGAACGAGGTCGAGTCGGTGCCTCCGGTGCGCCGGCTGGTGTTGGCCACCGCGCCCATGAAGCCCCAGTCGTGGAACGAAGCCAGCGTTTGGCGGAAGAAGGCGGCGGCGGCCGGCGGTCCAAAGACGCTGGCGGCGCGCGGCTTGCTGGTGCCGTCGTCAATGTTGAGGTAGGCGACCAGGTTCTTGAACGCCGGCTTGGGGTGCTCGTAGCTGCCGAAGTGTTGGTCCACGTAGGCGAGCGATCCCAGCAGCCCCTCCTCCTCGCCCGACCACAGCGCGACGCGGATGGTGCGCCGCGGATGCACGTGCATGGCCATCAGGATGCGCGCCGCCTCCATCATCATGGCGCTGCCGGCGGCATTGTCGGTGGCTCCGGTGGCGTTGTTCCAGCTGTCGAGGTGACCACCCAGCATCACCACCTGGTCCTTGAGGTCGCCGCCCGGAATTTCACCGACGACGTTGTGGGTGACCTTGCCTTCCGGGTAGGTGGTGTTGTCAATGTTGAAGCGCAGCGTCACCGGGATGTTGTCGGCCAGCAGCCGCGAGATGCGTCCGTAGCTGTCGGCCTGCATCACCACCGTGGGCACGGCGGTGGCCACGTCGTAGCTGGGGTTGTTGTAAGCCACAATCACCCCGTGCGCCTTGTTGGCGTTGTTGATCCGCACCTTGACCCCGTTCTTCAGCAGGAAGGCATCCAACTGCGCGCTCACCTGCTGGCGGGTCAGGCGGGTGGGATCGGGCTTGGGCGGGGTGCCGCGGCTGAAACGGCGCTGCGGCAGCGCCTGGCAGGCGGGGCTGTCTTCGGCGAGCGTGCCCACCATGCAATCCCATGTCGTGTCGCTGCGGCGCAGCGCCGGCGGGTTGAAGTCCAGCGGCACGACCGTGTAGTCGCCCACCAGCACAATCTTGTCTTTCACTTTGGCGGCGTACTGTGCGAACCAGGCGTCGAGGTCGGCCTGGGTGGGCATGGGCGGCGGCGTGGCGCCGCGGCCGCCGGTGAAGGCCAGCCCGGGCGGCTCGGGGATCAGCACCGCCGCCGCCGTCACCGGGCCGTGCGTGCCCGGCGTCCAGTGCAGCGAACGCACCACCAGTTGGGCATGGAAAGGGCTGATGGCGTTGGCCTCCAGCAGCAGGTTGTCCCACCCCGGGACGGCCTTGTGCATGCGCTCAGGGACGAACGGGAACGACTCCAGATGGGTGTTCACCATTCCCCACGACGCCTCCGTCGCCATCACCCACTTCTGCGCCCCCAGCAGTTCCGGGCCGCCGGTGAGCCGCGGGCCGTGCACATCGGTCAACTCGTGCATGATCCACATGACCTTGGAGTTTTCCGGTGTCGCGTACGAGCGCACCTGGCTGTTGATCTCCTCCTGGGTGGGCGCGGGGTCCTGCGGGCGGGTAAACATCCAGCCGCTGAGACCGATGGCGGCGCAGGCAAGAAAGGCGAGGGAGAGCTTAAGACGCACGGAAATCACCTCCGGAAGGCGCGAGTATATCAGCTTTGGTGGAAGGCTTGCCATCCGATTGAGGACGCGCCAGCACCAGCGCCAGCGCCGCCAGAATGATGCCGCTCCCCAGCCCCGCCCGCCATCCCAGCCGCTCGCCCGCCCACCACCAGCCAATCAGCAGCGCGATCACCGGGTTCGCCAGGGCATACGTCGAGACACTCACCGCCGAGGTATGACTCAAAAGCCATATGTACACCGAATACGCCAGCACCGAGCCGATCAACACCAGGTAACCCAGCGCCCACAGCAGCGACAGGTGCACATGCAGCGGTTGCCGGTAGGCCCCGGTGGGCGCTGCCGCCGCCGCCAGCATGGCGCCGCCCACCAGCATCTGGGCGGCGGCATTCATCTCCGGCGAGCGCGGCAGCGGCAGCCGATTGATCAGCACCGTCCCCAGCGCCCACGCCAGTGCCGCTCCCACCAGCGCTAGCATGGGCCACACCGTCCCGCCGCCCAGACCGCCGGCGCTGCCGTTGCCACCCATTAAAACCGCCACTCCCGCCGCTCCCAGCAGGCATCCGCCCAGTACCTGCACCGAAGCCGGCTGGGAGCGAAAGACGAAACTCTCAAGCAACGCCACCCACAGCGGGATCAACGCCGCCAGCACCGCCGCGATGCCCGAGGGGATGAGCGTCTCCGCCCAGAACAGCACCCCATACCCGGCCAGGAACATGAACACCGCCAGCTCGGTCGCCCCCCACCACTCCCGCCGCGTGGGGTGCGGCGCCCCCCGCCACCGCGCCCAGACATAAAGGATTCCTCCGGCCAGCAGAAACCGCGCCGCCGCCACCAGTAAGGGCGCCATCTGCTCCACCCCAATGCGGATGGCCAAAAAGGTGCCGCCCCAAAAGATATAGATGACCGCGAAGCCCGCCCACAGCGCCGCGCGCCGGTGTGACATGACGGACAGTATATCTTCGCCACTCGCTTTGCTATGTAAAGCACGACGAACTATGATGGTCAGCGGAGGTCATTCATGAAATTGCGTTGGGTTGCCGCTTTCTTCCTGGGCTCGGTGTTGGCCGTGGCGCAGGGTCCGTTGGGTTATCACTTGAGCCGCACCGTGGCGTTACCCGGCAACAGCGGCTGGGATTATCTGGCCCAGGACGCCGCCAACAACCGCCTCTACATCTCGCACGGCGACGAAGTGCTGGTGCTGGCGCTCGACACCCAGAAGCTGGTGGGCACCATCGGCGGGCTGCACGGCACCCATGGCATAGCCATCTCCGACAAGGACGGCCACGGCTTTATCACCAACGGCGGCAACCAGACGATCACCGAGTTTGACATCCACACCCTCAAGCCCATCGCTTCGATTCCGGCCCCCAAGGACGTGGACGGCATCATCTACGACCCGGCCACCGACCGCGTCTTCGCCTTCTGTGGCGACGCCAATCAGGCCATCGCTGTGGATGCCGCCAGCGGCAAGGTGGCGGGCACGATTGACCTCGGCGGCGGCCCGGAGTTTGCCGCCAGCGACGGCCGCGGCCACGTCTTCAACGTGCTGGAAGACAAGAGCGAGATGCTCGACATTGACTCCCACTCGCTGAAGATTCTGCACCGCTGGCCGCTGGCCCCCTGCAAGGGCCCCTCGGGCGTGGCCATTGATGCCGCGCACCACCGCGTCTTCGCCGGCTGCCACAGCGAGGTGGTGGCCATTCTCAACACCGACACCGGCAAGATCATCGCCACCCCCAAGATCGGCCGCGGCGTGGATGCCGCCCGCTTCGACGAGGGCACGCAGTTGCTGTTCACCTCCCAGGGCGACGGCACCATCACCGTCATCCATGAGGATTCGCCCGACAAGTTCACCGAACTCGGCAACATCACCACCGAGAACGGTGCCCGTACGATGGAGATCAACCCCAAGAATCACGACCTGTTCACCGTCACCGCCAAGTTCGCGCCGCCCGTGGCCGGACAGCGGCGGCGGGCCATCGTGCCCGGCAGCTTCCACCTGCTGGTCATCACCAAATAGGGGTTGGCAATCAGGGGTTAGCGGTCAGCGACCGGAGGGCGGAGCGCGGGATCTCCGCCCACTCCGGGCGATGGTGGAGCTCGTAGGCCAGCTCGTAGACGGCTTTTTCGCCGAGGAAGAAGCGCAGCGCGGTGGCGAAGTCCGCCTCGTCCGCAGGCACCAGGGCGGCGGGGATGGTGGCGCGGTAAGCCTCCAGAAACGCGCTGCAGGCGCGCGGCTCCCAGGCGGGCTGTTGGGCGGTGGCGGCGGCGTAACCGAAGGAGCGCAGCATGCCGGCCACGTCCTGCAAGACGCAGCCTTTTTGCCGCCGCTCGGCCAGCGGGCGGATGGGTTCGCCTTCAAAGTCGAAGATGTAAAAGTCCGTCGCCGTTTTCAGCACCTGCCCCAGGTGATAGTCGCCGTGGATGCGGATGCGCCGGCATCCCTCCAGGGCGGCAAGGCCGGGCGCGCCGGCTGCGAGACGCCCGCGCCAGGGGGCCAGCAGCGCGGCGTCACCGCCCAGCATGGGATCGGCAAGGAACGCCAGCGCGCGCTGTCGCCACGCCTCTGTCTCGATCGGGGAGATGGGTTCGGGCGCGAAGGCGGCCTCGTCGGTAAGTGACGCCAGCGCGGCGTGCAGCTCCGCCGTGCGGCGGCCCATCACCGCGACTTCCCGCAGCAGCGCCTCACCCCGTCCGGCTCGCAGTTCCGCCAATGTGTACTCCCAGCCGTCGCCCTGGTTGGGGATGTAGGTTTCCAGCGCCGCCAGCGTGCACTGCGCCGGCGACGAGTTGTACACCAGCCGGCCGGCGGCGGGGGGAAAGTTGCGAAATCCGGTGCGCACCAGCGCCCGCGGAATCTCGCACTCCGGGTTTTCACCATCCAGCACGCGTCGAAACAGCTTCAGCCGCCAGCGCGGTTGCCGCTCGTGATCGCTGTACAAGATGGACGTGTTGCTCTGCTCGGCGCCCAGCAAACGGCTGTGCGGCGAAGCGGGCAACGGCAGCCAGGGTTCAAAGCGGAACGCCCCCTTCTCACCCTCCAGAACGGCACTCTGCCGGAACAACTCGAACAGCCGCCGCCGCAGGTCCTCATCGGCGGCGCCATCGAGTTCCCCTTCGCCCCCGCCCACCACCGGCATGAAATACACGCTCGGCGGCTGGCCGGCTGGGATGGCCTCGACCAGCCATAACTCCGAGTCGCCCCCCAACGAAACGCGGTCCCGCAACCCGGCGCTGGCGATGGCCACGCCTTTGGCCCCGTACCAGCGCTGCTGCGGGAGCCAGGCGGCGATGCGGTCGGCTGGCGCCATCACTTTTATCATGTCATGCTGAGCAGTAGCATGGCTTGGAAACGTTTTGCCCCCCTGCTGCTGGCGGCCGCGCTCACCGCATTGGGCATGGCCCAGACGCCGTCTCCGGAAGCGCAACTCAAACTGCCACAGATGCAGTTCACCCAGTTCAAGCTGTCGAACGGCTTGCGCGTGGTGCTGTCGGCGGATCACACCCTGCCGGTGGTGACTGAGAGCATGATCTTCGACGTGGGTGCGCGCGACGAGCACAAGGGCCGTTCCGGGTTCGCCCACCTCTTCGAGCATCTGATGTTTGAAGGCTCGGCGCATGCCCCCAAGGGCACCTTCGAAAAGCTGATCGAGGGCTACGGCGGCAACTTCAACGCCAACACCCACGAGGACTACACCTTCTACTACACCACCGTGCCCAGCAACGTGCTGGAGACGGCCATGTGGCTCGACGCCGACCGCATCTCGGCCCTCAACGTCACCGAAGCGGCGCTCAAGAACCAGATCTCGGTGGTAAAAGAAGAAAAGCGCTTGCGCATGGACAATGCGCCCTACGGTCCGCTGATGTACTCCGCCATTCAGGAGCAGGCGTTCAGCAACTGGCAGAACAGCCATCCGGTGATCGGCTCCTTCGAGGACCTCGACGCCGCCACGCTGCACGACGTGGAGGAGTTCTTTCATCAGTACTACGCCCCCGACAACTGCGTGCTGACCATCGTGGGCGACTTCGACCCGGTGCGGACCAAGGCGATGGTCGAGCACTACTTCGGCTGGATCCCCGATCGCGGCAAGATCACGCCCGTGGACACCAAAGAGCCGGAACAGACCGCGCCGCGGCGCATGACGCTGCCCGACGCGCAGGCCAAGCTGCCCGCCCTCACCATGAGCTGGCATGGACCCGCGCGTGGCACCCAGGATTTTTACGCCCTCAACATGCTGGGCGAACTGCTCTTTGACGGCGACAGCTCGCGCCTCTTTCAGGCGCTGGTCAAGAACAATCCGGTGGCGCTCGAGGTCGAGGGCGGGTTGGGGTTCCCCATGGGCGATTACAGCGATTACCGCGCCCCGGGGCTGTTTGCCGGCCTCGTGGTGTATAAACCCAACGCCACCGCCGACGAGGTGGAAAAGCTGGTGATGCAGCAGATCCATGAGGTCGAGGCCAACGGCGTGCCGGCGGCCGAAATGCAGCGCCTGCGCACCAAGTTCAGCTCGAATTGGATCCAGTCCGAGCAGACCACCCTCAGCCGCGCCCAGTTGCTGGCGCTGGCCACCATGTTCGACGGGTCGCCGGAGAAGGCCAACTCCGAGTTGCAGAACTTCATGGCGGTGACGCCGGAACAGATGGCGGCGGTGGCGCGCAAGTACCTGACCAGCGCCGACGTCAATGTGATTCTGGATCAGCCCGGGGCCGCCGCGCCGGCGGCGAAGGCGCAGGGAGGGGGACGATGAAGCCGACCAATTTCTTGCTGGCTCTGGCCCTGCTGGGCGGACTGGCGGTGGCGCAGCAAGCCTCCACCGCGCCCGACATGTCGAAGCCGCCGGCGGTGGCGCCGTTCAAGGCCTACGCGCCCCCCGCCGCGCACCGCGATCAACTGCCCAACGGATTGCGTATCGTCGTCGTCGAGGATCACCGCTTCCCGCTGGTGACGGTGCAGTTGGCGCTGCGCGCCGGCAGCTCCCGCATGACGCCCGAGACCGCCGGACTGGCCAGCGCCGAAGCCGACCTGCTGACCAAGGGCACGCCCACCCGCAACGCCCTGCAGATCGCCCAGGCTGCCGACGCCTTGGGCGGCGCCGTGGGCGCGGGCGTGGACCCCGACTTCCTCACCATCTACGCCAACGGCCTCAGTGACCGCGTCCCGGCGCTGTTCGCGCTGCTGGCCGACGTCACCCTGCACCCCACCTTCCCCGAGAGCGAAGTAAACCTGGAGAGGGCCAACATGCTGCAGGGGCTGCGCGCCAGCCGCGCCAACCCCGGCTTTCTGGCTTCGGTGCAGTTCTACAAGCTGCTCTTCGGCAACAATCCCTACGCCATCACCGCGCCCACCGAGGCCTCCATCGCCGGCATCACCCGCGACGCTCTGCAGCAGTTCCACCAGAACTTTTTCCTGCCCAACAACCAGGGGCTGATCGTCATCACCGGCGACATCAGCGAGGCGCGTGCCCACAACCTCGCCGAGCAGTACTTCGGCACGGACGCCTGGAAGTTCGGCCGCCCCACCCCGCCGCTCTCGCCGCCGGTCTCCAACCCCGCCACCCGGCGCATCTACCTGGTCGAGCGCCCCGGTTCGGCGCAATCCACCATCCTGCTCGGCGGCCTGGGGCTGACCCGCACTGCGCCCGACTATTTCTCGTTCCGCGTGGCCAACCAGGTGCTCGGCGGCGGCTTCACCTCCCGCCTCAACTCCGACCTGCGCGAGGAAAAGGGCTATACCTACGGCATCTCCAGCGGCAACACCGCCTACCGGGAACTCGGCGCCTGGACCGTCTCCACCGACGTGCGTACCGCCGTCACCGCGCCGGCGCTCAAGGAGATCCTCTCGCAGATGGACCAGATGCGCACCGCCCCGCCCAGCACCCAGGAGATGAGCGGCGCCAAAAACTACATCAACGGCAACTTCGTCCTCGGTCTCGAAACCCAGGGCCAGGTGGCGGGCGCCATGATGACCCAGGGCCTGTACGGCCTGCCCCCGGATTGGCTGGCCGGCTACGCCCACAACGTGTCCTCCGTAACCGGTGACGAGGCTCTGGCCGCCGCCCAATCGGTGGTCAAACCTGATCACACTCTGGTGGTGGTGGTGGGCGATGTGAAACAGATCGAGGCCAGCCTGGCCAATCTCGCCCCCGGCACGATGATGACCATCTTCAACGATCGGGGCGAGGTGATCGGCAGCTACCCGCCCGAAAAGCCCGCTGGCGGCAAACCGGCTATAGTCCACCCGCAACCGCGGCCGTAAACTGGCTGGTCGAGGCGAAGGCGGCGCCCGAGGGAACCAGATCGCGGGTCAAAATACCGCGCCGCAGCGTCGCCTCCACCGCCTGCTCGACCGCAGTGGCGGCTTCCGGCCGATCGAAGCTGTGGCGCAGCATCATTGCCCCACTGAGGATGGCCCCGGCCGGGTTGGCGCAATCCTTGCCCGCCAGGTCGGGCGCCGACCCATGCACCGGTTCATACAGCCCCACCGCTCCGCCCAGCGAGGCCGACGGCAGCAGCCCCAGTGATCCCGCCAGCACCCCGGCTTCGTCGCTGAGGATGTCGCCGAACAGGTTCTCCGTCGCCACCACGTCGAAGCTGGCCGGACGCAGAATCAACTGCATCGCGCAGTTGTCCACATACAGGTGGTCGAGCGCCACGTCGGGAAACTCGGCCCCCACCCTCTGGAACACTTGCCGCCATAGCTGGCTGGTTTCAAGCACGTTGGCTTTGTCCACGCTGGTCAGCTTGCGGCGGCGCTGGCGGGCCAGGGCGAACCCCATCCGCGCCAGCCGCTCAATCTCCTCCACGCTGTAGCGCAGCGTGTTGTGCGCCGACTGGCCATCCGCCGCGATGCCGCGCGGCTGGCCGAAGTACAGGCCGCCGGTCAGCTCGCGCAGCACCAGCAGATCGGTCGCGGCGACCACGTCTTCTTTCAGCGGCGTCGTCCCGCACCCGGCGAGCCGCCTCACGGGACGCAGATTGGCCCAGCAGCCCAACAGTGAGCGCAGTGCCAACAGGCCGGTTTCGGGCTTACGCTCGCGCGCCTCACGGTCAAACGCCGGGTCGCCGACCGCTCCCAGCAGCACCGCCCCGGCGCTGGTCACCGCCGAGCGGGTGGCGGCCGGGAAGGGATCGCCGCCGGCGCGCAACGCCGCGCCGCCGATCAGGTGTTCCGCGGTCGTGAGGGTGAAGTCGAAACGCCGTCCGGCGGCGCGCAGCACGATGAGCGCGGCGGCGGTGACCTCCGGGCCAATACCGTCGCCCGGCAGTGTGACCATCTTCAGTTCGTGGGGCATCCGCCTTACTGTACTAAACACCCCACAATGTCGGAGCTTTTTCCGCCGCCGGCGCGTAGACGCACAGCTCGCTGTCCTGCAGCGCGGAGATGCGGTAGTCGCACTGCGCCGGAATGCGCAGTGCGTCGCTGGCCCGCAGATGGGCGGCCGGCTCGCTGCCGCCGCTCACCTCGATGTCCACCCGGCCCCGGATGACGGCGATGATCCGTTCTTCCGGCGAACGGCCGCCCTGGCGCTGCCCCGAGGTCATGTGTTGCAGATCAAAGCGCGTCGTCTTCATGAAGCCGCCTCCAGGGCCGCTCCGGCGGCGTGGCGCACGCAGGCATGCAGATCGGCGTCGGTGATCGCCTTGCGGCGGTCCGCCAGCGCCAGAAAGGCCGCATAGGAGCGGTCCAGATGCCCACGCTCCAGGCTCGCGTACCCCAGCGCCTGCAGCCGGGCGCGCAGCGCGTGACGGCCGCTGTGCTTGCCCAGCACCAGTTCGTGCCGCTCCCGCCCCACCGTCGCCGGCGTAAGAATCTCGTAGGTCAGCGGCGACTTGAGCATCCCGTCCTGATGAATGCCCGCTTCATGGGCGAAGGCGTTGGCCCCCACCACCGCCTTGTTGGGTTGCACCCCCACGCCGGTGATCTCGCTCAGCAGCCGGCTGGCCGGATGCAACTGCTCCAGCGCCAGACCGGCGCGCAACGGCCATGCGTCCTGACGCACGTGCAGCGCCACCGCAATCTCCTCCAGAGCGGCATTGCCCGCCCGCTCGCCGATGCCGTTGATGGTGCACTCCACCTGCCGCGCCCCCGCCCCCAGCGCCGCCAGCGAGTTGGCCACCGCCAGGCCGAGGTCGTTGTGGCAATGGACGCTCCACACCACCGCCTCCCC
>Ga0134125_10009160_pt1 | contig 11150 bp, 7 predicted proteins | sample KB31751_FD_96464 | JGI IMG/M metagenome (GOLD analysis project Ga0134125, IMG submission 96464) | Terrestrial soil microbial communities with excess Nitrogen fertilizer from Kellogg Biological Station, Michigan, USA - KB3-175-1 | ecosystem: Environmental > Terrestrial > Soil > Unclassified ...
CGCCGCTGGTGGCGACGGTTGATGCCGACACCCTTGTGCATCCGCAATCGCTGACGCGTCTCGTCGTTCGCCTTGCGCGCGCACCGCAGGGCCAGCACGTCTCCGCCTGCGCGGCTGCCCTCGTTGCCGATAATCCGCTGGCGACGTTCGTGACCCGGATGCAGCAGTGGGACTACCGATTGGGGATCAACGGGGTCAAGCGGATGCAGGCGGCCTACAACACCGCGCTCGTCGCCCAGGGGGCGTTCTCGGCCTACTGGACGAGTGACCTTCGTGCTGTCGGCGGTTGGCCCGATGCGATCGGTGAAGACATCGTCCTCACCTGGACGATGCTGGGAACGCGGGGGATCGTCCAGTACGAGCCGGTCGCGCTCGGCTTCACCGTCGTCCCCGAGCAGTTGAGCGTGCTTCTGAGTCAGCGCTCACGCTGGGCGCGCGGGATGTTCGAGGGCCTGCGCACGCATCCGCCGCCGAAGCAGCCTCGCGTCCTCGCGAAGCTGGTTGCCGGGATCGACTACCTCGTCCCCTGCCTCGACATCGGCGTCATCTTCTTTTGGGTTCCCGGAGTCATCCTCTTCCTCTTCGGCCACCCGCTTATCTTCGGTTGGTGGTCGATGCTCCTGCTCCCGATCACACTCGTCATCTTCGGGTTCTTGCAGCGGTGGCAGGCGCGCCACGTCTTCCGGACACTGGGCATCCACCCCCAGAATGACAAGCGCGGCTTCCTCGGCTATCTGTTCGCGTACCAGGTACTGACCTCCGCAGCCGCACTCCGCGGCTATGGCCAGTACATCGTCGGAGCGGGTCGCCGCTGGAGGTAGCGCGGCCGCGGCGGTCCTGCTCGTCATAGGATCGGCGCGTGACTGCCGAGCTCTTCGTGCCGCCCGACTTCGCCGTGCCGTTGCGGCTCGAGACGTCGCAGTTCGTGCTGGAGCCACTCGGCCCGCAACACAACGACGCCGACTACGAAGCCTGGTCGTCCTCGATGGAGCACATCCACGGCACGCCCGGCTGGGAAAAGAGCTCGTGGCCTCGTTCGATGACGCTGGACGAGAATCGCGCGGATCTCGAGCGGCATGCCGCGGACTTCGAAGGTCGGACGGGCTTCACGTACACCGTGCTGTCGCCAGGCGGCGAGGTGATCGGGTGCGTCTACATCTATCCCGTTCCCACCGAAGGTGTCGACGCGCTCGTGGAATCGTGGGTCCGCGCGAGCGAAGCGGAGCTCGATGCGCCGCTCTGGAGAGCTGTAAGTGGGTGGGTCGAGTCGGACTGGCCTTTCGAAAGCATCGAGTACGCGATCCGTGACTGAGCAGCGAGGTCTGGACAGCTTCGCGCGCGTACCGTTGCTGTTCGGCCCGTCGCCTGTGCACCGGCTGGAGCGCCTGAGCGAGCACCTCGGCGGCGAAGTCGAGATCTGGGCGAAACGCGAGGACTGCAACTCGGGCCTCGCGTACGGCGGCAATAAGACGCGGAAGCTGGAGTACCTCGTCGCGGACGCGCTGGCGCAGGGCTGCGACACGCTCGTCTCGATCGGCGGCGTGCAGTCGAACCACACCAGGCAGGTCGCCGCGGTCGCTGCGAAGCTCGGCCTCGGCTGTGTCCTGGTGCAGGAGCACTGGGTCGACTGGCCGGATGCCGTCTACGACAAGGTCGGCAACATCCTGCTGTCGCGAATCATGGGCGCCGACGTGCGACTCAGCGAGGCCGGGTTCGACATCGGCATCCGGCCGAGCTGGGAAGAAGCGCTGGCATCAGTCGAGGAGCGAGGCGGGAGGCCGTACGCAATCCCGGCCGGCGGATCCGATCATCCGCTGGGCGGCCTCGGGTTCGCACGCTGGGCGCAGGAGGTGGCGGAGCAGGAGGCCGACGTCGGCGTCTTCTTCGACACGGTCATCACGTGCTCGGTAACCGGCTCGACGCAGGCGGGCATGATCGCGGGCTTCGCGATGCAGGACACCGAGCGCAAGGTGCTCGGCATCGACGGCTCCGCGACGGTCGAACAGACGTGGAATCAGATCGCCCGCATCGCGCGTCAGACCGCCGAAGCAATCGGCCTGCGGCGCGAGCTCCGCGACAACGAGATCGTGCTGCTCGACGAGTGGCACGCCGGCACGTACGGGATACCGGATGCGAAGACGATCGAGGCAATCCGCCTGTGTGCCCGCCTCGAGGGCGTGCTCACCGATCCTGTGTACGAAGGAAAGTCGATGGCGGCGCTGATCGACCTGGTGCATTCCGGGCGCATTCCATCTCGTTCACGGGTGTTGTACGCGCATCTCGGCGGGCAGCCTGCGCTGAATGCCTATTCAGATGTCTTCTGAGAGTGTGACCGTCGACATGCCGAACCCGTGCCCGACGCGCCGATCTGTCGCGCAACCGTTGGCCTCGCCCGTTCGTGACCCTCGGCCAGCTGAACTGGTCCGTGATGACCTCAGTGACAGCACCCGCTGCGGCCGCTTGGGTGCTTCCGCCCGCTGCCAGGGAGGCAGGATGCCTCCGTAACACTTCGACCATCATCCCCTCGGCTCGAAGCGCATATGGGCGAATTCGAGTACGTACACACCTTGAGCGGCACGCCGTACCGCAACCTCTAAGGGCTTGCTAGGGAGCGACGCTCGCGCAGACGACCCATGCCTGCACGGCCCAGTTGCCAGCGTTCCCGCCAGTCGACTCGCGACCGGTCGCGATCCAGCCCGTGCCGGCATCGGTCGGTCGGCTCGTCGAGAGGAAAGTGTTCGTGGTCGTGCCGGTCAGCGTGCCGCCGCCCCCCACCGCGTGCTTACCAGACGGGCAATCAACCTGGAAGCTTTTCGGCCCGGTGCTGTTGGAGGGCCCGGTCGACGAAGTCTGCGACAGCCCGGTCACACCCGGCGGCCCCTGCGGCCCGGCCGCACCCGCAGGTCCCTGCGGTCCCTTCGGGATCTGCCCGGTCGCGAAATCGACCGCACGGAGTGACCGGTTTTGCACCTTGGCTGAATTGACGGCGTTGGCCTTCAGCTGAGCCGGGCCGACGCTGTTACGCGGCAGCGCGGTGGAGACTGCGTAGGCGCCTCCGCTCAGCGCGACCGCGAGCGCGAGACACGCTACGACCAGCGCGGGTGACGGCGGCCTGAGACGCATTACCGACGAGTCTTCACGAGCAGCCGGTGTTCGTGCCGCAGTCCCGACAGGTGTAACAGGACCCGGTCCGCACCATCCGCCCGCCGCACTTGGCGCACTCCTGCGCGTCCTCGAACGCGTTGAAGAGCGCGGTCTGCCCGGGCGGGGCCATCTCTGCCGGCGCCTTGATCGACTGAGGCGCATCCCCGCCGTTGCGATAGCCCTCCGCTAGGCGGGCTCGCACCTCGGCCGACAGGATTCCGATCTCCTCCTGCTGGTCGACGGTCAGGAACTTCTTGCCCATCCACCTGAAGATGTAGTCGACGATCGACTTCGCGGCCCGGATGTCCGGATCGTTCGTCATCCCGCTCGGCTCGAAGCGCATGTGCGCGAACTTCGAGACATAGACCTCGAGCGGCACGCCGTACTGCATGCCGAGCGATACCGAGATCATGATCGAGTTCATCAGGCCGGCGAGGGTCGTGCCCTCCTTGGCGATGTCCACGAAGATGTCTCCGGGCGTCCCGTCCTCGTACAGACCGACGTGGATGTAGCCCTCGTAGTCGCCGACGCGGAACTTGCGGCCGACCTCGACTCGATCCTCCGGCAGCCGGCGCCTGCGCGTCGCCGGCAGCGGCGGAGCTGCGGTCGCGGCGTCGAGCAGCGTCGTTGCGCCGCCGTCCTTCTTGCCTGACAGCGGCTGCGCGACCTTGCAGTTGTCGCGGTAGATCGCAATCGCCTTCACGCCGAGCTTCCACGAGTCGACGAAGAGCTTCGCCACTTCATCCACGGTCGCGGTCTCCGGCAGGTTCACGGTCTTCGAGATCGCGCCCGAGATGAACGGCTGAACGGCGCCCATCATCTTGGTGTGGCCGGTGTAGTGGATCGCCCGGTCGCCGACCGCGCAGTCGAACACCGGATAGTGCTCGGCCTTCACGTACGGCGCACCGACGACGGTGTTCCGCTCGTCGACGAACGCGACGATCTCTTCGCCCTCGGCCGGCGTGTAGCCAAGCTTCTCGAGCGCCATCTGCACCGACTTGTTCACGATCGTGATCTCGCCGCCGCCGACGAGCTTCTTCGACTTCACCAGTGAGAAGTCGGGCTCGACGCCGGTCGTGTCGCAATCCATCATGAAGCTGATCGTCCCGGTCGGCGCGAGCACCGTCGCCTGCGCGTTCCGGTAGCCGTTCACCTCGCCGATGTTCAGTACGTCGTCCCAGGCCTGGCGGCAAGCGGTCAAGAGATCGGCCGGAATCACGTCGGAGTCCTGGATGTTCCCGACCGCGGCGCGATGCTGCGCCATGACACCGATCATCGCCGCTGCGTTCGGCTTGTAGCCGGCGAACGGTCCCATCCGGCCCGCGATCTCCGCGGACTTGCGATACGCACGTCCCGTCATCAGCCCGGTGATCGCAGCTGCGTACGCGCGGCCCTCGTCGGAGTCGTACGGGAGCCCGCGTGCCATCAGCAGCGCGCCGAGGTTCGCGTAGCCGAGCCCGAGCTGGCGGTAGGCCTTCGCGTTCTTCTCGATCTCCGGCGTCGGGTACGACGAGTTGCCGACCGCGATCTCCTGCGCGAGGAACATGACGTCGACCGCATGCGTGAAGGCCTCGACGTCGAGCTCGCCGTCCTCGCGGCGGAACTTCATCAGGTTCAGCGAGGCGAGGTTGCACGCGCTGTCGTCGATCGACATGTACTCCGAGCACGGGTTCGACGCGTTGATGCGGCTCGTGTTCGGCAGCGTGTGCCAGTTGTTGATCGTCGTGTCGTACTGCACGCCCGGATCGGCGCACTGCCAGGCCGCCTCGGCCATGTCCTTGATGATCTTGCGCGCCTTGACCGTCTCGACGACCGCGCCGTCGGTCCTGGCCGTCAGGTTCCAGTCGCCGTCGGACTCGACGGCCTCCATGAACGCGTCGGTGACGCGCACCGAGTTGTTCGCGTTCTGGTACTGGATCGACGCCCAGTCCGGCGAGTCGAGCGACATGTCGTAGCCGGCCTGCTCGAGGACGCGCGCCTTCTTCTCCTCGTGCGACTTGCACCAGATGAACTCCTCGATGTCGGGATGGTCGACGTCGAGCACGACCATCTTCGCCGCGCGCCGCGTCTTGCCGCCGGACTTGATCGTCCCGGCCGACGCGTCTGCGCCGCGCATGAAGGAGACCGGCCCGGAGGCGTAGCCGCCCTTCGAGAGCTGCTCCTTCGAGGAGCGAAGCTTGGAGAGGTTGACACCCGAGCCGGAGCCGCCGCGGAAGATGACGCCCTCGCGCCGGATCCAGTCGAGGATCGAGTCCATCGAGTCGTCGATCGAGAGGATGAAGCAGGCCGAGCACTGCGGCTTCTCCTCGAAGCCGACGTTGAACCAGACCGGCGAGTTGAAGGAGGCGAGCTGGTTGACGAGGATCGCCTTGAGCTCGGACTCGAAGGTCTCGGCCTCTTCATCGGTCGCGAAGTAGCCGTCGGCGCGGCCCCAGCCGGAGATCGTGTCGACCACCCGGCCGATCATCTGCTTGACGCTCCGCTCGCGCTCGGGCGAGGTCATGCGGCCGCGGAAATACTTCTGGGCGACGATATTCGTCGCAGTTTGCGACCAGAACTTCGGGAACTCGACTTCCTTCTGGTCGAAGACCGGCTTTTCCTTGCCGGGGATGAAGGCGTCGCGGACCTCCCATTCGATCTCGTCGAACGGGTCGCGGCCCGGGATCGTGAAGTAGCGGCGGACGGCGAGACTCGCCGTCTTGTCCACGACGGTGTTCTCCGCAAGCGTCTCTGCGGGTGCCTGAGTCTCCTGTGTCTTGGCGGTCGCCATCCTGTTCCTCCCGAGCCTAGTCCTATGGATATGGATCTCGATCGGTGTGGTGTTGCGTCTTCTAGGAGGCGCCGCCGACCGGGATCTGGACCTTAGAAACCGGCCCGGACGTAACCCCAAGTGTAGCCGCGAGGCCGCTTTCCAAGCCGGGTTCCGGCCGTTCGGACATGTGCCAGGGACAGTCCCTCGGACCCCTCGATGGAGTGATTCCCCGCAAGTTGTGGCAACTCCGTCGGTCTCCTCCGCTGACGCGATGCGGCCCCGACAGATCACCGGTTGGCTCACGCCGTTGGCTGCGGTTGCCTTGGTGCTGGCCTGCGGGCCCGCTCAGGCTCCGGCAGCCGTCTGCGTGACGGTCACGCCGGGGATCGACCTCGGGTGCCGCGACGAGCAGGGTGCGCCCGCTGGAGGGGAACCGACGGCAAGCTCGGAGCCGGCGGGCGCACCCACGGAACCCGAGCCGGCGAGGAGGAACTCGACTGTGGTGCGGTACGACCCGCGTCGGATCGCAGTCACCTTCAAGCCCGGCGTGACGCGGACGCGGATTCGGTCCGTCATCTCCGCTGCGGGCGGGACGCTCGAGACGGCCATCCCGCAGATCAGGGCGTACCTCGTCGGTGTCGAGCCGGAGCACCGAGCCGAGGTGCTGGCCGCACTGCAGTCGTACCCCGCGGTCGCGAACGCGGCGAAAGAGCCGATCGCCGAAGCGTTCGACACGAGCCCCGACGACACGGACTGGCCGCAGCAGGCCGGCCTGCGCGTTGCCGGCTTCCCCAAGGCCTGGGACGTGACGCAGGGCTCGAGCAAGATCGTCGTCGCCGTCATCGACACCGGCGTCGACGCGCATCACCCGGATCTACGCGGCGCGCTCGTGCCGGGCTGGGACTTCGTCGGCAACGACCCCGATCCCGCGGACGACCACGGGCACGGCACCGCAGTCGCGGGCGTGATCGGCGCGCGCTCGAACAACCGCGCGGGCGTCGCCGGCATCTGCTGGCGCTGTCTCCTGATGCCGATCAAGGTGCTCGACTCGAAAGGGAACGGCGACGACACGCTGATCGCTGCCGGAATCGTGTGGGCGGTGAACCACGGCGCGCGCGTACTCAACCTCAGCCTCGGCGGTCCGGGGTCAAGCGTTGAGCTCGGGAACGCGCTGACGTATGCAGCGAACAAGGGTGTGGTCGTCGTCGCGGCGTCCGGCAACGCGGGCGTTACGACTCAGTTCTTCCCGGCCGCCGACCCGCACGCGGTGAGTGTTGCGGCTACAACGGTCGCCGACCAGCGCTACTCCTGGTCGAACTTCGGCGCGTGGGTGCGGCTCGCCGCCCCGGGCTGCAACGTGGCCCCGATTCTCGGCGGCGGCTACGGCAACTTCTGCGGCACCTCGTCCGCCGCACCGGTCGTTGCCGGTCTGGTTGCGCTCGAGCTGAGCGCGCAGCCGACTGCAACCGCCCAAGAGGCCGAGGACGCGTTGGCGCGCGCGGCCTTCCCGCTTCACGCATTCGTGCAGTACGGCCGGATCGACGCCGGCAAGACGCTCGCGCTGCTTCATCCGGCGAGTGCGAGTGCGACCTGCAGTCGCAAGGCCTCGCGACCCCGGGCACCCAGGCGGTGCAAAGCCGCTCCCTCGAACGAGTGATTCGGCGCAAGTGCTGCGCAGGGAGGCGGTCAACTCGAATGATGTCTACGAAAGAAGGAGCCATGAGATCAAGACATATGGTCGTGATCGTCGCAGTCGTGGCGCTCACTCTCGGTACGGCGCAGACGGCGCTGGCCGACAACAACGCGACGGGGTCGACCGGCGCAGTCCAGACCGGTCCCGTCGGAGTCACACCGACTGTCGGTCCGAATCAGGCGGGCGCGACTGCCGCCGCGTCCGTGCCCGTCAGCATCGGTGGTTCGGGCAACAACACCGCCACGAACTCGACCGGCGCCGTTCAGGCCGGTGGCGGGAACACGTCGAATAATTCGACCGGCACCGCGCAGGTCAGCTCCGTGCACGCCTCACCGTCGGCGTCCGCCGGAGCTTCGGGCAACAACGTGAGTGCAAGCGTTCCCGTGACGGTCGGCGGTAACGGCAGCAACAACGCTTCGGGCTCGGCCGGTGCCGCTCAGATCGGGGGAGGCAACTCTTCCACCGGTTCGACCGGTGTGTTCCAGTCGGGTGGCGTGACGGCAGGACCTGCCGTCGGTGCAGGCGGAACGACCACCTCGGCACCGGTGACGCTCGGCGGCGACGGCACGAACACCGCGACCGACTCGATCGGTGCGGCGCAGCTCGGTGGTGGGAACAACGCGGCCGGTTCGATGGGAACGGCGCAGTCCGGTCCGTTCGCGACGTTCCTGTCGGTCGACTCGGCAGCGCTCGAGTCGGATCCCGCTTCAGGCACTTCGGCCGGCTCGCCGTCCTCTACGGCTGTCGGTCTGCCGCAGCCCGGCAGCCGGGCGGCTGAAGGCGCACCGAACCGGACTCGCAATACGTTCGGCGCCACGAAGTCGCCGACCGGTGGGACACGCACGCTTGCCCAGCTCCCGTTCACGGGGCTCGGCCTGTTGCTCATCGCGCTTCTCGGGCTCGCAATGCTGGCGACGGGTCTCACGACCCGCGCGCGCACGAACCTGAGCAGCGTCTAGTAGGAGGGTCCTGCGGGTGGCGGATCTACCGCCGCCCGCCGGGCCTGCATCCGGCGAGCGAAAAAGCGGATGCGGGCGGCCGCCATCAACGGAATTGCGAGGCCGCCGAGTACGAGCAGGGGGACCGGAACCGAGTCTGCGGTGTTCGGGCCGAGCGTGTGTGCGACCCAGTGGAAGACGCCGCCGCTGCCGCCCGATCCGCCCGATCCGCCGCCGCCACCACCGCCACCGCCGCCGCCACCGCCGAATCCTGGAACCGGGGTGTCATTGTCGACATGGCCGTTGTGCTTTCTGATGGTGTTCGCAAGTGCGCGGTTGAGATCGTCGCGCAGCGTTCCGTAGACCAGCTGATCCTCGGGGATGGTCTTCAGAGCTTCGCGGTAACAGTGCACCGGGTAGGTCTTGTCGACGCGCCCGTCGACGAGCCAGTCGTGCACGAGCGCCTTCGAGCAGATGGACAGCGAGCGCGCCTGTGCCGGCTGTGCTGTCGTCCCGAGTGCGGCACCGATGGCGAGGGCTGCGGCAACGAGGATGAGGGGTCTCAAAGATCTGGGCATGCGGGGGCCGGGCTGCGGCTTAGCGGGAGACTCTAACGACGATCTTGCCCACCCTGCCGGATGGGAGTGAGCGTGCCATGAGTCACTTGTAAGCCCTTTGTAAGCGGGCCGGATCTGCTCATTTCCATGTTTGTTCGAACGATCGGCAGGCTTTCCTGGATGCAGCCCCTGGCTCTGTTAGCTTCGCGCCCGATGCGCTGGCCCGTTGCCTTGGGAGCCGCGGCCGCCGGCCTCGCCTTTGCCGCGCTCTTTTTCAGCGGCGGCTCGAGCCAGTCCCGGCTCTTCTGGATCGGGGCCGCCGCGGTGCTGGTGGCCGCCGTGGGATGGATCTGGCGGCCGAGACGGCTGCCGCTCGAGGGGACGGTGTTCTTCTGCCTGCTCGCCGCGTTCATCGTCTGGCAGGGGGTCTCGATCGCCTGGTCGATCCAGCCGAGCCGCTCGTGGGACTACGCGAATCGCGGGGTCGTGTACTTCGCGTTCGCGGCGGTCGGTGCGCTTGTCGGTGGGGTGCCTTTGCGGCGGTTCGCCGCCGTTGCCTGCGTGTTGCTCGGTGCGTTGTTCGCGTGGGCGCTGGCCGCGAAGGTCGCACCGGGGTTGTATCCGGATTACGAGCGGCTGGCGCGGCTGCGCTATCCCGTGGCTTACTGGAACGAGCTCGCGTTGCTGGCCGCTACGGCGGTACCGCTCGGGTTGTGGGCGGTGGGGCCGCGGCACGAGCGGCGGGCGCGGCTCGGCGGCGCGCTCCTCTTGTACGCGGCGCTCGTCGTCGCGGTGCTGACGTACTCGCGCGTCGGGATCGTGTTGACCGTCGCCGCTGCGCTCGTGTGGCTGTGGCTCGACCGGGACGAACTCACGGTGCTTGGGCCCCTCGCTGTCGCTTGGGTGGTCGGCGCCTGCGTCGCCGCGGCGGCGTTGCTGCTTCCCGGGGTCAGCGAGGACGGACAGCCGCACCATGCGCGCCTGCAGGACGGCCTCGTGTTCGGCGCGGTGCTGCTCGTCGGTGGGATCGTGGTCGGCTTTGCAACGCACTTCGTGTTGGAGCGCGCCGTCGATGCGCGTGTGGCCCGTGGGGCGGCGATCGTGCTCGTCGTCCTGTTGCTTGCCGCGCTCGTGGCCGCGGTGGTGCGCGCGGGCGGACCCGGCGATTTCGTCAGTGCGCGCTGGCACGAGTTCTCGAACAGAGTCAGCTCGCAGGTGCCGCAGACGCCGGACAGAGTGATCAGCACGAGCTCGAGCAACCGCTGGCGCTGGTGGACGGAAGCCTGGAATGCATTCATTGCGAATCCAGTGCGGGGGACGGGCGCCGGTACGTTCGAGCTCACGGACCGGCTCGAGCGCGACACGCAGCTCGCGACGACCGAGCCGCATTCGGTGCCGCTCCAGTTTCTGAGTGAGACCGGGATCGTCGGGTTTCTGTTGTACGTCGGGGTGATCGCCGCGGGCGTGATTGCGGTGCTGCGCCGGGACCGGACGCGCGCGTGGCTGGCGCTGTCACTGGGTGTGGCGCTCTGCGTCGTTCATTCCTTCGTCGACATCGACTGGGACTTCCTGGCGGTGCTGGGGCCCTTCTTCCTCACCGTTGGGGCGCTCGTGTCCCCTCGTGTCGTCGAGAGGTCTCCGATCACTCCGCGTCGTTGGCTGACCTCGGCTGCCGTGGGCGTCTGTGCGGTCGCGGCGCTTTACTCGCTGGCTTCGCCGTGGCTGGCTGTGAACCGCGTCTCAGCTTCTCTCGATGCCTTGACGAACGGGAATATCCGGCAGGCGCGAACAGATGCGTTGTCGGCGCGTGCGTTCAATCCGCTGTCGGTTGACGCGATCTTCGCGCAGGCTCTGGTCGAGCGGAACGCGAAGGCGCTGACGCTGTACAGGAAGGCCGTCGACCTCGAGCCGAAGAATGCGGAGACGTGGTACGAGCTCGGCTCCTTCGAGCTGATGAGCCTGCGCCGTCCGCGCGCTGCGTACCGCGACCTGAATCACGCGTACACGCTCGACCACAACATCTTCGGGCCTGGGACCCTGCCGGGTCGTGCTCTCGACGCGGCCCG
>Ga0134125_10009162_pt1 | contig 11149 bp, 11 predicted proteins | sample KB31751_FD_96464 | JGI IMG/M metagenome (GOLD analysis project Ga0134125, IMG submission 96464) | Terrestrial soil microbial communities with excess Nitrogen fertilizer from Kellogg Biological Station, Michigan, USA - KB3-175-1 | ecosystem: Environmental > Terrestrial > Soil > Unclassified ...
GCCACGATGCCACAGCGCGGCGAAGCTGGACGGCGAGCTGCGCATACTGGACGAGGATGAATAGCGAGGTGGCGATATGGCTGCCGCCCGCGAGAAAAGGCCAGATCGCGGTCGGCATGCCGAGCAGCACCACCACCGCCGGCGCCGCGAACCAAGCCTCGCCAACGCGGGCCGCGCCCTGCACCGCGACAATCGCGGCAACCAGCACCAGGAGCAGAAAGATCGTGGCGCAGACCGCGGGCAGCATCGCGGGGGTCAGCCCGATCAGCGCGGCGGCCACGGCATAGAACGGCAGATCGGTAAGGTAAAAATTGTCTTCGGCGACCGACCAGCCGTCGAGCAGGACGTGGCCGCGCCAGATGGATTTTATTTCAAGAAAATGCTGGAAACCGTCGGCGTTCGGCGCCAGATGACCGGCCAAGGCGAGGATCGGCACCGCGTCGGCCAGCACCAGGATCGCCGCCAGGAACACTGGCCCCCACCGCCACGACACCGGTATCCGCTCCCCCGCTTGCAAGTCGCGACTATTGCCGCCATTTTCTAGGTCGGTAAAGGGGATAGATTTATGGAAATAAATTTGAGCGATGGCGCCGTAAACGCGGCCGATCTTATCAAGAACGGCTCGACCGACACCTTCATGGCCGATGTCATCGACGGTTCGAAGGATCACGCCGTCATCGTCGATTTCTGGGCGGAATGGTGCGGCCCCTGCAAGCAGCTCGGCCCGGCGCTCGAAAAGGCGGTGAAGGACGCGCGCGGCGCGGTCAAGCTGGTCAAGATCGACGTGGACAAGAACCAGGAACTGGCGGCGCAGATGCGCATCCAGTCGATCCCCGCGGTCTATGCCTTCAAAGGCGGGCGCCCGGTCGACGGTTTCGTCGGCGCCCTGCCCGAAAGCCAGATCAAGCAATTCGTCGCGAAGCTCGCCGGCGGCGCGGCCGGCCCCTCGCCCATCGAGGAAGCGCTGGCGATGGCGAAGGAAGCGATCGCGGCGGGCGATCAGGCGCAGGCCGACGACATTTACAGCCAGATTCTGGAACATGAGCCCGACAACGCGCCGGCGCTGGCCGGAATGACGCGCAGCGCGATCGCGCGCAAGGATCTCGAGGCGGCGCGGGCGCATCTCCACGACCTGCCGCCGGCGGTCGCGAGCCATGCCGATATCCAGGCGGCGCGCGCCGCGCTCGAACTGGCCGAAGCCGGCGAAAAGGCCCAGGGCGCGACCGGCGAGCTGGAGGCGCGGCTCAAGGCCGACCCCAAGGATCATCAGGCGCGGCTCGACCTCGCCGTGGCGCTGTTCGCCGCCGACAACCGCGAGCGCGCGATCGACGAATTGCTGACGCTGGTGAAGACGGCGCGCACCTGGAACGAGGAAGCGGCGCGCAAACAGCTCGTCAAATTCTTCGAGGCGATGGGCCACATGGTTCCGCTGACCGTGGACGCCCGCAAGCGCCTGTCCTCGATCCTGTTCGCATAGACATGGCCAAGGCCCCGTTCGAGCCCCGTCCCGAGGATTTGCCCGAACGGATTCCAATTTTTCCGCTGAGCGGCGTGCTGCTGCTCCCGCGCGGCCGCCTGCCGCTCAACATATTCGAGCCACGCTACCTCGCCATGATCCGCGACGCGCTGGCGGCGCCGCAGCGCCTCATCGGCATGATCCAGCCGCGCGACGACCACAGCCACGGCGCCGGCGTCATTCCGGGCGAGCCCGATATCTGCCCCGTCGGCTGCGCCGGCCGCATCGTCTCGTTCGCCGAGACCGGCGACGGCCGGTATCTCATCGAGCTCAAGGGCGTGGCTCGTTTCGCGGTGATGTCGGACATGATGGGCAACAAACTCTATCGCTCCGCCATCGCCGACTGGTCGCGCTATCGCGGCGATCTCGACGAGGCGCCGAAATTCATCGACCGCGACAAGCTGATCGCGGTGCTCAAGCCCTACTTCCAGCATCTGGGCGTCAACACCGACTGGCGCGCGCTCGAAGCGATGATGGACGACCGGCTGGTCAACACGGTAGCGATGCTGTCGCCGTTCGCGCCGCAGGAAAAACAGGCTTTGCTCGAAGCCGAAGACACCAAGGCGCGCGGCGACCTCCTGATCGCGCTGATCGAAATGGCGGTCAAAGCGAATGCCGGCCCGCCGACGCAAGTGAATTGAGAACGCGGAGCGACATGTCCGACATCGACCCGAAGCTGCTGGAAATCCTGGTGTGTCCGCTGACCAAGGCGACGCTGCGCTATGACCGGGAGGCGCAGGAACTGATCAGCGCCGAGGCCGGCCTCGCCTATCCGATCCGCGACGGCATCCCGATCATGCTGGTCGACGAGGCGCGGCGGCTCGACGATGCCGAACAGGCGCGCCTCAAAGCCAAGCCGTGAGAGCGACCGAAATCTGCCTCAAGCGCGCGGAGAAACGTCTCGACGTTGCGTTCGACGACGGCAGCAAATTCAGTCTGCCGGCGGAATTGCTTCGGGTCGAAAGCCCGTCTGCCGAGGTGCAGGGCCATTCGCCCGAGCAGCGCCAGCTCGTCGCGGGCGCCAAAGAGGTCGGCATCCTGCGGCTCGAGCCGGTCGGCAATTACGCGATCCGCATCGTGTTCGACGACGGCCACGACACCGGCCTGTTCACCTGGACCTATCTTCACGAACTCGGCATGGAACAGCCGGTGCGATGGAAACGCTATCTCGACGCGATGGCGAAGGCCGGGTTGAGCCGGGAGGCTTAAAGCGCCTCGCCTCTGACGAGCCGCGGCAGGTCGCCGACCATGCCCATCGCATGGCGCATGAAGAGATGCTTGAGCGGCGGAACTTCGCCGACAGCGGCCAGACCGACATCGCGCGCCAGTTTCAGCGGCGGCACCGAATTGGAGAACAGGCGGTTCAGCCCGTCCGTCACCGCCGCGAGCAGGACATTGTCGAAACGCCGCCAGCGCTCGTAGCGCGCCAACACCGTCGCGTGGCCGAGATCGAGCCCGAGCCGCCGCCCGTCGATCAGACATTCCGCCAGCGCCGCAATGTCGCGGATTCCCATATTGAGGCCCTGCCCCGCGATGGGGTGGATGACATGCGCCGCCTCGCCGACCAGGACAAGACGCGGCGCGATATAGGTCTCGGCGTGCAGGAACGAGAGCGGATAGGACCAGCGCGGCCCTTCGACCGAAATGTCGCCGAGAAAATCGCCGAAGCGCGACGCCAGTTCAGCATGGAACGCCGTGTCGTCGAGCTTCAACAGCGTCGGCGCCAGCGCCGCGCGCTCGGTCCACACGATCGACGATCGGTTGTCGGTCATGGGCAGGATCGCGAACGGCCCCGCAGGGAGGAAATGCTCGACCGCGACGCCGCGATGCGGCTTCGTGTGACGGACGGTGGCGACGATGCCGACCTGCGGATAGGACCAGCTCACCGATTTGATGCCCGCGGCCTCGCGCAGCGGCGAATTCTTGCCGTCGGCAGCGGCGATCAGCTCGGCGCGGACCACCGTTCCGTCCGCCAATTGAAGTTGACCAAAACCTTTGCCGTCATTCCCATGAGAGCGGGAATCCAGAACCTTAGCCTTCCGGGTCCCCGCTTTCGCAGGGCCGACGGATAAAGATACGTCGTTCCAATGCGTCACCTTCATCGGCGCCAGCAATTGCAAACCCGGCAATTGCCGTGCCCGCTCGTGCAACGCACGGCGCAGGTCGCGGTTCTCGACAATCCAGCCCATCGGGTCGTCGCCGATTTCGCGATGGTCATAGTGAAGGAATAGCGGCGCGGAATTGTCGGCGACGCGAATGTCGCGGATCGCCTCGGCCTTGTCCGCGATCAGACGCCACACGCCGATACCGTCGAGCACGCGCATCGAGCCGAACGCGATCGCCGATGTGCGGCCATCGAACCGTTCGCCGATCATGGTGGCGGGATCCTCGCGGTCGATCACCGCGACCTCAAGCCCGGCCGACGCGCAGGCAATGCCGAGCGTCAAGCCGTTCAGCCCGCCGCCCACCACCGCCAGTTCGACGCGTCTTTCCGCCATGCGCGCAGCATGGGACCGGCGGCACGCCGTGTCGAGGGCATCTCCGATTGCAAGCCATGTTAAATTTGCTCGTGCAATTGGAAAGAGTGAATGCTTTGTTGAGAACGGGCGTATTTGGGGGAGACGCGATGGCACTCATCCTCGTCATCGACGACCAGGACATGGTGCGGATCACCTGCAAGCGGATACTCGCCAGCGCCGGCCATGACGTGATCGAGGCCGCGAGCGGCGACGACGGCATCGCACTCTATCGCGACCATCGGCCCGCCTTGGTGCTGACCGATCTTTTGATGCCGGACAAGCCCGGCGGCGAGACCATCGCCGAGTTGCGCAACGGCGGGGCCGACGCCAAGATCGTCGCCATGTCGGGCGGCGACGGACTCGATCTGGCGCGCAGTCTGGGGGCCGACGAAGTCCTGGAAAAACCGTTCCGCGCGGACGCATTATTGGCGACGGTCAAGAAACTGATCGGTTGAGGCGGCGAGGAGGAAACATGCCGGGATTCGACGAGTTAACGCGCACCCTGCCCGCGGTCGAAACCATCATCAACTACATCGACCCGCATGCGCCCATCGGCGGCATCAACGATGTCGAGCGCGAGAAATCGACGCTGACCTTGTTGCCCTACAAGATGGCGGTGCGCGACATGCGGCCGATCGCGAACTCGCTGTCCTTCGACACGACCGGCTTCGTGCTGGTCGAGCGGCCGACCCGTGTCACCGATTTCTACGACCCGAAACAGGTCGACGAAATATATATGGCGGAGATCGTCGACCTGATCCGCGACCTCACCGGCGCGGAACGCGTGCTGACCTTCGGCACGCTGATTCGCAACAACGCCAAGGATGCGCCCGCCCAAGCGCACAAATCGGTGCACAACGCCCATATCGACTACAACATCGCGACCACGCGCGCGGTGCAGAATCGCCTGCTGCCGGAGAACGAGCGCGCGCGTTACGCCGCCCGCCGCGTCATGCAGATCAATGTCTGGCGGCCGCTCACGACCATCGAAAGCGCGCCGCTGGCGCTGTGCGATTCCTCGACGGTCGCGCGCCGCGACCTGATCCACGGCCCGATCGGCGGCAAGAGCCAGGCAGGGCCGGGCGCGGCCGGCTGGAATCTCGCCTACAATTCCGCCCATCGCTGGTATTACGCGCCGCGCATGAAGCCGAGCGAGGCCTATGTCTTCCGGCTGTGCGATTCCGACGCGGGCGCACAGCAATGGGCCGCGCATACCTCGTTCGACGATCCGAACAGCACGCCGGAATCGGCCCCGCGCCAAAGCATCGAGGTCCGCACGCTGGCGCTGTTCTAGGAAAGATTCCTGACCGCCAAGACACAAAGACACCAAGAAACAGAAAAATTTCACCGATTAGGTTTGAGGGAGATCGCCGTGAAGCTCAGTACCGACCGCATCCTCACCACCCATGTCGGCAGTCTGCCGCGCTCGGCCGAACTGTCGGCGCTGCTGATCAAGAAAGATCGCGGCGAGGCTCACGACGCGGCGCTTCTCGATCGCATGGTGCGCGACGAGACCATCGGTATCGTCAAGCGCCAGGTCGCGACCGGCATCGACGTTGTCAGCGACGGCGAGATCGGCAAGATCGGCTATTCCACCTATATCCACGAGCGCCTCTCGGGCTTTTCCGGCGCCAACACCGCAAAACCCAACCTCGACGTGGCGCCCTATCCCGAGTTCCGTCGCCGCATGGCGCTGATGACCGGGACGCCCGGCCTGGTCCGCATGTTCTGCACCGGGCCGGTGACGCGCACCGACCACGAGGCGGCGAAAAAGGATGTCGCGAATTTCCGCGCCGCCATCGACGCCGCCAAACCTGTCGACGCCTTCATGCCGGCGGCATCGCCGGGCGTGATCTCCTCGTTCCAGCCCAACCAACACTATTCGACGCACCGCGCCTATATCGAGGCGGTCGGCGACGCGATGCAGGAGGAATACGAGACGATCGCGAACGGCGGCATCGTGGTGCAGCTCGACAGCCCGGACCTCGCCATGTCGCGCCACACCGGCTTTCAAGACCTGAGCGAAGCCGAGTTCCTGAGCCGCGCCGAGCAGCAGGTCGAGGTACTGAACCACGCCGTGCGCAACGTCCCGGCCGACCGCATGCGCATTCATCTGTGCTGGGGCAATTACGAAGGGCCGCACGATCACGATATCGCCGTCGCGAAAATCTTCTCCATCGTGATGAAAGCCAAGCCGCAGGCAATCTCCTTCGAGGCCGCGAACCCGCGCCACGCCCATGAGTGGGCGGTGTGGCGCGAGCACAAGGCCCGAATCCCGCAGGACAAGGTATTGATTCCCGGCGTAATCGACTCGTGCAGCAATTACGTCGAGCATCCCGAACTGGTGGCGCAACGCATCGCGCAATATGCCGATATTGTCGGGCGTGAGCGCGTCATCGCGGGAGTCGATTGCGGCTTCGGCACATTCGCCGGCGTCGGCAAGATCGACCCCGATATCGCGTTCAAAAAACTGGGCGCGCTGGTCGAGGGCGCCGCCATCGCGTCGAAAAATCTCTGGGCGCGATGAAATTCCTTACCAATGAGAGGACGGAACTGGTGGACGTGAGCGCCGTCGAGCGCGACGGCGACACGCTCGTCCTCCGGGGCAAGATTTTCGGCACCATGCCGATGACGGCGCGCCTCACGCCCGAGGAAGCGCGCAAGGCGTTCAAGCTGCTCAATGTCGGGCTCGTACTTTTTCTTCTCACCTTCATGTTCAGGAAATCCGCCAAGTGAAGACAACTGTCGCTCTGCTTCTCGCCGTTACCCTCGCCGTTCCCGCTTTCGCCGCCGACAAGCATTATGGACCGGGCGTCACCGATACCTCGATCAAGATAGGCCAGACCATGTCCTATAGCGGCCCAGTCTCGGCCTATGGCGTGATCGGCCGCACCGAGGCGGCTTATTTCAAGGCGCTGAACGACGCGGGCGGCGTCAATGGCCGCAAGATCGATCTGATCAGCCTCGATGACGGCTATTCGCCGGCGCGCGCCCTCGAGCAGACACGGCGCCTGGTGGAGCGCGACGAGGTGCTCGCGATCGCAAGCACGCTCGGCACCCCGACCAATCTCGCCATCCGCAAATATCTCAACGACAAGCATGTGCCGCAGATTTTCGTCGTCTCCGGCGCGAAGGAATTCCAGCAGCCGAAGCTCTATCCCTGGACCATTCCGTTCGATTCCTCCTACGGCTCGGAAGGCCGCGCCTATGCCGGGTACATTCTCAAAACCAAGCCCAACGCGAAGATCGCGGTTCTGTATCAGGACGACGATCTCGGCCGCGAATATCTAGACGGGCTGCGCAAGGGGCTCGGCGCGCATGCGAACATGATCGTCGCCACCGCAAGTTATCAGCCGACCGATCCGCTGATCGAATCCCAGGTGATCGCGCTGCACGGCTCGGGCGCTGATGTGCTGATGGAATTCGGCACCGGCAAGTTCGTGTCGCAGGCGATCCGCAAATCCTACGACTTGGGCTGGCATCCGGAACAATTCATCGGCTCGATCGCGGCGTCGGTCGCGGCCTCGCTCAAACCCGCCGGGCTCGAAAAATCCATCGGCGTCGTCAGCGCCAGCCATCTGCGCGATCCATCGGAGCCGGGCGCCGATCAGGATCCCGAGATGCGGCAATGGCTCGACTTCATGAAGACCAAATATCCCGAGGGCGACCCGACCAACGCCTTCACCATCTTCGGCTATTCGGTGGCGATGGCCGTGACCGAGGCGCTGCGCCGCTGCGGCGACGACCTGACGCGCGACAACCTGCTCAAGGTCATGACGCATTTCAGCAAGTTCCGCGTGCCGGTGCTGACGCCGGGCGCGAGCATCACCATCACGCCGACCGACTATGAATCGATCAAGCAGCTTCGTCTGCGCCGGTTCGACGGCAAGGTGTGGCGGTCCTTCGGCGACCTGATCGAGGATTAATCGCGCGTCCGCGCTACACGACGCCGTTTCGGATCGCGATCGACACCGCTTCGGAGCGATTGCGCGCGCCGATCTTCTTCAGGATCTGCCGCACATGCAGCTTCACCGTGATCTCGGCCAAGCCGAGATCACGGCCGATTTCCTTGTTGGGCGCGCCCGAAGCGAGCCGCGCCAGCACCTGCTGTTCGCGCGGCGTGAGCTGAACCACCGAGCCGGCGCGGTTCTCGGCGCCGCGGGATTCGCCGCCGGCGCCGCGCTCGAACGCGTCGACCGGAAGATAAGTGCCGCCGTTGAGAACGATCCCGACTGCCTGGGCGAACAATTCCGGCATGATGGTCTTGGGCAGGAAGCCGCGCGCGCCGGCGCGCACTGCCTCGCGCACATCGGTCTCGGTCGCGAGGCCCGACATCAGCACCACGGCCGCGCGGGGAAACGCCTCGACCAGCCGCCTGATCCCGTCGGCGCCCTCCATGCCGGGCATGTTGAGATCGACCAGCACCAGATCGGGCGCCGCGCCCGCGGCGGCAAGCCGACGCAGCGCGGCGAAATCCTCCGCTTCCGCGATGGCGACGCCGGGCAGGAGCCGGCTCAGCCGCGCCCCGGCCGCTTCGCGGAACAAGGGATGATCGTCGGCGACGATGGCCTGCATGGTCTCAACCACAGGCGGCCCGGATCGCCGCCGCGAGCTGCGCCGGTTCCACGGGTTTCGCCATCACCGCGCGGATACCGAGCTGGCGCGCCTCCTGCGCCACGGTGCCGTCGTCGAAACCGGTGCATAGAATGATACGCACGTCGGGACGGATGGCGATCATCTGCCCGGCGAGATTGATGCCCGAACATCCATCCATCAGGTTGTCGGTCACGACCACGTCCCATTGGCGCGGCGCCTCGGCGAAGGCCTCGATCGCCTCCTCGGGCGTATTGACGGCGGCCACCTCGTAGCCGAGCCGGTCGAGGCCGATCGACAGGACGTCGGTCGTGTCGAGTTCGTCATCGACGATCAGCAGACGTTCGCGCCCGCGCAGCGCCGCTTCGGACGGCGCGGGGAGCGACGGCACCGGCGCGGCGTTGGCGAGCGGAAAATAGACCGAGACGCGCGTGCCCGCGCCGAGCGCGCTGTCGATCAGGCAGGCGCCGTTATGCGAATTGACGATGCCCTGCACAATGGCGAGGCCCAGCCCCGAGCCGAGCCGCCGGCTCTTGGTGCTGACGAACGGCTCGAAGATGCGCGGCAACAGGGCCGGCACGATGCCCGGCCCGTTATCGGCGACACTGAGGCGCGCATAAAAACGCGCCGGATCGAGCCGTCCCACCGCCGGCTCGCGCGCCAACTCCGGCGCGCCGGGCGGAATCCGCGCCAGCGTCACCGCGATCGTGCCGCCGACCCCATCTATCGCGTCGCGCGCGTTGACGCAGAGATTGAGAATCACTTGCCCGATCTGCCCCGAATTGCCGAGCACCGGCAGCGTTTCGGCGCCGGGTTCGAGCGTCAGCGTCGCGCCCTGCGGCAGGGATTCGCGGATCAGCCGGGCGTTGCCGGCGACCGCGTCACGCAGATCGAGCGGGTGGCGCTCCACCGCGCGGGCGTTGGCGTAGCCGAGGATCTGCGAGACCAGGGTGCGGCCGCGCTGGCCGGCATCGAGGATGCGCGAGGCATAGCGCTGGCTTTCGCTGTTGGGCGGCAGGTCCTGTTCGAGAAACCGGGAAAACCCGATGATGGCGCCGAGAAGATTGTTGAAATCGTGCGCGATGCCGCCGGCGAGCTGGCCGATCGCCTCCATCCGGCCCGTATCGCGCAGTTTGCGCTCGAGCCGCTCGCGTTCGCGCTCGTCGATCTTGGCCTGGGTCACGTCGGTGACGACGCTGACCGCGCCGCCGAGCGGCAGGGGCACGCGGCGGATATAGAGGTCGCGGTCGCTGCCATCGTGCGGCCACACGATCTCGCCGTGGTCGCGGTCACGCGACGGCGGCGACGGCAGGCGCGGCAGGTTCAGCGTGCCCAGCCCACGCTTGTCGCCCGGGGCGATGGCGAGCTCGACCGCGGGACGGTTGGCGTAGATCACATTGCCGTCGTCGCGCTCGACATAGATCGCGGCGCCGACGAGATCGAGCGCGGCGAGCGCCTCGCGATAGCGGCTCGTCACCATCATGGTCGAGACCAGGCTGCCGACATTGCGGGCAAAGGCGACGTCCTCGGCGGTCCACGAACGTATCGGGCCGACGTGGCTGAATGCAATCAGGCCGCCGATTTGGTTGCCGACATAGATCGGGACTACGATCGACGACGACACGCCGCGGGCCGCAATGAGGTCGCGACGCGGCGCGAAACGCGGATCGTTCGCAATATCCTCGGTCACGATAATCCGCTCCCGCGTCAGCACGGCGGCAAGCGCGGTATAGACCGCGGCCGGCGTGTCCGGCACCGCGCCGTGCTCGTCGCGGCCGCGCCGGTAGTCGTCGATGCAGCGCGCCAGTCCGGCGGCGGGATCGAATTCGAAGGTAGTGATGTATTCGACATCGAGCGCGTTGGCGGCGATCGCCGACAAGGAGCGCAGCTCGTCGATAAAGGGCCGCTCCGCTCCGTCACCCATGATGTCCGTCAGCGCCTGCTGATGGCGCCGCAACAGCGCTTCGCGCCGCTCCATTGCGTCGCGTTTTTCCTGAAGCTCGGAAATGTCGGTGGTGATGGTGCCGATCGCCTCGATCTCGCCGCCGGCGTTGCGGATCGGAAAATTCGTGACCATGACCCAGGCCGGCCGGCCGGCAACCTTGATATCCAGCGGACCGAGCCGCACCGCCTTGTCCGCGGCGAGCATCTCTTTCGCTTCCCGGTCGGGAAAGCGGCCGCTATCGGGGCCGAAAATCTCCTCGGCGCGATGGCCGAGCACCTGGCCTGCCGAGTGATAGGTATTTGCCTCGAAGCTCGGATTGACGAACAGGAAGCGGTTTTCGCGATCCTTGATCGTCAGGATGTCGGGCAGGTTCTCGACGATGGCACGCAAACGCGTGTCGCTTTCCGCGGCCTGCCGCGCGGCGATTTCGGCCCGGTCGAAACGCAGCATCATCGCGCCGAGCAGCGCGATCGACAAAACAGCGACAACGAAAAATGGCGGCTCGTATTGCGAAAATACCGTGGCGCCCCCGCCTTTGACGGCGAAGGCGGTCGCCGATATCGCGATGGCCGCGAC
>Ga0134125_10009165_pt1 | contig 11149 bp, 10 predicted proteins | sample KB31751_FD_96464 | JGI IMG/M metagenome (GOLD analysis project Ga0134125, IMG submission 96464) | Terrestrial soil microbial communities with excess Nitrogen fertilizer from Kellogg Biological Station, Michigan, USA - KB3-175-1 | ecosystem: Environmental > Terrestrial > Soil > Unclassified ...
CAGGAATAAAGGCTGATCGTACTCAACAGGAGTAGCATCGTTTACCAATACTTTTACAATTTTACCTTTTATATCGCTTTCAATTTCATTAAACAATTTCATGGCTTCAATAATACAAACCACTTTACCTGCACCCACCTCATCGCCTACATTAACAAATAAAGGTTTATCTGGTCCGGCAGAACGATAGAACGTGCCAATCATTGGTGATTTAATGGTTATATATTTGCTCTCATCGTCGCCCGCAGCAGGGGCAGCTGCAACCGGAGCTTTAGCCTCAACAACAGGTTGCTGTGGAGCTTGTTGGAATGCTTGTTGTTGTGGCACCTGCATATATTGTTGCGGAGCTTGTTGGTACACAACTTGCGTTTCATTCTTTTTACCGGTTAAAGTTTTTATTACAATTTTAACCTCTTTAGTTTCAAGCTCTACTTCGCTTACACCCGATTTGGCTACAAATTTTATTAAATCTTGGATTTCGGTTAGTTTCATGATTTTTTTATTTTACTTGTTAGTTGATGTATTTGTTTGTTGTGTGTGTTCTATTTTAAATCTATTATCCTTAAATTTTACTTTTTTAATAAGCCCATTTAAGCCAAATAGCTCCCCATGTAAACCCTCCGCCAAAAGCAGAGAGAATAAGACTATCTCCTTTTTTAAATTTTTTCTCGTAATCCCACAATAAAAGTGGAACGGTACCTGCTGTTGTATTACCGTAACGTTCTATGTTCATTAGCACTTTATCCGAGCCAAGTCCCATACGCTCGGCAGTAGCTTCAATAATGCGTTTATTTGCTTGATGCGAAACCAAGTAATCAATATTTTCTGATTTTAAGTTATTGCGTTTCATAATCTCAACCGATACTTCGGCCATATTATAAACGGCATGTTTAAAAACAGGTTGTCCTTCTTGATAAACGAAGTGTAATTTTTTATCTACCGTTTCATGCGAAGCCGGCATTAATGAGCCACCCGCTTTCATATGTAAATGCTGCCTTCCGGCACCATTGGTTTTTAAAACAAAATCTTGTATGCCATTCTCTTCGGTAGTAGGTTCTAGCAAAACAGTTCCCGCTCCATCTCCAAAAATTACGCAAGTAGAACGATCTTCATAATCTAGAATAGAACTCATTTTATCAGCACCAACAATTACTACTTTTTTGTATGTGCCATTTTGTATAAACTGCGCACCTGTAACTAAGCTATATATAAAGCCACTACAAGCAGCTGAAATATCGTAACTCCAAGCTTCGGTAGCACCTATTTTATCGCATATAATGTTAGCTGTTGCCGGAAAAACCATGTCGGGCGTAACGGTAGCACAAATAAGTAAATCAATTTCTTTAGGCGAGATACCTCTTTTTCTGCACAACTCTAATACTGCTGCACTTGCCATATCCGATGTGGCCTTGCCCGGTTCTTTTAAAATACGGCGTTCTTTGATACCTGTTCGGCTAATAATCCACTCATCAGTAGTGTCAACCATTTTTTCCAATTCTTGGTTGCTTAAAACATAATCGGGCACGTAGCCTGCAACAGCAGTTATGGCAGCTCTTATCATAATTAGTTAAATGCTTCTTTTATTTTATCAGGAAGGTTAGCGTCTGAAATATCTTTAGCTAATACTAAACTGTTTTTTATAGCAAGCGGAGACGATATACCGTGGCAAATAATTACGGTTGAGTTAATGCCCAATATAGGTGTACCGCCATATATTTCGTAATTAAATCTATCAAAAAATTCGTCTGATTTATTTTTGCGTTTCAACATGCCATAGAAAGACTCGCAGGCTTTTAAAACAATGTTTCCGGTAAAGCCTTCGCATACTACTACGTCTGACTTTTCATTAAACAAGTCACGTCCTTCAACATTGCCCACAAAATTAAAGTCTTTACTTTCTTTCATTAAATTATAAGCTGCTTGAGATACTAAATTCCCTTTTTCAGCTTCTTCGCCTATATTTAAAAGAGCGACTCTTGGTTTGTTTATTTTATAAACGTGTTCAGCAAATAAAGAGCCTAAAATTCCAAATTGGTATAACACATCCGGTTTGCAATCTGCATTGGTACCCACATCGAGCATAAAACCCAGTGAACCATTTAATTTAGGAAGAATTGTGCCGATACTTGGACGAATAATGCCTGGTACCACTTTTACTGAAAACATAGCACCAACCATCATAGCACCTGTGTTACCAGCACTAATAAAACCCTGTATTGTATTTTCTTTAAGATACTTGAACCCTAAGGCTATACTCGAGTTTGGTTTTTGACTTAAGGCTTTAGTAGGATGCTCACCCATTTGAATAACATCCGTAGTATGAACGTATTCAAAATTAGTAGAGTCAACGCCTTTTTCTGCAAAGTATTTCTTAGCTACATCACTATCGCCAAAAAGTACTATTTTTATATGAGCCGGTAATTCTTTTGAGGCTAAAATGGCTCCTTCAAGCTCATTGTTTGGGGCAAAATCGCCTCCCATTATGTCTAATCCTATCTTCACTTTTTAATGCTAAATAAAAATTTTAATCGGCGGCTAAGGAACTAATTTTTTTATAAAAAACCTACCAAAAAACATTAAGTTTTTAACAGGAATTTGGTTGTTTTATTAAAAAATTAGCCTTTTTAAAGCAAAAAAACAGACTTTTGGTCTGTTTTTTGTCAATTTTTAGTTTTTTCTATTTTACGGCTTTTTCCATTACCACTTTACCTTTATAGTAAAGTTTGCCTTCGTGCCAATGAGCACGGTGCCATAAATGGGCTTCACCTGTTGTTTGATCAACGCCAAGCGTTGGGGCTGCGCCTTTATATGTAGATCTGCGGCTACGTGTGCGGGCTTTCGAGTGGCGTCGTTTAGGATTTGGCATGACTTATTGTTTTTTAGTTATTATTAAAGTTTATATTTTTTAATTTATCCCAAGTAGTGTTTTCCGGCTTTTGCTCAGGTTCATCTACTGAAATGTCGTTTAATTTATTTAATGTTTCAAAATCGCATTTAAAGTTTTTATCTTCTTCGCAAGGCACTAAACGTGCAGGTAATGCTAGTGTGATAAACTCAAAAAGCGGTGACGATATATCTAATTCGTTTTCGCCGTGAGGCAAAACAAAAACATCTTCGGCATGAGCTTCATCGGGGTCTCCAAAACGCAAATGCATTTTTTCAACTGAATCAATCTCCACATCATAAGGTTTTACGCATCTGTCGCATAAAACATGTAATGTTCCACTAATGGTAAAAGTTAAGTTTATAACCGAATTTTGCTTTAGCAAATCAACCGAAACTTTTACGTTAGCGCCTTGTATGTCTGAATAATCGCGTGTCTCAAAGAACGAATCAGTTACCTTAAATTCATAAAGATGGTTTCCTACTTCTAGTCCGTTTAAGCGGATAATAAACTGCTTATCTGCCATCTTTAATCCCAAAAAGGGAGGGCAAAGATACCATTTTAATTAAAAATGACAAATTTTTTATGTTTTTATGTAGGAGATTATAGTTAAAAACAAAAAAACCTGCTAAGCTTAATTTAGCAGGTTTTTTAAAAATACTTAATTCAATTAAAAATCAAATTTTGCTTTATGATCTTCGATACCGGCAAGTGTTTTTTGAGCTTCGTAAGCCTCATAATCTACACGAGATGAAAGCGACATGTTTATACCCGCCTGAACTGCTTTTGAGTAGGCAGCAGTAGTTGCTTTTCTTTCGGTTACATAAACTACGTAAACGGCATTTTGCCCTTTTAAGGCTTTAGATAAAGTTGTAGGTTTTAAAGCATTTACAGCGCCACACATAACGTCTTCTTTACCAAGTCCGGTTACGCTGTAGCTACTAAATACAAGTCCGTCCATTTTCTCAACAGTAAGTTTCATTTTAGAAGCTAACTCATCAGGTGTTTTAGCGCCAGCAAGGTTTGCATCAAACTCTTTCATAAAAGTTTCAGCTTTTTTATCCTGTTTAACTTTCAAGGTTACTTCATCTTTTACTTGCTCAAGTGGCGCAGTGCCTTTTTCTTTAGTATCGCTTAGTTTTGCAACAATAAAGCGGTTGCCAAATTGGTAAGCTTGAGAAATATCTCCTTTTTTAGCTTGGTAAATCCAACGGATAAGCTCTTTAGGGTTTTCTAAGCCAGGTACTTGCTTGTCGCCTTCTTTAATATTGTCAGCCAAACGTTTGTTTAATTTTTGTTCTTCTATGCCTTTATCAAAAAGTTCGCCTGTATTGTATTTACCTGCAAACTCGCTAGCTTTAAGGTTTATAGCATTAAGTGTTTTTTCACTTGGTTGTATTTTACGTTGAATGGTCGCTAATTTGTATTTAGTCACGGTGCCTTTACTTACATCCATAACTTCCATAATATGATAACCAAATTGAGATTCAACTACACCAAGTTGTCCTTTTTTACCTTCTAAACCAAAGTTTTTAAAAGATTCAACAAAACCACTTCTTTCATTTAACCAACCATAGTCACCATCTTTACCCATGTAAGTTTCGCCCTCTTTTTTGGTTGGAGGCATTTTTTTACCGCCATCATCAGAGTAATTTTTTACATACTCAGGGAATTTTTTAACGTCTTTCTTAAGTTGAGCCAATAAACTATCTGCCATTTTTTTAGCTTGTTCTTTCGTACGCTTAACTTCGGGTGCAGCACCAGAACCCGCATAAGAAATAAGTATGTGACGAACCTTAGCCGAATCAAGCATGTTAACTTTATCTTCTAATTTAATAACTTTAATTAGGTTGTTCTCTTGGAAAGGACCATAAACAGTGCCTTTTTCAGCTACAAAAATTGAAGAGTCAACTTCAGGACTAATCATGTTCTTTTTAAATAAACCAATATCAACTGTGTTGTTTTCATTCTCTGCTTGCATTAAAGCAGAATCTTCAGCCAAGGTTTTTTTATTTTTAAATTCAGTTGCAATTTCAGCTAATTGAGTTTTAATATCAGCTATATCTTCAGGAGTTGCATAAGCATCAAAAGCTACGTAATCAATTTTACGAGTAGTTTCAGGGTTTTGGAATAAGTAGGTGTGGTTGCCGTAGTAATTTTGAATATCGTCATCGCTTACTTTTACAGCTGAATCTGACACGGTGCTGTAACGTTTAGCTACATAATTTACATTGTATGTAGTGCTTTGTTTTTCGTATTCTGCCTTACCTTCAGCCTCAGTAACATATAATCCTTTTTTAAGAAGGTTATTATATTTTTCAGCCATACGTGTATCATGCACATAATCTTCTACTTTTTTCCAATAAGCTTCTTGCTCAGGCGTCATTTGCTGTGCAAAGCCGGCTAATTTAGCCGGGTCAAGCGTTCCATCAGCTTTTGCAAAGTTAGGGTAGGCTTTACCTGTTTGTTTATCGGTTAACTGGCTAACTACAATTTGATGCGGGTGTGTAATCATTAAATCATACAACTCGTCGTCACTAATGTTTACACCGGCTTTAGTATAGTTTACTTTTAAAACGTTGTTAGCTAAAAACTCGTTCCAAACTTGGTCTACAAGCCCTTGTTTGGTTTGTTCATCAACCTTTTGACCGTTTTGCTCATACGTTTGTACAGCAGCACTTAGTTTTGCCTGAAACTCATTATAATCAATGTTTTTACCGGCAATTGTACCAACGGTACGCTCATTGGTTCCAAATAAAGATCTGCCTGAATTAAGTGCTCCTTCTAACACAAAAATTATTAGGGCAACGGCAATGATACCAACTAATAGGCCTGTTTTATTACGAATTTTTTCTAATACGCTCATAGCTTATATAAAATTAAAGTGTGCAAAGATAAAAAACCGCTTGAAATGTGAAAATTTAATTAAAAGGGCTTTTTTTAGGAAAAACTGATGTTAAATGTAGTTCCTTTTTGGGTTTCAGTTCTTAAAGTGCCCCCTAACTGCCCTATTAAAGCATTAACTAATTGCAAGCCCAATGTATCAACTTGTTTTAAATTATCTGCCTCGGCAAAACCCACCCCATTATCTGAAACGATGAGGCTATATTGTTTTTCAACTTCTTTAAAGGAAATATTTATGGTGCCTTTTTTCTTGTTCTTAAAGGCATACTTAAAGGCATTAGATAATAATTCGTTAATAATAATGCCGCATGGAATGGCCTTATCTAGCTCTATAAATTTTTGTTGAACCTTAACTTTTAAAGTTACAGTAATATTTTTATCAACGTTATAGGTGCTAGTGATGTAAGAAACCAATTCATTTAAGTAATCTTTAATCTCAATAGTAGATAGGTTTTTTGAACGATATAACAACTCATGTATTATAGCCATTGATTTAATTCTACCTATGCTTTCATTATATTTTTCTTTTACAAAAGGGTCATCAATGCTTTGCGCCTGCAGGTTAAGCAAACTACTTATTATTTGCAGATTGTTTTTTACGCGGTGATGAATTTCCTTTAATAAAAACTCTTTTTCGGCAAGCGATGAATTTAATTCTTCTTCTATTTTTTTTTGCTCGAGAAAAGAAGGGATTTCGATAGCATGCTTATTGTTTTTTTTAGTGTTTTTGGGAAGATAGCTATCAATTTTATGAGGGGGCGCCATAATAAATGTACAGTGTTTATCTCCTTTTGCACGGCAAGAAATTTCAACAGCTGTTAATGGCATATCAAAACTGGCCTCTGTCCAACCGCTTGAATAACCTGCATTCATAATACAAACAGGTGTTTCAGATTTTTTACCTGATTTTATCCATGAATCGGCTTCAAAAGAATAGGGATGATGGTATGTAATAAAAAAGTCTTCATCAGGAGTTGGATGACTTTCGGGCAAAATATCTACAGAAGCCCAACCCGCATAAGCAAAATGAACCGGGCCGGCAGATAACTTGCTGATGGGGTCTTTTAATTTCATTTTTTTATGAAAACTACGCGCATCTTCTAAACCCAAAACGTGCGATAAATCGAATAAAATATTTTTACCAATGCTTAATGCTTGCTCGTCTCCCCTATCTTTATACAAATGTTTAATGCTATTTAAAAACTCATGTGATAAGGCTGAAGCGCGTACAAGGATATAGCGTTCGTTATCAATTTCAATTCGGCCTTCAGATGGATTAAATTTCAATGAACTAAAATAATCTCCCACTAATTTTTCAGCCTTATTAAAAGCAGGCTGTATGGGTTTTGGAACTTTTACAGTCGGTTTCCCAACATGCTTTTTTAAAATTTTTAGCTTTTGATTTTCCTTTTTAAGAAAACTTATCTCCTTCTCGAGTTCTTTAATTTTATGTTGATAGGATGAATTCATTTTCTTCAATAAAACCTAAGTATAAGCATTCGAAATTAGTGCTTTTTTAGATTAAAAACTGGAAAATATTAAAAGCGTTTTACGCTTATTCTTCAAATAAAATAACCACTTTTCTATTTAAGCGGGTTAAATAGTTTTGGTACTGCCAATCGGTATAATTTTGTGTGGCATTAATGCATTTTGCAAATTGCTTAACACGGTATTTTATTTCTTCCTGCAATAAATGTACAAGCTCGGTACCCTCTTCAAAACAAGAAGCATTATCCTTAATCTTTCCGTAATGTTCTTCTAGCGATTGATCTAAAACTACCTGAGGTTTTAAACCTTTTTTTAAGCAATTCATATACTTATCGCGCACAATAAATTCTTCGTCGTGTGAATTAATAAAGCGTTGCTTAATCTCCTCGGGCATATCATAATCGCGCTCGGTCTCATAGTCCCACTCATCTTTATAGCGTTGCTCTAAATACATGTGCGGCGCTATAAATACGTGGTTCCAATCAATAGGCATTTGCCACAAACCAAAACGACGTGAATTATTTCCTAAATCAATAATTTTAAATTGCTTTTTGTTCGGTAGAATTCGACTACCACGTCCAATCATTTGATGATATAGGGTAAGCGATTTTGTAGCGCGGTTAAGCATAATAGTTTCTACCTCGGGCTCATCAAAACCATGTGTAAGTATACTAACTGATGTAAGGATGGCATCTTTGGTGTTGTGAAACCAATCTAAAATTTCATAACGTTCTTTATCACTATACGTACTATCTAAATGTTTTACCGGATAATTTTTCTTTTTAAAAGCTTCATAAACCAACCTACTCGAAATAATTCCGCTATTGAAAATTAAGGTCTTTTTACCAAGAGAAACTTCTTCGTAAGCCGACACCAATTTACTTTGCATCATGGCATTACTATAGAGCATTTCTAACGAAGCTGTTGTAAATTCACCCGTATAACCAACTTTTAGGGTAGATAAGTTTACGTCGTATGAGTAAGTAACACCTTCGCACAAATAACCGCTTTCAATTAAAGTAGGAATGGTTTCGCCAATAATAAGTGCATCATAGGTATCCATTAAAGGAAGTTTTTTGTTGCTACTTAACGGAGTTGCTGTTACACCTAAAATGTTTACCTCTTTAAAATGCTTAAATACTTTTCTGAACGAGTTGTTGTGCGCCTCATCAACAATAATTAAACCAATGTCATGCAAAAATTCTAAATTATCTTCGTCGTGTAAGCGGTTATTTAGTGTTTCAATAAGCGCAGTATATACAAGATACGGTTCGTTTTTATCTAAAATTTTTACACTACTGTTAATAGTTTTGTTAGGGATATTTATAGAACTTAAAACAGCCGATGTTTGTTGAGAAAGCTCAACACGATGCGTTAGTATAAGAACTTTTTTATTGAATTGCTGAATGTATTTTTTGGCAATTTCAGAAAAGATAATAGTTTTTCCTCCACCGGTTGGCAGCTGAAAAAGCAGATTAGAATGTGGTGGCAATTCTGCGAATTTTTTATAGATATTATCTACAGCTAATTGCTGATACGGGTATAATTTCCGTTCGGTGGTTTGCTCCGTAATTTCTTCGCTCATAAAAAAAAAGTAACCTGCAAATATAGGGCTAATTTTTTATTGAAAAAATCATTTACAGATATATTTCCGCAATAGCTATGTCGCTGGTTTTTTTGGCGAGTAAAGTAAATTTTTCGTTCACCTTTTCTTTACTTATCAGTATTATATCCCCCTGACTTACCTTTATGTTTTGTGTTGATGATTGCTCTATTACAATCTCTCCCAACGAAACATAAATGGCCATAACGTCGCTATTCAAAACGAGTTCTTTTTTTAATTTCTCCGCCAAGGAAAAACCCGACGCCGTAGCTTTTGTTGAGCCCCTTGTCATTATGTTAAAATCGGTCACTTTTCCAATAGAGGTTGTTTCCCAATCTCCTGAAAAATTATCTGTATCAAATTTTTTGAGCTGTTTCGTGTATTGATTTTTGTGTTGAATTGTAAGTTCTCCATCTAACACCATAATAACTCGTGATACATTTAGTAGACGAGTAAATGCAGATTCTTCTACTTCAATAGTAGCCGTACTTATTCTAAAATTAAAATCAAGGTTTTTATAAATGGCCTCTTTAGGATAAATAGCTAATTGAGTAGTTGTACCACCCGACCAATTGGTAGTGTTTAAGTGTTCTTTTTTAGTGAGATTTATTTGCATCCTTTAATTTCATTTTCTCATCTTTCCACTTAAAGGTTTTTATCATTTGCATAATATCTACCCGCAAATAATCAATCACAATTTTTAAAGAATCGATATTAGGTGCGCAATTAAAATATAGAGAACCACGCAAAAAATGCTTGGTGCTATCGGTTATATAAAACTGGATAGCTGATGCGCTGTTACCCGAAATATCATACAGCAAACCATATACATGTGCAGAATCGTTTATTAAAACCTGTTCATCTAAACCACTAGCTTTTACCTGATGGCGAATGGCTAGCTCACGCGAATCGTTTAAATGCTTAGGTAAATCATTATTAAGCGGACTATAACTAACATATAGCTGTGCCTTGTAAAGTGGATACATTATGTTTAGCCAGCAAGGTTGCGCATTTTTACTTTTATCCTCCTCAACAAAAGAGTATATGGGGGTTTGAAATGTAAAGGGGCAAATGCTATCGTAGGTTTTATACTTTTTATCGGGGAAGTTTAATTTATAAAATGCCGTTGGTTTAGGCGCGGCAGTATTTTCATCATCGTTACCAATACAAGAAGCAAGGCAAAAAGTAATAGTTAAGAGGCAATAGAAAATCAGTTTTTTCATCTTTCAAAAATAAAAAACCCCAACAGATAAAACCGGAGCTTGTAAATTTATTATCAACAGCTTATTTAAAAGGGTAAATCATCGGCAGGTGTTGGCTGGTTTCCTCCACTTGCAGGTGGCGTGCTAGAAGCTCCATCACTTTTTCTTATTAATTGAAAAGTTTCGGCAACTATATCGGTGGTGGTTCGTTGTTGTCCTTCTTTATCCTGCCATTTACGGGTTTGTATTTTACCTTCTAAATAAATGGTGTAGCCCTTTTTAAGAATGCGTTCGGCACTTTCAGCAATGGTTCTCCACATAACCACGTTGTGCCATTCAGTTTGTTCAATGCGGTTACCATCTTTGTCTTTATAATATTCGGTGGTGGCTAAACTAAAGCTTACACGCGCCACCCCTCCATCTAAACGGCGCATTTCGGGGTCTTTGCCCAAATTACCTACCAAAATAACTTTATTTACACCTGCCATATTCTAAAAAAATTATTGTCAAACAAATGTAAAGATTTAATCAGCTTAATTGTTTTTACAAATGCTTATTTTTGTTTGATTGTGAAAACAAAACCAAATATCCAGTACGCAAATTTTAAGCAGGCACAAATTGCTTTTACTGTTAGTGGAAAAGGAAGGGCTGTTGTTTTACTGCATGGTTTTTTGGGTTCGACAGATGTTTGGGAGCCAATAAAAACTTCCTTAGCAAAACAGTTTAAAGTAATATGTATTGATTTACCTGGACACGGGCAAAGCGATAGTTTTGGTTATGTACATAGTATGGAGTTAATGGCGCAGTCCGTTAAAGCCGTTATGGATAGCGTACGTTTGAAAAAATATGTGCTAATTGGACACAGCATGGGTGGTTATGCAGGTTTGGCTTTTGCTGAGTTGTTTCCTGATTTTGTAAGAGGTTTATGTTTATTTCATTCAACTTCATACGCCGATAGTGAACAAAAAAAACGCGACCGAGACAAAGCTATTAGGGTAGTAAAAAACAATATAGATATATATGTAAGAGCGACTATTAATAATTTGTTTGCCACAAAAAACTTAAAGC
>Ga0134125_10009166_pt1 | contig 11149 bp, 12 predicted proteins | sample KB31751_FD_96464 | JGI IMG/M metagenome (GOLD analysis project Ga0134125, IMG submission 96464) | Terrestrial soil microbial communities with excess Nitrogen fertilizer from Kellogg Biological Station, Michigan, USA - KB3-175-1 | ecosystem: Environmental > Terrestrial > Soil > Unclassified ...
CATGGCGATGGTTCGCCAGCTTCTTGCTGAAGGCGTTCGTTAGCCGGGTGAGACGGCGCATGGACATGCGCATCGTCAAGTTCTGCCGTTCTACGAAGCTGGTTGAGACGTGCTCGGGATCAGGATTGCCGATCACGGTTTTCATGTCGCACCCAGTGCACTTGGCCGGGCTGTAACGGCGGGCGTCTTCTTCGCTGACGGCCCCGTAGATCTTCTGAAGGGTAGCGAAGTCCACCTCCGCCCCAAACGCCCCCTCCACGGCCTCCAGGTAGGGCTTGTGACCATCCGTGGTGAGCTGCACGCGGCCCTTGATCCGGCTGGCAACGTCCTGCATGAAGTCCCACGCCCAACCAGCGTCACGACCGCCAACGAGGTACGAAACGCACAGCTTGGAGTCCGCATCCAACGCAACCCACGTGCAAGCATCACCCAGGCCGTCGCGCCGCTGGTCCGCCGTGGTGTTCTTCTTCTTCGCGCCGACAAAACTCCAGATTTCGTCGCACTGAACGCGTTTTGATTTCAGACCGCGCACGCGCTGATCGTGGTAGGCAGCAGCAGCCGCCCCTACGTCTACCACGAGCTTGGTAACGGTGTTGATCGAGCAGCCGACAAGACGGGTGACGGCGCGGAGGGATTTGCCCTCCACTAGAAGGCCGATGATCCTGGCACGCTCCTGGAGGCTCAGGCGGTTCATGGGTACAGCGTAGCGAAGCCACCATCATTTGTCAAGCATTGTAGTCATTTTAACCACTTGCGTTAAGTAGGTATTGACTACACCTAAAGGAACCGCTATTCTAGGGATGCGTTGGCGGAAATGTGTAATGGAAATCAGCTTTCAGGACAAGACGCTTGCCCTCGTTGAGACGGAGCAGGCGTCAAAAACCCGATTGCCGGTTTCCGTTATCGAATCCATGCGGAACAAGCTCAATTTCCTGCGGGGTGCCCCGGACGAACGGTCGATCCGGAACTGGAGGAGTTTACATTACGAAAAAATGGACGGCGATGAGCGCTCGATTCGGCTCAATGATCAATACCGCTTGATCTTCAGAATCGACACTGGCAGCACTCCGAACAAGCTGACTGTTCTGCGGGTGTGGGACCACGATTAGGGGAGGGGGACAATGACTACGATCAACCACGCTTGGATCAAGCACCCCGGCTTTTACATCAAAGAGGAAATGGAGGCGCGCAACTGGAATCAGCGCGACCTCGCATACATCCTCGGCGTCCCGGAGCAGGCCGTCACGATGATTGTGAATGGCAAGCGCGGGATCAGCGCCGCCATGGCGCGCGGACTCGGTGTTGCGTTCGATGTCCACCCCGACCTTTTCGCAAACCTCCAAAAGGATTATGAGATGGCACGCTCACAATCCCCCGATCCTGCGGTTGAGGTGCGGGCCAAGTTGCAAAACGTTTATCCGGTCCGCGAAATGATAAAGCGTGGGTGGATTCACGACACCTCTGCCGATATGCTTGAGCGCCAACTGCTCGCATTTTTTGAGGTGCCGGACGACTCGAAAATCCCGTACATGCCGCACGCGGCTAGGAAGAGCAGTTACGAAGAGCGTGAAATACCTGCGCCGCAGGTGGCGTGGCTCTTCAGGGTTCGCCAAATCGCGCGGTCCATCAGCGTTCCGAAATATTCGGAACGCGCATTGAGGAAGGCGCTTGCAGATTTGGAGGCGCTTTTGCTCGCCCCGGAAGAGGCGAGGAGCGTGCCGAAAATCCTTGCTGAATGTGGGGTTAAGTTTGTGATCGTCGAAAAACTGCCACACGCGGATATTGACGGCGTATGTTTCTGGCTTGATGAAAACTCGCCGGTGATCGGCATGTCCATCAAGAAAGATACGATTGATAATTTTTGGTTTGTTCTGCGCCACGAGATTGAGCACGTATTGCGCATGCACGGGCGTGACCAAGAGATTATCGACGTCGATTTGGGATCATTCGAGGTCGCGACGTCGCAGGAGGAGCAGCTAGCAAACGCGGCCGCTGCTGATTTTTGTGCGCCGTCGGCCAAACTGGACATTTTTATGGCGAGGAAAAGTCCGTTTTTCTACGAGAAAGACGTGATCGCATTCGCTCAGATTGTGCGTCGTCATCCTGGGCTTGTGGTCGGGCAGATGCACTTCCGGATGCAGAGGCACAATTATTTGGTGCGGTACCAATCCAAAATTCGTTCGTTTGTAATTCCCGGATCGATTACAGACGGATGGGGCCAGTCGATCCCAATTCAGCTTTAGGAGCAACTCCTATGTCCACGAAGGCAGAACGGTTACAACAAATCTGGCATGGCTACGACAGCAGGGTTGATCATCGGCCTTCCAGTGCACGCGAAGCGGTCGAGTGGGCAGTGCGCGAAGGTTCATTGAAACTGCCGGAGCTTGATCCTTACGATGTCCTTGCTGGACAGATGGCGAGTGCCTTGCGTGAAGAGATGGACACGGATGCACAGGGGCGGCGCTACCGCGTAAACCACGCGGCGCGAGTGACGAAGGGGGGAGTGCAGTACACTTTCTGGGCGAAAATGGGTTTCGCGCCTCATGAGCACATGCAGATCGCTTTCGCACAGAGACGCGAGTTGATTATCGGAGAAAACGTCCAGTTGAAGACGGACGTTGATGTATACAACGACTTGAATCGAGGGAAGCAGCCCACAATTCAGTTGGTCTTGGATTACACGGACGACGTTGCCGAACGCGAAGCACTTTCCCGCAGGCCGCCGCAGAATGCAGCGGGGTCTGCCGCAGGCGAAACGGCTATTTCTTCTTCCACCGGGCGGTAGCCGCGACACGCGCAATATCCGCCCGCTGCTCTGGCGTCAAGGCCGCAGCCCTTGCGTTACCCCCGCGCAAGCCACCGGCCATGCCTCGCGTCCGGCCGGAGCGTTTCGCTGTGCTGACCGCATCCTCGGCTTCCCCAGTCGCAATATCCACGATGGCCTTGGCGAGCTGGTTCACGTCCCGTGGGCGCTTGGGCATGCCCCATTATCGCATCCCGCCGTGTCCCGGCAATTCCCGGCTGGATTCAATCTGAGACACGACCTGGCATTCGCCGGGCGGGCGTTTTGGTTTCCATATCCCGTAAACTAGTCGGATGATGTCCGGTGCCGAAATCCGGCGGCGCTTCCTCGAGTTTTTCGCGGCGCGCGGCCACAAGATCGTTCCCTCCTCCTCGCTGGTGCCGCAGGGCGACGCCACCCTGCTGTTCACCAACGCCGGCATGAACCAGTTCAAGAACGTGTTTCTGGGGCTGGAGCGGCGCGACTACCAGCGCGCCACCACGGTGCAGAAGTGCGTGCGCGCCGGGGGCAAGCACAACGACCTGGAGAACGTGGGCTTCACGCACCGGCACCATACGTTCTTCGAGATGCTGGGGAATTTCTCCTTCGGCGATTACTTCAAGGACGAGGCGATCACGCTGGCGTGGGAGCTGCTGACCTCCTCCGCCCACGGCTTCGGCATCGCGCCGGAGCGGCTCTATGCCACCGTCTACACCGACGACGATCAGGCCGAGGCGATCTGGCGGAAGACGGTCGGCCTGGGCGCCGACCGGGTCTTCCGGCTGGGGGCGGCGGAGAACTTCTGGGCGATGGGCGACACCGGCCCCTGCGGGCCGTGCTCCGAGCTGCACTACGACCAGGGCGCGGCGGCGAGCGAGCAGGGACACACCGACTGCCGCTTCCCCTGCGAGTGCGGCCGGTACGTCGAGATCTGGAACCTGGTCTTCATGCAGTTCGAGCGCGACGGCGCGGGACGGATGACGCCACTGCCGCGTCCTTCGATTGACACCGGCGCCGGGCTGGAGCGCTTGGCGGCGGTGCTGCAGGGCAAGCTCTCGAACTACGACACCGACCTGTTCCAGCCGCTGATCGCGGCGGCGGCGGCGCGCGCCGGGGTGGCGTACGGCCAGGACGCCCGTAATGATGTGGCGCTGCGGATTCTCGCCGACCATGCGCGCTCCTCCACCTTCCTGGTACACGACGGCGTGGTGCCGGCCAACGAGGGCCGGGGGTATGTGCTGCGCAAGATCATCCGGCGGGCGCTGCGGCACGGGCTGGTGCTGGGGATCGAGGAGCCGTTCCTGTACCGGCTGGCGGGGACCGTCGCCGACGAGATGGCGACCGCCTACCCCGAGCTGGACGAGAGCCGGGAGCGGGTGGCGAACCTGCTGCGGGCGGAAGAAGAACGCTTTGCCCACACCCTGGCGCTGGCGCTGCGGGAGCTGGACCAGTACGTGGCGCAGTTGCCAGCCAGCGGCGAGCGCGTGTTGGCGGGCGGCGACATGTTCAAGCTGTACGACACCTTCGGGCTGCCGCTGGACGTGCTGCGCGAGATCGCGGGCGAGAAGGGCTTCCGGCTGGATGAAGCCGGATTCGAGGCGGCACTGGAGGAGCAGCGCCAGCGCGCGCGGCGCAGTTGGAAGGGCGGCGAGACGGCGAGCGCGGCCGAGGTGTACAACCAACTGGCGGCCGGGGGCCGGACCCGGTTCGAGGGGTACGAGACCACCTCGTCCGGCGACGCCGCGGTGCGGGCGTTGATCCGCGACGGACAATTGGTGGAGTCGGCGGCGCCGGGAGAGGAGATCGAGGCGGTGCTCGACCACACGCCGTTCTACGCCGCGAGCGGCGGCCAGGTGGGCGACCGCGGGGTGTGGACCACCGCCTCGGGGCTCGCGGCCGAGGTGCTCGACACCTACGCCCCGGTGGGCGGGCTGACGGTACACAAGGTACGGGCGCGGCAGCCGCTCTACGCCGGCGAGGCGGTCGAGGCCACGGTGGATGTCGCCCGGCGCGACGCCACGCGGCGCAACCATACCGCGACGCATCTCCTGCACGCCGCGCTGCGCCAGGTGCTGGGCGTGCATGTGAAGCAGGCGGGGTCGGTGGTCGAGCCGGGGCGGCTGCGCTTCGACTTCACCCATTACGCCCCGCTGCAGCCGGCGCAGTTGGAGGAGATCGAGCGGTTGGTGAATGCCGAGATCCTGCGCAACGAGACGGTCGCGACCGAGATCCTGCCGCTCGATCAGGCGCTGGCGAGCGGCGCCATGGCGCTCTTCGGGGAGAAGTATCACGAGTCGGTACGGGTGGTCTCGGTGCCGGGCTTCAGCAAAGAGCTATGCGGCGGCACCCACTGCCGGCGTACGGGCGACATCGGGATCTTCAAGATCCTGTACGAGACCAGCGTGGCCGCCGGGGTGCGGCGCATCGAGGCGCTGACCGGCGAGGGGGCGTACGAGCAGTACCACCTGGCGGTGGAGCGGCTGCGGCGGCTCAGCGGCCTGTTGCGCACCAACGAGGCGGACGCCGCGCCCGGGCTCGAACGCCTGCTGGAGCAGCAGCGGCAGCTGCAACAGGAGAACGACCGGCTGCGCATGCGGGCGGCCCAGACCGAGGCGCGGCAGCGCGCGGCGGAGCGGCAGCGCGACGTCGCCGGGGTGCCGGTGCTGGCGACCCGAGTGGACGGCCTCGACCGGGGCCAGATGCGGCAGTTGGTGGACGAGCTGCGCGCACGGCAGGGCTCGGGCGTGGTCGCTCTGGGCGGGTTGCAGGACGGCAAGGCGGCGCTGATCGTCTCGGTGTCGGGCGACCTCTCCGGACGCTTGGCGGCGGGCAAGATCGTGAAGGCGCTGCCAGGGGCGACCGGCGGCGGGCGTCCCGAGATGGCCGAGGGCGGCGCGAAGGACCCGGCGCAGCTCGACGCCATCCTCGACCAGGTTTACGCGCAGGTTGCCGCGCTGTTGGCGAACTGAATACCCGGTGATTTTCGCTTGACACCCCACTGAGACGGGAGTCACAGTGAGGGTAGCCGAACGCTCTGGCAATTCTCCCACTTCGGCATGGGAACACAACTCAGCGCACCCCTGGAGGCCACTCCACAGAACGGGGCGGCATACTGTCCACAACAACTGGCGTCCGATCCACGCGAGGTGCTCCGGTGCTTGAGCTGCCACTTGGTGCAGTTCCGTACCTCCAACAGCCTCTGCCGGCGCTGCCATGCCGACTTGGATGCGGTGCCCGAGCCGCCGCCGGCGCCCGTGCTGGCGCCCTTGCCGGCGCTAAGCCCGGAGCCCGGCATCGAGACCGCCGAGGCGACGGGCGTGCCGGTGCCGGACGTGGCCGCCGCCATCCGGAGCTGGCGCCAGCACCGCGGCCTGAGCCAGCGCCAACTGGCGGCCCGGATGCATGTGCCCCGCACCTACGTCAGCAAGATCGAGAACGACAAAGCCACGCCCACGCTGGCCTCGCTGGAGCGGGTGGCGGCGGCGATGGATACCCGCATCACCTCTCTGCTCGGCGCCACCGCCGAGTGCCCGGCGCCGGAAACGGCAACGGACGCCTTCCTGGCCGCCCTGTCGGCGGTGTTGCCGCAACTCGAACCCATCCAGTTGAGCCGTTTGCTCGAGGCCTCGCGCCGCCTGGCGCAGGCCTAAGACCAGGACGGCACAAACGCCCAGGCCGGCCCGGCGCGCTTCTCCCCGCGCTCGGTCGGCCGTGGTGCGTGGGCGGATCAAGTTGCGAGCGATGTGCCAGCGACTCCGCTCCGGCACTGAATCGCGCTGGCCCGGACCGGCCCGCACCCCGCCTGAAACCGCCAGGACAGATGCCGAGCCCAACCGGTCAGAGTCGTCAGCCTGCTCAGACCGCCACTTCCGCGCGACTACCGCGAACTCGCCAGAAACCCGGGGGGGCCGCCGTCCGTCGAATTGTTCAATGCCTGGATTGTATCCGTCCATGGAAACCAGGTCAGCGGGAGGCGGCCCAGGCCAGCGGGGTGAGGCTGGCGATGTCGGATTCGGGGCAGTGATTGAGCCCCGGCAGGACGGCGGTCAGGCAGGCGCGTAGCGGCAGATCGAGCCGGCGGCAGGTTGCCACCACCGAGATGATGGCGGCGATGCGCGGCCCCGCCTGCGCGCTCCCCAGGTGAATCCACTGCTTGCGCCCCAGCGCCAGCGGACGCATGGAGTTCTCCGCCCAGTTGTTGCTGAGTTCAAGTTCGGGGTGGTCGAGAAAGCGCGTGAGCTTGACCCACTGCCCCAGGGTGTAGCGCGCCGCCTTGTTCAGCAGCCAGGGTGCGGTCCGGCTGTTCCCGAATCCAGGCCAGAAGTTGCTCGCGCAACCGGCGACGCAGGTCATCCGACATCGGATCTGGCATCGCTTCCGCGGAAAATCTCAGAGCTCCTTCACTCTCGCGCCCCCTCGGCCCGCCTGTCTATAGCACGATTGGTTCCGCTCTATTTCGACGGGGTTAGATCAGCATTGGCTACATAGTGGCTCAGAGCTTGCCTGAACCCGGAGGTGGATGACGCTGAGTTCATCCCAACGCGTCAAAAGAAATCCAGAACAGATACAGTCGACACCCCTACACAACGCTGTTAACGTACGCTGAGTAGTGCAGGAGGTGGAAAAATATGCGCGCGCCTCGACTCATTGTTACAGCAGCCACCCTCGCGTTGGCCATTGCAGGAACACTTGCCTTTCGGCCCGCACGAATTCACAAACAAGTTGCGAATGAGTCCAGTCAGACTCTGGATATCCCCGGTCAGCCGCCTGAAACCGTTCTCTACCGATTCCTCTTCGACGAAGCTCGGAGAACGGCTCAACGCGCGGAGGAGATCGCTGCCGCGAACCGGGATGCAAGCTCATTGCGCAATTTTTACGAGAGCCACGCCCATCTCTCGCGAGGAGAAAATGACAGCGTCTTTCAGGTCGCCAGCGATTACGCGAACGAGGTAAAGGCGAATGACAGCGAAGCCCGCCAGATCATCCAAACTTGGCGCACATCTCCAAAGGTGACGCAGCCAAACGGTGCGCCTCCTCCTCCGCCGCCCATTGCCGAACTTGTGCAGCTCCGCGCTCAACGCGACTCTCTGGTCTTGCAGGAGCGTGACCAGCTTCATTTACTGCTTGGAGACTCCGGTTTCGACAACCTTGAGGTCTATGTGCACGGCAGGTTCGGGTCGGCGCGCCGCGCAACGCCGGCAAGTTCCACAGGGGGCGTCCAATGAGGAGAGGAACACTATTCGGAGCCCTTCTTGCGGTCCTCATCGTGGCAGGCGCGGCACCCGCTGCGCACGCTCAGTCGATTTGGGTCACGACAAATATAGAGTATGAGAACAACACGGTCTATGGAACCGTCGAGTGCGAACCCGACCCAGCAGCGGAAATGTACTACGACATCACAGTCTCGGGATCCATGTGGGACGACCAAAACACGGCGAATGACGGTGGTGAAACCGATCCGTACGATCCATACGCAATTGATTTTTCCGCGCAGAATCCGCCCGAAGATGACGCATATCATGTTTCCGGAAGCGCCATCGCGTACCTTGATTCCGCTTACGCCCTGTGCGGCTGCCCGACATGCTTTTATGTAGAGCAGCTTCGCGGCTGTAGCCGGGGCTGCCCGGTATGCTGCAGCGACTGGTCCGGCGAAGATCTGCCTGGAAGACTGACCTCCGACGATCCGGAATCGGACGGTACCCCCAATCCCGGCCCCTGCGGACCTACGTACGGCGACCTAGATCAGCTGATCGCGGAGTACCAAGACCCTTCCACTTTTGGCAGCTCGGTCACCGGCTCAATGCCATGGGTCCCGACGTGCTCGCAGATGTACAACACAGCTGCCAATCCGACGCCGTACGCTGCGAGTTATGCATTTTCGGGCTCGACAGACGATACGGCTACCGACTGGGCCGCGTTTCAGCCACAACTGCTCAGCGGGCTTAGCCTGATCAACAACACCGCTCCTCCAGCCGGCTTGCCGACGGGGACTGCCTCACTGCCAGCACAGCCGCTGGCAATTTCTCAAGTTCACGACACACTGTACCGGACCCCGAAGGAAAGCTGGGATGACAACGTCAATGCCGGCCGTAAAGCGACTCCACTTGAAGCGCACCAGTTCGGATTGGCGGTAGATTTTGGTTCGACCAGTTCCAACTGGACTACCATCGCCGCTTGGGCAGAGTGGACGAACGGCGAGGGCGGGCCTTACCCAAGTACTGTCTGCCTTGAACCCGAAGCCACCGGCGGGAGCGGGCACGTACATGTGGACTGGCGCCCGCAGATACTACTTGCCGGAGTGCCCGAATACCTGGTTCGTGTCCTTTCCGGATGGCTGGCCCAATTAGGGACGGGGACAATATGTCTAAACCAAAGAAATGGCGATATCTATTGTTACTTTGCGGCGTTGCACTTGCCGCGCAAACGCCGTCATCCATTCCAGCCTTGGTGGCCAGCTTGGCCTCGCCCGATCTCAGCGCCCGCATGGACGCTTTCGTGCGCCTCAATTCCATGCCGCATGCAGCGCAGCGCCCTGACGTACAGAGTGCTCTAGTCAAGTTATTGCAGTTCGAGGACAACGCTATTGAATCCGCAAACAAAAGTGGCATTAGCCCGGATGACAAGTGGGGGGAGCCCTACGGCGAGTACGTCGGGCAGCTTGCCGATCGTGTCTTCAGAACTGCGCAGGCAGCCGATTCCAATGACAGGGCAACTCTGCTCGCACTCCTCTGGTCTCCCGCCAATCCAGGCTCGGTGCTGTCCCAGTGGCTCGCAACCCGCTCCAACCTGGGTGTCAGCGACGCGCTTGCCCAAGCGACCAGCCCCGTGGAGTACGACCGGATGCAGGCCGCTGGCGTGCTAAGCGACATGCTCCGGCTAGATCGAAGCGGAGCCCACCCCCTTGGCGGTACCGACCGCGTCGCGGCCAAGCGCGCAATTGTGGCCCTCCTGAAAGATACAAGCCCTGGGGTCAAGGTGCAGGCTGTGTATAGTATCGAGCACATTGAGGATCCCAAAGATGCCCCAACCTTGTGGGCAATCGCCCAGGCGGACCCGTCCATTCGTGAACTCGCGCAAAAAGGTGGGGACTGGCTGTCGAAACGGCCAGCTCTCCCGACCGGCCACCTTTGACCAAGCACGATTCGTAAACTTTTGGGGTCGTTACCGAGGCGCGGCGTTCCGCATAACAGATGAGCCGTAAGAGTACTTTTCGGAGTTACGCACAAGTGCGACTTCTAAACGTCATTGCGCCGTTTTTCGTCGTTAGCGTGGGATGGAACAGCGTTGCTGGGGCGGCGGCCGGAGGGCCGACGCTGGCTCATCATCATATCATTACTGAGCACCCGCTTGCTCAAGCCGCCTTCGACCAGGGCCTTACCCTGACCTATGCGTTCAATTTTGGCGCTGCGCGCGCGGCGTTCGTGCGCGCGGCGAAACTGGATCCGACCGCCCCCATGCCGTACTGGGGCATTGCCCTCGCTGACGGGCCGAACTACAACGCCCTTCGGCCTAGCCCAAGTCAGGAACGTGCAGCCAGCGATGCCTTGTCGAAGGGGCTCACGCTGGCTCTCGCCTACCTCGTAGCCCCGAAGCCCAGGAGGAGGAGGGCTACATCGAGGCTTTGCAACTGCGGTTCAGCTGCGACCCGGCGCCCGATTTCGACGCGCTCGGTCAACACTATGCAGCCGCCATGCATGTCCTGAGCCAGCGGTACCCGAACGACCCTGATGCCGCAACACTCTATGCTGAGGCCCGAATGGACCAAAATGCTTGGCGGCTGTGGTCAGACTCGGGTCAACCCAAGCCAGGAACACAGGATATCGTCGACACCCTAGATACAGTACTCCGCCGTTGGCCCCTGCACATCGGTGCCAACCACTATTACATCCACGCGGTTGAGGGTTCGTCAAGCCCCGAACGCGGCTTGGCCAGCGCCCATCGCCTTGACGCTTTAGCCGCAGCTCCCTTGGTCGGGCTGGGCCACCTTCTTCACATGCCGGCCCACATCTACCTGCGAACCGGTGGCTATGGCCTCGCGGTGCGCTCGACCCGCGCCGCGGCGGCGGCGGATCATGCCTACGAATTGGCGCGCCCCGACGACGTCTCGTACGCCCGCGGCTACGGGTGACATAACCTGAGTTTTCTCGTTGCGGCAGCCGACATGGATGGCGAATACGAAATCGCCATGGCCGCTGCCAAAGTCCTCGCCAGCGCCACGGACCCGGATGACGCTGCGGCTATGGCGCCATGGGCGGTGTGGGTGCGATTCGGCCGCTGGCACGACATTCTGAAGGCGCCGCCACCCCGGCCCGGCGATCACAGCGACCTGGCGATCTACGAACACTACGCACGCGCTTGTGCTCTTGC
>Ga0134125_10009167_pt1 | contig 11148 bp, 23 predicted proteins | sample KB31751_FD_96464 | JGI IMG/M metagenome (GOLD analysis project Ga0134125, IMG submission 96464) | Terrestrial soil microbial communities with excess Nitrogen fertilizer from Kellogg Biological Station, Michigan, USA - KB3-175-1 | ecosystem: Environmental > Terrestrial > Soil > Unclassified ...
AAACGTATTACAGGGAGGTTATCGGAATGGGTGAAGTAATCGCATTGAAACCTACTGAACTGGAAATCTGGAAAAACACGGAAGGCATGTGGAAACTTCATGTAGATGGAATGTGCGTGAGTGAGTCCCGTTTTGAAGTAGTTGTTCGCAGATTAGCTGCGGATGTTGTGAGATTTAACCCGGATGGAACGTTTGAGGTTATTGGTTAATTGAAGGGAGGTGAGAGGGATGGAAGCAGAACAACAAAGATTGTTAGCAATCGCCAAAGGTTGTCGGGATTATGGCGGCGGTCACAGAAACGACCCAGTAGCATACGATGCTTTTCAACACGGTATTAACACGGTGATTCGTTCTTTAAGTGAAGCAATTAATAATCCTGATGATACTCAAGTTATGGCATTACGAAACATCGGCAATGCGAAATAAAAAGACCCCTTTGCGAGAGGGGTCTCTAAAAGAAGTATCTACCACCATCTTATCACAGAAGGGACGAAAATATACATGCGAAAGCTAGAAGAAACAGAAGTTGTGGAAGAAAAACAACCATTCGAAATCAAAGATATCGGCGACGTAACGTGGGTGATGCGTGAAATATTAGCTCCACTGAAAGTGAGAGTCGAACAAACAAAACAACTTGAACAAGCGGAAATTGATCGCATTAAATTGTGGGCTGAAAACGAGAATCGCAGTCCATTACAAGATATCGAATACTGGGAGCAACGCATAGCTGACTATCACCTTGAACTGCTCGACAAGGACCCGAAACAGAAAACGCTATCCACTCCATACGGCAAGAGTAGCAGTCGCAGAAGTAAGGCAGCTCCCGAAAAAGTGGACGAGGACAAGTTGTTGGAACACGTGAAATCGAATAATTTAAACGATTTTGTGCAAGTGAAGGAATCGATTAAATGGGGAGATTTCAAAAAGACATTGAATATCTCGGGTGACAAAGTGTATGACGGAAACGGCTTGGAAGTTGAAGGTGCGACGGTTAAGCCGGAGACAGTTATTTGTAAAGTTGAGGTGTTGTAAATGTTCACTCCCAAAAAGGCAAGAAGGGAAAAACAGAAAGCAGTCATCGGGTTCATTGGTCCATCCGGATCAGGTAAAACCGTAGCGGGTCTTTTAACAGCTTACGGAATGATGAAAGAAGCTTATCCAGATGCAAGTGAGGATGAAGTGTGGTCGAAGATAGGAGTCGCTGACACGGAACACAGTAGGTCACTACTCTACTGGAACGAAGTTTTCGGTGATGTACGTATCGGCGAATTCCTCCACATTGACTTTGAAGCACCATATACAACGGAACGCTATAACGGCGCAGTGAAGGCATTGAAAGATATAGGTTGCGAAGTAGTCATCATCGACTCTCTTTCCCACAATTGGCAAGGAGAGGGGGGAATCATTGAAAGGCATAGCAATATGACGGGTAACAGCTTTCAAAACTGGGGGAAATTATCGACCGAAACTAGCAATCTCATTAAAACACTCACAAGAAACGATGTTCATGTTTTTTGCACAATGCGGACAAAAACGGAATATGCAGTCGAAGAAAACGCACAAGGCAAAATGGCTCCAAAGAAAATCGGCACTAAACCTGTGCAAAAAGATGAACTGGAATATGAGTTCATGATTAATTTCAATATCAACATTGATCACGTTGCAGAAACATCCAAGGACAATACTAGGCTATTTGAAGGTGAAACCATTGTTCTGAATGAGGATGTGGGAAGTAAGCTTTACCGCTGGCTCGAGTTGGGTGTCGATGTTAAGGCAGAAGAGCAACAGGCACAGGCACTAATAGAAGAACAACGCCAGCAACTCATTCAAGAAATCGCGGAAATGGTAGCAGATAATGAAGAATCGAAAAAAATGATTGCGGAATTTGAATTCAAAACGAACAACCAACTGGAAAACTTTCCACTATTACACTTACAAACGGCGATCAAACGCCTAAAAGGAGAATGATGATAATGGAAAACTGGCTTTCGGTAGATGTCACTTATTTCAAACCGTCCGGGAAGTACTACAGTGAAACGACCGTGAATCTACCAAACGATTGCAGTTTTTACCACAGGAGAGAGTTTTTAGATGAAAAGTTAGAAGAAATGTTTCCCGAAACTAACTTTACGTTTGTATCGCTTGATTCCGGAGTACTCGGATTCCCTTACATGAAAAGGCCAATAGATGAGTTTTTATGAAGAAGTTTTAATCTGCATAGGACAGACAACATTCGCAATACTATTAAACCAAAAAACTAAACCAGAAAAGGATGATTAATAATGTCAATTTTTAAAGTAAACCACGAAGAGGCAAAAGGATTCGAACCAATCAAACCAGGTGACTATGAAGTAGTAGTTATCAATTATGAACAAAAAACATCAAACGCAGGTAATCCAATGGTAGTTGTCGATTATGAAATTCGTTCAGACGTAGCACAAGCAGCACAGGGTCAAAAACTCTTGTATGACCACTTTACTATCACGGAAAAAACAATGTGGAGAATCCACGCAGTTTCAAAAGCCGCACAATTCCCGGATGGTATGGAATTTGGTTCATATAAAGAATGGGCTGATACATTACTCGGTAAACACCTTGTAGTAAGCGTTGTGGACGGTGAGCCGAATCAAAAAGGTAATGTGTATCCAGAAATTAAAGCATTTAAAGAATCAGTATTTGGAGCGCCGCAGGACGATGCACCAGTCGTTAAACCGGGGGATGTTCCCTTTTAAGTCCACATGATGGGAGGTTCATTCCTCCCTTTTTTATCAAAATAGGAGGGTGAATATTGCAAAATTACAATTTAAATGAAATTCCGGCAGAACTAAAAAAACTCCCTCAATGGATCGTGTGGAAAAGTGAAATTCGGAATGGAAAATCTACAAAAGTTCCTTATCAAATAAACGGTGAAATGGCCCAATCGAATAATAGGCGCACCTGGTCCACTTTCCAGACAGCCGCTAAAGCGTATTTGGAACGAGGGTATGACGGTATCGGATTTATGTTCAGTCGCCAAGATACGTACATCGGCATTGACATAGACGATTGCGTAGAAGGTGAAGCACCAGATAAATTCGCATCAGAAATTATTGATTTGCTTGATAGTTATACGGAATTTTCACCTAGCGGGAACGGTATCCACATTATTGTGAAGGGGAATTTACCTGAATATGTGTTAGGGACCGGAAGGAAAAACTCGAAGCATGGACTGGAAGTATATCAGCATGGTCGATACTTTACCTTTACTGGAAATCGTGAAAACAGCAATGAAGTTTTTGAGCGAACGGACGAATTAGAAGAGTTATTCGACAAATATCTCGGTGGAGAACCAGATGTTTCAAGCGAAGGTTCAGACACTTCCAATGAAAACACTATCCCAAACAATGAATTGTGGGAAAGAATGTTCAATAGCGCAAACGGTGAAACTATCAAATCTTACTTCGAAGGAAAACTATTAAACAACGATCACTCGGCAACAGACATGGCAATGTGTAATCACCTTGCATTTTGGACTGGTAAAAGTGCTGACAAGATGGATGCTATGTTTCGTGAAACATCTCTCATGCGTGACAAATGGGACGTTATCCATCACTCGAATGGTGACACTTACGGCGAACGGACAGTATCAACAGCGATTGCAGGAACGCCTACCACAATTATGGATGGTCCAGGTCAATCTGATTACAATGTTGCTATTAAAAAATCAGATATTGATATTTTCAAAGAATCAAAACGTAGTTTCATGCGAACGGAATTGGGTAATGCCGAACGGATTGTTTCAGAATATGGAAATGACATTCGACACCTAAATGATGTTGGTTGGTATGTGTGGGACGGTAAGCGGTGGCAGTCGGATAGGCGTAGGGAAATTGAGCGTATCACGGCCAAGGTGTTGAGGAAGTTATACCAGGGTGATGAGGACGACAGGAAATGGGCTAAGTCGTGTGAAAAGCGAGCAGTCAGAATGAACAGCATAAAGGACATGATGCACCTGGTCCCGGCTGAACGTGAAGAATTTGACCAACATAGTTATCTGCTCAATTGTGCGAATGGTGTACTCGATTTGAAGAAGGGGCAGCTACTTCCACATGATCGTGACTACATGCTGACGAAAATGACAAATGTCGATTATGACGAAAAGGCAGAATGTCCGAATTGGAATACATTTTTAGAAAGTATCTTTAAAGATTCGGATGGAAACACAGACTATGAAGTTATTGATTTTATGCAACGGGCCATTGGTTACTCATTGACCAGTGACATATCGGAGCAAGTCATGTTCTTTCTTTATGGCGGCGGCCGGAATGGTAAATCTACTTTTATCAACACGATTCAAGCATTATTGGGCGACTATTCCAGACAAACAAACAGTGACACCTTCATAAAAAAATCAAACGATAACAGCATCAACAATGATATCGCTAGGCTTGCGAGCGCACGCTTTGTAAGCGCTGTTGAGAGTGAGGATGGGCAGAAGTTGTCTGAATCACTAGTCAAGCAAATAACGGGCGGTGAGAAGATTCTAGCCCGGTTCTTACGTCAAGAATTCTTCGAGTTTATACCTGAATTTAAAGTGTTTTTCACAACAAACCATAGACCAATCATCCACGGAATTGACGAGGGTATTTGGCGAAGGGTGAAAATGATACCCTTTACCGTCACGATCCCGAAAGAGTCAATCGACAAAAAGCTACCAGAAAAGTTGTCGCTAGAAATGCCTGGGATATTAAATTGGGCATTGGAAGGTTGCATGAAGTGGCAGCAGGGCGGTCTCGGAAATCCCCCATCAGTGGCAGGCGCAACCGACGAATATAAGAAAAACATGGACATATTGGAGCCATTTATTTTCGAGAAATGCCTAGTTAATCCATTAGCAAAAATCGAAGCAAAAGAGCTGTTCCAGGAGTACAAATATTGGTGTGATAATAGCGGCGAATATAGTCTCGGAAATCGTGCTTTTTATCGAATGTTGGAGACGAAGGGGTACAAAAGGGAGCGCGGCACCGGTAACCGATATTTCATTCAAGGTATCTGTTTGAGTAAGGATAGTTACAAATATTTACCAAAAGGAGTTACTGAAGCAACCCCTTTAATTATAGAAAGCGGCTTAAATAACTCAAAAGTAACGGAAAACGGTCAAATAGTTACTAAACGAAAAACCTTATAAATGTTGATATGACAATGTTAAAGTGACCTATTTCTCTAATAGTTACTATTAGTTACTATTATTACCCTATAAGAAATATAAGAAGAGATATATAAATACTATAGGGAAATGAGGTAATCTTCGGTAACTTAGTAACTATTTGAGTTATAAACGCTGTACCTAAGCGATTTGTTGAAGTTACTAAACGAAATTATGCGAAAAAACTCGGTAACTAGCATTTTGAAGGGAGAAGTTGAAAATGCACACGAAAGATATCGTGAAACAGGTTGAAGAATTAGGCGGGAAACTCTTGATTGTAGAAGGAAATTTAACACTGGAAAATCCTGATAAAATCGGGTGGGAAATTGAAGAATATATTGTTTCCCATAAATCTCGAATCGTTGATTATTTAAACGGTGAAAACATGGACAAGCAATTTGCAGTAGATCAGACGATTTCGAAAATGTTTCTTTGGTGGCAGGGGATAAAACAACCTGGCAGCCAAACTATCCAATTTTGGACTATAAGCGAACCAGATTCGATTGGTTTACTACTAGAAATGTCTATCGAACTAGCAAATAACGGATGGGCTGACCCAAAGAAAAGTTACATTCCACACGAAACGGAGCGGTCAAAAGAAATAGCGAACGAGTTATACAATAGCGCAATTGCGTTTGCTAACAGGAGGCGTTAAACGTTGATTCATTATCGGTATACGGATACAGAGTTAAAAAAGATATTAGGTACACTCACCATCAATGTGGATACCAGGGAGCAAAAGAACTCCCACATACTTGATTATTTCCGAACCAAAGAAGTGCCGTTCAAATTTCAAACCATGAGAACGGGTGACTATTCGGCTTTCATTCCGAAAAATGAAGAGTTTGGGATTATGCGAGATATCCATTTGAATTCATGTGTGGAGCGCAAGAACAGCGTTAATGAGTTGGTGGGAAATTTACTGAAGGATAACCGAACGAGGTTTGAAAATGAGTTGATACGAGCTAGTAAATCGCCATTTGTTTTGATTGTGGAGGATGTAGACGGATACGCAAAAATATTGAACGGGAATTATCGTAGCCAGTACGATCCAAAAGCGTTACTCGGTAGTTTGAAAACATTTGAAGCGCGGTACAATTTCTCGATTGTGTTCATCGACAATATTTATTCAGGTAATTACATCTATCACCATTTGTATTATGCGGCACGAGAGTATCTGAAACAGGGAGTTTTATAAAAGGAGGAACCGTTATGAATTGCGAGGAATGCAATCAATTTTCAAACATCTTAACCGAAAACGACAATATGCAATTAGTTTGTTCTGAATGTCTGAGTTTGGAGGAGGACTAAAAATGACAACACACATAGCCATCACATTAATCTCTATTGCCGTAATCATCAACACGATACACATTATCAGGGTACGCAAACGGGTGAAGAAGTTGGAAATGTATCAGTTGCCTGGTCATCGGTTGTGGAAGTGAATGGTAGATACGAAAGGCGAAGTAAAGGAAGGTTGATAACATGAAAAAGTATAAACACAAATGTGCCAATTGCGGGAATAAATTTGAATCGAAAAGTAAGGATTACCAAGACTTATGTTCACAAAAATGCATGAATGAGATTGAGAAATATTTAATTGCCGGTAGGAAAGAGAGTGAGGAACTGTGAGAGAGCTGACTCATTCAATAACTAAAATAATCGAACGGGCATATGACAGTGAAGAAGAATGCAATAATGACGAGAATGAAATGAAGATAAATAAATTCAAAGTTATCGAAGAAAGTCACGATATTTATCAATTTTATCGTAAATACTCAAAGATGATTTAATGCGCATTCTGACTATTAGACGACTCAAACGGACTAAACGCAAATTCGATTAGATGGGCGAATTATGAAAGGGAGGAAAAGAAATGCAACAAACACTGGTAGTTAATCATGGTGAATTTGAATTTATGGGGTTCGAACGTGCTGTATCCGAACTTCAAGAAGAATACGGATATGAAGGGTTTGCATGGGATATGGTTGTTGCAAGTGATGATTTCGAAGTTTTGCGTGACTTTTTAAACGACGACGGGCTGTACGCTGAACTAACAGACGATTAACGTCACAGCTCAAACACGTCGACCAACCAACCAACCAAACTAATCACATATTCGACCAACTAAACGAAACGGAGGAAAAGCAAATGACCACAAATGAAAACACAATCAGCATTCACGCTAAAAAAGAATTAATTCGCCACGTCTTGCAAAATCACCGAATGAAAGTCACGCAATGCGTATGGATTTTAAGTTATCTGCTGAACAATGAAAACACTTTGAAAAACGTTTCATTTACGGAAAAAGCTGAAACTTATCCGCGAGGAATGCTTATCTCAACAATTGGAACGATGTCGCTGCCATTCCGATATTACAACACCGGTATCAGGACGGCAGATGCAGAATATGCATTTCACGACATCCGAATCGACAGTAATGAAAAAATATACATCGAACTGGATTACCTTGATAAACAAACTTGTCCATATTATGCGGCAGTTTTCGAAAGTAGTCCAGTTACGGAAATAGTCGTCGATAAAGAATCTAAGAAAATCGCGGATCGATTAATTTTCGAAATGGAATCTAGATTGGTCAAAGCGGAATACGACAGATTAATAAACGCAGCACTCGACACCGGTGACAATGGAGCGTTTATGTATTTGACTACTGAATTTAAGAAGATGGGGGAGGAAGTTTGATGGGTGAGAAGATTATGATTACGCAGGAGCAGGCTCATGCTATTGAGAGTTTGTTGAAAATTTATGCTGCGGACGGAATTCTGGACAAGCACATAGAGGATAAAAGTTATTTTGTTCGTAATCACGAACCGATTAGGAACATATCCAGTGTGGAACTAGCAAAAGCGCTTTATATCGGCTACGAAATTGAACCGAAATATAAAGTTCGAGATTGGGTTGTGATGACTAACGGTGAGCCATTCATGTGTGGAGAGTTAGCGATGGAGATAACGGCGGTGGGTCCATTGTTCATAACTGTGGGAGGGGATAGAGGTATCGATATTCGTGATATTCGCCACGCAACTACCGAAGAAATCAAAGCAGAACAGGAACGTCGATTGTGGAAGAAACTCGATCGTGCTGTTGGGGAGTTTAGAAAAGGTGATGTTCGTATTTTAGATGACGGTAATTCCGTTCATATAACCGACACTGATTATGCTAGAGCGAAATATATTCAAGGGGCATTAAAGGGTTTCTACCCAGCCGAATCATTCATCAGTTTTGAGGAGGGTGAGGAAAAATGATAATAAATTACGGAGATTTATTCTCAATTATTGACGCCATCGCTTCAGAAAACGAGCTTGAAACAGTTGATGAATTGTGCGATTTTTTGGATGAAAATGATACCAAAAATATAGTTATAGTGGGGGAGTAAATCCAATGACTGAAACGAATGCGGAACGGCTTGAACGCCTGGAAAATGAATGGAGAATCAAGTCTGCTAACTATGATTGGATGCTGGAGCAAGCGCGCTTAGCTGATGATTACCTTGCGATTGTAGACAGTCAAAGGGATTCGATTACAAGGTTGACGAGTGAAAACGGACGATTACGTGAAGCACATAAAGGCGTAATTAATAGCAGTCGTGAAGGTTCATTTCCACATGCTATTTCAACTCAAGCACTGGAGGATTCGCCATGATTCACAAAGGCATGAATACCTATCACGCACAAGAAAAAGACCGCACGAATTGGCAGCGATCCATGGATAAAAGAAACGAATTAGTCGATACGCTTGAAAAACTGAATATCCATATCGAAAAACCACACGAAATGAAAATGAAAGACCTGGAATCACTCGTGAACAATCATCGAACGACCGTAAAAAGAAAAAAATGGAAATATCTCACCTTTTCCGAAATCGCAGTCATAACGGGTGTCAATGCCCAAACGTTGAGAAGTAGGATACGGAAAGGCATGACACTCGAACAAGCGATAATAAAACCGGTTACCGAAAGAATTAAATTGACAAAAAGACAAGTTTCGACTGCTGAAAGCAATGGCATTTCAAAGAAATTGATTTTCAATCGAGTCAATAGTGGCTGGAAATTGAATGATGCTATTACATTGCCTAAAGGAACGCGAAGGAAGCCAGATGAACCGCCAAGAGTCGAATTGACGGAACGGGAGTTAAGAACGGCAAAACAAGAGCGTCGGGAATTAAGGAGACACAGGCAAGCTAAGAGAATCGCTTTACTAGACAGAATCAATTATTTAGAAGAAACGGACGGAGATAAAGAACAAATCGAATCACTAGAAAGGGAGTTGGCGAAGGTATGAGTTTAGGTTATGTGAATAAGAATGCGATTCTCACGCAGGTATTGAATGTATTGGTCGAGCAAACGGAAAAAGGCGTTAAAAAGTATGGCGAATCAGTCAATCCGGATAGCTTGGAAACAATCGAATGGCTCGATCATGCCGTACAGGAACATGCCGATGCGATTGTATATCTTACTTGCTTGAAACAAAAACTTGTGGAGGGGAAACGATGAATCTAATTGAATTGTTCGAAACGCAAAGTAAATTGGATGCTCGAATTGTGGAAGAAAAAGGACTGCAGGAACGTGATTTATTGCCGGAGAAGGTTCTTGCGTTGCTTACGGAGTTGGGTGAGTTAGCTAATGAGTGGAGGGGATTTAAGTTCTGGAGTAATGACCAGGAATCAAGAAATCATCTCGAAAAATATGAAACTATGGACGGACACAATTTTTATGCAGCACACAGAAATCCGTTACTAGAAGAATACGTAGACAATCTCCACTTTATCCTATCACTAGGATTGGAACTGCATCCGAAAGTGGCGCATATGGAGTGGGCGAAGGACTACGAGGGATATGTGGACAATCCGTCACACTTAATCCGAACAGCGAGTACGACCGATGTATTCACCGCTTTATATAAAAGAGTGGTAGTTTTCATGGACAGCCAAGAACTAACCGATTACGCAAAACTATTCTATCTGTTTTTTACACTTGGTAGAAAACTAGATTTCACCTTAGATCAAATAGAAACGGCTTATTATTTGAAGAACGAAATAAATCACGAACGGCAGAATACAAACTACTAAACCAATTGGAGGATAAACCCATGAAAACAAAAGCAAAGGTGTGTGTAGAGTGTAAGGTAAATGCAGTACGGCGTGAGAATAGTCATATGTGTAGGAAGTGTTTTAATGTCGCTTTAAAAGATACTTTCAGGAATGAGAAACCATGAGGAAGTTTGCGTTAGGGTGGTATATCGGGTTTGCGATGGGATTTTTATTCACTGTATGGATGGCATTAACGTATGGATTTTAATTCACAACACAACCAAACGACGAAAGGATGACAACATGACCAAAACAAAGAAAAAGTTCAATCGCCATGAAATATACGGCATCTTACGCGACTACCATTGGCTTGTGAAAGAAGTGGACAGGCTTATAAAGGAATTGAATGTAACCGAATCAGTAGGGGTTGCCAGTTACTCTGACGAACCGAGGGGCGGTGGTGGTCCATCAAAACCGATTGAATCAGAAGTCATCCGCAGGGAAAAGAAATACGATCGAATGAAAAGATATTTAATGCGTGTGGATTTCATCAATGAGAAATCAGCGAATATCACGGATGAACGGGAGAAAGTCATACTGGATTGCATATTGGACGGTATGCGAATGAGTGCGGTAGCGAGTCATCTTGGAATTAGTCGGCATACGGCGAATCAGATTAGGGATATAATTGTTGTTAAGTTGGATGAGTAGTTGACACAAAGAGCGAAGTAGAAAGGAGGATTAAGAATGAACTTATTAGACCATATAAACACTTATTTCGGATATGAAGCGGCTAGTGTGAAAGAGTTTATTGCGGAATATAAAGAAGAGATTGAGGGCGAAGAAGAGGATGCCGTCACGGAGTTACTTATGTTTCTAAATTCAGCAAGTAAATTTATTTAATCCACAGTTCG
>Ga0134125_10009168_pt1 | contig 11147 bp, 10 predicted proteins | sample KB31751_FD_96464 | JGI IMG/M metagenome (GOLD analysis project Ga0134125, IMG submission 96464) | Terrestrial soil microbial communities with excess Nitrogen fertilizer from Kellogg Biological Station, Michigan, USA - KB3-175-1 | ecosystem: Environmental > Terrestrial > Soil > Unclassified ...
AACACGCCGGACGCAAAGTTGCAGTAAGTGCATTTTGACCGGCAAAACGGGACCGAAATATAAACGCCTGAATGCATAGATTTGTTAAAAGGAGCTTCTATGGCGCATAAATCCTGCATCAATTATAGAATCAGAGTCTATGCTTAAACGCGCGGTGGTTACAGGCATGGGCGTGGTACGCCCAAATGGCATTGGAAAAACAGCATTCTGCCGGGCCATCCTGGATGGCAAGAGCGGCGTGAAACTTATCTCCAGTTTTGACACCAAAGACCTTCCCGTGAAGATCGCCGGCGAGATTCAGGACTTCAACGAGCTTGACTGGATTGAAGCCCGCGAACGCAAACATGTTTCCCGGTGCGTACCGCTGGCAGTCGCGGCTTCCACTGAAGCGCTGAAGGATGCCGGCCTAGATCCCGCGAAAATGTCGCTGGACGAAAAACGAGAAATCGGCGTGGTGCTGGGCACGGGCGGCGGCGCGCACGATTTTTCTGACGCGCAATATCACAAGTATTACGCCGGCAACGTCAAGCAGATCAGCATCTTCAGCATTCCCAGCGGGACCATGGGCACCATGTCCAGCGAGGTCAGCATGCGCTTTGGCTTTCGCGGCCTGAGCCACGTGATCACCAGCGGCTGCACTTCGTCGACCGACGCCATTGCTTACGCCACGCGTCAACTCCAACTCGGCACACTGCCCATGATGCTCGTCGGCGGCGTCGATTCGCCTCTGGCCTGGGGGATTCTCAAGGGCTTCACCTTCATGCGCATCATGACCGAATCATGGAACCACGCGCCGGAACGCGGCTCGCGCCCGTTCAATCTTGATCGCGACGGCTTTGTTCTGGCCGAAGGCTCATGGATGTTTGTCCTGGAGGAATATGAGCATGCGCGTGCCCGCGGCGCACACATCTATGCTGAAATCGCGGGGTATGGTTCCACCTGTGAGGCTTTCCATCGTGTACGTTTGCAAGAGTGCGGCGAAGAACCCGCTCGCGCTATTGGTCTGGCTATGAAGGAAGCAGGCATCGCCGCGGAAAACATCCAATACGTGAACCTGCACGGCACATCCACGGACTTAAACGACCGCATCGAAACGCGCGCGCTCAAGCTGGCGCTGGGCGACCATGCTTATAAGGTCCCAATGTCGGCGCTGAAGTCCCAGATTGGACACCCGCAAGGCGCCTGTGGCGCCGCGGGTGTCGCCGCTACGCTTATCGCTATGCAGCACAATCAGATCCCACCCACCATCAACCTGGAAAAACCCGATCCTGATTGCGATCTGGATTACGTTCCTGAAGTCGGACGCGCAGCGCAGATAGAGCACGCGGTGTGCAACTGCATCGCTTTCGGATCAAAGAATTCGGCGCTGGTGTTGCGACAGATAACCTAATAAACCTACTACCAAGACACGGAAAAGAGTGCAATATAGTCCTCCTCTCTCCGTTAATTTGTTCCCGTTAATTCAGTTCTCTGCGCCTCGCGTCTCCGCGGTGAAACCGCTGTTGGTGTTAATCTGAACTCTCAGATGGATGCATCCTCTCTCCGAAAATTGTTGCAAGAGGTACGCAACGGCGCGGTCTCACCCGACGATGCTGTGGCCCGCATGCGGCACATGCCTTTTGAAGACCTGGGCTTCGCCAAGATCGACCACCATCGGCGCGTGCGGTCGGGGATGCCAGAGGTTATCTTCTCTCAAGGTAAAACGCCCGCTCAGGTAGCAAAGATTTTCAAGAGCATGGCCGCGCAGGGTGGAAATGTGCTGGCGACAAAAGCCACGGCGGACCATTTTCGGGCCGTGAAAAAAATGGCCCGCAAAGCTGAGTACCACGAGATGGCGAAGGCCATCACGCTACAGCAGGATTCGGCAACCTACGGCAAGGGCACTGTTGTGATTATCTCCGCTGGAACCAGTGACATCCCCGTGGCGGAAGAGGCGCTGGTAACGGCAGAAATTATGGGCAATGAAGTCGCTCATCTATATGACGTGGGCGTAGCTGGAATACATCGTCTGCTCGCGGGCAGGGACGTGTTGGACAAAGCGCGAGTGATTATTGTGTGCGCCGGCATGGAAGGCGCGCTGCCGAGTGTTGTAGGAGGGCTGGCGCGGGTACCGGTCATCGCCGTGCCGACCAGCATTGGCTACGGCGCTTCATTCAATGGCCTGGCAGCCCTGCTGGGCATGCTTAACTCCTGCGCTTCCAACGTGAGCGTGGTGAATATCGACAATGGTTTTGGCGCGGGCTACGTCGCATCAATGATTAACCGCCTCTAATCGTCTAATCTTTGCAGTGCGACGATGCCCATCATACTGTTCCTGTGATCGCCACCAAAAAGATTTACGCAGCAGCAGCTCCGTTCACAGAATTTTACGCAAAGCAAGGAATACATTTACATTTCAAAACTTTTCGTATGCAACGTACGAAATTTGATTCGCGTCTTACTGGCAGGTGTAAAATCTGCAATGAATGAGGGCCTGCGGACCTTCCGAAAGGGATCTTCTCCCCAGCCGAGGCGCAAATGAATGTCCACGTCAGCTACAAGGCAGGTAAGACGCCTGAAGTAGAGCGCGAATTTAAGCATCAAATTCAAAAATTGGAACCTCGATTGCAGGTTTTTAAACCCGACCTGGTGCATTTACACGCAGTAGTGGAAGCCGACAATGACCGCAGCGTTAGCACGTCACTGAACCTGCGATTGCCGTCCGGGCAGATGGCAGCGCAGCGCTCCGGCGAAAACGCTATCGCTGCAATCAAAGCTGCCTTTACCGACTTGATCTCCCAGGTAACAAAACATAAAGAGCTGCTGCGCGGCCACTGGACGCGAAAATCATTGCGGCGCGCCGGCCGTGAGCGGCTAACGCAAATGCCGCTTCCTGCCGATGCCGCTCCTGTCCGCACGAATGGGAAGGCGCATCCGCAGACGTCTCGCTCTGTTGCTTCGGAGATACGCCAGCCAGCGACGCAAACCGACAGTGCCGCTGTGGCGGACGTGGAACTATGGTTGAGCGCCAACTTGCGCAAGCTGCAAGAGTTTATCGATCAGGAGCTGAATTTCCAAATTGAATCGGACCGAATCCGTGAAAACCAGATCACCCGCGAAGAAGTAATCGATGAGGTAATCGTCAGCGCGCTTTCTGATGAAGGCGGCAAGAGGGAGCTGCTGTCACCGGAAAGCTGGTTTCATCGCATGGCGTTGCAGGCCATTCGACGGCTGATCCATGACAATGCCGATACGGCCAATATCTCTCTGGACGCGCCCGCTGGAATTCAAAACGTAACAGGCAGTGACGAGAACGTGCTCCAGTATCACCAACCCGATGACAGCCTGCCGGAAGAAAGCACTATTCGCGACGAAAATGTGCGTACGCCGGAAGAGATCATGGCCGGCGATGAATTTGTGGCGCAACTCGATGTTGTGCTGAGCGGCGTCAAACCCAGCGATCGCGAAGCTTTTGTGCTATACACGCTGGAAGGTTTTACCGTGGACGAAATCTCCCGCCTGGCGGGACGTTCACCGGAACAGGTGCGCCAGTCCATCCACAATGCCCGCGGCCACATCCAGCAAAAGCTGCCAAAGCAGAACCAGCTCAGGAAAAGTCTGCTCCACCATTCCCGGGTTGCGTAAAGGCAAACAGAAAAGGAGATCTGCGAATGATTACGCGTGAAGAAATCCGCCAACTGGCACAGTTTGAATCACCGGCGGGATGCGCCATCTCTTTCTATTTCCAGCCGCATACGCCCCAGAACAAATCGCACCGTGAAGAAGCCATCATGGTGAAAGACCTGGTGCGCGATACGCTACGCAAAGCAGAGCGCAATGGCAACCATGCAGTTCTGCGCGAGGACCTGGAGAAAATATTGGCAATTGCAGAAGGGCTGCATGGAAACCACTCGCGCGGCAAAGCGATTCTTGCCTGCCGCCAGCAGGGAATATGGCGTGAGCTGGATATGCCTCCACGCCCCGAGCCATCCCAGATCAAGGTAAACTCGCGCTTTCACCTGCGTCCGCTGGTGGACGCAAACTCCGGACTGCCGCGCACGTGCATAGCGCTGGTGAACCGCAAGAAAGCGCGCATCTTTGAATTGCAGGATACGGAAATCACACAAAAGCCCGACCTGGAATTTGGTCCTTCTCCCGGCGTGCCGCGCAGTGATGGATTTCAGGGCTATGAAGCCGGCCATCGCGAGCGCCACGTTGAGAACATGGTGATGCAGCACTTCAAAATGTTTGCCGAATCGCTGCTGATGCTGGCCCATCGCGAAAAGTTCGATGCGCTGCTGATTGGCTGCCAGGACGACTCATGGCCGGAAATCGAGTCACAACTGCACAGTGATCTCAAGCAGAAGCTGCAGGGAAGGTTCGCGATTGATGTGCTCTCCGCGACCCCGGACGAAGTACGCCAGCACGCCAACCGCATTCTTACAGAGTCTATGCTGGGGGCACAGAAGGAGCTGGTCCGCGAGGTAATCGGCGAAGCACAACGCAATGCGCGCGGCGCCATGGGATTAAAACATGTGCTGAACGCGCTGGAGCGGCAGGAAGTACAGACTCTTCTGATCCTGCGCAGCTTCAAGGCCGAGGCCGTGGAGTGCCCAAACTGCCGGCACCTGGATACCCGCATGGTAAAGACCTGCGCGGTCTGCGCGCATGACACACGCGAACTAAGCGACGTTTCCGACGCTCTGGTGGATCTTGCGCTGCGCAACGGCGCCGATATTCGCTTTATCGACGGCGATCCCGTTATGGAAAAAGCCGGTGAAGTGGCCGCGCTGCTACGCTTCCGCGCCGACCAGAACACGGCGGAGAAGAAGATGGCGGTATAGGGTCCGCAGCCTCGAGCGCAGCGAGAGGTCTCTATCCCCAAAACAGTAGGGGGCCTGCGGAGTGAGTTTCAGATGTACAAACCTCTCGTACTTTGCCTATAGGGAGAGTTATGTCAGATAACGCATTTGCAGATTTCCGCCTCTTTCCCGCGATTTCTGAAGCCTGGGAATTGACGCGCTCAGGTCTGGTGATTATCCGGGAAGAGCTCTACAAACTGGAGCTATGGCATTCTTATAGCAACCCCGACATTGCTTTTTACGTTTCCATCTCAATCCAGAAAAATGGCACATGGACCAGAATGCCCGATCCGCCATTTGCTACCGGCCATGACGGAGATCAGGCGCTGCGCGACGCTATGGCTTTTTTGACGGAGCGGCTGGCGGCCTAGAACGGGGCCGAAAATTCGCTTTGGGGTTTAACCCCAGGAATCTAAAGCCCAGATTTATATAGGGACGCTTACGGCATGACTGGAAGTCATGCCCTGACACTTGTCGCGCATCGGGAAGCGAGTGGGAAGGAAAAATATTTTTCGAAAAGCATGTCGCCAAAAGTCAAATCCGAGTGCATATATAAGTAGAGGCAAGATCGGATCTTCGCTCTTTGCGCTTTTGGCAGTTGGCTTGGCTTTAACTCACTACAAATAGTCGTATCGTTGTTGATGTACATTTTCAGGTCTCTCCCCAAAATTTAACTGAACACGTTCAAAAACATTAAGCTTGAAAAGGATTCTGTCAGGAATATTTTAAACATGTCATATTGTTGAAAATACAGATGTTGGCCAGAGAGGCCTGCAGCCCTGATAAACAGACACGGGCACACAGGATCGTGGCGCAAGAAAAGAAATGGAGGATGTTTGGAACTCTTGGAGGTTTGGCGGCTATCCCTTCAGGTATTTGCCCAGCACTGAAGCCACAACCCCCAGCCCGACAATAGCGATTGGCCCATGGTTCTGCTGTAACGCGGCTGGTGAGCTACCGTTCACTGTCACCAGATACGTTCCCCAGCAAATGCCGCCGACGATGGCGATTGCGCCAAGGATTCGTAGAAGCGGGCTGCCGGGTTCCTTTTGAGGAGCGCGCGGCGGACGGAATGTTCCTCGGTCCTCATACCCTTCACGGGCGCCGGTGCCCCATTCATCCTGATAAGATTTCTGCGCCATGCGCCAAATTTGAACTAGTTCTCGTAAAAATACAACAGGCAAAAATCCTTAGAGAGATACTTTCTAAGGTTCATTACCCGCCGGTCATGAAAGGGTTTGCACATCCGCCTGGTTGCGCGTCTGGCAATTACAATAAACGATTAACTCATGGCCCAATTATTTGATCCTCTTAAGCTGCGCGGGGTGGAATTTGCCAACCGCATCGTGGTTTCACCCATGTGCCAATATTCCTGTACAGAGGGGTTCGCCAATGACTGGCACTTCGTCCATCTGGGCAGCCGGGCGGTGGGACGCGCCGCCGCCGTGATTGCGGAAGCCACGGCCATTACCGCCGATAGTCGCATCAGCCCTCAGGACCTCGGCATCTGGACGGACGCGCACATTGAGCCGCTGCGGCGAGCATTTTCATTTATCGCCGAACAAGGCTCCGTGCCGGGTATCCAGTTGGCACACGCCGGCAGAAAGGCAAGCACCAACCAGCCCTGGAATGGCGGCAAACCAATCACTCCGGCCCAGGGCGGATGGACGCCAATTTTTGCGCCCAGTGCGCTGGCCTTTGCTGAAGGCTATCAGGTTCCGCAACCTCTCACTGTGGCGCAGATCGGATCTATCGCTGAGGCTTTCGGAGCCGCCGCACGTCGGGCCCAGGCTGCCGGCGCAAAACTGATCGAACTGCACTCCGCGCACGGATACCTGCTGCATTCTTTTCTATCGCCTTTGAGCAATCACCGCACAGACCAATACGGCGGTCCATTCGCCAACCGCATCCGGATTGTGTGTGAAGTTGTAACGGCCGTAAGAAAAGTCTGGCCGGAGCAATACCCGCTTTGGGTCCGGGTCTCCGCCACAGACTGGACCGAGGGTGGCTGGACGCCCGAGGAATCGATCGAACTCGCCAGGACGCTTAAGTCCCTCGGTGTTGACCTGATCGATTGCTCTTCCGGCGGCAACGTGGCAAAGGCAAAAATTCCTGTCGGTGCCGGATATCAGGTGGCATTCGCGGAAAAAATCCGTCGGGAAGCGGGTATTCCGACCGGCGCCGTGGGCATGATTACCGATCCAGCCCAGGCAGATAAGATCATCCGCTCCGGCCAGGCGGACGTAGTAATTATGGCGCGCCAATTCCTGCGTGACCCCTACTGGCCGCTCCTGGCTGCACACGCTCTTGGTCACGACATTCAATGGCCGCAGCAGTATGACCGTGCCAAGAAGAAATGAGGCTTAATTTTGCACCCCTTCGCGCCTTTGCCATAACGCAGTTCAGTCCCCTGCCGCTGCCTTTGCTACTTCCACCGGCTTGCGCTTTACCAGGTATTCATCGGCCAGGACCATGACCAGCGCGGCAGTTGGAACGGAGACCAAAGCGCCTACCACCCCGGCCAGCGCGCCTCCGAGAGAAAGAGCAATGATCACGGTAAGCGGAGAAAGATTCAGCGTATGGCGCATGATGCGCGGCGAGAGGAACACACTTTCAATCTGGAAATAAACGGCAAAGAAAATGATTACGCCCACAAGCTTCTGCGGCGAGTCCATGATTGCCACCGCCGAGGCCAGCAGAACGGCGCTTATCGGGCCGGCGATGGGCAGAATATTGGCGATGCCGGCGAACATCGCCAGCAGGTAAAAGTATTTCAGGCCCAGCGCCCAATAGACAATCAGGCTGCATACACCAAGGCTGAGCATGAGCAGTGACTGGCCAATCAGCCAGTTACGCATGCGGGCTTTGGCGCGCAACAGAGTTGCATCCAGCCGATGTTGCTGATGGAACGGAAACATGGAGACGAGCCAGCGGAAGGTGCGGTCGCCATCGATAATGAAATAGGCGGTGAGGATGATAGCGGTGAAGAAGCCAAAAATTCCGCCGGCCAGGTTCAGGAAGAGTCCACCAGCACCGCCGGCAATTTCTGCCGCATACTTCTGCAATCCAGCGGGATCCATTTTGGCGGCAAAAGGAAGGTGCTTGATTCCTTCAGTCAACTCCGTCAGGTGCCGGGGCCAGTCCGCGGAGAAGTTACGCCCGTCGCGATAGACTGGAGGCAAGGCAAACACGGCGAACAAAGTGCCCACAAGCGCCAGCATGAGGATTAGAAAAACGATGGCGAAGCCGCGTCCGGCACGCCAGCCGCCTATGTGGATCTTCTGAATCATGCCGATGGCCGGTGACAACACTACGGCGAACAGCGCGCTTACATAGATGAGCATCAGCACGTCCCGCACGCTATAGGCGACCCACAGAGCCAGGATCACGCCAAAGAAGAACAAAATGTCAGACCGGTGGTTATTCGCCATACTTAGAGCCCGAATTTGGGGAGAGGTTGAGAAGAGTTTAACCCAGGATTGGCTGGAAAGCTGCTTCCAGAGGTACTAAAACTTTGGGAAGAACGAAGTTTGAGAAGCGCTGGAAGGTTTCTACCGTGATGGGCCTTGGATGCGGAGGTAAATTTCAGGTCAACTGCATCAATTATCGATAACTTGCCGTGAAACTCCTTGATACCGCGCCCAGAACCGTGCATCTTACTGGAGAGACAATCTTTCAATGAAACGACTTTATATTATTCGGGCTTTTCTGGCGTTGCTGCTGGCTGCTTCGTTGCATCCTGCCGCGTCCGCGGCTGAGCTTCAGCAGAAGACGAATGCGGCCTTTGATCGCTACGTCGCGGCCACGGAGGCCCGGTCCGCCGGCGAACTTCGCCCGGGCGGGACATTCCTTTACATCGATGGCATGAACCCCGATGCCCGGCGACAGGCTTATGATCACCTCAAGAACGGCGCGATCCTGGTAGAAAAGCTGGAGACCAAAGCTCCGGGCATAAGCTCTGACGTCCCTGACGGCATGGTGCATCACTGGGTAGGACTTATTTTTATTCCGGGCGCCACCTTGGCTAAAACGCTGCCCATCGTCAAGGACTACGACCGCCGCGCCGAACTCTACAAGCCGGACGTAAGCGCGTCACGCACCATTGCCCACAATGGCAACGATTTTAAGATGTTCCTGCGTCTTCATCAGAAGAGATTCACGACCGTCGATTTCAATACCACGTATGACGTTCACTGGGGCAGCGTAGACGGGAACAAGGTTTATTCCAACTCCATCAGCACGCGCATTGCTGAGGTAAAAGATCCGGCCAAGCCGGACGGTGAAGAGTTGCCGGTCGGCACTGGACATGGCTACCTATGGCGATTGAATACATATTGGCGTTTTGAAGAAAAAGATGGCGGCGTTTACCTGCAATGTGAAGCGCTGTCCCTAACTCGCGACATTCCTACCGGTCTGGGATGGCTGCTGAAGCCGCTTGTTACTTCGATTCCCAAACAGTCCTTGAACCGCGCCCTGGGCCAGACGCGCAATGTGGTCATGGAGGAAGCGAAGAACTGTTGTAAGTCGGCGCAGGCGCGCTAAAACCATCAGTCATTGGTCGGTAGCAGGAGCCAAACCTTGAAATACGGAGGAAATGAGGAAGGGAATTTTGGTAATTGGGTAAATGAGGATTGCCTATCCCCAAGCTGTGCGCCTCTGCCTAACGCGCTGCATTCGTGATCGCCACAGCGACTACTGCGAGCAGATTTGTAACCAACATGAGTTCCTAACTCCTCCTCTTCTTCCTCCGTTCCTACGTGTTTCAAAGTTTTTGAATTTCAATAAAAAAGGGCCCGCCGAAGCGGACCCAGTTTTGGAAGGGCTAATGATGCTGGTTATTGGTTGTCGTCAACGCGCGACGCGATCATGCTGTATGCGCCGGCGTTCACGAAGATGAGACCACGCACGCGCACGGTGTTGGCGTTCGCGGGTGTGACCTTCAGGTTAGTGCCGCTCACAATTGAAACCGCAATGGTGGATTGACCGGTCAGAGTGGCAAAAGCGGAACTGGCGTTCAACGTCAAGGTAAAGCCTGACGCGCTGGCGCCGGAAACTGTTCCCACCAGGGCCTGTTCGCGCAGCTTCAGTTTGTCTGCGACCATCGGCGTGACGGTGCTGCTGTCTGTATCGGCTTCAACGCGCTGGCCGTTGCCAATATGGCTGGCATCGAACGCCGGCGTGGTTCCGCCCAGGTTCAGTTTATCTGTACGCACGGAGAATGCGGTGCTTGCGCTAATGGCAAGGTCCACGGTCACCGGCGGCGTAGCGGAGTTGGACGAATCAACCTGATGCGCAATCGTGATCTGCGTGGCCGGCGCGCCGGTAACGGCAGTGATTACGCCTTCAGCTTCTTCGCCGCTCTGGCTTTCTTCCACGCCAATCTTCGAGGCAAGCTTGCTGCCATCTGGCTTGGTGGTTGCATCCACTTCAACAATGTCACCCACCTTGAGCTGTGAAAGCGAAGTGATGCCATCTTTGAACTGCGTGGTGGCGTCAGTGGCAAACACGATGCTGCTGGTCTGGGTCTGGATGGTGAAGTTCGGCGCTGCAATAGATGTCACGCTGCCGTGAACATCGTCCATTTCGCCGCTGTCTTCATCGGTGTTGGTGGCGGTGGCCGTGGTCACGTTAAATTTCGCTGTCACGGTGGCGGAGGTCGGCGGCGTGCCGGTTAGCACGACGGAATTCGCGAGATCCAGGTCAAAGTTGATCACCGAGGAATTGCTGCTGGTCACCGTGATTGGCGCGGTAAAAGTGACCGTCACGCTGCCGCTGGTAAGGGTGGCCGGAATTTTTACCGGCGCCGGCGGAACAGCGTTGTTCAATACCACTACTTCCGGATTGGAAACTGTAAGCGATGCTCCGGAATAAGTTCCCGGTGGGATGTTAACCAGAGCCAAAGGCTCAAATGATCCTGCCTGGTGGACGAACTCAACCTCGGACGTTTTAGAGAGCAGGTTGCCCGTGGTGGCTGTGGTTCCGCTTCCGGTAAGCGTCAGCGAGCTGACGGAAAGCTCAAACTTCACGATCTGATCATTCAGACCGTCAGTAGTGTTGATGGTGGCATTGGTCGGTCCAGCATTGAGATTGCTGGTCCCGCCGCAGCCTGTCGCCAATATCATGGCAACCATTGCAACAGCTAAAAGTAAATATCGCTTCATAGGGGCCTCCAAGTTTTCAGTGAGTGGGGAAGTCCTCGCCGGGGATAAATGCACTTGGGGGGCCAAGCTTGCCACACGGCGTAAGTGCTGTTTTTTCAATCGAAGGCGGTTCAGCGCTGGTAAGAGGTGGGGCGTGGCGCCTTAT
>Ga0134125_10009169_pt1 | contig 11147 bp, 10 predicted proteins | sample KB31751_FD_96464 | JGI IMG/M metagenome (GOLD analysis project Ga0134125, IMG submission 96464) | Terrestrial soil microbial communities with excess Nitrogen fertilizer from Kellogg Biological Station, Michigan, USA - KB3-175-1 | ecosystem: Environmental > Terrestrial > Soil > Unclassified ...
CGATCAGTTTTTGGCCGACAACCACTGCGGCACCACCAGCGCCGCCGTCGATCCGTCGCCCTGCATGTCGTACGACGGCTGCGACGGCGGCTACCCGGTCGTCTGGTGCCCGGTCGACGGCGAGGGCACACCATCCCCAGCTTCGCCGCCAGCGCCATCGCCACGTTCCTCGGGCAGTTCTAGCCGCGGGACGACCGCGACTCGGCTAAAGTATTGGGCGTGAGCGCCCCCCTCTTCCTGCGTGCCTGCCGTGGCGAGACCACCGAGCGGACGCCCCTGTGGCTGATGCGGCAGGCCGGGCGTTACCTTCCCGAGTACCGGCAGGTGCGGTCGGGCGTCAGCTTCCTCGAGCTCTGCAAGTCGCCCAAGCTGGCGGCGGAGGTGACGCTGCAGCCGATCCGGCGGTTCGGGTTCGACGCCGCGATCCTCTTCTCCGATCTGCTGGTGCCGCTGGAGGCGATGGGCCTCGAGGTCGAGTTCACCGAGGAGGGGCCGCGACTGCCGCATCCCGTCCGGACGGGCGCCGACCTGGCGCGGGTGACGCCGTTCGACCCGGCGGCGCGCACGCCGTTCGTGATGGAGACGATCGTCGAGGCGACGGCCGCGCTCGGCGGCACGCCGCTCATCGGGTTCGCGGGCGCGCCGTTCACCGTCGCCACCTACGCCGTCGAGGGGAAGACCTCCAAGACCTTCAGCGAGACCAAGCGCCTCTTCTATCAGTCGCCCGACGACGCGCATCGCCTGCTGGGGATCATCGGCGAGGCGACGCGGGAGTACCTCTTGGCGCAGATCCGGGCCGGCGCGGCGGCGGTACAGCTGTTCGACTCGTGGGTCGGCGTGCTCGGGGCCGAGGACTTCGAGACCTTCGCGCTGCCGCCGACCAAGGCGCTGGTCGCCGCGCTGCGGGCCACCGGCGTGCCGGTCATCTACTTCGCCAACGGCGCGGCGGCGATCCTCGATCGGGTGGCGCGCGTGGGCGCCGACGTCTATGGCCTCGACTGGCGGCTGCCGCTCGACGAGGCGCGGGCGCGGCTCGGCGGCGCGCGCGCCGTGCAGGGGAACCTCGATCCCGCCGTGCTGTTGGGCCCGCCCGCCGAGATCGAGCGCCGCGCGCGCGAGATCGTCCGGCGCGGCGGCAAGCAGGGACACGTCTTCAACCTCGGCCACGGGATCACGCCGGACGTGCCGCTCGAGGCGGTGGCGGCGCTGGTCGAGGCCGTCAGGAGCGCCTGATGGCGGCGCCCGCGCAGGCGGAGGCCGAGACGCTGGGCCTCATCGCGCTCAATCTGGGCGGCCCGGACTCGCTCGACGACGTGCGGCCTTTCTTGCAGCGCCTGTTCGCCGATCCGGACGTCATCCAGCTCGGCTGGATGAGCCCGCTGCAGAAGCTGGTGGCCTGGTCGATCGCCCGCTCGCGCGCGTCGTTCTCTCGGGAGGCCTACGCCCAGATCGGCGGTCGCTCACCCATCCTTGCGGAGACCACCGCGCAGGCGCAGGCCGTCACCGACCTCTTGGCGGCGCGCGGAATCCCGGCCCTGCCCGTGGTGGCGATGGCGGCCTGGCATCCGCTGGCGGAGGAGGCGCTGGCCAAGCTGGCCGCGCGCGGCATCCGTCGAGCGATCGCGCTGCCGCTCTACCCGCAGGAGTCCCGCACCACCACCGATTCGTCGCTGAACCAGATCGAGACCGCCCGCGCGCGCCACCCGGGGCTGGAGATCGCGGCCGTCCGTGGCTACCCCGACGCCGAAGGCTACCTGCGCGCGGTCGTCGAACGGATCGACGCGGCGATCGCCACCCTCCCGCCGGAGCACAGAGCGACGGCGCCGGTGCTGTTCTCCGCGCACGGCTTGCCCGAGGACTACATCCGCCACGGCGACCCGTACCTCGACGACATTCGCATCACCGTGGAGGCGGTGTCGCGGCGGATGGAGCTCGGCCCGCGCGCGCGCCTCTGTTTTCAGAGCCGCGTCGGGCCCAAGCGGTGGCTCGGCCCGGCCACCGACACGCTGCTCGACGAGCTGGCCGCCGCCGGCAGCCGCGCGGTCGTCGTGGTGCCGATCGCCTTCACCGGCGAGCACATCGAGACGCTGCAGGAGATCGACATCCTTTACCGCGAGCGCGCCCAGAAGGCCGGCATCGTCCACTTCGCGCGCGCCCGCACGGTCGGCACCCACCCGGCGTTCATCGGGGCGCTGGCCGACCTGGCGGAGCGCGCCGCGCGCAGCCGCGGCTGGATCTAGGCGGCGCGTGCGCATCGCGGTCATCGGCGGCGGCATCTCCGGCCTCACGGCGGCGCAGCAATTGGCCGCCGGCGGCCATGACGTGGCGCTGGTCGACGACGCCGCCCCGCCGGGGGGCCTCATCGCCAGCACGCGCGAGGACGGGTTCCTCTGCGAGCATGGGCCGCAAGCCGTCCTCGACGGGTCGGCGGAGGTCCGGGCGCTCGTCGCCGCCGCCGGGCTGGAGGCGCGGATCGTGCGCGCTCTGCCCGCCTCTCGCCGCCGATCGATCTATGTGGGCGGGAAGCTGCGGCCCTTTCCCGCCAGCCCGCCCGCGCTGGTGAAGACCGACCTCCTCTCCGCGCGCGCGAAGCTGCGCCTGCTCGGCGAGCCGTTCGTGCGCCGTGGCGGCGGCGAGGACGAATCGGTGTTCGACTTCGTGGCGCGCCGGTTCGGTCGGCAGGCGGCCGAGCGCGCCGCGGGTCCCGCACTGATCGGGATCTACGCCGGCGACGCCGCGGCGCTGGCGCTCCACGCGGCGTTCCCGCGCCTGGCGGCGCTCGAGCGCGAGCACGGGAGCGTCCTGCGGGGGATGTTTCGGGCCCGCGGCCAAAGAGGGCACGCCCGGCTCGGGCGTCCGCTCTCCTTTCCTGAAGGCCTCGCCGAGCTGCCGCGCGCGCTGGCGACCGCCCTCGGCGCCCGCCGGCGCGTGGCCCGGGCGCGCGCGCTCGAGCCCGCGGCCGGGGGCTGGCGGATCGCGCTCGACGGCGAAACGCTCGACGCCGAGCGCGTCGTGCTGGCGACGCCCGCCGCGGCCACCGCCGCGCTGCTGGCGCCGCTGGCGCCCGCTGCCGCCGAGGCGCTGCGCGCGATCCCGCACGCCCCGGTGGCGGTCGTCTGTCTCGGCTTTCGCGCCGCCGACGCCGCCGGCCTGGGCATCGACCTCGACACGTACGGGTTCGTGGTCGCGCGCGGCGAGGGGCTGAAGCTGCTCGGTTGCCAGATCGACTCTTCGGTGTTCCCCGGGCGCGCGCCGGCTGGCGGCGTCCTTTTGCGCGCGCTCCTCGGCGGGACGTTCGAGCCGGCGCTGGTCGACGCGGACGACGCGACCCTGGCCGCCCAGGCGGTGGGCGATCTCCGTCGCGCCGCCGGGCTCCGCCGTGAGCCCGACCTGGTGCGCGTCTGGCGGGCGCGCCCGGGGATCCCCCAGTACGACCGCGCGCATCTCTGTCGCGCGCGCGCCGTCGACGAGGCCGTGGGCCGCCTCCCGGGGCTCACGGTGATAGGCCACGCCCTGCGCGGCGTCGGGCTCACCGCCTGCGTCCAGACGGCCGTCACGCTTTCCCGCGACTTCTCAACTTGATTCTGCGCCCGGGCGGTCGGATTCTTCGGGGTCAAAGGAGGGTGATCCATGCGCGCCCTTAGAAATCTGTTTGCTCTCGTGGTGATCGTCGTCGTGCTGGGCGGCGGGGCGCTGGTGGCGTTCCGCGTGGCCCGGACCAAGCCCTCGAACCCCGAGGAGATCAAGGCCAACCTCATCGCGGTCAGCTCGGCCGGCAGCTATCTCTACGCCGCGCGCGTCGGGCAGCACGTCGTGCTGTTCGACACCGGCGCCGACCCGGCCGGCAATCCGGTCGACACGGCGCTGGCCGGCCTGCACGCCGGGCGGAACGACGTCTCCGAGGTCTTTCTCACCCACGCTCACGGCGACCACACGGCGGCGGCCGGTGGCCTCCCGAACGCCCACGTGCACCTCGGCCAGCAGGACGTCCCCTACGCCGAGGGGCGGACGCCGTGGGACAGCCTGGTTCTGCGGGTGATGTCCAAGGCGATGGGGACGCCGTCGATCAACGTGTCGAGCCCTCTGTCCGGCGTTCAGACCGTCGACCTCGGCGACGGGAAGACGGTCGTCAAGGCGATCCCGGTCCCCGGCCACACCCCCGGCTCGTATGCGTATCTCTATGACGGCGTGCTGTTCTTGGGTGACACGGCGGTGTTCAAGCAGGGTCGGCTCGATCATGGTCCGGGGTTGTTCAACAGCAACACCGATCAAATGAAGACGTCGATCAACGCGCTCAAGCAGCAACTGAACGGCGTCGAGATCGCCGCCGTCTGCACGGGCCACGGCGGCTGCACGCCCCTCGGCCTCGGCCGGACGCTGTTCGACGACTTCGTCGGCCGGGTGGGCGGCTGAGCTTGCACCTCCTCCCCCTTGTCGCGACGCTGCTGGCCGTCGGCGGCTCCCCCCAACGAACGCCCACGCCCGAGGAAGCGCGCCTCTACGACGAGGGAACGCGCGCGCTCGCCGCGGGCGACGCGCGCACCGCCGAGAAGGACTGGAAGGCGGGGTACCAGATCGCCCACGACCCCGCGTTCCTGGTCCATATCGGCGAGGCCGAAGAGAAGGCGGGCGCGCCGGCCGAGGCGATCGAGACCTATGGCCGCTATCTCAGCGAGGCGCCCGACGCCTCCGACCGCGCGGAGATCGAGCAGCGGGTGGCGCGCCTCGCCCCCCCCGCTCCGGCTCCGGCCGCGGCGCCGCCCGGTGGTGCCGCGGAGACGCCCCACGAGTTCGGCGCGCCACCGGCAGCGGCACCAGCTTCCGCACTGCCGCCAGCGCCGGCCGCGACGCCCGCGCCCGCCCCCGCCGCGCACGCCGACGCCGAAAAGCCGGCTGGCGCGGACGAGGAGGACTCCGGGTGGAACCGCTACAACATGACCGCCTTCATCTCCGCCGGCGTCACGCTCGTCCTCTTGGGGACGGCCGCCGGCTATGCGGCCCAGGCCAGCTCGAAGGAGGGGGACATCAACCGACTGGTCTCTTTCCGCTTCCCGCCCCCGCCCTATTCCAGCGTGGCGGCCGAATACACGAGCGCGATGCGCGACGGGCGCAGCGACGCGCACGTGGCGCGGGTCCTGCTGCTCACCGCGGCGGGGACCGCGGTCGTGTCGGCGGTCTTCTTCGTGCTCGACGCCGTCCGCACGCCCGCCGAGGCGCCGACGCCGGCCGCCGTCCCGCCGGTCTCCGTCTCGCTGGCGCCCGACGGCCGCGGCGGGGTCGGGGCTCTAGGAGCTTGGTCATGGCGCTTCTGAGAATTTCCGGCCTGGCGCTCCTGCTGCTCGCCGCCGCGACGCTGACCGCCTGCTTCAACCCGCAGCAGCCCGGCTGCGCGTTCTCCTGCGCCGACGCCGGCCTCTGCCCTGACGGCTACAGCTGCCAGACCGACGGCCTCTGCCACCGCACCGACGGGCAGGGGACCTGTGCCATCTCGACCGACGCGGCATCGACCGACGCGGCCACCACAGACGCGACGGGGCAATAGAGCCGAGGACCCTCGAGGGGTCGCGCGAACCGATACCTTTTCGCGTGGAGCCGGACCCCCTCCGCGTATAGACTCCCGCGCGGACCGACATGGGGTTGCTCGATCTGTTTTCGAAGGAGAAGTCGCGCGAGCGGGGCATCGCCCGGGCGATCAACAAATACGCTCAGTCGCCCGACCGGCTGAAGGCGATGCAGACGCTGCTGGCCGACGGCTCGCCGGAGGCGCTCTACGGCGTGATGCGGCGGTTCGGGATGATGTACGACAAGACGATCGACGACGAGCAGGAGAAGGACTACCTCTTCGAGAGCCTGGTCGAGAAGGGCGGCGCCGTGCTCGAGCCGCTCAAGAAGTATCTCCTGTCGGCTGAGTCGATCTCCTGGCCCCTGCGTGTCCTGGACAAGGTGGTGGCCACCAAGGACGAGGTCGTCGACGTGCTCGCGGAGGTCATGAAGCGGCACGAGCCCGGCTACGAGCGCGATCCCACCAAGAAGATCCAGCTCCTCACCCACCTCGGCACGTTCAAGAGCCCGCGCGTGTCGGGCCTGGTCATCCCCTACCTGACCGACATGGACGCGGAGGTGCGGCTCGCCGCCGCCGAGACGCTCATCAAGCAGGGGGACGAGGCGGCTGCCTCGGGGCCGCTGCTGGACCTCTTCGTCTCGGATCAAGAGGAGAGCAAGCGACTGCGCATCCGGATCGCCGAGGGGTTCGCCGAGCTCGGGTGGCCGCTCGGCGACAAGCGCGCCGAGGTCGAGAAGCGGCTCCCCGAGGCGTTTGCCGTGGAAGCGCGCGGCAAGGAGCCGGCGCGCCTCAAGAAGAAGCCGGAAAAGGGTTAGACGTGCCGAAACGCCACGACATCAAGACCGTCATGCTGATCGGGTCGGGCCCGATCGTGATCGGGCAGGCCTGCGAGTTCGACTACTCGGGGACCCAGGGGGTGAAAGCGCTCAAGGAAGAGGGCTACCGGGTCGTGCTGGTGAACTCGAACCCGGCGACGATCATGACCGACCCGGAGATCGCCGACCGCACCTACGTCGAGCCGCTGACGGTCGAGGTGCTCACCAGCGTCATCGAGCGCGAGCGCCCCGACGCGCTGCTGCCGACGCTGGGCGGGCAGACCGCCCTCAACCTGGCGCTCGACCTGCACAAGGCGGGCGTGCTCGACGCCTACGGGGTGAAGCTGATCGGCGCCCAGGTCGAGGCGATCGAGAAGGCCGAGGACCGGGAGCTGTTCAAGAAAGCGATGGAGAAGATCGGCCTCGACGTGCCGCTCTCCGGCTACGCGCACTCGCTCGAGGAGGCGCGCACCATCCAGGCCCGCATGGCGGCCGAGACGGGCGTCGGCTACCCGGTGCTGTTGCGGCCGTCATTCACCCTCGGCGGCTCGGGCGCGGCCATCGTCTGGAACGCCGAAGAGTTCGACGCCAAGGTCGCCTGGGGGCTCGCGCAGAGCCCGCGCGGCGAGGTGCTGGTCGAGCAGTCGGTGCTCGGCTGGAAGGAATACGAGCTGGAGGTGATGCGCGACAAGAAGGACAACGCGGTCATCATCTGCTCGATCGAGAACTTCGATCCGATGGGCGTTCACACCGGCGACTCGATCACCGTCGCGCCGGCGATGACCCTGACCGACAAGGAGTACCAGATCATGCGGGACGCGGCGCTGGCCGTGATCCGCGAGATCGGCGTGGAGACCGGCGGGTCGAACATCCAGTTCGCGGTCAACCCCGAGAACGGGCGGATGATCGTGATCGAGATGAACCCGCGCGTCTCGCGCTCGAGCGCGCTGGCCTCCAAGGCGACCGGGTTCCCCATCGCCAAGATCGCCACCAAGCTGGCGATCGGCTACACGCTCGACGAGGTCCCCAACGACATCACCCGCGAGACGCCGGCCTGCTTCGAGCCGACGATCGACTATGTGGTCACCAAGATCCCCCGGTTTGCGTTCGAGAAGTTCCCCGGCGCCGACGACGAGCTCGGCCCGCAGATGAAGTCGGTCGGCGAGGTGATGGCCATCGGCCGCACCTTCAAGGAGAGCTTCGGCAAGGCGCTGCGCTCGATGGAGGTCGGCCGCTGGGGGTTCCACCTCGACGGCGCGCCCTCGCTCGACGAGCTCAAGCGGCGCGTCGTGCGCCCCAACCCCGACCGGCTCTACCAGCTGGCCGAGGCGATGCGGCAGGGGCTCGGCGAGGCCGAGGCCCACCAGCTGACCAAGATCGACCCCTGGTTCCTGCGTAACTTGAAGCAGCTCACCGACGAGGACCGCGCCGTCGAGCTGGCGGGCGCCGAGAAAGGCGCGGCGCTGCTCGACGACGCCGCCGCGCTGGCCCGCCGCAAGCGGCTCGGCATGTCCGACCGCCGCCTGATGAAGCTGACCGGCACCTCCGAGGAGCAGGTGCGGCAGGCCCGACTCAAGCACGGCATCCGCCCGGTGTTCAAGCGGGTCGACACCTGCGCCGCCGAGTTCGAGGCCCAGACCCCCTACCTCTACTCGACCTACGAGATACCGTATGAAGAGACGGTGAGTGATCGCGTGGGCTCGGTCGGGCTTCGCCCGACCGAGCCCGTCGCGGGGGGGCGCGGGGACCCTCCCAGGGTCACCGTTGAGAATGAAGGTCGCCCGACGCGGAAGAAGAAGATCGTCATCCTGGGCGGCGGGCCCAACCGAATCGGCCAGGGGATCGAGTTCGACTACTGCTGCGTCCACGCCGTGCAGGCGCTGCGCGAGGACGGGTTCGAGACCATCATGGTCAACTGCAACCCGGAGACGGTCTCCACCGACTACGACACCTCCGACCGGCTCTACTTCGAGCCGCTGACCCGAGAAGACGTGCTCGAGATCGTCGACGCCGAGCAGCCCGAAGGGGTCATCGTCCAGTTCGGCGGCCAGACGCCGCTGCGGCTGGCGGTGCCGCTCATGAACGCGGGCGTGAAGCTGCTCGGCACCAGCGCCGAAGCGATCGACCGCGCCGAGGACCGCCAGCGCTTCGGCGACCTCATCCGCAAGCTCGATCTGCGGGCCCCCGTCTGGGGGACGGCCAAGGGGCTCGCCGAGGCCTACGAGATCGCCCGCCGCATCGGCTACCCGGTGATGGTGCGGCCGTCCTACGTGCTCGGCGGCCGGGCCATGGAGATCGTGCACGACGAGTCGGGGCTGGAGCGCTTCGTGCTGGCGGCCATGGAGGCCTCGCGCCGCGAGAGCCTGTCGTCGCGCGCCGGCGAAGAAGACGCGCCCATTCTGATCGATCAGTTCCTGCCCGACGCCATCGAGGTCGACGTCGACGTGGTGGCCGACGGAACCGACGTGGTGGTGGGGGGCGTGATGGAGCACATCGAGGAGGCCGGCATCCACTCGGGCGACTCCGCCTGCTGCCTGCCGCCCCACTCGCTCCCCGCCGAGACCGTGGAGGCCATCAAGGCGCAGGCCCGCGCGCTGGCGCGCGAGCTGGGCGTGCGCGGCCTCATGAACGTCCAGTTCGCCGTCCCCCGCGACGGCCGCGGCATTTTCATCCTGGAGGTGAACCCCCGCGCTTCGCGCACGGTGCCATTCGTCTCCAAGGTGACCGGCGTCGCGTTGGCCAAGGTGGCCGCCCGCATCGCCGTCGGCCGCACGCTCAAGGAGATGGGGATCCGCGAGGTGACGCCCAAGCACGTCGCGGTCAAGGAGGCGGTCTTCCCGTTCGCCAAGTTCGCCGGTGTCGACACGCTGCTCGGCCCCGAGATGCGCTCGACCGGCGAGGTGATGGGGATCGACAGCGCGTTTGCCGCCGCCTTCGGCAAGAGCCAGATCGGCGCCGGCACGCGGCTGCCGACCAAGGGGACCGCCTTCATCTCGGTGCAGGATCACGACAAGGCCAACGCCGTCGGCGTGGCCCAGGGGCTCATCGATCTGGGATTCGAGGTGCTGGCCACGCAGGGGACGCACGCCCATCTCAAGGCGCAAGGGATCGCCGTCCAGCGGATCAACAAGGTCCGCGAGGGGCGCCCCCACTGCGTCGACCGCATCCTCGACGGCGGCATCCACCTGGTCATCAACACCACCTCGGGCGCCGAGGCGATCAAGGACTCGTTCCCCATCCGCCGCAACGCGCTCCTCAAAGGGATCCCCTATTACACGACGATGTCCGCCGCGCGCGCCGCGGTGGGGGCGATCGCCGAGCTGCGCGCCGGGAAGATGCGCGTCCGCTCGCTCCAGGAATACCAGGGAGGTTCGTAGTCATGGCCAAGTTCCCGATGACCCCGCGCGGGCAGCAAGCCCTCAGGGACGAGCTCAAGCGGCTGCGCGAGGTCGAGCGCCCCAAGAACGTGCTCGACATCGAAGAAGCGCGTGCGCACGGCGACCTCAAGGAGAACGCCGAGTACCATGCGGCCAAGGAGCGCCAGGGCTTCATCGAGGGGCGCTCGCGCGACATCGAGTCGATCCTCGCCCAGGCGGAGGTCATCGACCCCGCCAAGCTCTCCGGCAGCAAGGTCGTCTTCGGCGCCACGGTGAAGCTGATCGACGCCGACAGCGGCGAAGAGGTGACCTACACCGTCGTCGGCGACCACGAGGCCGACATCAAGGCCGGCCGCATCGCCATCTCCGCGCCCCTCGCCCGCGCCATGATCGGCCGCGAGCAGGGGGAGTCGGTCTCCTTGAAGACCGGCAAGGGGATGCGCGAGTACGAGATCTCGGAAGTCAGATTCGTCTAGCGCGGCGGTCAGCGATCTGAAGCGGCGTCCGAGCGGGCGGCGTCGGCGGGGGACTGGGCGTCGGACGAGGCGGCGTCGGACGGAGCAGCGTCGGTAATCGCGTCACCGGCGGCGTCGCCGACCGCGTCGTTGGTGGCGTCTTGGGGCGTCGGGGTGCCCGAGTCGAAGGTCGTGGTTCCGGGCTGCGCGCAGCGCCCCCCCTCGGTGCTGATTCCGGTTTGGGAGCAAAAGCCGCTCGAGCAGTCGCTGTTCTGGACGCAGCGCCCGCCGAGCCCTTCGGAGCAGGCGCCGCCGAATCCAAGGGCCAAACAGGCGACAAAACCGAAGCCGAGCCGAAGATGACGCCGAGACATGCGAGGCCGCTCAGTTACCACGCACCCACCCAGCTGTCTATGGCCGATACCTTGAGGTACGGTTCCAACATGCCTGCTTCGATTCGCCGGACCCTGGCCTTGGTTGCCTGCCTCCTCGTGGCGGGGATAGCCACCGGTGTCGCCTCGGCGGTCGATGCGCCGAAGCCGGCGCGCAAGAAGGCGCCCCGCTCGGCGACCGAGAGAGAGGCGGAGGCGTTCCTGGCCACGGTGACCAGCCTCGTCGCCCCGGTCGCCGTCAGCGCCAACCTCGCCGACTGGACCTCGCTGACCGACGTCACGCCCGAGCACACCGGGCAGCGGACCGGCGCCGACAAGGCGCTGGCGGCCCTCTCCGGGTCGAAGCTCATCATCGAGAAGACCAAGGCGCTGCTCAAGGACCGCAAGCAGCTCGACGAGGCGACCGCGCGGCAGCTCGACAAGCTGCTGCTCGACGCGGCCGAGAGCCCGGGCACGATCCCTGAGGTGGTGACCGCGCGCGTGGAGGCAGAGGCCCGCCAGGCGAGCATCATGGACGGGTACACCTTCTGCGCGGCGCTGCCCAC
>Ga0134125_10009172_pt1 | contig 11146 bp, 24 predicted proteins | sample KB31751_FD_96464 | JGI IMG/M metagenome (GOLD analysis project Ga0134125, IMG submission 96464) | Terrestrial soil microbial communities with excess Nitrogen fertilizer from Kellogg Biological Station, Michigan, USA - KB3-175-1 | ecosystem: Environmental > Terrestrial > Soil > Unclassified ...
CCCCTCACCCGGAACAAGTCCTGCGCTCTCGTGTTCAGGCCAGCATAGCCCATCAGAGAATAGTACTTTGAGAACGTCTCAGCCATGCGGTTGCCGGCTTTCATCTGCTCTTCCGAGATCGCGCCAATGAGATGCAGACGGCCGAGATGATAACCGGCATCCGGTCTTACTGCATGGGCCTCGGAAAGCCCGTAGACGCGACTCCTGGCCTCTCTGGCGACAGATATGGTGGCAGCCTCGCTCATGGCGTTCCGGCTGGCTACAGAGGCCTGCCTGCGGGATTTCTGGCCGTTCGGCTGCCTGTCTGTTTTCGGCAGGCACGGGCGCCCCCTTTTCGTGCGTCGCTTTTGCGCGACCGTCCTTGCCTTGCCCATTCCCGTCCCCGCATGTGGTATTGCCCTTTACGCCTGGTTACACTGACTTCTCTTCACCTTCCGGAGCCTTGTCCCCGACATGAATGGGGACGTAATCATGTGTCGAGAACCATTCCCAATCCTCTTCGGAGCCGTCGAACTCGATCCAGTCTCCATCGCCCCTCATCTGACCGGGGCCGGGCCATTTGATCCAGCGTTTCATGCTGCAAATCTCCTTCCATGCCGTATTGCACCACGCTCCGAAGGCGTACCAATCCCGACAGATCGTCTGTAATGATGCTCGCACCAGGACTTGCCTTCGAGGGTCGGATGGCCGCAGAACAGATGCGCGTCGCCCTTAGCCGCATCGTTGACTGCCCACTTGCATGTGGAAGCGGTAAACTCCATCAGCCCGATATTGAGCGGTTCCGGCGCATCGGCAGGCGGATAGAACACAGGAAGGGGAACAACCGTATCGCTCCGGGGAGCGTTCCTTTGCGTGAAAATCCTGGCAATGGGAGCGGCCTTTGCCGGCTTCTCCTTTACCTGCTCCACGACCTCCGATTTGCGCTCCTTCACCCTACGGGAAGGGCGCGGTCCTTTCAACGGAACATCCTGCAATAGAGTCGGATATCGGTGATACATGCCGATGACCGCATTGCGCGAAACGCCGATGAATCTGCCGATCTGTCCACACGTCCCGTAGCCCGCCATCTGTGCGGCCCTGATGGCTGCAATCTTTTGTCCAGTCGTATAGCCTTTCCACGACATCAGCGTGCCTTCCGCAAGTGACGGCCCATCTTCAACCGCTTTTTCCGGTACGCCTCCTTGCCGTGGAGCACGGTGGTATGATCCTTTTTCATCCGATTGCCGATCGCCGCGAGGGAAAGCCCCGTCATTCGCGCCGCCCAATACATGACGAAATGCCGGGCGAATACGATGTGCTCATTGCGTTCACCATGGAGCTGCGCAGGAGTGAGACCGAACAGATCGCAGGCGCGGCGCTCAACCGTCCCATAGGTCCGCCGTATCGGAACGCCGGCCCTGCGCAATTCTTCGGCCAATGCCTTGGCCTGTTGCGATGCTTCTTCGAGGCGTCGCGCTCTCGCCTCGGCAGCCTTCAGCCGCTCGGCCGCAAGCGCTCGCTCGGCAGCGCGGCGCATGGCAATTTCCTGCCCTCGCTTTTCCGAGAATGCAGGCTTTGCCCCTGCCATCGTCTTACGTGCCGATACCGCATACATGGTTCACCTCACCGGTCCATAGATCGTGCCGAGACAGGCAACCCATTTCGACCCCATCGGCAGGTTCTTGTCGGAACACATTTTTCGAAACTGATCGAAACCGATATCCTCGAAAAGAACTGGACGATCCGCATTTTCCGCTCTGGCCTTTTCGGCCCTGACCTCGAATGGCTTCAAAGGACCGGGACGATAAACGTGACCTGGAATGCGAGGTCGATTCCTGAGAGCGATGTATTCCTCGAGATTGCGGGCTTCCTGCACAAATTCAGCAACCGAAGGCGCGAAAGTTTTGCTCTGGCCGGGAACATCCCCGTTCATGAACCGTTTGGCAGCATCAGTGACCGCCTGTGATGACACGTCTCGCAAGACCGCCTCGTAGGTCTGCATCGTCAAGTCCGGGCTCCCGCTGCCCTGAGGGAACGCGTTGAGCATCGCCGTGATCGCCAAATACGCCCGCTGTTCCATTCACTCCGCTCCATCGGTCCTTCGCCACGTCGAGATAGTTCCGCCTCGAGGATGGCGGCCCCGATGCTCTCGGCGTGGGCGTCGGTTGGGCTGGCTCGTCCAGCCATCCCTTCCCGTTCAGCCATGTCGCTGGATTGCGCCAGTTCACATCAGGAGGCTTGGAAGCGATGTATCGATCGACGCCGGCAATCAGGTCTTCGAGTGAGGCGATCTTTCGGGCTGCCACGAATGCGCGTTCGGCTTGGCCCCTGCCGACCTTGTGCGGATAGAGCCGATACCAGATTTCGAACTCGGATGCGCAAGAGCGCGCATCGCGCGCGTTTTTGGTTTCTTCCTGTCTAGCTATCTCTGTAGGTGAAGAACTACCTTCTACGCGCGCGAGCCGTTTGCCAACGTTTGCATCCGTTGGCAAACGTTTGCCAACGTTCGCGTCGTGCTTGAGCTTCCACCTCTTCCATCGTTCGCGAGCCTTTTCCTTGCTTTTCTCCTGCGTCGCTTCGGCGCTAGCCAACGTCGCAGCCTCGACTTCCGAGAGCATCGATGCAACGGCCTCGACTTCATCTGCCGACAATCCGAGCGTCGCCAGTTTAATTAGAACTGACGAAGGGATCATCCTGCAACCTCGATCTCAATCCGGACAGCACCGTGTTCTTTCGGAGCTTCCTTCCTAAGCACGATGGCCCATCGGGAATCGTCAACCCCGACCACATCGGCAATGCCATCTAACGCGCTCTTGATGGACGAGAGCATGGAATCGATATCCCTGCGCCGCTTGTCGGGCGGGCAGAAGATCGCAGTAACGTTCAGTGCCTCGGCCTTCATGCGCTTGAACCCTGCTGCCTTTGCCCACCATGCCGCATCGTCTCTGGCCTGCTTGGCTGCCTTGGCTTTCTTTGCCCAATGGACTCTTGCGTTGGGATGGAGCACGCGATCAGGCCACGGCAGTTCAACCGAAATGCATGTCATGGCGCATCTCCGGAGAAAATATCTTCCTGGACAGGCTCCGGCTGCCGCGATGGAACGAAGAAATCAGGCTGTGCATAGGCCTTGCGGATGCGCTCGCAGGCTATGTCGAAATACTCCTCATCGGCCTCAATCCCGATGAAGTCGAAGCCCCTTCGCATACACGCCACTCCTGTCGTGCCGCTGCCCATGAAGGGGTCAAGGATGGTGCGGCAGCCTCGCAGGAAACCAAGGCACCATTGCATCAATTCCACCGGCTTCTGTGTAGGGTGCTGCGCGCCGTCCGTGAGTAAGGAAACCCTATTCAATTCAAAGATGCGCAGAGCGCCATGGCGAGATGTCCACGCCAATTCGCCATCCGATTGGTTGATACGTTGCCCCTTGTCCCAGACGAGCCACTGGCTTGTTGCCGGGAGAATATCGGCGAAATAGTTACCGCCCCAAATAATCTGAACTGGAGCTATTTTCAGAATTTCTTCAAATGTCTTCTGGTCTGGGCGCTGCGAATCCCATCCCTTAAATTCATACTCCTTTCGCCCTCCATTACCGCCAGTCGTGCGCTTCTGCCCGTCTCGTCCAATGCCATACGGCGGATCAGTCAGGACAGCATCGACATTGGGGAGTTGCCGCATAACTGGAAGACAGTCGCCAAGTAGAAGACGACAGTTTCCAATCATCACTTCTTTTTGAATTACCTGGCATGGCTCGGGCCAATGCGTATCTCCCCGCTCCCGCTTGATCTGTATTGCGAGATCATAGGAGTCTCTTGCATCCTTGGCCGGGTCGTAGTCGGTCTGATTCATCCCGCCACCTTGGCATTGCTTGCCTCCGGCAGCGTCATGGACGCGCATATGCGGCGTGTTGCCCCCATAGGATATGATGCCCTGTTGCCCTGAGATGCCCTATCGCGCCATAGCGCTTTCGATGGTTTCGCCCCCGTATGCGGGGCGCGCGATAGTGATCACGCATTTCACCATTGCGTCCCATGATGGGCCGTGCTCGATGATGTCATGCAGTTCTTCGATTTCCTCGAAGAAGTGCTCGACATCGATCACACCATTATTGGTTCGATATTCGATGACCGCACGCCAACGGAAATCTGGAATGTTGTCATTGCTCATCAGTTATCGCCTCCTTGCCTGTTTCTTCGCCGCAATCTTGCCTTTAGACCTTGTGCTCGGATGTCGCATCACTCCATATGATTGCGCCCTTTGCCCTTCCGGAAATCACTACCTCAGCACACTTCAGGCAAATATCATTCGGAGAGCCGCCCATGCCCGTCGCTATAGCGCCGCATAGGCCGCACACGCCGACCGATGCGTTTACGATAGAGAACCCACCATCGGACGGCTTAAACACTGGAGTCAGAACATAATATTCGATCCGTCTGTTCATTCTTCACCCCTTAGCTCCGGAGCGATCCACAATGCGAGCCATCGCGCGGATCGCATCAACAAACGGGCGAAAGAAATCCGCCTCCGGGCCATCCAAGAGAGCGTCGGCGCGGATGATGAGTTCTTCGATGGTTCGGAGTTCTTGCTGCCCATAGCGGAGACCCGTTGCTTCCTCGATTTTTCGTATTTCGTCGGCCCCGATGGCGATACGAGGGTCCGCGTACCAAACATCCTTCACGCGGTTCGGAGTCCAGCCTAAGCGTCGTGATGCATGCCGCTGCCGTGCCTTTACCGAACCGATTGACGCCGGAGCAACGCGCTCCCTGACTGCGTACTGAGCGAACTCGACCGCACTCATATCGGATTTCTCCAACCTGTTTTCGGACATTGGATATTTTTCCTTCACTACGTTGGTGCCCGTCCAACACAGCGACTAAGCCAGTTATTGCCCTGGCGGAATGGAGTACACATGCCGCAACGTTCTCAGACCCGCCAAGATCGCGGAACGGATGCGGAAAGCATTGGCGATGCCGCAGCCCGGCTTTTGCAGAAGCTTGGGAAGCGGAAGGTTTCGGAGCGCCGTCAAGACTCCGAACAAATCAACGAAAGCGCCTCGCCCATGGCGCTGCCGGACGGGAACGACAGGTCCCGTGTTTCCTCCCGTCCGGCCTCTCATGTGCCTGGCTATCGCGGCGCGCATTCAGTGTTCCTTGCGGCAAATGACAATCATCCGAACAGCCCGAAATACCATCCGGCACCGAACACGATGATGCAGGCAAGGAAGAAGCCAACACCCGCAACAGCACACCAGCCGAGATCGTGCATGCAGTCATTGAGGTGAGGAGCGGGGGAACCGTAGGTCATACCGCGCTCCCGAGAATGCTCACCCACGCAAGGGTGACTTCGATGTAACTGTTCTGCTCGCGTTGCCAGGAACCGAGGCCCATGCTGTTGAAGATGCGCTTGACATAGGTGGCCGGAGCGTCCGGAGGGGTAGCCGAAACGCCCCGGCCCGTCGTCCCCTCGGAGCAGCAAGGAGACGAATGGAAGACCGGCGAGGATGGAGCGGGAGGAGCAACGTCATCCCCGCCGGTCAAGTCTGCCACGGGCCGGGAGGAGCAGTCCCGCGACAGATGGGAAGAAAGGGTCGGAACGCAATGGAGGTCCGCCAGCGCTCCGATCAATGTCGTCTCCACGGGGAGGAGGTCATGGACGGGAGACGGTTGGAATTGATTGTGCCGGTCTCTCCCGGCTGTCGCGTCCGTTCTCTCAGACGTTGCAGCATCCGACCGCCAGGATGCAGGCCTACTCACCTCTCCCGTCATCAGGGCGCCTGCGGCGGCGCTGGTCTGACCGTTGTCCTCGGAGGCTTTCGCTTCGGGATGAGTAATGCTTCTCAATTCCGCATAGGCTTTCATCTGCGCGACACGCCGCGCGATCCGCAGCGTTCCAGCCTTGCTGCGATCGTGGTTGACGCCGTATGTGCAGGCCGAGACCCGCACGGAATCCGCCGTCGAGCCGATCCTCTTGGCGATCTCGGATGGGGTCAGGTTTTCCTCATACCCTGCCCGGATGGCTGCGATCCTGTGATGCTTGCGGCTGCTGCATGGCAGAGCATAGCCGTTCTTGGACAGGACGACGGTGATCTGCTGGCGCTTGCATCCGAGGGCCTTGGCAAGCTTCGGACTGGTCCAGTCCGGATGCGCCTTGTGAAGGGCGATGATCTCGTGCTTCGTCGGCATCTAGTTGAGCTTTCCCGTTCGGATACCCTGATTGTAGTTCCGAATGAGAACGCGCTTGACGCCATCCGCTATGCGACCGCCGAGCGCTTCCTTATCGGCTTTTGCCTGCCCGAGCAGACGCCCCGGCGTATAGGCAAGAGCCGTCTTTTCCCGGAGACGTTTCCAATCGAGATGACCGCGATGCTCACCAATCATCGATCCGAACCCCTCGATAATAGGACCTTCCAGCGATCCTTTGTCGTCCTTCCATATCCCCCTGATACTGATCAGGGTTTCCTTGAGAACTTCCAGACCAAAGGAATTGTAGACGTTGATCAAAGCCGAAACGGCACGGATGGCATTCGGGTTCTCACTGCTCTCGATTCTGCACCCGATCCATGTGACGATCTTGTTGATCGCCACCTCCGTCTCCGAACCTGCGGTAACGCGAACCCGGAATTTCTCGATGCCAGTAGGAAGCCGGCGTCCTGTGTTGATCTTGTCGAAGATCAATGCTGCCCTGGCCGGGTCCTTCGCATCCACGACACGGCACGGGACTTTCTCTTCCTCACCATAGAGAGATCGGATCGCTGCCATGCGGTGTTGCCCGTCAACCACATGATAGATGCCATCTCCATTCGGAAGGGTCACAACGAGATCGTCAAACAAATCGGGATCGAATGCAGCCGCGATCTTCTTCGCGTGATGTTCGTTGAACTCACGCTGCGCGGTCGCCCATACCACCGACAAGTTCTTGATCGGAATCCATTTGGTGCTGTGCGCACCCTCAACGAAAGTGCTCATTCGTGAATCTCCTTGAGACGGCCAGCGAATTTCTTAAGTGCACCACGGGCACCGGAAATCTGCTGTACGGCTTTCTTAACGCGATCCGCAGAAAGGTATGGAAGATCAATTTCATCAGTGGTCATGCACGCCTGCATGACGATGCCGAAGGTGCGTTCAAACCGATCAAGGCGGGCGCTCTCGATATCGAGAAGACTGTGACGGACTCCCGCCCCCCATACTCGAACCACCAACGGCTCAGCGATTTCCCATGCTCTGCTCCATTGAAGAGTGCTAACAAGCAGATCAAGCGCTTGCTTCGCTGTATCAGCATCCTTCGGGGACAGATCGGGCTTGTCGGCCAGGAGCACGATCTGGCGACAGATGCGGTATCCGCTGGCGGCAAGACCGAGTTCCGATGCGGCCTTCTCGACGGTTGCGCCAGAGGCTTCCAGTTCCAATCCTCGCCGGCACAGATCGACAATATTAGCCCCTTCCGGGACGAACATGCGCACACCGGAACGCAATGTCTCGGGAGAGTCCATTTCCTCTTCCGTGTCTTTATTGGCGGGTACAGTTTTGCCGATGGAAGCCGTGTTCATGATGGCCGTCGTGCCGTGTTTGGTGGTGTAGGTTCGCTCACTTGTGACTCGATCACATGTGACCGATGGTCGAAGACGGTTCACATATTCTCGGCTGACGCCACAACGCTTGGCGACTTCATTATCCGACCACTTCACCCATTCTGGATCATTGAGCAGCGTCAGGACGGCACGACGTTTGTCTTCATTGGTACGTCGAAGACCGTGCTCGGCGTTGGCCCCGACGCTATGGAGGATCGCATCGCGGCGCGTGCCCTGCCGGATGTCGGCCGCAATGTCATGGCATCCCGCCTTGACGTGCGCGTGGTAGCGATGAAACCCATCTGCCATCCAGTAGGAATTGCCGTCATAGAACACGATGACGGGAGGAAACTGGACTCCTTCTGCAATCGCCATTGCATAGTCATCCACGACGCCATCATAGAGGCTGGCGCGCGACTGAGTGCCGCCGTCGATCTCGATAGCGACAAGCGCCAAGCGTTGATTGAACGCTCCCGCATTGAGTGCGCGAGCGGCAATCCCATTCGGCTTTGGCACGTACTGGATGCTCACGTTTTCCTGCTCCTCCATTCAGCACCCGTTCATGCGCGCGGCATGTTCCTGTTCCTGGATGAGACTGCCGAAATGGTCGATCGCCGGGAGACGGGCGGCGGGGCGCTTGAACAGGCTCCCCAACGCGATTCCGATCAGAAGGCCGAGGAAGGCACAGCCAGCACAGAGCAACGCGATATCCTGTGGAAAGGTGAGTTCCATTGTGATCCCCCCGGATCGTTTGGGTTAGCGCCGAATGGTGTCTGCGATGGACTGCGCAGCGAAATGCTCATCTTGAAAACTCGAGGGCTTCCAAGCGGAGGCGACTTGCGCGCACCGCTCGCGCTCCTGAAGCAATGCCTTGACGATTTCCTGCTCGTCCTTGCGGCTGCCCTGCCCGAGCCTGTCGTAGAGGCTCTGTGCGGCGATCAGGATGTCTTCCGGGATGTGCATGTGATCCCCCCGCGGGTCACTGGTTGACGTTGCGTCAGGCGATTCTCGGTGGACTCGTCACGCCAGTTATCAATTTTAGGTTTGCCAGCTTTGTTGGATTCGTGCTGGTATCCCCGGCTGGGCCACTACCTAGATGCGGGGGAATACGGACATGGGCGCGTGTGCAGCGACGCCTCTTGTGGAGGAATTTGCCGTCGAAGACAGGTTCGTTTCGGGTCTCGGCGACATCGAGGAAATCGGCAGCGGATTGTTCCGGCTGACCTTTTTCGTCAAGAAGAAATCCAGCTACGACGGCACCACACAGCAGTGCGTCGCCGTCAAGGTCATCATGCACAAGGATTCGATCCGGGCCATGAACCTGATGATCGCGGAGGGCACCGGCTCGACCCGCGATATCTGCGTCCTGGCGCATTGCGCGATGCACTAGCGGGGTCATTGCTGCGTCTCCGAAGGCAGAAGGCTTTCGAGAGGGACGGCATCCCCGGCGAGCCTCTTGAGGCGCAGCGCGACCTCGAGAGAACAGCCGCGTTGACCATTCTCGATCTGCGAAATCTGCGACGGCCCGACGCCGACTTGTTCGGCAAGTTCAGCTTGGCTCAGCGGCTTCGATTTGCGCCATGCCCGGAGAGGATGCTCTACATGCATAACTCTCTTTTAACTCTTAGTGAAATTCACTTCAAGTCATTTTTTCACTGAAACGGGCTGGAGTTGCGTTTTTTGCGACGGCAATATGCGTAAGCCATGCCTAAGTCCTTGTTAAACAAGCCTTCCGCACGGAAACAATTCAAGCGGACCTATATCCGCGAGTGGCGGAAGTTCCGAAACCTCACGCTTGAGCAGCTTGCCGACCGGATCGACATGCAGGCGAGCGCGCTTTCCTACCTGGAACGCGGACAAAGCGCCTACACACAAGGTACGCTTGAAGCGATCGCAGACGCATTGCAGACCAGCGTTTCATCTCTCATCATGCGGGACCCTACGCAGGACGATGCAATTTGGTCGATCTGGGAAAACGCCTCGGAAGGGGAAAAACGCCAGATTACCGAAGTGGCAAAAGCCCTGAAAAGAGCAGGCTAACTAGCTTTCAGACAATACAAGGCCTAGACGTTACGCCCCCACCCAGGGGAAGCCGTAATCGTCGTTGCAGCGGTTGTCCCGAGCAGAGGGGCCGCCGGGATGCTATTGGAGCCTCGGTATCCCGCACCTGCCCGTTTCACCAGTGGGCCAAACTGTCCCCACACTCAATACACTGTGGTCCGCGTAGACGGTGCTTCTCTCGATGGTCGCATCCAAACCAGCCGAGGGGATCGCCTAACTCCCCGAGACCGCCGAATCAGACTGGGATTCGGAACCGCTTGGACTTCATTTCCCGGAATGATCGGACCCGGCGGGACAATGTCCGTGGAAGACCGCCAGTTCAGCGCTCCGTTTCGCAACATCCTGCCGGGAACCGCCGAGCAGACGCAAGATATTGCGAATTTCACGCCGCGCGATGGGATATTTCCCTTGTAGGCCGAGCCGTTCCCTGATACTGGAACGTTGACACTCAGCAACCTATTTGCCATCGCGCGCCCCGGTCGGATCATCCCGCCGGGGTTTTCCTTTTGGCACATCTCCCAGACCCTTGCAAGAATTTTTCACTATCAGTCATTTTTCCTCTGGACATTTATATTCACTTGTGGTGAAATCCCTGCATCGAATGAAGGGCACGAAGGAGCCGCAAGGCTGATCTGCCCAAGCCGAAACGGGACGGGAAGCAGCGGCATGAGCTCGGAAGGAAAGAAGAAGCGCGGCGAGGCTGGCCAGTCGAACGCGAAGAACATTGCGTTCCGCTATCACGGCTATCCGCACGGCATCGCGGGCACGAATTGGAATTACACGGTGAGTACGCAGACGGGTGCCACCACGCACCCGCGTCTTGCCGGGGCCAGGCTTCTGAACGCCATGATCCTCGGGGCGCAACTTCCATATTTCCGTGCGTCTGACCGTCTGATCCGGGCAGCCGACGCGACCATCGATCATCTGGAAAAGTGGCATCGTCGCGATCCCGATCCGTTGGATATCGCGGCCGAATAACCATTCCAAAGCAGGTCGGTTCCCGATCTGCCCAAGCCGAGCGGGAGAGTGAAGATGAACCTGTTTCGTTGCACGCCGGATCGATCGCTCGACAAGCAGTATCTGCGCATCTGCGCCGTTTACCGCCTCATGAGCCGGGATCGCCTCGGGAAGGCCCGCGCCATTGAGCTTCTGGAAGAGCGGAATGTGAAGTCGGCATCTCGACTGGTGGAGATTTGGCTTTCGTGGCCGCTCCACGACCGCGCCGCCTGACCCTCCCCACCAATCCGAGACTTGGAGTAAACCCGCATGTCTGAGACCGATCTAAATTGGCAGGAAGTTGATGCAGCGACGCGCGACCGTGAGCTGATTGCGGAACTGTGCGACGCGCTGAAGGCCATGCTCGCCAATCCCGACAAGATCAGCCGCGCACAGGCCCGCGCCGCTCTCGCCAAAGCCGAAGGGAGGGACGCATGAACGCCCTCGCCGATTTCGAGGCTCGTCTCGACCGCGAATTGCACCTGACAATGCTCAAGATGCAGGCCGAAGCCGAGGGCCGGAAGAAGCAGGTCATCGAGGAGTTTA
>Ga0134125_10009173_pt1 | contig 11145 bp, 8 predicted proteins | sample KB31751_FD_96464 | JGI IMG/M metagenome (GOLD analysis project Ga0134125, IMG submission 96464) | Terrestrial soil microbial communities with excess Nitrogen fertilizer from Kellogg Biological Station, Michigan, USA - KB3-175-1 | ecosystem: Environmental > Terrestrial > Soil > Unclassified ...
ATGAAGAACGGCGCCGCGCTCCAGGCGAAATAGCGCGGCACCAGCACCGGCGTGACACGCGAGACGAGCAACAGCAGCAGCGGCAGCACGCAGGCGGCGCAGCCGATGACGATGAGCGCGTGTGGCTTCTGACGTAGCCGCCACGCCCCATAGGCCGCGAGCGCCGCGATAAGCAGAGACAAGCCGGGAACCGCGGCCGGCAGCACATCGTAAGTGATGAACGCGGAGATGCGATCGAGATAGACCGGACCGATGATCGACCAGAGTGCGGACCATTTCTCGTGCAGCGCCCAGCCTGGTCCTTCGAGCGCGGCGCCTTTGCTGTCATAGAGCACGGCGCCGAGCGCCGGCAGCCACAGCGCGAGGATGATGCCCTGCACCAACGCCCAGCGCTTCAAGAAAGCCGCGCGCCGCTCGCGCGCCCGCCACGCGATCGCCGCCGCCGCGATATTCGAAGCGACCAGCCACGGCATCGCGACATTCAGCACGCAGAGCGCTGCCAACGTGCCGCCGCCATAGGCGAGCCAGGCGCCGCGCACGCTTGGCTGCGGCTCGCGCGCGGTGGCCTGACGCGCGGTTGTCTGGCGAGCGAGGCGCACCAGCCCCCACAGCGCGACGAGGATCAGCGCCGCGACCAGCGTATAGGAGCGCGCCTCCTGGCCGTATTGCACATCGAACGGCGACAGCGCGAGCAGCAAGCCGGCGGCGATGCCAGTGCGCGGCTTGTCGGCTTCACGCCCGATTACCACGACCAGCGCCGTGGCGATCGCGCCGAAGATCGCGGATGGCAGACGCAACAGCCAGGTCGAGACCCCGAGCTTCGCCACCAGCCACAGCAGCGCGAAATAGGTCGGATAATGCTTGCTGTGCAGGGCTTCGGCGATCATCGCCGAAAAGCCGATGGTCGCGCGGTGGAGGGTTGCGACTTCGTCGAGCCAAAGCGGCTTGTCCGCCAAGCCATAGAGACGCAGCACCAAGGCGACAGCGCCGACCGCGAGTGGCGGAACCCAAACGGCGAAACGATCGGACAGCATCAGGCGCGGCATTAATTGCATGATCTTGACCAACCATTTTGCGCGCCGACATCGCCGCGATCGAAAAGCGCCGCGAGCGCAGCTTGCCTATAGGCTACTTAGGGAGCGAAATACACAGCGTGCATCGATCGCTACCTCTACAGCGAAAAAATTTGGGAAACCGTGGCTTTCCGGCGCGCATACCCAGTTGCGAAGCGCCGCGCTACAGTTAGCCTCAATCAATAGGGAGGAGCGTGCCGATGACTGCTACCAAGCCGATCATCCATTTTGTCGGCAGCATTCCGCTGCCCGACAGCGAGACCGTCTTCAAGACGCTGTCGCAAAGCGCCGGCGCACATCTCGCGCGTCTGCCCGATGGCGAGACCGGTATCCGCAAAAGCTGGATCCGCTTCCTGCAAGACGTGCTCGCCGAGAATCCCGCGATCGAGGTCGCGAGCGACGTGCCGCCGTTCAAATTCACGCAATGGGACGGCAAGGTCGTGCGCGAGATCCCGCGGCTTCGCATCAAGCCGGGACAGGTTCCGGCGGCGCGCGGCTTCGTCACCAATTATGGCGACATGGCGATCGCGTCGTGGAAGCTCTTCGAGCAGATGCAGAAAGCCGGTGCGATCCCGGCCGGCGTCAAATTCCAGGTCTCGCTGCCGACGCCAATCGCGCCGACCTACAACAACATGGTGCCCGCCGACCGGCCGCGCACGCTCTCGGCGCTCGTCGATCATTTCCAGGGCGAGGTCGCGAAGATGACGGCGGCCATTCCCAACGACCGGCTCGCGCTGCAATGGGATGTGTGCCAGGAGGTGCTCGCCTGGGAGGGCTATTACGATGCCGGTCCGGTCGATTTCCGCACCGAGGCCATCGACGTGCTGACCAGGATCGGCGATGCGGTGCCGCGCGCCGTCGAGCTCGGCTATCACCTTTGCTACGGCAGCCCGCAGGACGAGCATATGGTGCAGCCGAAAGACGCCGGGCTGATGGTCGAGATGGTCAACGCCGTCAGTGCCAGCGTGCAGCGGCCGATCCAATTCTTCCATCTGCCGGTGCCCAAGCCGCGCACCGACGAAGCCTTCTTCGTGCCGCTTGAAAAATTAAAGATGAAGCCCGAGACCGACCTCTATCTCGGCCTCATCCATCGTGACGACGAAGCCGGCAATGCCGCCCGCCTCGCCGCCGGCAAGCGCCACGCCAAGGTCGACGGCATCGGAACCGAGTGCGGCATGGCCCGCGGCGATCCCGCCACGTTCCCCGCGCTGCTCGCGGCGCATTTCAAATTGGCGGAAGCGCGCTCGTAAGACAAAACACCGTCATTGCGAGGAGCGCAGCGACGAAGCAATCCAGTCTGGATCAACTACTGGATTGCTTCGCTTCGCTCGCAATGACGATGAGGGCTAAAGCAGAGCTGTGAAGGGGTCCTGCCAGTCGGAATTCGCTGCTTCAATTAGCTCCAGTCTCTTCTTCCGCGGTCCTGCCTTTATCTGTTTCTCACGCGCGATCGCGTTCGGCATATCCTCGAACGGCTCGTACCAAACGAGCAATTTGCAGCCATATCGCGCGGTAAAACCCGGCGTGGAGCCCTCGCGGTGTTGCGAGATGCGCTTCACCAAATCCGAAGTAACGCCAGTGTAGAGCGTGCCATTGCGCTTGTTCGTGACGATATAGACAGCGGGCTGCTTCATATCCCCACCGTCATTGCGAGGCCAAAGGCCGAAGCAATCCAGTCTGTCTCAGCCACTGGATTTCTTCGCTTCGCTCGCAATGACGTTCGCATCAATAGCCGAGCGCCTTTGTCGCGAGCGCCGCGCCGTCGCCGAGCGCCTTCAGCTTCGCCCAGGCGATTTGTGGATGCGAGCGGCCGCCGAAGCCGCAATCGGCGCTGGCGATGACGTTCTCTTTGCCGACGACCTTGGCGAAGCGGATGATGCGTTGCGCCACCAGCTCGGGATGCTCGATCACGTCGGTCGAGTGCGTGATGACACCGGGCAGGACGAGCTTGCCGGCCGGCAGCTTCACGCTCTCCCACACCGAATATTCATGCTCGTGCCGCGCATTCGCCGCTTCGAAGGAATAGGCGCCGGCCTTCACCGCCAGCATCACATCGACGAAATCCTTCATCTCGAGATCGAAGGCATGCGGCCCGTGCCAGCTGCCCCAGCACAGGTGATAGCGGATGCGGTCCTCGGGAATGCCTTTGAGTGCATCGTTCAAAATCTCGACACGCAGCATGCAGCGCTTCTTGAAGGCGTCGAGCCCCATCGCCATGCCGATGCGATCCCAGAGCGCCGGCAGCCAGGCATCGTCGACCTGCAGCACCAATCCGGCATCGACGATCGCCTTGTATTCGACGCGCATCGCGCCGCCGATCCCGGCGAGGAATTCCTCCTCGCTCTTATAGAATTCGTTGTCGCGATAGGGCTCGAGGCTCGCCGGCGCGGTCGTCGTGACGAAGCCCTCCTCACCCGGCTTCAGCGCTTGCTTGAGCAACGCGATCTCGCGCTGCAACGCCGCCTCGGCCTTGTAGGTGATCGGTCCGGTGCAAACCCAGCTCGGCCGCATGCGGCGGATCAGCCCGCCCGGCTCGTAGAACAGCGTGCCCTTCTCGGTCGCATATTTGTAGAACTCGGCGAATTCGGCGCGGTCCTTGCCCTGCGCCAGGAGATGCACCGCGCCCTGCTTGGGCGGCCGCGCCTCGAAGCCGCCGAAACGGTCCTCGATATAGGAAAGCCAATCGCCGCCCTTGGCGTATTCGCCCTCATTGACGATGTCGATGCCGCAAGCGCGCTGCTTCTCGACCACGGCAGCGACCGCGCTCGCCAGCTTCGCCGGATAATCGGCCGCTTCTTTCTCTAGCTCCGCCAGATAAGGCAGGCTGCCGACATGGCTGGTGAGAATTTTCCTGTCGCTGCGCCGCATGATGGTTCCTCCCTTGGATTCCGAGCATGCCTCAATACCTGTCCCGGCGAAAGCCGGGACCCATTCTTCAACAGCACGATGGTGAGAAATGGGTCCCGGCCTTCGCCGGGACGAGTGTGTGGGAATGGCCACGCGAAATGACAAGGATGATCGCGCTTGATAGAACCCGCGCGTGCGTCCCACACCGCTCAATCCTCTCTTTGCCTCCGTGACCGCGCTGAAAGGCGTGGGACCGCGCTTGGGCAAGCTCTTCGAGAAGCTCGGCGCGCCGCTGGTCGTCGATCTGCTCTGGCATCTGCCGACTGGGCTCATCGACCGCCGCCACCAGCCGAAGGTGATCGAGGCGAAGGACGGCGAGATCGCGACGCTCACCATCGTCATCGACCAGCATCAGAAGCCGCATAATCCGCGTCAGCCCTATCGCGTGCGTTGCCGCGACGAGACCGGCTTTCTCTTCCTCATCTTCTTCCACGTGCGCGGCGATTGGATCGAGCAGCAATTACCGGTCGGCGAAACGCGCATCGTCTCGGGCAAGGTCGAGCATTACAACAATCAGATCCAGATCACCCATCCCGATCACATCGTCGCGCCTGAAGAAGCGACGAGCCTCAAGCCGATCGAGCCCGTCTATGGCCTGACGCAGGGGCTGACGCCGCGCGTCTTGGGTCGCGCCGTCGATGCCGCCCTCGCCCGCGCGCCCGAGCTGCCGGAATGGCTCGACCCCGCCTATCTGAAGAAGCAGAAATGGCTGCCGTGGCGCGAGGCGCTCGGCACGGTGCATGCGCCTGAAAGCGATGACGCGCTCTCGCCGCTGACCTTGCCGCGCCAGCGGCTCGCTTTCGACGAGCTGCTCGCCAATCAGCTCGCCCTCGCCTTGATGCGCGAGTATGTGAAGCGCGTCGCCGGCCGCGCCCTCATCGCCAAGGGCGATCTGCGCCGCAAAGTCCTTGCTGGTTTACCCTTCAGCCTGACACGCTCGCAGCAAGCCGCGATCGACGAGATCACCAACGACATGCGCCAGCCGATCCGCATGATGCGGCTGCTGCAAGGCGATGTCGGCAGCGGCAAGACCGTCGTCGCGCTGGCAGCGATGCTCGATGCGGTCGAGACCGGCGCGCAGGCCGCTTTCATGGCGCCGACGGAATTGCTCGCGCGGCAGCATCACGCGACGCTCACACAGCTCGCGCAAGGCTCCGGCATCAAGATCGCTCTACTCACCGGCCGCGAGAAAGGCAAGCCGCGCACGCAATTGCTGCACCTCCTGGCGCAAGGCGACGTCGATATCGTCGTCGGCACGCATGCGCTCTTCTCCGACGATGTCGAATACAAGGACCTCGCCCTCGCCATCATCGACGAGCAGCATCGCTTCGGCGTCGAGCAGCGCATGCTCCTCGCCGAGAAAGGCAATGGCGTCGATATCCTGGTGATGACTGCGACGCCGATCCCGCGCACCCTGATGCTGACGGCCTATGGCGATCTCGATTCCTCGCGCCTCAACGAGAAGCCCGCCGGCCGCAAGCCGATCAAGACCGTGACCATGCCGATCGAGCGCCTGCCCGAGGTGATCCAGGCGGTCGAGCGCGCCCTTGCCAGCGGCACGAAGATCTATTGGATTTGCCCGCTGGTCGAGGAATCCGAGCTCAGCGATCTCAAAGCCGCGACCGACCGCTTCAACGAGCTGAAGAAGCGCTTCGGCGAGCGCGTCGGGCTGGTGCATGGCCAGATGAAAGGCGATGAGCGCGATAAGGTGATGGAGCGCTTCGCCGGCGCCGGCATCGATCTTCTCGTTGCGACCACCGTCGTCGAAGTCGGCGTCGACGTGCCCGAAGCAACGGTGATGGTGATCGAGCATGCCGAACGCTTCGGCCTGGCGCAGCTTCACCAGCTCCGCGGCCGCATCGGCCGCAGCGATAAGGCGTCGAGCTGCCTCTTGCTCTACACGCCGCCGCTCGGCGAGACCGCGAAAGCGCGGCTCTCGATCCTGCGCGAAAGCGATGACGGCTTCCGCATCGCCGAGGAGGACCTTCGCCTGCGCGGCGCCGGCGAAGTACTCGGCACAAAGCAAAGCGGCCTGCCGGAGATGAAGCTTGCCGATCTCGCGGTCCATGGCGATCTGCTCGCTGTCGCGCGCGACGATGTGCAGCTCATCATGACCCGCGACCCCACCCTCGCGGGCCCCCGCGGCAAGGCGCTGGTGACCTTGCTCTATCTCTTCGGCCGCGATCAGGCAGTGCGGTACATAAGATCGGGTTGATGCCCGCTAATGCCCCACGCCTCCTCCCCTTTGCGTCATGGCCGGACTTGTTCCGGCCATCCAGGTGTTAGAGGAGCCGCATGGACCCGCGGAACAAGTCCGCGGGAGGCGAGAAAAAAACAGCGGCGACCGCTGTTAAAACCCGACGAGCCGCGCCGGGTTATCCACCAGCATCTTCCGCTGCTGCGCTGCGTCGGGCGCCATCAGCGGGATGAGATCGACGAGGTCCGCATCTTCCGGATCGTAGAGATTGGCGGGATGTGGCCAGTCGCTGCCCCAGATCACGCGATCGGGCGCCGCCGCGATCAGCGCCTGGGCGTAGGGAATGGCTTCGTGGAACGGCGGACCGGCTTTCGAGACGCGATCGCTGCCCGAGAGCTTCACCCAGCCATTGTCGCGCCGCACCAATTCGAGCAGCGCCCGGAACGCCGGATGCTCCAGCCCGCCGCCGACATCGACGCGGCCTATATGGTCGAGGACGAAGGGAACGGTGAGCCCGCGCAGGAAATCGAACACGTCCAGCATGTCTTGCGGGTCCATCAGGAAGACGACATGCCAACCGAATGGCGCGATGCGCTCGACCGTTTGCCGCATCGTCGCGATGTCGGGCCGGATGCCGTGCCGCGCCAAGAAGATGAAGCGCGCGCCGCGCATCCCGGCGGCGTGCAGCGCCTCGATCCCCTTCTCGGACGGCAATTCCGCGATCGGCGTGACGCCGCGGTAATTTGGGCCGGCTAGCGCCAAACCTTTCAGGGTGATGGCGCGGCTCTGTACATCTGGCTGAACCAAGATGCCGCGGCCGATGCCGAGCCGGCGATGTAGCGCCAGCGCCCGATCCATCTCGTGATCGGGAAAGCGCGCGCCCTTCTCATAGACATGGAAATGGCAATCGGTCGCGTTCGTGGGCAGGACGAAGCGCGGCTTGCGTTGCTCTTTGCTCTCGGCCATCACCGGATCATAGAACACAAGCCCGCATGGCGCTTAATTCATTTGGCCGCGGCCCCGCGCTGCGCTACATCCTCCAGACAAATCGACCCTCTCCCGCTCGTGGGGAGGAGAGGACATGGGAGGACTCGTGAAGCAAATTGTCCTGTCGCTCGTTGCCGCCGCGACGCTCAGCGTCGCCGGGTTTGGCAACCTTTCGAGCGCGCACGCGGAAGACCATGTAAAGGTCGGTCTCTCGAAACAGATCGGATTCCCCGGTGTACCGGTCGGCATCGCGCGCGGTTATTTCAAGCAGCAAGGGATCGATGTCGAGATGGTGTTCTTCGATTCCGCCCAGCCGGCCGCGGTCGCGGTCGCTTCGGGCGATATCGATTTCGGCACCGTCGGGATGTCCGCCGCCTTCTTCGCCCTCGCCGCACAAGGCCAGCTCAAGCTGATCGCCTCCTCGGGCGGCAATGCGCCGGGCTATTTCAACCTTGCCTTTATCGCGTCGAACAAGGCGTGGGATGCGGGGCTTAAAACCGTCGCCGACCTCAAAGGCCATTCGATCGCGATCAGCCAGGTCGGCACCGCGCTCCATTACACCGTCGGCGAAGCGGCGCGGCATTATGGCTTCACCATGAACGATGTCGCGGTGAAGCCGCTGCAGTCGACCAGCAACAGCCTCGCCGCTGTCACCGGCGGCACGGTCGATGCGGCAGTCGTGCCGGGTGTGACGGTCGCCGGTCCTGTTGGGCGCGGCGAGTTCCATCTCTTGGCCTGGGCCGGCGATATCGCGCCCATACCGGCCGGCAACGCGGTCTTCACCTCGACCAAACACGCGAATGAGGATTCGGATCTGGTCAAGCGCTTCCTCGTCGCCTATCGCCACGGCACGCATGATTTCGCCGACGCCTTCATCGGACCCGACGGCAAGCACCGCAACAGCCCCGATGCGCCCGCGATCCTCGATATCATGTCGAAATTCACCGGTGCGCCGGCGGCCGTCATTGCGAAGACGATCGCTTATGTCGAACCCCAAGGCCGCATCGACAAGGAGAGCATCGTCGACCAGATCGCCTGGTACAAGTCGCAGAATCTGCTGAAGGCCAATGTTACGGCTGACGAGATCATCGACATGCGCTATGCGACCTTGATGCCGGGACAAAAACCGTAAAACAGTAATAGTTGTAAAGGAGAATACCCTATGAACGCCTTGTGGCGCTGCTTCCTCATGCTCGCAATTGCCGCCGTCGGCTGGGCGCCTCAGACACAGGCCGAAACCGTCAAGGTCGGGCTCTCGAAGCTGGTCTCGTATCCAGGCGTGCCGATCGCGCTTCAGCGCGGCTATTTCAAGGAACAGAATCTCGACGTGCAGATGGTGTTCTTCGATGGCGCTCAGCCGATCGGCGTGGGCGTCGCCTCGGGCGATATCGATTTCGGCGTCTCTGGCCTGTCGGCCAGCTTCTACACCCTCGCGGCCCACGGCCAGCTCAAGCTCATCGCAGCCTCGGCGAGTGAAGAGCCGGGCGGTTTCTATAACCTCACCTTCGTTGCCTCGAACAAGGCTTATGACGCCGGGCTCAAATCGGTGAAAGACCTGCCGGGCCACAACGTTGCGATCGTCCAGGTCGGCACCAGCCTTCATTACTCGATCGGTCTCGCCGCCGAAAAATTCGGCTTCCCGATGAGCGCGGTGAAAATCCGCCCGCTCCAATCGAATACCAACGTCATCGCGGCGCTGAGCGGCGGAACGGTCGATGCGGCGGTGATGCCGAGCACGCCGACCTTGAAGCCGGTCGCCGCCGGGGACATCAAGCGCATCGCCTGGGTCGGTGACGTCACGCCGGGCTGGATGGGTGCGGCGCTCTTCACCGGCACCAAGACCGCGAATGAGCGCGGCGACATGGTGAAGCGCTTCCTCGTCGCCTATCGTAAAGGAACCCGGGACTACCACGACGCTTTCTCGACACCGGACGAGAAGCGCAAGGACGGACCGGACGCGCCGGCGATGCTGAAGCTGCTGTCGGATTTTGCCGGCGTGCCCGAAAAGGCGATTGACGCGACAACGCCCTTTATCGACCGCGACGCGCGGATCGATGTCGGCGATGTCGCGCATCAGATCGCCTGGTACTCGGCGCAGGGCCTGCTCAAGGGCGAGATCAAAGCCGAGGATCTGGTCGATATGCGCTACGCCACGACCATGCCGGCGAAGGCAAAATAGCCGCCGCCCCCATCGGCGAAGTAGGCGGCCTACCACGACCGTCATTGCGAGAGATAACCCGGCCAATCGCGAAGAGCGATCGGCCGGGTTGGCCGCAATGACGAGATTGCTATGATAACGGCGACCCGCAAAACCGTGGGCACAGGGAGGGGAAACAATGGGCCGCAGGCTCGCGCCTGCCCTGATCGCCGTTATCGCGCTCGTGCTATAAATCGCAAAACCTGATCAAGAGCGACATCAAAGCCGCCGACATTATTGACACGCGTTACGCTATTCTCATCCCGACTCCGCAAAGCCTCATCTAAGGACCATCATGAAACTTTCCGTTCTCCGCACTGCTCTTCTCGCTTCTGTCGCTTCTTTCGCCGCCGTCGCGCTTGCCCTTCCCGCGCACGCAGAAACCATCAAGGTCGGCATCTCGAAGCTGCTCTCCTATCCGGCCGTGCCGATCGCCATCGAGCGCGGCTACTTCAAGGAACAAGGCATCGATGCCGAGATGAGCTATTTCGACAGCGCTCAGCCGATCGCCGTCGCGGTCGCCTCGGGCAGCGTCGATTTCGGCGTCTCGGGTCTCTCGGCCGCCTTCTACACCCTCGCCGGCCAGGGCCAGCTCCGCATGATCGCGGCCTCGGGCTATGAGGAGCCGGGCTTCTACAACATCGTGCTGCTGGGCTCGCTCAAAGCCTACGATGCGGGGCTGACATCGCCGAAGAAACTCGCCGGCCATTCGGTCGCGGTGACCCAGCTCGGCACCAGCCTCGAGCTCAATCTCGCCCGCATCGCGCAGAAATTCGGCGTCGACTTCAAGTCGCTCGAGATCAAGCCGCTGCAATCCAACACCAACGTCATCTCGGCGCTGACCGGCGGGACCGTCGATACCGGCATCATTCCGGCGAGCCCGGCCCTGAAGCTGCTCGCGAAGAACGAGGTCAAGGTGCTGGCTTGGGTCGGCGACGACGTCCCGGGCAATACCGGCAGCGCCGCCTACACCGGCACCAAAACGGCGAATGAGCGCGGCGATCTCGTCAAGCGCTTCCTCGTCGCCTATCGCCACGGCATGAAGGATTTCCATGACTCCTTCACCGACGCCAACGGCAAGCGCAAGGATCAGGCCGGCGCCCCGGCGATGCTCGAGCTGATGTCGAAATTCACCGGCGCCTCGAAAGAAGCGATCGCGAAGGCCACGCCTTATGTCGATCCGCAGGGCCGCATCGACGTGCCCGAGATCAAGTCGCAGATCGCCTGGTACACCTCGCAAGGCCTGATCAAGGGCAAGGTCGATGCGGACGAACTGATCGACAAGCGCTACGCGATCCCGCTGCCGACAAAGGGCAAGTAAGGACGGGATAAACAGCGTGCTTCCTTCGACTACGCCGCCCCCTTCGCCAAGCTCAGGGGGCGGCTCCGCTCAGGACGAGGTAGAGTTTTAATGCCTTCGACATTGGAGATTGAATGATGCCCCGCACAATCTTCCTCGTCCTGAGCAAAGTCGAAGGACGCTCGATGGTCCTGCAACGATTGGTCTTCGCGACGCTTCTATCAGCTCTCGCGATGACCGCACCCGCCCACGCCGAATCCATCAAGGTCGGCATCTCCAAGCTCATCGGCTATCCCGGCGTGCCGATCGCCATCGAGCGCGGCTATTTCAAGGCGCAAGGCATCGATGCCGAGATGGTCTATTTCGACAGCGCCCAGCCGATCGCGGTCGCCGTCGCCTCGGGTGATGTGCAGTTCGGCACCGCCGGCATGTCCGCGGGCTTCTACACCCTCGCCAGCCACGGCCAGCTTCGGCTGATCGCTTC
>Ga0134125_10009174_pt1 | contig 11145 bp, 11 predicted proteins | sample KB31751_FD_96464 | JGI IMG/M metagenome (GOLD analysis project Ga0134125, IMG submission 96464) | Terrestrial soil microbial communities with excess Nitrogen fertilizer from Kellogg Biological Station, Michigan, USA - KB3-175-1 | ecosystem: Environmental > Terrestrial > Soil > Unclassified ...
GCGCGCGCGGGCGCCAGGGCCAGCGCGAAGAGGGCGGCGCCGGCCATGAGAGACATGCGGACGGGATTGTAATTCGGCATGGGCTTCCTTTCTTGGTGAGCGAAATTCATGCGGTTACGGTCAGGGTGCCGCGCATGGTCTCGCCATGTCCAGGGACGGAACAGACAAAATCATAGTTCCCCGGGGCGGGGGCGATGAATTGCACCATGACCGTGTGCTGCTTGCCGCACAGCGGGGTCGCGGCCAGCACCATCGCCTTGTCATGGGCCGGGATGACGGTGTCATCGGGGGCCTTGTCGGCATCAGCGAGAAAGGCCTTGAGATGGCCGGGCGCCAGCAGGACCCAATCATGCGGATCGCTGAGAATCTGCCCGGCATGGTGGAAGAACAATTGGACCTGGGCGCCGCTGGGGCAGGAAAGATGCTCGGGCTTGAACGCCAGCTCGTCGCCATCGGAGGAAATGTGCAAGGCGACCTGGATCGGCGGCTTGTGCCGATTGCAGCCCGCCAGCGATAGCGCCGCCAGTCCCAAAACGGCGTGCCGCCGTGTCCGTCTGCCGTCACCGTGATGCATCGCCTGAATGCTCATCGTGTACCAACCCTTACCCGGCAGGGATGACGGAGACCAGACAATTGTCCATTTACAGGCCGGGCAGGGATGCCCAAGGTGGGCCCTGCCTACATTCTGGTTGCGGAGCGATGCGATGACGGCGGACGGATTGGTCAGAGTGCCCAGCGCATCGGGACCGCGCGAGACCATGGACCGGCTGGAGAAGGCGATCAGGGAGAAGGGCCTGACCGTGTTCGCCCGCATCGACCATGCGGACGGGGCCGCGCAGGCTGGGCTTTCGCTCAGGCCCACCGAGCTGATCGTCTTCGGCAACGCCAAGGGCGGCACGCCATTGATGCAGGCGGGGCAGGAGGTGGGGATCGACCTGCCGCTGAAGGCTTTGGTCTATGAGGACGCGGACGGCAAGGCCTGGCTGGTCTACAACGAGCTGCCCTGGCTGGCCGAGCGGCATCATCTTCCGGAAGAGCTCGCGCCCAATATCGCCATGCTTGGCAAGCTGCTGGAAGCGCTGGCGGTGGCGGCGACCGGCGCCTGACGGCATTGAGGAAGCCTGGTCTGCGGTCTAGGCTCACGCCATGACTGAGGCAATGAAGGGCGCGCCGGTCTTCGCCGTGATGCTGGCCTTGTGCCTGGCATCGTCCGTCCAGGCGCAAGACACCGCGCCTTCGACGGAACATGTGACCGTCACCTCGGACAGGATGCCGCCCGAGAAAGCGGTACACGATTTCATCAGCTCCTATACCGCGCCATCGCCGACACTTTCCAAAGTGACGCGCTGGCATGCCGGTGTCTGTCCCGGTGTGACGGGCCTGCCGCCAAGCTGGAGCAGTTCGGTCGTGGCGCGGCTGCGTGTCGTGGCATCCGCGGCTGGTGCCCCGGTCGCCAAAGAAGGCTGCCGGATCAATATCGACATCGTCTTCACCAGGAACCCGCAAGCCTTGCTGGATGGAGTGCGCGACGCCAAGCCTTTCTTGTTGGGCTATCACGATGTCGCGCAGGAAAAGCGGCTCGCCACCGTCGGCCATGCGGTGCAGGCCTGGTACATGACCCAGACGGTGGATGCGGGGGGCGGCTTCTATATCGACGACAAGCTGCATCCCGACGGCATCTATCTTGGGCCGTTTCATTTTCCCAATGCGCACGTGGAGCAGTGGAGCGGCAGCCATCTGGGTGACGAGCGCCGCAGCGAGCTGCTGCATGCGCTGATCGTGGTGGATCTGGACAAGGTGAACGGCATCAGGCTGGCGGCGTTGAGCGATGAGGTGACCATGCTGGCCCTGGCGCAAACCGCGGCTTTCGATGTCTGCCAGCCGGTCGTCAGCATCGCCAATCTGACCGCGCCCTGTGAAGCGGCATTGAAAACCGACAGCCTGTCGGCCAGCGATCAGGCCTATCTGCACGCGCTCTACGCCATCGATCCGCATGACTCGCTGATACAGCAGCGTGGCAAGATGGCCTTTGAAATGAAGAAAAGCCTCGGCGCGCGCTAGGTTCGTCCTGGCCTTATGCGTTTACGGCCTGCACGACACCTTCTAGACTGAATCCATGGCACTCAAACGAATGGACAATATCGGTATCGTCGTCGAGGACCTCGAAGCGACGATCGATTTCTTTCGCGAGCTCGGCCTTGTGCTCGAAGGACGGGCCACAATCGAGGGCGAATGGGCCGGGCGTGTCACCGGCCTGGGCGACCAGCGCGTCGAGATTGCCATGATGCGCACGCCGGATGGCCACAGCCGGCTCGAACTGTCCCGGTTTCTCGCGCCGGCTGTCGTCGCTGACCACCGTACCGCCCCGGTCAACGCGCTCGGCTATCTGCGCGCCATGTTCACCGTGGACGATATCGACGAGACGCTGGCAAGGCTCGCGCAGCGCGGGGCGCAGCTGGTCGGTGAGGTGGTTCGATACAAAGACGTGTATCGGCTCTGTTATATCCGCGGGCCGGAAGGGCTTCTGATCGGGCTCGCCCAGGAACTTGGCTGAGGTCACTCGCAGCTGTCGGGTGTGGGCGAAAAGATCGCGCCCTCGACGCCGAAGTTGATCGGCATTTGCGCCTTCACGCGGCGGGCATGCATGCGCTCGGGGACCTGTGGCAGGGGTGCTGCCTCGCGCACCATGTCATAGGCCTCGCGGTCGAGCCATTTGTTGCCGGAGCTGGTGCCGACCTTCAGCATTTCCACCCTTCCGCTCCGATGCACCGTGAACTGCATCATCACGATGCCGCGCGCCCCCCGGGCGCCGCGCGGATAATGATAGTAATGGCCGATCTGGTCCCTGACCGCGCGCGCCCAGGCCGCGTCGAAGCAGCCGGAGGCGGCATCGCCGGTGCCCATGCTGCCGTTCGCCGAACCCGCCGAGGCGCCGGCGCCAGACGGTATGCCGCCGAGAAGCGGCGTGGAGAGGGGCGCGATGGCGGGAAGCGGAACGGGCGAGGGCGGGGTGAGGGTGGCCACCGTGAAATCGGGCGGGGCGACGCTTTCGACATGGGGACGGATCAAAAGCATCGGCAGGAGCGGCGGTGCGGGACGGTCGGTTTTCGCTGGTGGATCCGGCAACAGCAGAGCCGTGGTTTCGGACAGGGTGATCTCAGGTGCGCGCGGTGGTGGGATGAGGGCGACCAGGAACAGAAGCGCGTAAATCCCGGCGGTCAGAACGGCGGCGACCACGCGGCTGGACGGGCTGGCGCCGCCTTTGCGGGGGCCATGGGCAAAGTCCGCCAGGGGAACATCTTGGTTCATGGCAGCGCCGGTTATGCACCAAGTCTAGACCCGCCGGCCGCCCCGGGTCCATCGGCCGGTCACTCCGCCTTGGGCGCCGCCCGCTCGATCCGGGCCTGCTGCGCATAATCGGCACGGATCTTGGCCAGGGCGTCGGCCGCATCCTCGCGCATCTTGCCGGTGCAGGTCGGCTCGGTGATTTTGGACACGAACTCGCGGTGCAACGAGACGGTCTTGCCCGAAGCCGTCCACTTGGTGTCGTAGGCGATGTTGCCGGTGTGGATGTGCGTGTCCGAGGGGATCGCCGCGACATGGTCGTCGCCGGCGAATTCGAAATCGATGTCTTCGACCTGGCGGCCGCTGTAGCAGGGGGTCTCGTCGCTGGCGGTGATGGCGATGTTGCCCAGGGGCCCGATGGGACCGTCGCCCGCGCGGTTCAGAAGCGTCAGGCCGCGCGTCAGGGCGATCACATTGCCGCCGTTGATCCGGCCCGCCGTGTGGAAGGTTCCGTTGATGGTCTCGGTGCCCGAGGCCGTGCTGTTGGCTGTAGCCGTCAAGTTGCCGGTGGCGTGGGGAAAGCCGTGCAGCTTGAGCAGGACGTTCGCCGCCGTCGCCGGGCCGCTTGCTTCCAGTGCGGTGATCAGCCGCCGCAAGGAGCCGGCCCATGGCCCGGTCGCTGAGGTCGAAACGTCCACGTCAAAATGACCGTCGCCGGCTTCCACCGCATGGACCTTGTAGCTGGAGCTTATCAGGTCGGGCCCGATCACCGGCGTCCTGTGCTGCGCCGCGCCCGTCTCGACCAGATGCACCACCGGCTTGCTGTAATCGGGGACCGGCAGCGTCTGGAACGGTGTGCCCGGAACCGTGGTGTCGGCGTACATCTTCCAGTCCGGCAGATAGACGATCATGTGATTGAAGTCGGCTATGGTCGGGACGGCACTGAGCTTGTAGCGGTTGCCGCCATGGATCAGCACCAGCTCGGCGGGGATGTTCCTGGCCTTCAGCAGGCTGGCGAACAGCACCGCCTGATCCTTGCAGTCGCCGAAGGCGTTGTTCAGCGTCCAGTTGGCGTCATGGGGAATGACGGCGCCGGTGCCGAACTCGATCCCGACATAGCGCACATGCAGGTTGACCCACTCATAGATGGCGCGGGCCTGCTGCTTTCTGTCGGTGATGCCGGCGGTGATCGCATCGGCCTGTTTCTGGATCTCCGGCGTGACCGCGACCTTGGGCCGGATCACCGCGGCGAAGTCGTGGGCAAAGGCGTCATAGTCCTTGAAAGTGGAGACCATGAAGTGCGGGCCGGCATCGGGATCGGACACCAGTGCGGCGGGCATCGCCTTGGGCGTGGGGTTGGAAAAGGTCCAGTGATAGACGGTGGCATCGCCGCTCGCCGACACATCCGGCTTCATTTCGTTCGAGGATATGCTGACATGCATGGATTTGGGCACAGTGAGGGAATAGCTGGTGTCGTCCTCCTCTATCGCGCGCGAAAAATAATGTGAGAAAGCGAATTGCCCGGGCAGGGGGACATTCTTCTGGGTGGTCTTGGTGGTCATCACCAGGGTGTCGCCGGCCTCGACATCGGGGAAGATCACGATCTTCTGTTCGCCGTCGTAATAAAGCGGAATCAGGGCATTGGCCTGCGGCGCTTTCTGGGTGATGACATTGGCCGGATCGACCGGCAGCTTTCGGCCGTCGGGCTTCAGGGTATAGCCCTCGAGCACTTCCACATCCTGGGTCGAGCCGTCATAGCGCACCGGAAGCTGGCCGAACTGGCTGGCGGAGGCGGCGGTGAGCACCTGCACCTGGCTGGTGACGGTGGTGGTGTGGCGCCCGTCGGCGCCCACCACGATCTGCTGACGCACCTGCTTGACGCGGATGGAAGATGCGGGCTGCGCCTCTGCCGTGGTGAAGGCGACCGCAGTGGAGGCGGCGCCCAGAAGCGCCGCGGCAAGCAGACGGCTCAGCATCGTTTTCCAGCCCCGGTGATCGATGCGCGTGAGATTATCGCGCCATTGTGCAAAGCCAAGCGGGCTGCCGCCTGCGGTGATTTCCCGTCAGATTAATTGCACGCAATCTTGGGAGGTGTTGGGCGCCTAGCGCCGGCGGGCGAGAAACTGCCAGATGAACAGGATCAGCGCCGAGGAGGCGAGCGCGATGTCGACCAGATCCCCGGTCAGATCGGTATGCAGATAGAAAAGATTGCGCAGCATCTGCGTCAGCATCTCGGCGAGCAGCAGCGCCGTCGCCAGCACATGCCAGAGCTTGACATGGAAGGTCATGGAGGGAGTCTATCCGACTCCCTGCATTCCGGTAAGCGCGACATCATCTAAAAGCCGTGTAATCTCGTCATCGGACTGTCGCAGAGGGGCCAGACGCATCAAGGGCTTATGCCGGCCCCTTGCCTGGCGCCAATCCAGCGGCAAGCTGGACGCCAAAAGCGAGGGCGCGATGCGATTTTTTCCGCTGGTCTGGGCGGCGCTGCGGCGAAAGCCGGTGCGGTCGGCCCTGGTTTTCCTGTCGGTAACCGTCGCGTTCAGCCTGTTCGGGTTGATGATCGGCCTGAACGCGACCCTGGAGATGGTCCTGAGCCGCGCCCATGCCGACCGGGTGTGGGTCGGCACGCGCTTCGACAATGCCGCCTTTCCCATCGCCGTGGGCAAGCGGGTGGCAGGCTTGCCGGGCGTCACGGACAGCACCGTCATGAACTATCTTCCCGGCTATATCGCAGACCCGAAAAATCGCGTCTTCGTGCTTTTGGTCGACGGCGAATATGGCCGCATCTATGCCGACTGGGGTATCAAGCCGGAGCAATGGGCGATGGTGATGAAGCAGCGCAACGCCGTGGTGATGAGCCGCAAGCAGGCAGCGCTCTTGCACAAGAAAGTCGGCGACTTTTTCACCGTTGTCTCGCCGGAGACGACCAGGGCTGACGGAACCAAGAACTGGCGCTTCCAGGTGGTGTCTCTGGGCGAGGACATCTCCCAGGCGCCCGCCGGCTATATCTTCGGCAACTATGATTTCTACGACAAGTCGCGGCCGCTGGCCGAACAGGGCAAGATTAGCGAGGTGGATTTTGTCGCCGCCAGTCCGGCCCGCGCCACGGCCCTGGCCGAGCAGGTCGACCGGCTGTTCGCCAATTCCGCAAATCCCACCTACAGCCAGACGGAAACGACGGGCTTTGCCATCAGCAACAATTTCGGCGGCATGGATGTGGAAGCGGTGACCCGCGACATCACCCTGGCGGGGCTGGTGATGATCCTGTTTCTCACCGCCACCGTGATCGCCCAATCGGTGCGCGAGCGGCTGGCCGAGTTCGCCACCCTCAAGACATTCGGCTATTCCGATCTGCTCGTGATCGGCCTGGTGGCGGTGGAGGCCGCCTTGCCGTGTCTGTTGGGCGCCGTTCTTGGTGTCGGGGCGGCGGCCTGGCTGGCGCAGCAACTGCCTTCGCTGATGCCGCCCACGTTCGGCATTCCCTTGCCGACCATGGCGCCCTCGGTATTCCTGTGGGCTGAAGCGAGTGCCTGTGTCCTGGTCCTGGGAAGCACGGTGCTGCCGGCCTTGCGGCTGCGCCGGATGGATATCGCCTCGGCCCTGTCGGGGCGCGCCTAGTCTCGCGGTTCGAAGTTCGCCATATTATTGATATCGAACGCGGGGCGAACGTCGAAACCAACCGACACTGGGAATCAATAATTTGCCAGTGTCCTTCAATACCGAAATTCGTCCGGAGCCTGATATAAAGATCATGCGAGTTTCGGAATCGGGACACTAGAAGATGCTGCGCCAGATCGCCATCGTCTCGGCTCTGAATTTCCGCAATCTGCGGCAGCGGTTCTGGCAGTCGCTGGTCATCGTGGCGGGGATGACCTGCGTCATCGGCGTGCTGCTCTCCATGCTCTCCATGACCGAGGGCTTGCATCAGGCCCATCTCAATGTCGGCGATCCGCGCAACGCGATCGTGGTCTCGCGCGGCACGGTGTGGGAAATCAACAGTACCATCGCGCGCGACAAGGCGCGCATCGTCATGGATGCGCCCGGCATCGCCAAGGCGGCGGACGGTTCGCCCATCGCCGATCCAGGCTTGATGGCGGCCGTGCCGACGCGTCTGGTGAAGAACAACGGCAGGACCTGGATCATCCTGCGCGGCTTCGGGGAAAAGGGCGCGATGCTGCAGCCCAGATTTCATCTGGTGGCGGGGCGCATGTTCCGCCCGGGCACCCATGAGCTGATCGTCGGCAACCGGGCGCGTTTCCAGGTCAAGGGCATGGCCCTGGGCGACAAGGTGATCCTGCCCGACGGGGAGTGGCCCATCGTCGGCAGCTTCGCCACCGGCGATATGCTGGAAGGCCAGCTGGTGGGCGATACCCAGAGCCTGATGGCCACGATCGGGCACAAGGCTTACACCACGGTGCTGGTGCGGCTCAGTTCGCCCGCGGCCTTCGCCGCGTTTCATGCGGCGCTGACCCGCAATCCGGCATTGGCCGTGGATGCGATGCGCCTGCCGGACTGGAACATCAAGGAAAGCGCCGATTTTGCCGCCTTCATGCATGTGATCGTCTATGGCGTCGGGATCATCCTGGCGATCGGGGCGCTGTTCGCCTGCTTCAATACCATGTATGCGGCGGTGGCATCCCGCGGCCTGGAGATCGCCACCCTGCGGGCGCTGGGTTATGGCGGCCTGCCGATCGCCCTTTCGGTTCTGCTGGAAGCCGCGGCGCTGTCGGTCGCGGGCGGACTGATCGGAGCGGGGATCGCGTGGACTCTGTATGACGGGGTGCCGAGCGGCCTGGGTTCGGATGTCTTCGTCTTGACGGTGTCACCCGTCATGATCGGGATCGGGGTCCTGTGGGCGCTGGGTGTCGCTTTCCTGGGCGGCCTGCTGCCGTCCATCCGGGCCGCGCGCTGGACGGTGGCCGATGCCTTGCGGGCCAGGTAGGGCCCTCATTCTTCAGTGGTATTTCATGAGATGAGACGGCGGCGGCGGCGCGGCTTGCCTTGCGGGAATTCCCCGGCAAGCTGGCGGGCATGGACGGGAAGAGCGGGCGGAGGGGTCATGAAGGTCTGGGGTTTGCTGTTGCTGTTGCTGTTGCTGGTGCCGGGCCTTGCCCATGCGGCCGGGGAGGCTGACGCCAAGGCGGAGCCGGCCCAGAAGGGCGTGACGGCGGGCGAGTTCCTGGTGGATGCGCCGACCCTGATCAACCTGGGCTTCGAATGGGTGATCACCGGTGACGACAATCGCAACGCCAAGGTCGTGGTGTCGTACCGCAAGAAAGGTGACGCCCAGTGGAAGCCGGCCATGCCGCTGATGCGGCTGCAGCATGAGCGCATCTATTGGGGCAACAAGAAGACCGACGATCACATCTTCAATGTGGAGGTGCCCAACATGTTCGCCGGCTCGATCCTGGATCTGGAGCCGGACACGACCTACGAGGCGCGTTTCGTGCTGACCGATCCCGACGGCGTGAAAGGCCAGGCCACACACATCGCCACGGTCAAGACCCGCGCCGAGCCCAGGCCGGCGGGGGGCGGTCATGTCTTCCATGTCTATCCGGTGGACTGGAAAGGTCCGAAGGAGCCGAACTCCTATGTGGGGCTGAACTGCGGCTACAACTATCACTGCCAAGGCGGGGATGAATCCCTGGCCGACCGGCCGCGCGTTCAGGCCGGCGACACGGTGCTGGTCCATGCCGGCGTCTATGAATCCCACCAGGACATGTACAGCCGCATCAGCTCGACCCGGCCGGTGGAAGGCACCTATTACTTGTTCGGGCAGGGCACGGCGGAAAAGCCGATTCTGATCAAGGCCGCGGGCGACGGCGAGGTGATCTTCGACGGGCGCGGCAATTTCAATCTCTTCAACATGATCAAGTCGAAATACAATTATTTCGAGGGCATCACCTTCCGCAACACCGAGATCGCCATCCAGGGTGGGGTGCAGTTCATCGGCGGGACCACCGGGCTGACGGTGCGCCACTGCAAGTTCGAGAACATCAATATCGGCGTCAATGACAGCTGGTCGGGCAGCCGCGACTTCTATATCGCCGACAACACATTCCTGGGCCGCGACGATCCCAAGCATCTTCAAGGCTGGACCAACGACGAATACTGGCTGCGGTTCAATGGCGTGGACGGGCAGGTCTTTCCCGTGCCCTTGAAGTCCTATACGGCGGTGCGCGTCTATGGCCAGGGCCATGTGGTGGCGTTCAACTATGTCGCCAATTTCCATGACGGCATCGATGTGGAGACCTATGGCAATCCTGACGGCTCGGATGCCGTGCATGGCCCGCTCTATCCGCCGCGCAAGGACTGGGACCGGCGCACCGTCTCGGTCGATTTCTACAACAACTACATCACCAACATGCACGACAACTCGATCGAGATCGACGGCTCGATGCACAATATCCGGGTGCTGCGCAACATCCTGATCAATTCGGCCTCCCATCCCTTCTGCAACCAGCCTTCCATCGGCGGGCCGGTCTATTGGGTGCGCAACATCGCCTATAACGCGCCCTTCGGGGCGGCGCGCATGACCTCGGGCGCGCCGGGCGTCTTCTTCATCAACAACACCATCTTCACCGAGTTCGCAGGGAACGCGACCGGCAATCTGCATCTGTTCAACAACCTGATCCTGGGAGAGAACGCCAATCCGGCGATCCTGGCGGTCAACAGTTTCACGTCCTATGGCGAGTCCGATCACAACGGCTTTCGCCCCAATGCGGGACAGCCTTACGCCTTCGAATGGGATGTGCCGGCGAACGGGGCGCTGCAGGATTATCGTGACCTGTTCGATCCGCCCGGACGGCGCGGGCAAAAGACCCTGCAGGTGCGCCGCTATGCGAGCCTGGCCGACTACAGCGCCGGCACGGGCCTGGACCGGCACAGCATCCTGGTGGATTACGACGCTTTCGAGAATGTGAAGCAGCTCGATGCCAAGGATTTCAGCAAGGCGCAGCTTCTCTACGACGCCAAGGACATGGATTTCCGGCTCAAGCCCGGCTCGGCGCCGGTGGACAAGGGGATGGTGATCCCCAATGTCACCGACACCTATACCGGCGCGGCGCCGGATCTGGGCGCGCTGGAAGTGGGAATGCCGGCCCCGCATTACGGCCCGCGGTCCTGAACGCGCGAAGAAAAGCGGTGGGCGCGGAAACGGAAGGCGCGGGGCGCGCGTTAGACCTGTCTTGGGCGGGCCCTCGCAAGGCAGGTGTATCCGTGGACGAAAGAGATTTCTGGCATGTGGCCACTCATTTGATCCGTCTGCATGGCCCCCAGGCCCAATTTGACGCCGCGCTTCGGGCCGAGCGGGCGCGGCTGGATGGCGATGATGCCGGGCATGACATCTGGCGCTCGGTGATGCACAAGGTCGGCGCCTTGCAGCACGAGCCGGCCCCCAGAGAATTGAATTGAGTTGAGTTGCTGGAAGGGCTTCGTGACAATTAGGGCACGGACGCTTCCCAAAGGTGAAGCCAACACACCAATGTGAATGAGACCTTGGGCGCGGTGGGCTCTGCTCGCGCACATGTCGCCCTGGCTGCTGCCGCTGATCGAGCTGTCTCTGATGACCCTGCTGGCTGCGCTGGTTGCCGAGGAAAACATCCCCTAACCGCGGAATGCCGCGATCGGCGTGATATCCAGATGAACACAGGATGAAGGCGGCGCTCAGCATCTGGACATGCCGGGTCGCCTAGCCTGATGCGCATGGAGGTGACCCATGCGCTATTCCTTTCAGGTACTGAATAATTCCATCCCGGAATCGGTTGCGGCCGGCGACTTTGCGTCGGAGCAGGAGATGAAGGCGCAGGCGCTCAACTATCTCCTGGAACTGGCGCGGGAGGAATCCCGTGTGCTGCC
>Ga0134125_10009176_pt1 | contig 11144 bp, 8 predicted proteins | sample KB31751_FD_96464 | JGI IMG/M metagenome (GOLD analysis project Ga0134125, IMG submission 96464) | Terrestrial soil microbial communities with excess Nitrogen fertilizer from Kellogg Biological Station, Michigan, USA - KB3-175-1 | ecosystem: Environmental > Terrestrial > Soil > Unclassified ...
CCACCGGGCACTGGAACATCCTCGATATCTACTCGCCCGGGCGAAGTGTCGGACACGTCGCCACCGACTGAGCCGGGCGCATGCAGCAGAAGATCGACGTGCTGGTGAGCGAGGTCGGGCCGCGCGACGGGCTGCAGAGCATCCGCTCGATCATGCCTCTCGCGGCGAAGAAGACATGGATCAGCGCCGAGGCCGCGGCGGGCGTTCGCGAGATCGAAGTCGGCAGCTTCGTGCCACCGAAGCTGCTGCCGCAACTCGCAGATACCGCCGAGGTGGCCGCCCACGCACTCACCATCCCGGGTCTCACCGTCGCCGTGTTGGTCCCCAACCTGAAAGGGGCGCAGGCGGCCGTCGCCGCAGGTGTCCACAAGATCACGATTCCTTTCTCGGCGTCGGACACGCATCTGCAGAAGAATGTCCGGCACACGCCCGCGGAGATGCTCGAAGAAACACGTGCCATCGTGGCCTTGCTGCGCGGTCTGCCGGCGGGTCGCAGACCCAGACTCGAAGCCGGTATCTCGACCGCCTTCGGCTGCAGCTATGAAGGAGTCGTTCCCGCCGACAAGGTCGTGCGCCTCGCAGAGACGCTCATGAAGGCCGGCTGCGACGAAGTCGGGCTGTCGGACTCAGTGGGATACGCGAACCCGGCGCAGATCAAAGAGCTGGTGACTCGCGTGCGCGAGGCCGTCGGCGAGCACGCTCTGGCCGGGCTTCATCTGCACAACACCCGGGGTTTGGGGCTCGCGAACGTGCTTGCGGGCCTGGAGACAGGCGTGCTGACCTTCGACAGCTCCCTGGGTGGACTTGGAGGTTGCCCGTGGGCGCCCGGAGCGTCCGGCAACGTCGTGACCGAGGATCTCGTCTTCATGTTGGAGGCGATGGGTCTGCGCACGGGGATCGACATCGAGCGGCTGCTGTCCGTGCGCAAGATCGTGCAGGACGCGCTGCCGCAGGAGGAGATGTACGGCTTCACCCCGGAGGCCGGCCTGCCGCTCGGATTTCGGGGATGAGGCCGAGCAGACTCCTTTGCGGGCCCCCGTCCTCCGCTTCCGCGCCCTCCAGCGCGAGCAGCTTGCGCTTGATGGCCAAGCCGCCGCCGAATCCGGTGAGGCTGCCGTCGGCGCCGATCACCCGGTGGCAGGGCACGATGATGGGCAGAGGATTCGCGCCGTTCGCGAGCCCCACGGCGCGCGAGGCGCTGGGCTTCCCGATGCGGCGCGCGAGCTCACCGTAGGAAATGGTCTTCCCGTAGGGGATTTCCGTCAGCGCCCACCAGACCCGCCGCTGAAATTCCGTGCCGCGCGGCGCGAGCGGCAGATCGAATCTGCGCCGCTTGCCGGCGAAGTATTCGGCGAGCTGCGCGATCACCGCCCGAAACGGCGCGGCATCGGCGACCCAGCCGCCGTGCGGCTGCACCGGCCGCGGGCCGGATTGAAAGCACATCTGGACGAGGCTCTCGCCATTGCCGGCAAGGAGGAGTCGGCCGACGGGCGAGTCGACCTCGTGCCAATAGAGCGTATCCGTCATATTCATTGCCTGTCTCCAAGGTTGTTGCGGTCGTTGGCCGCGCACCAGAGGTGCATGACGGCGTAACCGCGCCACGGCCGCCATGCCTCTGCGCGGCGATCCAACTCCTTCGCACTCAGCGCGGCGCCGTCGCCGGCCGCCATGCGCCGCACGATGAGATCGGCGCTGAGAAACGCATCGGGTTCGCCCAAGGCGCGCAGCGCGATGTATTGCGCCGTCCACTCGCCGATGCCCGGCAGCTCCACCAGGCTCGCGATCACTTCGTCCGCCGGACGTTCGAAGGCGACCCGGCCCGCGATCACGGCGGTCGCCAGCGATTTGAGTGCAGCGATGCGCGCGCCCGTCAGACCCAGCCCATCGAGATTCGCCGCCGCGAGGGCCTGCGGTGACGGAAAGAGGCGCTCGAGGCCCATGACCGCGGTTGCGACCGGCTCCCCGGTGCGCGCGACCAGTCGTCCGGCCAGAGTGCGCGCGGCCGCCACGGTGACTTGCTGGCCCAACACGGCGCGCACCGCGCATTCGAATGCATCCCACGTACCCGGTATGCGTATGCCGGGGCGGCGGCGGACGAGTGGCCGCAGCAGCGGATCCGTTTCCAGCCCGCCTACCAGCAGCGCCGGGTCCGCGGAGAGATCGAACACGCGTCGTGCGGCGGTGGCGATCTGCAAGAGTGCCGAGGCAGGCGCGCCATGGACGCGAAGTTGCAGCGCATCCTTGCCCTTGAGCGGCTGCACCTGGATCACTGCATGGCCGACCTCGGTCCGGATGAGCCGGGCGTAACTCTGATCCTCCACCCGCTCGACGCCCGGCGTCGCGCGCAGCGCGAGGAAATCGCGCAGATGGTTCCAGTCATAAGGCGGGCGGTAGGAGAGGGCAAGCGACACCTCATTGCCTGCGCCGCGGACAGGCGGCTCGCGGCGCTCCCGGCGTAGCTCCCGCGGCGGCCGCCGATACGCTTTGGAGAACGCATCGTTGAAGCGGCGGAGACTCCCGAATCCGGCGGCGAGCGCGATCTGTGTCATGGGCAGGTCGCTCTCGTCGATCAGCCGCTTGGCAAAATGCAGGCGTCGCGTCTGCGCGACGGCGAGCGGCGAGGCACCGACGTGCTGTAGGAAGAGCCGGTCGAGGTGCCGCGCGCCTACTCCGACGCGGGCGGCAAACTCGCCGACGCTGACCTCATCGAGCCCACCCTCATTGATGAGGCGCAGCGCGCGCCGCACGACCGCGGAAGTGCCTAACCAGGCTGGTGTGCCTGGGGCCGCCTCGGGACGGCAACGGAGGCATGGCCTGAAGCCGGCTTCGGCCGCGGCGGCGGCGGAGATGAAGTAGCGCACGTTGCCCCGCCGGGGCGACGGCGACGCCGGACAGATCGGACGGCAATAGATGCCCGTCGACGTCACGGCGATGAAGAACTTGCCATCGAAGCGGGGGTCCCGACTCAGGCGGGCCCGCTCCAGCACGGTTGGATGGAATGGCAGCATCTCTTGCACGGGAGCGACGATACGCCCTGCCGCGCCCGCTCACTAGCCATTTTCGGACATGCATGCCGGCCTGCCGATTGCGAGCATGGGCGCATGGCGGAGATCCGGGTCGTACGAACGGCGGCAGAATTGACCGCGCTGCAGACGCAATGGTGGGGGTTATGGCGCCGTGCCGCGGCGCCGCCGTTCATGTCGCCCGCGTGGCTCCTTCCGTGGTGGCAGATCTTTCATCCGGGTGAGCTCTGCAGCGTCGCAGTCATGGAGGGCTCGCGGCTCATCGCTCTCGCTTTACTCTACCGCGATGGCAGCCGGCTGCTTCCGGTCGGCATCGCGCTCAGCGACTATCTCGACGTGCTCGCCGATCCTGCCGACACCTGCGCATTGGCGGAGCTCGCCCGTGGCACGCGGGGTTTGCCCGGATGGGACGAATGGTCGCTCGAGGAGCTGCAGCCCGGAGCCGCGGCGCTCGCCTTGCCGGCGCCCGACGGCTGCGATGACGCTGCACGGGCCGAGAGCGCCTGTCCCGTGTTGGCTCTGCCGCGCTCCCTCGATCGGCTCGACGAGTCCATCCCCGCCGGCAAGCTGCGCAAGCTGCGAACGGCGCGTCATCGCACGGACCGCCGCGGAGGTTTCGCCATCGAGCATGTCGAGAGTGATGCCTGCGGCGAATTCCTGCGTGAGCTGACACGACTGCACCGGACCCGGTGGGCGGCGAGAGGCGGGAGTGAGGCGCTGCGCGGCGGGCTCGTCGAGGAATTCCTCGCAGCGGCGACACCACGGCTTCTCGCGCACGGCTTGGCGAGATTCTTTCTTTTACGTCTCGATGGTCGCTGCGCCGGAGCCTACTACGGTCTGGGCGATGAGCGGCGGGCCTACGCCTGGCTCGGCGGCTTCGATCCGGAGTTCGGCCACGAAAGCCCGGGCACTCTGCTCATCGCCCACGCGATCGAAGTGGCCGTGGCCGAGGGCTGCCGCGAATTTCACTTCCTGCGCGGCCGCGAGCCCTACAAGTACGAGTGGGGCGCTGTGGACCGCTGGTCCCGGCGCCGTGTGCTGTCACGGCCCGCTTGCCCACAATGAGACGCACGTCACAATGTTGCGAACCAGCACCGCAGCTTGAGATAGTATGGTCTGAGCGCTTCGCGTAGGTCTTGCTTGCTGGCGAAGCTGAGGATCGACGGGGGGAACCGATGACGGTCTCTGTCTCGACGCGCGGGCGCGGGCCCGCAACAGATGCAGTGCGCGCGACACTCATCGCGTGTGCGCTCGCCGCGACATCATCGATGGTGCACGCCCAGCAGTTGGCCACCTCCGCTCAGGTCGGCGAGCTGAAGCGCCTCAGCATCGACCAACTGTCCAATGTGGCGGTGACCTCCGTCACCCGAACGCCGCAGCCTCTTGCCCGCTCCGCGGCCGCAGTCGCCGTGGTAACGAGCGGGGAAATCGCCAGCTCCGGCGCGATGAACATTCCGGAAGCAGTCCGCTACGTTCCGGGCATCGACGTCGCGCAGCTGACGGCGAGCCAATGGGCCGTGAGCTCTCGCGGTTTCGAGGCAGCGAACTCGCCAGACCTGCTGGTCTTGAGCGACGGACGCAGTATCTACACGCCGCTCTACTCTGGCGTCTTCTGGGACGTTCAGGACTACCTCATGCAGGACATTGACCGCGTCGAGGTGGTGCGTGGACCGGGAGCGGCTCTTTGGGGGTCGAACGCCGTCAACGGCGTCGTCAACATCATCACGAAGAGCGCGGCTGGCACCCAGGGAATGTTTGCCGAGGCCGGCGTCGGCTCCGAGGAGCGGGCGCTCGCAGCCGCCCAGTATGGCGGTGAGGCAGGCAATCAAGTCTATTATCGTGTCTTCGCCAAGTTTCAGGACCACGCCGCTGAGGATTATCCCCGGGGAGCGACGCCCGACGACTGGCGTCTCGGCCATGCGGGCTTTCGCACGGACTGGAGTGCGGGTGGGGGAGATGCCTACACCGTCCAGGGCGATTTCTACGGCGGGCGGATCGGCGAGGTGAGCCCCGCCGTCAATATCATCGGGCGCGCCGGACCGCCCAATCCCCTGATCGTGGGCGTCAGCGGCGGCAATGTGCTCGCCAACTGGCAGCACACGGTGAGCGCCGACTCGGGGCTCGATCTGCGGGTGTACTACGACTACACACACCGCAACGACCCGACCTTTACCGACAACCTCGGTACATTCGATCTCGACTTCCAGAACAATTTCCAACTCGCGAAAGTCAACGCACTCACCTGGGGTCTGAGCTTTCGCACCATGGACGACCGCAATCGCGGGAAGGGGGTCTTCGCCCTGAATCCCCCCGACTCGACCGACAACCTCTTCAGCGGCTTCGTGCAGGATGAGATCTCACTGCCCCACTCCGTGAAGGTAACGGTCGGCACGAAGCTCGAGCACAACGACTTCAGCGGCTTCGAGGTGCAGCCGAGCGTGCGCGCGGCATGGGATCTGGCGGAGGGCGAGACGCTGTGGGCCGCAGTTTCCCGCGCGGTGAGAGTGCCGACGCGCCTCGAGCGCGATGTCGACATCGACGTCAGCGATCCGACGGCAAGCGAGGTCGCGGTCCTGCTCGGGAATCGCAATTTCCATGCGGAGCAGGTGCTCGCCTTCGAGCTCGGGTACCGCTGGCAGCCGCTCGCCGACCTCTCACTCGATCTGGCGGCATTCCACAACCGCTATACGGGGCTGGCTTCGCTCGAGTTGGGTACGCCGTTCACTGATGAGGCGACCGGTCAGATCATTCTGCCGCTCTACAATGAGAATCTCATCGACGGGCACTCCACCGGCATCGAGGGACTGGCGATGTACTCTCCCGTGGCGTGGTGGCGGGTCGCGGTCAACTACGCCTATATCGCCATGAGCCTGACGCCGCTCGGCCAGGACCTCAACCGCGATCACTTCGTGGAGGGCTCGACGCCGCGCAACCAAGCCGGCGTGCAGTCCTACTTCGATCTGCCGGACGGCATCGAGCTCTATGGCGGCTTGCGCGTCCTGTCGGCCATCCGCACGTTGCCGGAGATCGTCGACGGCACGGGCAACCCGGGATATGAGGAGCTCGATCTCAATGCCATCTGGCGGGCCACGCCGCACCTCACAGTGTCGCTCGAGGGGCAGAGCCTGCTGCATTCGAGCCATGTGGAGATCGGCGACCCTCAGGAGCGCAGTGCCATCGAGCGCAGTGTCTTCGGGCGGCTCACATGGGGCTTCTGAGAGGCCGTGCACCGTTTGCGGCCGTGGCGGCGCTCGCGGTCGCTGGCCTGTTCGCCGGACGTTGTGCGCTCGCCGCCCCTACGGCGCAGCAGGTGGAGGCTGTGTTCCTGTTCTATTTCTCGCAATTCGTCGACTGGCCGCCGCGGGCGTTCGCCGGCGAGCGCTCGCCGATCGTGATCGGTGTACTGGGCAATGACCCCTTCGGCGGCGCCCTCGATCAGGCGGTCGCCGGGGAGCAGGTAAACGGGCGGCCGATCGTCGTGCGCCGCCTGAAAAGCATCGGCGATGCGGCGGGCTGTCACATTCTCTACATCAGCTCGTCGGAATCGCCGCAGCTGCCGCAGATCCTGAGCACGCTCAAGGGGCACAGCGTGCTCACCGTGAGCGACCTCAGTCAGTTCCTGCAGAACGGCGGCATGATCCGCTTCGCGCTGATCGACCAGCACGTTCGCCTCTTCATCAACGCGCGGGCAGCCCAGGCGGCCGGCCTCACGTTGAGCTCGAAGCTGCTGCGTGTCGGGCAGACCGTGCCAATGACCCTCCGGGATGGCGGGGCCGCCGGCCCGGACCTGCTGTCCGGACGCTCGCCGCTTCAGCGCGGCTCGCCCGCCGGCCCCGGGAGCGGGTAGGCGGTCATGGAGTATCGCAACCAGTCCATCCGGCGCAAGCTCATGGTCATGCTGCTCGTGACGAGCGGCGCCGTGCTCGCGCTCACCTGCGCGGCCTTCATCGCCTATCAGTACGAGAGCTATCGCGGCGCCGCGCGCTACACCGTGCAGTCGATCGGGGAGCTCATCGCGAGCAACAGCACCGCGGCGGTTGCTTTCGACAATGCTTCGGACGAGACGGACGTGCTTGCCGCGCTGCATGCCGAGCCGCGCATCACGGTGGCTGCGGTCTATGACGCCGGCGGCTCCCTCTTTGCGCATTACCCGGCGGAAGAACCTGCGACGGCCTTCCCGGCTCATCCGGCACGCGATGGGCTGCGCTTCGAGTCGGGCATGCTGGTCGACTACCAGCCGATCAGCCAGGGCGGCAACAAGCGGCTCGGCACGTTGTATCTGCGTTGGAACCTGACCTCGCTCCACCACCAAACCGCTCTCTATGCGCTGATTGCGGCAGGCATGACCGCCTTCGGGATGCTGCTGGCCTACATCCTTGGGCGCTCGTTACAGAGGCAGATCTCACGGCCCGTGCAGACGCTGGGACGCGTGGCGGCCGCCGTCTCCGGCAAACAGGACTACACGGTGCGGGCGCCGAAGCTCGGCAACGACGAGCTCGGCACTCTGACCGATGCGTTCAACCACATGTTGGATCAGCTCACCGCGGAGATCGCGGAGCGCAACGCGTTCGGAGTGAGACTGCAGCGGCAGCTGTCGCGACTCGATCTGCTCCACCGGATCACCCGCGCGGTCGGGGAGCGGCAGGATCTGCGCAGCATCTTCCAGGTGGTGATCCGGCATCTCGAGGAGCACGTGCCCGTGGACTTCGGGTGCATCTGCCTCTACGACCCCATCGAGGAGATACTCACCGTCACGAGCGTCGGCACGCGCAGCCGCGAGACTGCGCTCGACCTCGCGCTGACGGAGAAGGCGCGCGTGCCCGTCGATCGCAACGGCCTGAGCCGCTGTGTGCGCGGCGAGCTGGTGTATGAGCCCGACATCGGCGCGAGCCAGTTCCCGTTCCCCAGCACCCTGGCGCGCGGTGGTCTGCGGGCCCTGGTGGTCGCGCCTTTGCGCGCCGAGAGCAGAGTGTTCGGCGTGCTCGTGGCCGCGCGCCGCGAGCCGCAGTCCTTCACCAGCGGCGACTGCGAGTTCCTGCGGCAATTGAGCGAGCACGTCGCGCTCGCCGCTCATCAGGCGCAGCTCTACGACGCGCTGCAGCAGGCCTACGAGAATCTGCGTCAGAGCCAGGAGACGGTGGTCCAGCAGGAGCGGCTACGAGCGCTCGGTCAGATGGCGAGCGGCGTCGCGCACGACATCAACAATGCGATTTCGCCGATCGCGCTCTACACCGAGTCGCTGCTCGAGCGTGAGACTGGCCTGAGCGAGCGAGCACGCTCGTATCTCACGACGATCCAGACGGCGATCCACGATGTGGCACGGACCGTGAGCCGCATGCGCGAATTCTATCGCCCGCAGGAAGGCCAGGCAGCACTGGCGAAGATCGAGCTCGATCGCGTCGTCCGCGGTGTACTCGAGCTGACACAGGCCAGATGGCGCGATCTGCCGCAGGAGCGCGGAGCGGTCATCGAGCTGCATACCGAGCTCGTCAAGCCGACTGCGGTCATCCTGGGCGCCGAGAACGAAATCCGAGACGCGCTTACCAACCTCATCTTCAACGCGGCCGACGCGATGCCGGACGGTGGCACACTGACCGTCCGAACCACCAGAGTGCTGCGGCAAGTCAAAAGTGAGGTGACGAGCACCAGCGCGTACGAAACCGGCGCGGCGGCGCCGCCGCTCGAGATGGCCTGTCTCGAGGTTACGGACACCGGCGTCGGCATGGACCCAGCGACCCGGCGGCGGTGTCTCGAGCCATTCTTTACCACCAAGGGCGAGCGCGGCACGGGGATGGGACTCGCCATGGTCTACGGCATGGCGCAGCGGCATCGCGCGGAGCTCGAGATCGACAGTGCGCCGGGCAAAGGCACCACCGTAAGAGTGGTGTTCCCGGCCGCGTCGCAGTCCGCTGATGAGACGGGTAGGCAGCTCGCGCTCGGCATGCCGGTGCAGCCGCTGCGTGTTCTCATCGTCGACGACGACCCGCTCATCATCGAGTCGCTTCGAGAAACGCTGCGCGGCGACGGCCATCACGTCACGGCTGCCGAGGGCGGACAGGCCGGCATCGATGCCTTCGAGGCGGCGCGCGCGCGCGGCGAGCCGTTCGAGCTGGTAATCACGGATCTCGGCATGCCGTACGTCGATGGCAGACGCGTATCAGCCACGATCAAGGCAGCGTCACCCAATACGCCGGTCGTTCTCCTGACCGGTTGGGGCCAGCGGCTCACCGCGGAAAACCAGGTGCCCCCGCACGTCGACCGCGTCCTCAACAAGCCGCCGCGCCTGCGTGAGCTGCGGGCAGCGCTTGCGGAGCTCGCCAGGCGCGCCTAGATGAACCCGCCTGCGGCGGCGGGGCACATCTCTGTACCTGGAGCTCCCCGCGAACTTCCGAGGCTTTCGTGGATTTCTGTTCCAGGGGTCGTACTCTCTTCAGGGGAATTCCATGATCCGCCGCGTCCAGATCGTCGCGATAGCCGCCATTGCCGCCATGCTTGCGGCTTGCCACGGCTCGATTAGCGGCTCATCGGCGCCGCCCCAGCCGAAGACGCCTCAGCCGGGCCAGCTGCTGCAGAGTCCGGCCAAGACCGGCTCCTACTCCGTCTCGGATCTGCTCTCGATGCTGAGCGGTAACAGCGATGCCGGCCAGCTCCTGAAGCTCACCTTCACGCCGCTCTGCACCGTCAACGTCTACCACATGGAGTACGAGACGGTGGGGGGCAAGGGGGAGGCGACGACTGCGTCGGGCGCGCTGATGGTGCCAACGGGCCTCGATTCATCCTGCCAGGGCGCGCGGCCGGTCGTGCTCTATGCGCACGGTACTTCTTCCGGGAAGGCCTATAACATCGCGGACCTTTCGAGTGGGAACAACAGCGAGGCCATCCTGCTCGCAGCGGTGTTCGCCGCTCAGGGATACATCGTAGTCGCGCCGAATTACGCGGGCTACGATACTTCGATGCTGAGCTATCATCCCTATCTCGTGGCCGATCAGCAGTCACACGACATGATGGACGCGCTCACCGCTGCGCGAAGCGCCTTCTCCAATGTAGGCGCAAACGCAAGTGCGAAGCTCTTCGTCACGGGATACTCGCAGGGAGGCTATGTGGCGCTCGCGACCTTGCGTGCCATGCAAACCGCCGGAACGTCCGTCACCGCGGCGGCACCGATGTCGGGACCTTATGCGCTCTCGGCCTTCGGCGATGCGATCTTCATGGGGGAGGTGAACGGGAGCGCAGTCATCAACTTCACGCTCGTCGCAACCTCGTATCAGCACTCATACGGGAACATCTATACGAATACGACGGATGTCTTCTCGCCGCAGTACGCCACGAACATAGCCTCGCTGCTGCCGAGCGACACCACGAACTCCAATCTATATGCGCAGGGCCTCCTGCCGCAGTACACGATATTCAGCAACACGCCGCCGGCACCGCAGTATGCATCGATGACGCCCGCGACCACGCCTGCCAGCCTCGCACCCGTGTTTGCCCTCGGCTTCGGCCCGAGCCCGCTCGTCACCAATGCCTACAGGCTGAGCTACCTCCAGGATGCACAAGCCCACCCGGATGGCGGCTTTCCGACGACCACCACGGACGTGCCCCCCACGGATGCGAGCAATGGTCTGCGGCAGGACCTGGCGAAGAACGATCTCCGCAGCTTCAATCCGTCGGTCCCGGTGCTGCTTTGCGGGGGCGACGATGACCCGACGGTGTTCTACTTCAACACACAGCTGATGCAGGGATATTGGGCGACACACGCGCCGAGCGCGCAACTCACGGTTCTCGATGTCGATTCCGCAGTAGGTGCGAACGATCCTTACGCCGCCGTCAAGAATGGCTTTACGGCGGCCAAAGCTGCTGTCGCGGCGGCAGCGATCGCCGGAGGGGCCAGCGACGGCGGCCAGGCCGCCGTGCTCACCGACTACCACGCCGGGCTCGTGCCGCCGTTCTGTCTGTATGCGGTAGAGAAGTATTTCGGCGGGTTCTGACCGGTGCGACCGCCACAGCGTGGCCTCTTGACCCGCCGTTTCGGTTAAGGAATCTTGTGCGCGACGGAAACCATTCATGGGAAAGGCTCTATGTCGTGGCACCTTCGGCCGGCAACGCCGGCGGATTCCGCCGAAA
>Ga0134125_10009178_pt1 | contig 11143 bp, 10 predicted proteins | sample KB31751_FD_96464 | JGI IMG/M metagenome (GOLD analysis project Ga0134125, IMG submission 96464) | Terrestrial soil microbial communities with excess Nitrogen fertilizer from Kellogg Biological Station, Michigan, USA - KB3-175-1 | ecosystem: Environmental > Terrestrial > Soil > Unclassified ...
CTACAAGGAAACCAAGCTGAAATAATCCGGCTGCCTCTGCCGGACCGTCTCACCGGTTTCTCGAAGACCCCGCGACTCGTCGCGGGGTTTTTTTTGCCGGACCAGACGCCGGCCCCACAGCCTATAATGCAGGGCTTGCCTTTTCTCATTCACTCCACAGACAGCCCCATGCAGGAACGTTACCTCCACACTCAGGTCGAATCCGACACCCAGGCACACTGGCGTGCAGACGACGTCTACCGCGTCACGGAAAACGCGACCGGCGCGGATGGTTCCCCAAAGCCGAAGTTCTACGCCTGCTCGATGCTGCCCTACCCCAGCGGCAAGCTGCACATGGGGCACGTGCGCAACTACACCATCAACGACATGATGACGCGCCAGTTGCGCATGCGCGGATACAACGTGCTCATGCCCATGGGCTGGGACGCGTTCGGCATGCCGGCCGAAAACGCCGCCATGAAGTACGGTGTACCGCCGGCCAAATGGACGTATGACAACATCGCCTACATGAAGCAGCAGATGCAGGCCATGGGGCTCGCGATCGACTGGTCGCGCGAGATGTGCGCCTGCGACCCCCACTACTACAAGTGGAACCAGTGGCTGTTCCTGAAGATGCTGGAAAAGGGCATCGCCTACCGCAAGACCCAGGTGGTCAACTGGGACCCGGTGGACCAGACGGTGCTGGCCAACGAACAGGTGATCGACGGGCGTGGCTGGCGCTCGGGCGCGCTGGTCGAAAAGCGAGAGATCCCCGGCTACTACCTGCGCATCACTGACTACGCCGACGAACTGTTGTCGTCGCTGGAAGACGAGAGCCTGACGGGCTGGCCCGAGCGGGTGCGTCTGATGCAGGAGAACTGGATCGGCCGCAGCGAAGGCGTGCGCTTCGCCTTCCGCCACGACATCCGCGACAACAGTGGCGCGCTCATTCAGGACGGGCTGCTGCACGTCTTCACCACACGTGCCGACACCATCATGGGCGTGACGTTCTGCGCGGTGGCGCCAGAGCACCCGATCGCCACGCAGGCGGCCCTGGCCGACCCGGCACTGGCCGCCTTCATCGAAGCCTGCCGGAAGGGCGGCACGACCGAAGCCGAGCTCGCCACGCGCGAAAAAGAAGGCCTCCCTACCGGGCTCACGGTCACGCACCCGCTGACCGGCCAGCCGGTCCCGGTCTGGGTGGGCAACTACGTGCTCATGAGCTACGGAGACGGCGCCGTCATGGGCGTGCCCGCGCACGACGAGCGCGATTTTGCCTTCGCCCGCAAATACGATCTGCCCATTCGTCAGGTCATCGCGGCCGAGGGCCAGACATACTCCACCGAGGCATGGCAGGACTGGTACGCCGACAAGCAGATCGGCCATGCCGTGAACTCGGGAAAATACGATGGCCTGACCACCGGCGCGGCCATCCAGGCCGTGGCGGCCGACCTCAAGGCGATGGGGCTGGGCGAGCTGCGCACCACCTGGCGCCTGCGCGACTGGGGCATCTCGCGCCAGCGCTACTGGGGAACCCCGACCCCATCATCCATTGCGCCGATTGCGGCCCCGTTCCCGTGCCGGAAAAGGACCTGCCCGTCCGGTTGCCCGAAGACCTGGTGCCCGACGGCACCGGCAACCCGCTGGCGAAGAACGAGGCTTTCCTGTCCTGCCATTGCCCGCGCTGCGGCAAGCCGGCGCGGCGTGAAACCGACACCATGGACACGTTCATCGACTCGTCCTGGTATTTCATGCGCTACACCTCGCCCGGCAACGACCAGGCCATGGTCGACGCTCGAAACGATTACTGGATGCCGATGGACCAGTACATCGGCGGCATCGAGCACGCCGTGCTGCACCTGCTGTACGCACGCTTCTGGACGCGCGTGATGCGCGACCTGGGCTTGCTGAAGTTTTCCGAACCGTTCACGCGGCTGCTATGCCAGGGCATGGTCCTGAACCATATCTATTCACGGCGCAATGAACGCGGCGGCATCGAATACTTCTGGCCCGACCAGGTCGAGAACATCACCGACGACAAGGGTGCCATCACGGGAGCCCGCCTGAAGGCCGACGGTTCCATGGTGGACTACGGCGGCATCGGAACCATGTCGAAGTCCAAGAACAACGGCGTCGATCCGCAGTCGCTGATCGAAACCATGGGGGCCGACACAGCGCGGCTGTTCGTCATGTTCGCCAGCCCGCCGGAACAGACGCTGGAATGGTCGGACTCGGGGGTCGAAGGCGCACACCGCTTCCTGCGCCGGCTGTGGGCATTCTGTCACGCCCACCACGAGGCCATCCGCGCCAGCCTTCCCACGACCGATTGGAGTGGACTCGGCAACCAGGGTGCGTCGCTGCGCCGCCAGATCCACACGCTGCTGCGGCAGGCCGATTACGACTACCAGCGCATCCAGTACAACACCGTGGTCTCCACGGCAATGAAGATGCTCAACACGATTGAGGCGGCCGCCCACGAGGGTGCCGACGACGCGGCAATAACCGAATCGGCGTCCATCCTGCTGCGCGTGCTGTATCCCGTGGTGCCTCACATCACCTGGCGGCTGTGGCGCGACCTGGGATTTGCGGACACGCTCGGCGACCTGCTGGATGCGCCATGGCCGCATGTCGACGAGTCGGCTCTGAAGGCCGAGACCGTGGATCTCGTGCTGCAGGTCAACGGCAAGATGCGCGGCCAGCTCACCGTCCCCCACGATGCCGACAAGTCCGCCATCGACGCGCTGGCCCGCGGCCACGAGGCCGTTGAACGCTTTCTCGAAGGCCGCTCTCCCAAGCGCATCGTGGTGGTCCCGGGGCGCCTGGTGAACGTGGTGGGGTGACGCGCATGGCCTTTTCCGAACAATTCCGACGCAGGCGCAGGCTGTGCCTGGCTCTTTCGTGCCTGGCCGCCCTGAGCGCCTGCGGCTTTCACCTGAAGGCCGCGACACCGCTGCCCTTCAAGACTCTTTACACCAACATCAATCTGGACACGGATTTCGGCGCGCGTCTGCGACGTGTCGTGGAAGCCAATTCCCCCGATACCCACTTCGTCGAAAACCGGAACGAGGCCGAGGTCTACCTGCACCAGATTTCCGACGAGCAGAGCCTGCGGCAACTCTCGATCGACCCCCAGGGCCAGGTCGACGAATATGAACTGGATCTGAACTTCAGCTTCGAACTGCTGGACAAGGCCGGCCACGTGCTGCTCGCGCCCACCGTGCTGCGCAGCGTGCGTGAACTGCCATACAACGTCAACATCGTCCAGGCGAAGGACAGCGAAATCACGCGCACCTTCAGCGACATGCGCAACAGCCTGATCGACCAGATCCTGCGCCGCATGAGCGCTCCGGACGTGCAGGCTGCCTACCGCGGCGCCGACAGCCTCCCCGTGGCGCCCATCCCCGGGACTGAAATCCGCCGGCGGCGGGATTCCGGCGCGACCGGCATGCCCGGCATGCCCGGCTCGTTGTACCGATGAGCAGCCGGGCTCGGGATTTCAACCGCAGCCTGGAGCAATTGGCCCGAGCACAGGAACTCCCGGCCTGCTGTGTCCTGGCCGGCGAGGAAATCCTGCTGCTGACCGAAACGGTGGACGCCTTCCGCGCCAGCGCCACCCGGCTGGGCTGTACCGAACGCAGCCACTGGGTCATGGACGCTCGCAGCGACTGGAGCCCCGTGCTCGCGGCGGCCCGAAACACCTCGCTGTTCGGCGACCTGCGACTGCTGGAGATCAGCCTGCCGGGCGGCAAGCCGGGCAAGACGGGTGCCGAGGCACTGGTGGGCCTCGCGGCAATGGCTGCTGACGGCCATCTGCCCGATGTGCGCATCCTGATCCAGCTGCCGGCGCTGGACCGCGCCACACAGCAGAGCAAGTGGGCCACCACCCTGCGCCAGCAGGCGCGCTGGATCGACATTCCCAGCATCGCGCGCGACGACCTGCCCGGCTGGATCGACGATCGGCTGCACCGCCAGGAACAGAGCACGGACCCGGAAACCTTGGCCTGGCTGGCTGACAAAGTCGAGGGCAATCTGCTGGCCGCCCACCAGGAAATCCAGAAGCTCGCACTGATCTACCCGCCGGGCGCGTTGTCGACGGAGCAGGTCCAGTCGGCCGTGCTGAACGTCGCCCGTTACAATCTCTATGATCTGCGCGACGCCATGCTGCTGGGACAGGCTGACCGCGCCTCGACCGTGCTCGAAGGCCTGCGCGCCGAGGGCGAGGCCCTGCTCCTCGTCCTGTGGGCCGTGGGCGAAGAAATCCGTATCCTGGGCCGGCTGTGCGACCTGGGAACAGCGGGCCTGGAGGCCGGTCTGCGGGCCAACCGGCTCTTCGGTGCCCGCGAAAAACTGGCCCGCCAGGCGCTGCGGCGAATTCCGCCCGCAGTCTGGCCGCTGGCGCTGCGCCACGTCCACGAAATCGATCGTATGATCAAAGGCGTACCGGTTGCGGGCCGGCTCGGCGACCCTTGGGATGAGCTTGCCAGACTGGTGATGCGCATGGCCACGGCGGGACTCCCACGGCCCTGACTCTCTCTGAATGACACGCAGGCTTTTTATGAACGACAGCGGTTTTTCCATGCAGACCCTGGGCCGCCAGGCCCGGGAGGCCGCGCGCGCGCTGCGCGTGGCCCCGGGTTCCGCAAAGTCCATGGCGCTGCTGGCCATGGCCGACGGATTGCGGAACCGCCGCGCCTGGCTGCAGGCGCAAAACGCCCATGACTTGAAGGCCGCCGCCGACCAGCAACTGGCCGCGCCGTTGATGGATCGCCTGCGTCTGTCGGACAGAGCGCTGGAGACCATGGCCACAGGCCTGGCGCAGATCGCCGCCATGCCGGATCCCATCGGCAGCCTGAGCGAAACCATCACGCGGCCCAACGGCATGCGCGTGGCGCGGATGCGGGTGCCGCTGGGCGTCATCGGCATCATCTACGAGTCCCGTCCCAACGTGACCATCGATGCGGCCGCTCTGTGCCTGAAATCCGGCAACGCGACCATCCTGCGCGGCGGCAGCGAGGCGTTCCACTCGAACCGTGCGTTGGGCGAAATCATCCAGGAGGGCCTGCGCGCCGCCGGGCTGCCCGCCCACGCCGTGCAGGTCGTCCCCACGACGGATCGGGCGGCAGTGGGCGAAATGGTCACGCTGACCGACTTCATCGATGTCATCATCCCGCGCGGCGGCAAAGGCCTGATCGCGAGGCTGTCGGCGGAATCGCGCGTGCCGCTCATCAAACACCTGGAAGGCAACTGCCACCTGTACGTCGACAAGGCCGCCGATCCCGAGAAGGCCCTGGCCATCGCCATCAACGCGAAGACCTACCGCACCGGGATTTGCGGGGCCATGGAAACGCTGCTGGTTCACGAGCGCATTGCGCCCCAATGGTTGCCACGCGCCGGAGCCCGCTTCTCCGAACTGGGGGTGGAGCTGCGCGCCGATCCCCGCGCGGCGGCCTTGCTGCCGCAATCCGTGCCGGCCACCGACGAAGACTGGGCCACCGAGTTCCTCGCACCCATTCTCGCCGTGCGTGTGGTGGACTCGCTCGAACAGGCGATGGACCACATCGCCCGTTACAGTTCCGAGCACACCGAATCGATCGTGACCGAGGATCTGGCCGCCGCGCAGCGCTTTCAGCGTGAAGTGGACTCCAGTTCCGTGTACGTGAACCTGCCGACGTGCTTTGCCGATGGGTTCGAGTACGGTCTGGGCGCGGAAATCGGCATTTCCACCAACCGCCTGCACGCCCGCGGTCCCGTCGGCCTGGAAGGACTCACCATGCAGAAATGGGTACTGACCGGCGATGGCCAGTTGCGGGGTTGAGCGTGCTCTGGGTCAAGACCTTTCACATTCTCTTCGTCGTCTCGTGGTTCGCCGGACTGTTCTATCTGCCGCGAATCTACGTCAACCTGGCCCAGGCCAGCGACTCGGGCACCCGCGCCACCTTGCTGGGAATGGCGCGGCGGCTCTACCGGTTCATGACGCCGCTGGGCGTCCTCGCGCTGGTCATGGGTCTCTGGCTCTGGCTGGGATACGGCATCGGCCACGGGCAGGGCTGGATGCACGCCAAGCTGCTGCTGGTCGGACTGCTGATCATCGACCACCTGGCCTGCCGGCACTACCTTCGCGCCTTTGAATCGGGCACATGCAGCCGGTCGCACCGATTTTTCCGGGCGTTCAACGAGATTCCTGTGGTGCTGCTTCTGTTGATCCTGATCCTGGTGGTCATCAAACCCTTCTGAGTCATCATGAGCGATACACCCTCCCGCAAGACCTTGAGCGTCAAACCGCGCTCCCCAAGCAGCGCGTCTCCGGCGCCCGAGCGCAAGGAACGCCAGCGCTCCGGCGCGCGTGCGCGGCAAGCCGCGCTGCAGCAGCACGCCCAGCAAGCCAGCCGTCCTGCGATGCCGGCCGCGGCCAGCCGCGCCGCGCCCAATGGTGAGGAGCGCAAACAACCGCGCGCCGCGGGCGGCGGCGCCGCACCGCGCGGCGACGATCGCAAACGGCCACATGGCGCACACGCCGGCGGACCCCGCCCCCGAAGGGAACCCCGGCGTGAACCACCGCTGCCCGCCCCAGCCGAGCGCATGGAGGCGATACCGACGGAAGGCCCTGCCGTGCCCCGCGTCGAGCGCAAGCCGCGGGCGGCCCGAACGCCGCGCATCGCCGAAACCTTTCCGGTCTTCGCGCCCTGCCCCCACGGGCTGGAGGAAGCCCTGTCGCTGGAACTCCAGGCGCTGGGCTACGAGTCCGTGCGGGCCGGCCGAGCCGGCTGCCACTTCCATGCGGATTGGACCGGCATCCTGCGCGCGAACCTGTACTCGCGCCTGGCCACGCGCATGCTGGTGCAGGTCGCGCACGCGGAAATCCATACCGAAGACGACATTCGGGAGCTGGCTCGCGAGACGCCATGGGAGCGCTGGTTCGGTGCGGAGCAGACGCTGCGCGTGGACACCTCGGCCATCCGCAGTCCGGTGCAAAGCCTGCAATACTGCAATCTGCGCGCCAAAGACGGCATCTGTGACCGCCTGCGCGAGCGCGAGGGCGCCCGCCCGGACATCGACACGGTCCGCCCGGACGCGCGGGTCCACCTGTTTCTGGACGCGCACACCGCCACCCTGTATCTGGACGTCTCGGGCGAGTCGCTCTTCAAGCGCGGCTGGCGACTGGACAAGGGCGAGGCGCCCTTGCGGGAAAACCTCGCCGCGGGACTCCTCGCGCTGTCCGACTGGACGCCGGAATCTCCTCTGCTGGACCCGTTTTGCGGCAGCGGCACCATCCTGATCGAGGCCGCCTGGATCGCCCTGGGTGTGCCCCCCGGCATCTGGCGGCCCTTTGGCTTCGAGCGCCTGCGGCCCCATGACGCGCGGCTCTGGCGCGACCTGAAAGAGGACGCCAGGGCGAGGATCGCCACGCGGCTCGAGCAGCCGCTGGTGGGCGGTGATTTGCAGCCAGCCGCCATTGCCGCAGCCCGGTCGAACGTGGAACGCGCCCATCTGGCCCCCGAGGCCATCCGCTTCGAGGTCTGCGATGCCCGGAACATGCCGGCCCCCGACAGCGCCGGCTGGATCGTCACCAACCCGCCCTACGGCGAGCGCCTGACCGAAGACGACACCGATCTCTGGCCACAATGGGCCACCCACCTGAAACGGCACTATGGCGGCTGGCAGCTGAATGTCATCACCAGCGACATGGACTTCCCGAAGCACCTGCGGCTCAAGGCGCGCCGGCGGCACCCGCTGTACAACGGGGACCTGGACTGCCGCCTGTTCCAGTTCGATCTCGTGAGCGCCGGGTACCGCGACACTCCGGACAGCGGCTCCGCGGAGCTCGAAGCCTCATGAAGCGTACAGGCCGCCGGGTCCCACACGGACGTCTCTTTTCCACCACCGAGCTTGCTTCATATTAGGGTTAACCCTATAATGCTTTCAGTTCGAGCGAAACGCTCATTTTCTGAAGCAAAGAGGCTTGCTATGAAGAACCTGGAAAGCATTGACGTCCGCCTGACCGACGCCCTGGAACGCGAACTCCTGCAGGAAGCGATCGATAATCAACAAAGCTATGCCCTTGACCGCGCAATCGTGCGGACCTTCCACAAGATCGCCCGCTTGTTCAAGGCGCCTGAAGTCCAGTTGATGCATCACACTGCCCGCACCGCCCACTGAGCGTACCGGCAGAACACCGAGGCCGCCCCTGCCGGGCGGCTTCTGCATTTCTGGGCGATAATTTCAGGTTCGAAGCGCCAGGATTTGCCTGGATAATCCCCCTCATCGCGCCTGCTTCCCGCCTGTCCTGTCCAGAGGCCCCGACCCATGCCTGACACCTCTTCGCCCGTCCCGACTGCCCCGGCGCGCCTGCGGCGATTCGCCTGCATGATGTACGAAGGCGTCCTGCTCTTCGGTGTCGTGTTTTTGGCGGGCTACGTGTTCGATACGCTGACGCAGAGCCGCAGCGGCCTGATGCTGCGCCACAGCCGGCAGGCTTTCCTGTTCCTGGCCATCGGCCTGTACTTTATCGCCTGCTGGCGCAGGGGCGGCCAGACGCTGCCCATGAAGACCTGGGCCATCCGTCTGACCGACCGCGATGCCCGGCCGCTGCATGGCTCCCGGCTGCTGCTGCGGTATCTGCTCATCTGGCCGCTGCCGCTGATCACGGCCCTGGTGGTGGACGCGATTTCCCGTTCGCTGAACTGGCCGGCGTTCGACATGCTCATCGTCCTCGCGCCGTTTTCCATCTTCGCCTGGACCTGGTTCGACCCGCAGGGACAGTTCCTGCATGACCGGCTGCTGGGTACCGAACTGCACGATCTGAAGCCGCCCGCCCCAGCGTCCGCACCCTGAGCGGCACTCCGGAAACATCCATGACCGACACGCTCAAGAAATACCTGACCACTGATCACAGCACCCGCATCCAGTCGCTCAGGCTGTCGCAAGCCTGGCAGGAGGGGCTGGCGCATCAGACGTTGCCCCCGGCCGTGATTCGCCTGCTGGGCGAGCTGTCCGCGGCTTGCGTGCTGCTGGCCGGCAACGTGAAATTCGACGGCTCCGTGGTCCTGCAGGTCCAGGGCAGCGGCCCCGTCAGCCTGATGGTGGCCGAATGCACCGGTGGGCTGGAATTGCGAGCCACGGCTCACCTGAGAGACGCCGCCGCCGACCTGCCAGAGGATACCGGCCTGCAGGCGCTCATGAACCCGGACGGCAAGGGCCGCTTCACCGTGATGCTGGATCCCGCCACTCGCGGCGAAGGCGCGGGCCTCTACCAGGGGATCGTGCCGCTGGAGGGGGAAAGCGTGGCGCACGCGCTGGAATACTACATGAAGCACTCCGAGCAGCTCGACACCCAGCTCTGGCTGGCGGCCAGCGACCAGTTCTGCGCCGGCCTGCTGTTGCAGCGAATGCCCAGCAGCCAGCACAGCGGCAGCCACGCCGCCGAGCGGCATACGGCAGACGACGACCGGACCTGGGAACACTGCATCACGCTGGCTGATACGGTGTCTGACCCGGAACTGCTGGAGCTGCCTGCGGACACGCTCATCCACCGCCTCTTCTGGCAAGACGACCTGGTGTCGTTTGCGCCCCAGGCGGTACGCTGGCATTGCCCCTGCTCGCGCGAGCGCGTGGCCAACATGCTGCGCACACTGGGTCGGACCGAGATCGATGGCATCCTGGCCGAACAGGGCCACGTCCACATCAGCTGCAACTTCTGTGGCAAGCCCTACGACTTCGATGCCGTGGACTGCGCCGCCCTGTTCGCCGAGGGCATGCAGCCGCCGGCATCCGGATCGGGCCGGCTGCATTAGCCCTCTCCGCGATCCCGGTGCCGCGGGCTGACCGGACGGCACGCTGACCTTCATCCCGGCCTCTTGCCGCACCACTGCGGGGTGTCGCCCTCCACAGCGGCAGCGATTGCGGCGTCGTGCGGTCGACGGATTCGTCCACGGCCGCCTGGCGGGACCGATTCATCCAGCCGAAGTTTCCACAGTACCCTCGGCGTCGGCACGGGGAGAGAATGGCTGCCATGAAGAGCAGCCGCCCGACAACGTACCCGCACCCCGGCGCCGTGTTGCCTCCCGCCCAGGGCGGCCTGGGGCTGATCGGGTTCCTGGCAACGGCCGTTCCGGTGATCTGGCTGGGACTGGGCGGCGTGGAGCTCGCGCACTGGATGCAGCTTCGCCAGTCGCTGAGCCTGATTCTGATGGACGCGGCCCGCGTCGGCGCCACGCGCCAGGCCGAACCCGACGCCATGGCGCGCGCGTTTGAACAGGGCCTGCGCCGCATCCACCCCGCAGCCGGCGAAGTCCACGCGATCCTGGCCAGACGCCGCGGGGACCTGGGCCGGCCCTGGCACATCGCCATCCAGCTTCCGGGCCGTGCAGCCTTTGGCGACCACGCCGACCCCACGCTGCAAGGATCGCGAGGCGGCGGGAAGGCGCTGATCCGCAATGATCACCAGGCGGCGCAACATGCCGCCCGACAGGCCCGGGGATGGCCGCAGGGTCGGGGACCGCAGTCCGGACTCACCATCTACGAGGCGAACACGCTCAGGATCACGCTGAGGTGGCCCCACAAGCCTCTTTTCCCCGGCGCTTCCGCGCTGTTGAAATCGCTGGCACCGCTGGCACAGGATGCGCGCAACCGTCACTGGATGGCGGCGGGGTATCTGCCCTTCCGGCGGATGGTGACCGTCGCCATGCAGTCCCACCCCGCCGCATGGCCGGATCTCCCCGACGGCCGAATCACCCATGAAGCACTATCGTTCCAGGCGCGGGCGTCCCGCTCGGATGCGGATGCCGCCGTCTCCACTCCGGGCACACCGGCAGCCCGAGGCTCCGGCGGCACAAATGGCGGCGGGACGGGTAGTGCGAATGGCGAAGGAGCCGACAGCGCGGACGCCATCCCGGGCGCTTTCGACGAGCCGGGCGTACCCGGCCCGGACGGGGAGCATCCGACATCAACGACCGATCCGGACGGCGAGACCGTCCTCGAAGATGCTTGCGCCTCCTAGTGTCCCGTTTGGTTAATTTGTGCACTTATATTCGGATGCATGGGGTTGCCAGACAAGGCGCAAACCGCAGCGATAGCAGTGGCTATCGCGAGGATTTGCAACGCCGTATGGCGAGCCCAGGCGCCGAAGACAAGTATTCGAATTAGCCAAACGGGACACTAGAGTGTC
>Ga0134125_10009180_pt1 | contig 11141 bp, 14 predicted proteins | sample KB31751_FD_96464 | JGI IMG/M metagenome (GOLD analysis project Ga0134125, IMG submission 96464) | Terrestrial soil microbial communities with excess Nitrogen fertilizer from Kellogg Biological Station, Michigan, USA - KB3-175-1 | ecosystem: Environmental > Terrestrial > Soil > Unclassified ...
CGCGATTGGCTATGGTCGCGGCCGATGCGGGCGTAGTTCAATGGTAGAACGGCAGCTTCCCAAGCTGCATACGAGGGTTCGATTCCCTTCGCCCGCTCCAATCGTTTCTCTCTTCGGCAAGGGCTCGTTCGGCCATTCGCAGGTGCGCGTCGTCTGGTGCTCTGCACGTGATTGCCGCCTTCGTTGGTTTCTGCTTCTATTTCCAGCAGGGTGACGATTTCGATCGGGGGAAGTCATGCGCCTTCTGGTAGCTTGTTTGGTCACGGTCGCGCTGGCCGGCATCACATCAGCTCATGCGAAGAATTTTTCGGTGCCGAAGGCGCCTTTGAGCCAGAACAAGTGCGTGAAGTTGGGCGGGTCAGTCCTCGAAAGCAGGGACTGTCCGACGCATCTCTGCTGCCACATTTACAAAAACGGACAGTTGGTGGCGGATCTGTGCGTTAAATAGACAATCCAGAATGGTCCTGGTGCAGCTTGCCGGCTCTGAGCGGGATTACCGGAGCGCTGTCTCGGTTGGACCCGCTGCGAAGGCCTCTCTGCTGCGAGAGACTTTGCAATAGATGAGAGATGGCACTCCTTTCGTCTGCTCCAGTGCACGCGTTCACCCTCCGGTCATAGGATTTAGCAGGTCCCGCTGTGTTCGGCGGTGGTCACCCCTTGCAACTGGGGATTGTCTAATCTCATTCGGCAGTCCACCATAGGGCTGGGGCGCTAGTCTCAAAGGGGCGCAGGATGCTCAAATTTGCTGTTTTGTCTGTCGTTGTCTTCGGCGGCTTGGTCGCAGGCGACCAAGCGGCATCGGCGGCACAATCTCCGCGACAGAGCTGCTGCATCGAGATGGGAGGCAGTTGGGGCAATGCTCGTCAGGGGCGCGGTGGCGGTGCTTACTGTTTCGGGCTGGGGCGCGGCAGTGGAGACGCGTACTACAAGTGCGTGGAGCGAAAGACGTTCGGCAAGAAGAAATAGGTGACGGCAGTCGCGCCGCCGCTTTTGGCAGCCTGGCCAAGCCGCCGCGCTAGGCGCGGCTGCCACCCTACGTCAGCGTGCCCGGCGCGAAGCAATAATCGCGGTGCGTGCCGCCCGCGTCGGTGAACCACCACACCGCGTGGCCGGTCGGGTTGCCGCCTTTCAGCACCATGTAGGCCGGCAGCTGATGCGCGCTGTCGCCGTCATGGATGGTGACCGATCCGTCCTCGTTGATCTTGTAGTCGCCGAAGAACGGATGGCCGTCGCTTTCGTCGCAGCACCATTGACCTTGCTGGTTGTGCTGGTTCTTGAACCATGCCTGCACCTCCGGCGCCGCCTTGCCGAATTCCGGCTTCCATCGCGCGAGCGCCGGAGCGCAGAGCATGGAGGTGAGCGCGATTGCAATGAGTATTTTCGTACGTTGTCGCATCGGATCAATCCCATCGTTCGAATTCTCAATTTCGAAAGACGGCGACGAAGCAACTCGTTCCGGTCCTGTAATCACGGCTCTGTGCTGCGGCGTACTCCAGCGGTTACCGCCAATTATTCCATGACGGCGCAGGGACTTGCGCCGGGAAGAAGGCCCGGCAAAACGAGGATATGGGAATTGCAATTGACTATTAGGCCGGCGCCTAACAATAGCCGCCGCGGGGCGCTTGATACTGTGTCTGCTTCACAACATGGCGGAGCGCTGAACGAGCCGGCGCAGGTCAGGCCGCGGTGGCGTCTTCCGCCGCTTCGTCCCGATCACTGTCGGAGGGCGCTTCGCCTTCACCGGCGGGGCGCTCGGCGGCGATATTGAAATGCCGCAGGAAGAGCGGCGCGATGCGCGTCAGTTCCTCGTCGCAATCGGTCTTGGGCGCCTTGCCGTATTTGACCCCCGAGATCGTCCAGTTCGCCTGGTCCGGCGCCGCGGCCTCGACCGGCGAGATGACGACGCCCCCCGCGTCGGTGCAGCGGCCGGCCTTGCGCAGATAACCGGTGATCTTCTTCTCGAGATCGGCTTTTCTGACGACCATGCGGTCGGCAACCAGCTTCTTCGTCATCGGGTGAACTCGGCGGACATGCCGTCAGTCTACTGAGGGAATCCAAACGGAGTGGGCAGGGTGCGACCGTGCGACTCCTGTATCGCAGGTCGAGGCCAACAAAGCCTTAACCGTTGCGCGGCGAGGTTGCTGCCCGGCCCGCGCAACCGCGATCATCGGTCGTTTCGGCCGAGCCTGTTGTGGATCGCGGTCGCCGCGATCGCCGCATGGCCTGTGGCGACGCTGAGCTGGTGCAGGTCGGCGACGACATCGCCGGCGCCGAAAAGCCCGTCGACCGTGGTGCGCTGATGGTCATCGACTTTGAGCGTGCCGATGCGGCTGCATTCCGCGCCGAGCGCCGCGGCCAGATCCGACCGCACGGTACAGCCGAGCGTCGGGTAGAGCACATCGAGCACGTGGGTCCTGCCGCCTTCGACGGTAACCGAGACGCCGTCTGCCGACGGGTCGACGCGCCTCGCAATGCCGGCGATCGTGACGCCGGCGGCGGCGAGCTCGCCGCTCACGGCCGACGCCTCCGCGCGGTCGGTCGAAAACAGCCGCACGTCGCGTGAATAGGTGCGCATGAAAAGAGCCTTGTGCGCGGCAGTGTCGAACGGGCCGAGCACGCCGATGCGCCTGTCGGTCGCTTCATAGCCATCGCAGATCGGGCAGAAGCGGATCGCGCCGTGAACGATCCCTTCGCCAAGGCCGTCCGTCTCCGGCTTCTTGTCGATCAGGCCGGTCGCCATGAGCACGGTGTGCGCGCGAAACGTTTCCGCTTCGCTTTCGGCCAGGAAGCCGTCGCCGTCGCGCATCAGCGCCGTGACCGTTCCCTGCCTGAGTTCGGCGCCGTAGCGGCGCGCCTGTCCGCGCAGCCGGTCCAACAAGGCCGGCCCCGCAATGCCCTGGAAGCCGGGGTAATTGTGACTCTCCGGGATGAGCGCGGCGCGGCTGTCTCCGGCGTCGACGACGACGACGCGGCGCCGGTAGCGGGCCAGATAGATCGCAGCCGTCAATCCGGCCGGACCGCCGCCGATGATCAGGCAATCGAGCATGGTGTCACGACGCGGCCGCAGGCTCGGTGATGGCGATGCGCGGCAACAGCTTGTGCACGTCGTCCTCGCTGCCGAGCTCCGTGCCCGGGCTCATGACGGCGGCCGAGCCGGCGGCGACGGCGAGGCGGAAGGCGTCCTCGAGCGGCGCGTCCTTGGCGAGCGCGGCGACGAGCCCGCCGAGAAAGCTGTCGCCGGCGCCGACCGCGCTCACGACCTCGATCTCCAGCGGCGCCGAACGCAGCACCCGGTCGCGCGTCACAAGCATGGCGCCATGCTCGCCGAGCGTGAGCGCCACCATTTCGGTGCGGCCGTCCGCGATCAGCGTGCGGCAGGCGGCGATGCGGTCGCGGTCACTGTCGAGCGGTCGGCCGACGAATTCGGCGAGCTCGTTCTGGTTGGGCTTGATCAGCGTGACGCCTTCGTCGAGCGCGGCGCCGAGCGAGGGACCCGACGTGTCGATCACCATCTTTGCGCCGAGCTTGCGCGCCCGTTTCGTCATGTCGGCGTAGATGTCGTCGGGCACGCCGGGCGGCACGCTGCCGCTCGCCACGACGATGCGCGGCTTCACAGGCAGACCGCTCAGCTTGTCCAGCATCGCCTCCCATTCCGGGCGATGCAGCGGCGAGCCGGGCAGCACGAAGCGATATTGCAGCCCGCTTTCTTCCTCGAAGGCGGTGAAGTTCTCGCGCGTCTCGACGTGCGACGGCGTGACGATGCTGTCGATGCCTTCGCGCTCCAGCAGCCGGTGCAGCAATTTTCCGATCGCGCCGCCGGTCGGATAGATCGCGGCGACGTCGCCGCCGAGACGATGAACGACGCGCGCGACGTTGATGCCGCCGCCGCCGGGATCGCGCTTGGGCGACGAGCAGCGCAGCTTCGATGTCGGCTCGACGCGCGCAACATTGACGAAAATGTCGACCGCCGGATTAATTGTGAGCGTGACGATATCGGGCACGTGTGACGTCTCGTTCGCGCTTTTTCACCGAAAAATTCAGGTCGTGGCTGGGGAGAGTAATGTTTTGTCGCCGCTCGGCCAATACGGACAGGAATCTTTCACGGAAATACGTTGCCGGAGAGCGGCTGTGAAAACGTCAACGTCCGTCGGCGATGACCGTTCCGGCGAAATGTGGTTAGATCGCGATTGGCCATTCGGCCGTGGTGTGTGGAATGATCGATCCGCTGTTCTCGCTGTCGGGCTTCGTCGTCGGCCTTCTGGTCGGCGTGACCGGCGTGGGCGGCGGCTCGTTGATGACGCCGCTTCTCATACTCCTGTTCGGCGTGCACCCTGCGACGGCGGTCGGGACCGATCTTCTCTACGCCGCCGCGACGAAGACCGGCGGCAGTCTCGTGCACGGCCTGGCGCGGTCGATCGACTGGCGCGTCGTGCGGCGCCTCGCGACCGGCAGCATTCCGGCGACCGTCGCCACCATCGCATTCCTGTCGCGGCTCAATCTCGACAGCGCCGCCGCGCGCAGCTTCATCACCTTCGTCCTGAGCTTCGCGCTGTTCGCGACCGCCTTCGTGCTGATCTTCGGGGGACCGCTGATCGCGCTCTATCGCGCGCGGGTCGAGGCGCTCGACGTGCGGCATACCTCGGTCAGCACGGTGCTGGTCGGCGCGCTGCTCGGCGTGCTGGTGACGATCTCCTCCGTCGGCGCCGGCGCGATCGGCGTCGTGGCGCTGGTGCTGCTCTATCCGCAATTGCCGATGGCACGCATCGTCGGCTCCGACATCGCGCATGCCGTGCCGCTGACGCTGATCGCCGGCAGCGGCCACTGGTGGATGGGCTCGGTCGACTGGCACATCATCGGCTCGCTGCTCGCGGGCTCGCTTCCCGGCATCTTCGTCGGCAGTTATTTCGCCGTGCGCATCCCCGAGCGGGCGCTCAAGCTCGTGCTCGCCTGCGTGCTCCTGGTGGTGGCGAGCCGCATGGCCTACGAGCACGTCGGCGCCGCGTCCTCAATGTTCGCCTTCACGCGGCGCGCGGTGCCCTGACGGCTCACGCCGGCACGCGCTCGGAGGCGAGCAGGCGCTCGTATTCGTGGCGGATCGACCAGTAGCATTCGCAGGCGCGCCGTTCGAGCCCTTCGCGGTCGGTGACGGTGATGTGCCCGCGGTGATAGTCGATGAGCCCGGCTTCGCTGAGGCGGCCGGCGGCGATCGTCACGCTCGAACGCCGCACGCCGAGCATGATGCTCAGCACCTCGTGCGTCAGCAGGAAGTCGTCGCGCGGCATGCGGTCGTGCGCCATGAGCAGCCAGCGCGCGCAGCGCTGCTCCACGTCGTGGAAACGGTTGCAGGCGACGAGCTGGCAGGTCTGGTTGTACGACGCGTAAGTGAACCGGTTGAGCAGACGCCGCAGCGTCGCGCTCTGAGCCAGCGAATTGCGGAAAGCCCGCGCCGGCATGCGCAAGGCGTGGCCCGGCACCTGCATGTGCACGCCGGTCGCGCCGGCTTCGGTGTCGAGCAGCAGCGGCATGCCGACGAAGCCTTCATTGCCGGTGGTGCCGACTTCGGCGGCGGCGCCGTTGGTCATGCTCTTGGCGAGCGAGGCGACCCCGGAGAGCGGGAAATAGACGAACTCGATCGGACGTCCCGGATCGGCGAGCGGTTCGAGATAACCGAGCTTCACTTCCTGGAGGTGCGGGCGCAGCAGCACGAAATCGTCCGGCGCGAGCCGGTCGAGAAGATGGTTGTGCCTGGGTGTCGCAATTTTTGCCACGCAATCGGTTCCGCGCCTGTTCGGACCCGTCCGGTTCACGGGGCGGGCGTATGGGGAAACCGGTCGTCGAACGTTCGAGTTCCGCCGCCGCGCATGGCCGCAAGGTTTGGTACAATGGTGCAGGTGATTCTCCCGAATATCGCACCATTCCGCGGATTTCACATGATCGACGACCGCAGCCGCCGCTTCGGCGACCCGCGCAAGACCGCAGAGGCGGCATTCAAGGCCGCGACCAAGAAGCCGCCCGAGGGGCCCCCGGCCGCGCCGCGCGCCGTTCCGGGCGTCAAGGAAATGGTGTCGCTGCGGCTCGACAAGGACGTGCTGGAGAAGTTCCAGGAAGATGGCCCCGGCTGGCAGGACCGCATCAACGCGGCGTTGCGCAAGGCGGCCGCTCTCGACTGATGCGCTATTGCGCGCGTGATCGCGGCAATCCGCGCGGCGCGCCGCCCGTCAGCGCCGCGGTCTGCGCAGCGTGACTGGCGCCGACAAAGGCGGACGGCCGCACGGCCCCGATCGTCTCCGCCTGGGGCGTCAGCCATTTCGAAGCTGGATTGGGCACGTTCCATAGCGTCGCCCAGATCAGCAGATCGAGCACCGCCAGCACCACGATGATGGTGCCGAGCAGCCAGCCCGTCGTATCGGCCGCCGCATTCCTGTGTTTGGTGTGTTGCATGTCGCGTCGCCCTGTCGCTGACGGAGCAACGTCGCCCGCCGAAGGGGCGTTCCGGCATCGCAAAAAATAGCAAAGATCAAGTTCCGCCCGCGTCGGGCACATGGGCCGGCCTCGCCGGGCTCATGGCTAACGCGGATTCATCGCCAGCGCGCATGCGGTTTAACGTGGCGTCGAGAGCCTTTGCCTCAAATTGAAATCAAATGCGATGAGGAGCCAATGTACGCTGCATCCACCAGGAAACGCGCCGTCTATGTCCGCGGCACGATCGGCTGCGCCAAATGCGGCCACGCCATTCACGTCTACAAGGTCGCCCGGCTTGCCGACGAGTTCTCGCTGCGCTGTTCGCCTTGCGGCGCGCGCGGCTTTTACGCCAAGCGCGAACTGCTCATCGAGCAATTGCCGGAGCGCCGGCGCCGGACTCGGTCCTGAGGCTTATTTCGCCGAGGCGACGCGGTGCGCGCCGGCCTTGCGCCCATGCTTGGTCTTGCGGCGGGCGGCGAGATTGACCGTGTCCTTGCTGCGGCCGTGATGCTTCGCAGCGACCTTCACCGCCGTCTCCTTGCCCCGATGTTCACGGTGATCGGCGACGAGAACCGCCGCACGCCGCGGCGCTGCCGGCGGCACCGGGATCGCGTCAGGTCCGTCATAAGCGAGCAGGCCGGCGGCGTCCTGGCACGGCGCGCGCTGCGGCACCTTGATCGCCGGCGTACCGGCGCTCGCGATCTTCCAGCTTTCCGCCGGCTTGCCGGTGATGGTCTTCACGTAGCCCTGGGTCTCTTCGGGCAATTTGCCCTTGCGCGACAGCCAGTCGTGAATGCGCTTCGGGCCGGCATTGTAGGCGGCCGCGGCGAGACCGAGATTGCCGAACTGGTCGAACAGGTTGCGCAGAAGCCGAGCCGAGGCGGGGATGGCCTCGATCGGGTCGAACGGGTTGTCGAGGCCCATCGCATCGGCGGTCTTGGGCATGAACTGCGCAATGCCCTGCGCGCCGGTGCGGCTGACGGCGCCGGGTTTGAAGCCGCTCTCCTGGAACAGCAGCCGGATGAAGAAGGAGATCGGCAGATCGTTGCGCTGTGCGGCGCGGGTGACGGTGTCGCACACTTCCTGCGTCGAGCGGTGCACCACCGGCTTCGGCGGCGGCGCCGGCGGCATCGGCAGGTCGCGCGGCGCGAGCACCGCGTCCGTGTCGTGCTGCGGCGGAATGTCGATCGCCGCTTCGGCCGTCGGCAGGAAGCCGGCCCGCGCAGCGGGGAGCGGCAGCGGATCGAATGCGTCGCTCGGAGGGCTCAGCAGATCCACCGAACGCTTGAGGCTGTCGGACACGCGCGGCGTATCGGCAGCCGCTGGCACGGGGGCTACGGCGCTCGCCTCTTCGAAACGGTCGGTGAAGGCTTTCTGATCGGAGGCGACGGAACCGGCCGAAGCCAAAAGACAGACGCAGGCGGTGGCAATCAGCGGCCGCATTCAAAAATCCTCTCGCGCGCCGCGAATTCTTCGCGGCGTGGTGGGATGACGATGGAACGGGAAATGGTCCCCGGCGTTGACGACTCTTCTGGCCGTCAAACCCGTCGAATTTTTGGAAAAGCTACGGACGCTTTGCGGCGCGCGCGGCCTTGCAATGGCCGCAGTTCCTGCGCCGGAACCGTCGCCGCGTCATGGCGCAAAGTCCGATCCGATAGTGATCAATTTGCGGCTCGCGCCGATTGGCGGGCGATCAGCGCTTGCGCATGTAGTCGGGCGCGGCGCCGGTGAGGAAGTCTTCGCGCACCGGCGCGAAGAAATCAACCACTTCAGTGTCCTCGGGAAAATAGCCTTCGTGCTCGACGCCGCCGGGGATCACCGCCACGTCGCCGGCCTTCATCGTCCGCTTCTCGGCGCCGATGCGAAAATCCATCGCGCCGTTGATCATGAACACGAACTGCTCGTGCGGATGCTTGTGCGCGGCCGCATGCGCGCCCGCCTTCATGCGCCAGTAGACGAGGGTGCCCTGTTTGCCCGACACGACCCGGCGGCGGATCTTGTCGGTGATCTGCTCTTCCGGGACCGATGCGAGCTTGTCGAAGCCTGCGATGACCGGCATGTCACGTTCCTCCGTCCAGGTGCGTGCAAAGCGAGCATATCAAAAAGAAAACGGCCGCGCAGGGTGTCCTGCGCGGCCGTCCGCAATTCGAAAAGCGAGATCAGTTGCCTTCGATCGTCTTGATGACGCTCGACATCGGGCGCGCCTCGTCGAGGCCGCCGCCGATCTCCTTCTGGACCTGCGCGACGTATTCCGGCTTCGGCTCGATCGGCGTCTTGCCGACGATCTGGACGACCTTGTAGCCGCCGTCCTTGAGCTTCTTGAGCAGCTCCGGGATCGCTTCCGAGGTCGCGTGCTGGAAGTCGTGCATCAGGATGATGCCCTTGCCGTGCTTCTCGAGCTTGGTCATCACCGATTTGATGACCTGCTCGGGCTTGCGCATCTTGAAGTCGAAGGAGTCGAAGTCGGTCGAGAAGACCGCGACATTACGCTCGCCGACATACTTCATCATGTCCGGCGGATTGCGCAGCGTCGGGAAGCGGAAGAACGGATCGACCGGCTTGTTGCCGAGCGCGATCGAGACGGCGGCGACGCCCTTCTCGAATTCGTCGACGGCTTCCTGCTGGGTCAGGCGCGACAGGTCCTTGTGCGACCAGGTGTGCGAGCCGACCGTGTGGCCCGCGGCCTTGACCGACTTGAGGATCTCGGGATGCCAGCCGGCGTGCTTGCCGATGGTGAAGAACATCGCCTTGGTGCACTGGTCGGCGAGCGCCTTGAGCACGCGCGGCGTGTTGCCCGGCCACGGACCGTCGTCGAAGGTCAGCACGACTTCCTTGTCCTTGAGGAAGTCGTAGGCCTTGAAATGCTCGAAGCCGAAGCCGGGGCCGCCAGTGGTGTCGATCTCGACGACACGGCTGACGCCGAGCGCGTTCGGATTGTCGCATTTCGCGGCCGGGGCGCTCTGCGCCCAGGCGGCGGTGCCGGTCGCCAGTGTCGCCGCTACGGCCAAGATCAAAGCATTACGCATTACGGTCTCCCGGTCGCCCATGAATTCATGATTGGCTATTCATCGCGAGTTTAACCTTTTGAGTCAACGCGAGGTCCGGGAAGTGGCCATTTATCGGCCGTTGGCTGGTAAAATGGTTAACGCGGACGCCGGAAACTGTGCCGGTTTGTTGCGTTTCCGACGGTTCCGCCCTATCTGAGCCGGAAGGGGACCTGTTCATGACCCGGATGTCCGCCGCCGCCTCGACGCCCTCGCTGACCCGGCCGCTGCTGCTCCTGGGAGCCGCCGCCGCCGTGCTCGCGATCGCGACGCTTGCACTCTGGGGTTGGTACGGAACGACGGTGTTTTTCGAGATGCTGCGCGCCGGTTTGGCGGCGTGCTTCTAAAAGCCAAGAACAATCCTTAGGTCCCCGATATGACCGCGCGCGCCTCGCACATTCTGCTCGTCCTGTCTGCCTTCCTGTTTGGCCTCGTCGTCTTTCTTGCCGTACTTCTCTATGCGACCGGCAATCTCGGCACGCGCACGGCGGGTTCGGGCATCGGTGGACCGTTCGCGCTGACCGATCAGAACGGCAAGCCGATCTCCGACGCCGATTTCAAGGGCAAGCCGTTCCTCGTTTTCTTCGGCTACACGCACTGTCCCGACGTGTGCCCGACGACCTTGTTCGACATCTCGGAAGTGATGCGCGCGCTCGGCCCCGACGCGGACCGCACCGCGGCGCTGTTCGTCAGCGTCGACCCGGGTCGCGACACACCGGCGATCTTGAAGGATTATCTGTCGAGCTTCGATCCGCATGTCCGCGGCGCCACCGGCGATCAGGCCGCGCTGGACAAGATGGAAAAGGAGTACCGCGTCTATGCCAAGAAAGTGCCGACCGGCAAGGATGGCGATTACAGCATGGACCACAGCGCCATCGTCTATCTGATGGGCAAGGATGGGCAGTTCGTCGCGCCGTTCAGGCTCGACCGCAAGCCGCAGGACTCGGCTGCCGAGTTGCGCAAATACCTCTGACCAGTCTTCACGCGATTTGCGTGTAAAATTTTACTTTACACCGGGCGTCGCCGATTCCGCTGAAATTTATAGATCATAACCAATCTTTATTGACGCGAAACGGACACGGAACGGCGCGTTAATTTTGGTACCGCGGTGTGTCACCGATCTGGTTCTACAGGGAACAAGCGGAATACGACGTGTCGGGTGTCCGGCTTATCGTTTTGCCGAACGATCCGGGTGCCGGTTGCGACGGGGGCCGGGAGGTGGGGGGTCCGCGCCGGCTTTCGGCGGTGCTCAGGCTGTGGAAAGCCGGGAAAAGGCGAGGATTCGCGCGCTCGGCCGCCGCCGCGCGCCGCCGCCCCGGAAAACCTCGATTCGACTCCCTAAGATAGGGGCACCGATTCGCCCCAACCGGCCAACCAGAGCACCCGCGCCGCCGCGCGCCAGCACCCATGCGCTTCACGCCCCAGTTCCTCGATGAACTGCGCGCCCGCATCCCCGTTTCGGAGATCGTCGGGCGGCGGGTGAAGCTCATTCGCGCCGGGCGCGAAATGAAGGGTCTGTCGCCCTTCAACAAGGAGAAGACGCCGTCTTTCTTCGTGAATGACGCGAAGATGATGTGGTTCGACTTCTCCTCCGGCAAGAACGGCAACATCTTCGACTTCCTGATCGAGACCGAG
>Ga0134125_10009184_pt1 | contig 11137 bp, 12 predicted proteins | sample KB31751_FD_96464 | JGI IMG/M metagenome (GOLD analysis project Ga0134125, IMG submission 96464) | Terrestrial soil microbial communities with excess Nitrogen fertilizer from Kellogg Biological Station, Michigan, USA - KB3-175-1 | ecosystem: Environmental > Terrestrial > Soil > Unclassified ...
GAGGCAATCCGTCTCGACCCCAACTACGCTCGCGCTTACTACAACCGCGGGGTCGTGTGGGACAAGCTGGGCGAGTTCGACAAGGCGATCAAAGACTTCGATCAATCAATCCGGATCAACCCAAAATACGCAATTGCATTCAACAACCGTGGGTCTGCATGGGCTGGGAAGGGCGAGATTGATAAGGCCATCAAGGACTTCGACGAAGCGATCCGGCTCAACCGCAAAGATGCAGACGCATTCTACAACCGTGGGGAGATGTGGAAGGCGAAGGGAGAAAAAGAGAAGGCTGCCAAGGATTACGCGGAGGCCAAGCGGTTGCGGGAAACCCGTCGGTCCGAGCCGCGACCGTAAGGGAGCGGTTATTCTTCAGACGCTCCCTGACTGACGGTTGCGGCTCGGTAGGAATCGTTATTTCTTCGGCGTGATCTTGATGTTCCGGAACGCGACCGCGCCATGGTCGCCCTGGAACATCAGCGGCCCGGTGGCGGCTTCCTTGCCCGTCAAGCCGCCCGGCGTCACCCCCTTCGTCAGTTCCACGTTCTCGTGAATCACCTTGTCGTTGAACGTCACCTTCACGAACTTCCCGTTGGCCACCTTCTTCCCGCCTTCGAACTTTGGCGCCTCGAAATCTATGACGAACTTCTGCCACTCGCCCGGCTTCTTGCAGGCATCGACCTTCGGAGCGGCATAAGTGTAGATGCTGCCCATGTCGCCGACCTTCAGTTCCTTCTTGCCGTACGTGTCGTAAATCTGCACCTCGTACTCGCCCATGAGGTAAACGCCGGAGTTCGAGCCCTTGGGGATCATGAATTCGAGTTCGAGGATCATGCTGCCGAACTTCTCGTCGGTGTAGACATCGACGCTGCCGGGCTTGGCATTGATCATGTCGGTTTTGCCGGTGCTGTCGGCGATCGGGGCGATGCTCAGTTCGGAATTCTTGTCCTTGTTCATCGAAGCGACGCCGACCGTCCACTTGCTCCGCTTGGCGTCGCCCTTGAACCGCCAGCCTTTCAGGTCCTTGCCATCGAACGGCTGGATGGAAAGGGTTGAGTCGTCGGATTGGGCCGCCGGCAACGCCAGAACAGCGGCGAAGATGGCGAGCGCAAGCATGCGAATCATGGCAAACTCCGGAAGTGGAGAATCGGGCGGGAAACCGCGTGGGAATGCTATTCCCAGCACGCAGCGCCAGCAAGTGCCGTGCTTACTCGCGGGCGAACTGAGACTCTTCTGCGACTTGGTAGTGCACGAAAAAATCGAGGAAGTTGGTTTGCAGTTGAGCCACGGCTTCGTTAATCTGGCGGGCACCCATGCGCCGCCTAAGTACAATACCGTAAGGACCAGCCGTCCATGTTCCTTCTCGGAGAAGGTTTCTGGAGTTTCAGGAATGCGGTCGATTGGATCGCGGTGGTCGGATTGGTTCTCGCGCTGTTCTCGATTTGGTTGACGTGGTGGCTCGCGAAACAAGACTTAGAAAAACGGATTCGCTCGGCCCAGCGAGATTTGGTGGAACGTCTTTCTGGAATGGTATTGCAGAATGATATTGTGGAAGCGAGTCGATATCTTCAGGAAGCGCGAGAGCTATGCCGAAGATCGCAATGGGAGCGGGCGCTGGATCGCTGCGAGCAAGCGATGCATCGGGTGCCGCGATTTCGGTTTCTCCCGGGTTTGCATCCCGATGATCTGCCGCGGCTGGACGAACTCGTGGATAAACTTCTCTCGCTGGCCCGCCAGGTCGGCGACATCATGCAAGCTCGAAATAAACGAACGGAATTGTCGCCATCAAAGTGGAAAGATCTCGACGAAATGATTCTGGTTGTTGCGGCAATCGAAGGAAAAATCCGGGCGCTTTCGCTGAGGTGAAACATGGCTACCCAACAATTCGTCCAACTGCTCTCCGCACTCAAAAAAGGGACGGACGAACGGCGCGTCCACTGGGAAGACCTTGCGGATGAGGATATGTTCCGGACTCGCCAGGGCGGCGGTTTGATCCGGATTGGCCAGTCTTCCTTGGCCTCGACCACTCGAAAAGGGTACACACTGTGGGTAATCGGACCCGCGGGCGAGATCGTCGCGGAAATCGATTTCTTCCCGGAAGACGCAGGTTATGACCTCATCGAAGACCTGTATCACTCCGCCCGGCTTCAGGCCCGCGGGGGACAGCAAATCGTGGAAAACATTATCCGGACACTCAATCCCGCCGGTGCATAATCGTTCGTCTCACTCCCGGGCGAACTGCGACTCAGCTGCGACTTGGTAGTGCACATCCAGATGCGGCGTCTCCAGTCGCTTGCCATTCTCGGCCAGCGATTGCAAGCCGGCCGCCGTCAGGCCGCTCGTCAACAGCGTCCGCTCGATCGGCGTCGGCGACTTGTTCGACAGGAACGTCTCCTCGGCCTTCGCCATCAGCGCCGCGGAGTAGGCCACGTTCGGGTTCGGCGGCAGGTAAAACAGCGTGGAAAGCGGCTCGCGCCTTCCCTTCAGCCGCGCCGCGAACGTGAAGTCCTGAACCAGGCCGTTCAGGAGCAGCATGGTCGCCCGCAGTCCGTCCGCATACTCGATGCGGTACGCGACCGGGTCTTTCACCCACTGCTTCATCTGGGCAAGCGTCGGATAGCGATGGCTCAAGGTGGGGGCTTGCGCGAGCGTCTGGCTGCGGGCCAGGCACGTTTCGAAAAGCCCCTTGCCCCAGCGGCCGTCCGCGATGGCCTTCCATACCGCTTCGCCGCGAAATGCCTGCACGGCCGCAACGCCCGTTTCACCGCCGCGGCGCCGTTCCACCATGCACTGGATCGTTTCCAACGCGTGGAAGTCGTAGACGTCGAGCCCGCCGAAGGCGACGCACATCGCCTCTTCGACCTCGGCGCCAAAGGGCAGGTCGATGGCCGGCATCCGCCACGTCGCCGGCAACGACGACCCGGCGCAGAAGCCGAACCTCAGGTCGCGCGAACGCGCCACCATCTCCTTCGCCCACGCGAATTTCCACGACAGGTGCTTGTCGTTGAATACGGGAACGGCGCGGCCATCCTTCTTGTAAACGTCGGTGATCTTTTCGAAATACTGATAGCGCGGATACTGGATTTGGCCGAACTCGTTGCGGGGATAAGTACCGTGTTCGCCGATGATGAGGACGGCATCGACAGAGAGTTTCTTGCCGCCGCGGCGAATCGCCTCTTCGACCGTGGGATAAATGGTGAAGCCGAATTCCCTGGCGCGGTCGGCGCTCAGATCGCCCTTCGGCTTCTGATCGACGTAGGCCGCGACCACTTCGAACGGTGGGTGATGCCAGCGGCCGCGGATCGGGTAGCCGTGAAGGAACCGCTCCGCCATGTGCCAGGCGTGGCTGCGGTAAGTCCAGACATTGGTGATGACGGCGAGTTTCTTGCGGCCCGGCTCGGCGGCTTGGATTTGGGCCCCAACCGACGCGGCAGCCGAGGAAGCGAGAAACGTTCGCCGGGATGGCATGGGATCGACTCCGGATTGTAGCAATCACTCGCCATTCTTTTTAGTGGCGGATCGAACGGTTTGCCGATGCGCTGGCTCGCGAAGTCGGCTACAGTAGGGACATTCCGACAAGCCGCAGCGAGCCCCAGCAACCTTCGTGGAGGCACCGTGATATCCATTCGCCGCATCCTGGCGCCGACCGACTTCAGCGACAACTCCACGCGGGCGGTGCGCTACGCCGCCGAACTGGCCGCGAAGTTCGAGGCGGAACTGGTGTTGCTCCACGTGGTGCAAGACCTGGCGCTCGTGCTGCCGGACGCGGTGATGCCGACCCCGGTGGCGACGCCGAATCTCGATGACATGATCGCGGCCGCCAAGACAGGAATCGCCAATTTGGTCGGCTCGCTCAATCTCGGCGGGCTGAACCCGAAGGCGGAAGTGCGGGTCGGTTCGCCGGCTACGGAGATCGTGGCAGCGGCGGCGGACCTGAAGGCCGATTTGCTCTGCGTCAGCACTCATGGCCGCACCGGTCTCGCGCATTTCCTCCTCGGCAGCGTCGCCGAGAAGATCGTTCGCCATTCTCCCTGCCCGGTTCTCAGCGTGCGGCCCAAATGCAAACAACTCACGGGGAATGGCTAATTCTGGAGCGCTCGGCTTCGCCTCGCGGCTAGTCCTGGTGGGTTAGCGTGCCATCGTTCATTTCCAGGCGGCGAGCGAACATTTTCGCCAAGTCGGCGCTGTGAGTCACCACGACCAGGATCGTGTTCTCCTGGCGGTGCAGTTCCAATAGCAGTTCTCCGACGGCGTGAGCATTGGTGCGATCGAGGTTGCCGGTCGGCTCGTCGGCGAGCAACAGCGTCGGGCGCAGGACGAGTGCCCGGGCCACCGCGACACGCTGCCGCTCGCCGCCGGAAAGTTCCGCCGGTCGATGATCCAGCCGGCCGCCCAACCCGACGCGTTCCAGCAACTTGCGGGCGTATGCCTCCGTCTCCGCCGGTTTCGTCGTTCGGTTGACCAGCGTCGGGATCAAGGCATTCTCCAGTACCGAGCACTGCGGCAACAAGTGGTGGTCCTGGAAGACGAAGCCGATGCGGTTATTGCGGAAGGCCGCCAGTTCCGGTTCAGGCAGGGCGAACGGATCGGTTCCTTCAATGACTACCTTGCCGGCCGTCGGCGTGTCGAGGGTGCCGAGAATGTGCAGCAGCGTGCTTTTGCCGGAGCCGGAAGGCCCGGTGACGGCGAGCGATTCGCCGCGTTCCATGGTGAAATTGATGCCGTGGAGGACGGGCAGCGGCCCGGAGCGGGTCGGGTAGTCCTTGGCGAGATTCTGAACGGAAAGCATAGTGGTACGGGTGATTGTATCGTCGGCCCGCAACGGGAAATGGGATATTCCGCACAGACGGCGCGATCCTTACACGAAATCGCTCGTCTCGCTAAGCTTTTCTTGGGAATTCGGCGCAAGAGCCGCTGCCGCCGCCGTTCCGCCACTGAACCCGGCAGGGGACGCCGGATCGCGAGGGACGAACTCATGACCCGGACTGCTTCCCGCCACCCGAATGGCCAACCGACTCTGACGGACCTGATGGTTCGTTTTTTGGCGACCCGCTCAGACGCTGCCGCGGCAGCAGTCGAGCCTGCGCCGGGGGAAGTTGAGCCGTACGAAGTGGCCGCGGGGTTCCGGGTGGATCCGCGGGCAGCCTGGAATGACGCCGTTTTTGCCGTACAACCTGCCGCGGCCCCCGTTCCCAGTGAGTGGTCTTCGTGGGTGAATCAGCCGAGTGCGGCGTTCGCCGTGGCCTTGGCGGTCGGCAACTTCCCGCAACGCGTGAAGGACCTGCAACCGCTTCTGGCGAAGTTCAATGCCCGGGAACTCCGGCCCTCGGCGACTGCCGCCGCGACGCCGGGGCTTTCCGGGCTGCGCCACGCCATCGAGACCGAAGCCAAGAAGGGAACCGCTGAGTCGCTGCTCCTGGCTGCGGGGCTGTTCCGCTCGCTGGGCGACTTCGACCGCGCCGAGCAACTGCTCACCGCCGCCCGGAAGCACTGTACCGGCAACGTGCAGGCGGCCTGGGAAAATGAGCAGGCGGCGCTGCTCTGGCATCGCGGCGAATGCGATGCGGCCCTCGCGGCCTGGCTCGCCTTGCCCGACTCGCCTACGGTTGCCTTCAACCGCGGCATGGCCCTCTTGTTCCTGGGCCGCTCGGCCGAAGCTCGCGAACACCTAAGCCAGGCGATCGCCGGCCTGCCGGAAACCAGTTCCTGGAACGCCCTGGCCCACCTTTACCAGGCCATCGCCGAGATGCAGGGATAGGAAGTTCTCGACAGTCAGGTAACGAATGGCATCGAATCGGCCGCCTTTTCTGACCCTCTCTCCGCTGGGGAGAGGCGAGGGGCTGACTGGATCGATGTCATTACTTTCGTGACAGACAGTAGCCAAACCGAGCCGTGACCCTGAGGGCGACTTTTCTGAACGCTCCCTTACGGTCGCGGCTCAGATCGAGCCCTTACACTTCCTTGACCACGCGCTTGACCAGCACGCGCATCCGTTTCTCCGCCTCGTTCGCCGTCGCGATGATGTCCGCCAAACTGATGGGTTCCAGGGAGTGGCCGAGCCCCAGGTCCGTAATCACCGAGATGCCCAGGATTCGCATCCTGGCGTGGACGCCGACGATCACTTCGGGAACGGTGGACATGCCGACGACATCGGCGCCGATGGCGCGGAGGTAGCGGTACTCGGCGCGAGTTTCCAGGTTCGGCCCGGGCACCGCCACGAACACCCCTTGATGGCAGACGATCTTCTCTTCCAGTGCGATGCGGCGGCCGAGCTTCAGCAACTCGCGGTCGTAAGGCTGGCACATATCCGGGAAACGCTCGCCGAGACGGTCGTCGTTCGGGCCGATGAGCGGGTTGGCGCCGAGAAGGTTGATGTGGTCCTCGATGAGCATCAGGTCGCCCTTGGCGTACTGCGGATTCATGCCGCCGCAGGCGTTCGACACGATGAGGATGCCGCAGCCGAGGGCCTTCATCACGCGCACGGGGAACGTGACCTGCTCCAGCGACCACCCTTCGTAAAAGTGAAAGCGCCCTTCCATGGCGACGACCGGTTTGCCTTCCAGCGTGCCGCACACCAGTTGCCCCTTATGGCTCGGAGCCGTGGAACGCGGCATGTGCGGGATGGATTCGTAGGGAAGCACCGCCTCGGCCTGGATTTCCTCGGTGAGGTTGCCGAGGCCGGTGCCGAGGATGATGCCGACGGCGGGCGTGGCGTCCCACTTCTGGCGAATCGCGGCGGCGGCTTCTTGAATCTGGTCGAACAGCGGCGCTGGTTTCATGGTAATGGCTCAAGAACTAACCACAGAGGCACAGAGACACAGAGAAGAAAAATCAACGATCTTCATTCTTCATTTCTTCTCTGTGTCTCTGTAACTACTGAGAAGCAATAGCTCATGCCTATTGCCAGTCGCTGCCGAGCGGTGTGCCGTCATTGGGCGTGCAAGCATTCGTCCACGTCATGACGCTCATGCTCTGGCTGACCCCTTTGACGCTGCCGTCGCCGAGGCCGACCTGCATGGTGCTCGGGTGGCCGCCCTGGGTTACGTACCAGTTGGCGGTTTGAACCGTGGGGCCGGCCTGGAAGCCGATGCCGCCGCTGTTGAACAGGGCGCCGCCGGGGTTCATGTTGCCCAGACCGTCGTTCTGGGCCCCGAACGTGGGGCTGGAGAAGCCGTCGCTCGTATTGACCTGTGTGTTCCACGCCCACGCCGGGAGCGTGCAGCCGCCGCTCGACGGCGAATTGTTCTTGTAGCGCTCGGCCATCATGACGGTGTTCGCCGTGCCGTCGGGCATGGCCACTTCCACCGACCGCGTGCCGCGCGGCTCGAACACCATCACATTCGCGGCATAGCAGCTCGAGCCGTAGTTGTCGCGCTGGATGTTGTCGCCATTCATCACCCCGCAGCCGCCGTACGTGCTGGCATTCTGCACGGAGGGGTCGGAGGGACAGATGAAGTTCTTCACCACGATAGCCGGGATGCTCATCGAGTTGCCGTTCAGCTGAAGGTACAGCGGGTTTTGCTCCATGTACGGCAGCAGGTAATAGAAGATGCTGCCCGCGGTTCCGGTGGGGTTTTGCACGGTTCCGTAATTGGTGGTGACACCGTTGGCGGTGCTCTCGACGAGCGGCACCTTGCCGTACGTGACCTGGAAATTGTGGACCGCGACGCCGATCTGCTTGAGGTTGTTCTGGCAGGTGCTCCGCGCCGCGGCGGCCCGGACTTTTTGTACGGCCGGCAGCAAGAGCCCGATGAGAATGGCGATGATCGCGATGACAACCAGCAGTTCGATGAGCGTAAAACCCGAGGTCTTTCGACGCGTTCGTTGCATGGGATTCCAATCCGGATGAGGAAAATCGGCAGGCAGGCTTGGCAGGTACAGGCGATTCTAGCTGACGAGCACAGAAATGCAATCTGGGACGTGCAACGGTTGTTAGCTCTCACTTCTTGTTAAGCACAATGCGCTGGTCGGCCTTCGCGCCGGGGAATTGCTGCGTCTTGCCGTCGGGCCAAAGCACTTCAATGCCATCGACTTGGGTCGCATCGCCGAGACCGAAGTGGGCCACGCATTCGCTGCTGCCGAGGTAGCTCTCGGCCGGGTGCAGCCAGGCGGCGCGGGTGCGGTCGCCAACGCGAATGCGGATTTCGGCGCCGTAGGCATCGCGTTTGAGCGCGGGATCGACGGCGCGGACTTCGAGCCAGTGGCCGCGATTGGGGGCGACGTTGCGGTAAAGCCGCGCCGGGCTCGCCACCGAGTTGAACAACAAATCGGGCGCACCGTCGCCGTCGATGTCGCCGCGGATCACGCACCGTGAGATCGTCAGTCGTTTGGAGATATCCGGATTGCGCCGCGAGAAGTCGGTGAACTTGCCGAGGCCGTCGCCCCGGTAAATCTGGTTGTGGTCGCCGTAATCGCTCCAGAACGAGCCGAGCGATTGGTCCCCGCTCGGCATGCGGAAGCGGACGTGGCCATTGGCGATGGCCAGGTCGAGAGCGCCGTCGTGATCGAAGTCGGCAAGGAGGGTTCCGAAACCGGTCCCGCGGCCGGTCGGGGCGATGAGCCCGGCGGCCGCCGTCACGTCCGTGAATAGCCCCCGCGGCCCCTGCTTCCACAGCGTGTGCGTTTCTTCCGTTAAATGCGTCACAAAGATGTCGAAGAGCCCGTCGCCGTCCACGTCGCCCAGGGCGATGCCCATGCCGGCTTGCGCGATGCCCATGACGTTGAGGGCGATGCCGCGCTGAACGGCTTCTTCCTTGAACGTGCCGTTCTTCTTGTTCATCCAAAGGCGGTTCGGGGCGCCGTCGTTGGCGATGAAAACGTCGGGCCACCCGTCGCCGTCGAAATCCGCACAGACCACGCCGAGCCCCGGCCCCGGAACCTGGCTGAACCCGGACGATTCCGTGACGTCCGCGAAGCGAAGTTTGCCGTCCGCGCACTCGTTGTGGAACAGGCGGCTGACGCGCCCCTTGAAGGTTTTCGGCGCGCAGTAATCGCGCCGATTGGCCATGCCGAAGCAATTCCACGTCGGATCGTAATCGACGTAGCTGACGACAACGAGATCGAGGCGGCCGTCGCGATCGTAGTCGAAGAATGCCGCCGAGGTGCTCCAGGCCGGGTTGTGCAACCCCGATTCCTTCGTGGCATCGACGAACTTACCGCCTCCCTGGTTCAGGAAAAACTTGACGCCGATGTACTGGGTGACGACGACGTCCGGTTTGCCGTCGTTGTTGACGTCGCCGATTGCCACGCCCATGTTGTAGCCGGGAATATCGAGGCCCGAACCGGCGCTGCCATCTTCGAAGCTATGGTCTTCTTTCTGCAAGTAGAGAGCGTTCTTTGGTCCGTTCGGCCCGCCGTTTTGAAGCAGGTAGATATCGAGGCGGCCGTCGCCGTTGGCGTCGAAGAACGCCGCCCCGGAGCCGACTTGCTGCGGCATGAAGTAGGAGCCGGTCGGCCCCGCGTCGTGGGTGAACTTGATCCCGGACTTGTCGGTGATGTCCTGGAACCAGGGCGGCCCGTCGGGTTTTGTCGCGGTGTCCGCGGGCGTGCCGCCGCAACCGAGAACCCCCGCGCACAGTAGCGCCGCCAGGCAGCGAAGCGGGAGCCGACTCACTGGAACCTCGGTATCTGCGAGCGATCGATTGGTGGCGCAATCCTACGCCCGGCGGCTCGATTTCACAAGTGGCGTCGATCACAGCTGTTCCACGAGGGCGTCGTGGAATTCCTTCCACGCCTTCTCCTTCACGGCGCGCTTCTTCGCCACGAGCGCAGCGTATTCCTTGAGCGAGTCGCGGTCTTCCTGATCTTCCTTGACGACGACGCCGACCATGTTGCGGGCGATATCCGCGGGGCCGATGTCGCCGCCGCCGAAGAACTGCGAATGCAGCGCCGCATCCAGGGCCACGCCGATCGCCTCGGCGGTGGAAAGCGTCGTCCCCGGCTTCTTCAAACTCACGCCGTCGGTGGTCTTGCCGCTGCGAATCTCGCGGAAGACCGTGGCCAGCAATTCGATCACCGGCAGGCTTAACTTTACGGGAAGGTTGTAGCGTTCGAGCAGTTCCGCCGACCGCTGCTGCACGATCTTGACCTCGGTTTTCTGGTCGCCGACGATCGGAATGTAAACGTAATTGAAGCGGCGCTTGAGGGCCGCCGAGAGTTCGTTCACGCCCTGGTCGCGGGTATTCGCCGTGGCGATCACGTTGAAGCCCGGCCGCGCCCAGATCATGTTGTTGTCCGGAAGTTCCGGGACCGCGATCGCCTTGTCCGAAAGGATCGAGACCAGGGCGTCTTGCACGTCCGGCACGCACCGCGTCAGTTCCTCGAAGCGCAACAGGCCGCCGGAACGCATGGCGACCATCGTCGGCGAGGGGATCAGGTTATCCGGCCGCGGCCCCTCGGCGATCACCCGCGCGATGTTCCACGAATACTTGATGTGCTCTTCCGTGGTTCCCGCCGTGCCCTGGATCGTCAAGATGGAGGTGCCCGAGATGGCCGCGGCGAGGTGCTCGGAAAGCCAGCTTTTCCCCGTCCCCGGTTCGCCGATCAGTAGTAAGGCCCGTTCGGAAGCGAGCGTGACAATGGCCCGTTCGACGATGCCGTCGTCGCCGAAGAACTTGCGGGTGATGGGAACCTCGACGGCCTTGCCATCGATCTTGGCCTTGAGCGGTTGCCCGCCGGCGACGTAGGCGAGAACGCTCCGCGGCGACAGTTTCCAGTTGGGCGGCGGCTTCTCCGCGTCGTTCTGTCGCAGCGCTTCGAGTTGGTCCGCGTAGCGCACTTCGGCCGGTTCGCGGAGCACCTCGGCCGGCGCGGCTGGGGCGGGATCGGGCTTCTTGGCCATAACATGCCTCGTTTCAAGGGGAGCAGCTCATGTATCTTCGGGGGAAATCCAGGCATTAAAGGAGCTTACTGTGCGACATTCTTGCATCACGATTGCGCCCGATATTGTTCAAGCAAACACCGGCTGGAAGCCGGTGCCACCCAAGATTTCATTGTTATCGCATTGCGGATTCCCCAGGCCGATTTTGGGTGGCACCGGCTTCCAGCCGGTGTCAAGCTCGGCGGTTACGCCGCGATTCTTCTTCACCAGAGCCCGAAGAGCTTCCATCACGTAAACGACATCGCCTTGAGCAATGCCGCC
>Ga0134125_10009185_pt1 | contig 11136 bp, 10 predicted proteins | sample KB31751_FD_96464 | JGI IMG/M metagenome (GOLD analysis project Ga0134125, IMG submission 96464) | Terrestrial soil microbial communities with excess Nitrogen fertilizer from Kellogg Biological Station, Michigan, USA - KB3-175-1 | ecosystem: Environmental > Terrestrial > Soil > Unclassified ...
ACCAGCTGGCTCGACACCGAGCCGCTGACCCCACAGGGCCTTCGCGGGCGGGTCGTACTGGTGGATTTCTGGACCTACACCTGCGTCAACTGGCTGCGGACGCTGCCGTACCGGCGGGCCTGGGCGGCGAAGTACGCGGACGCGGGTCTGACGCTGGTGGGGGTGCACACCCCGGAGTTCGGGTTCGAGCACGACTTGGACAACGTAACCGCCCAGCTTCGCGACCTCGGGGTCGAGTACCCGGTGGCGGTCGACAACGACTATGCGGTCTGGCGCGCGTTCGACAACCACTTCTGGCCTGCGCTGTACCTCGCCGACGTCGAGGGTCGCGTGCGGTACCACCACTTCGGCGAGGGCGAGTACGCCATGACCGAGATGGCCGTCCAGCAGCTCCTGCTCGAGGCCGGCGCGGACGACCTCGACCAGGAGCTGGTGGTGGTCGAGCGCCGCGGGCTGGAGGTGGCAGCCGATTGGCAGACGCTGCGCTCGCCCGAGACCTACCTCGGTTATGCCCAGGGCGACCGGTTCGCCTCTGGGGCGCGGGCCCGGTTCGACGCCGGGCACCGCTATGCCGGGGCGGCGCACCTGCCCCTCAACTACTGGGACCTGTTCGGGATCTGGACGGTCGCGCAGGACGCCGTCGTGCTCCAGGAACCGGGTGGCCGGGTCGCCTTCCAGTTCGAGGCGCGCGACGTCAACCTCGTGATGGGGCCGGCGTCGAAGGGCGCCTCGATCCCGTTTCGGGTCTACCTCGACGGCCAGGTCGCGAACGGCGCCCGCGGGACCGACGTCGAAGCGGACGGCCGCGGCACCCTGACCGACCAGCGAACGTACCAGCTGATCCGCCAACCCGGGACCATCGCCGAGCGGCGGTTCGAGATCGAGTTCGCCGTGCCAGGCGCCGAGGCGTACTGCTTCACCTTCGGCTGACAGCGCCCCACCTGACCCGAGCCAGGAGGAGCGGCATGCCCGACATCCAGCCCGTTGGAACGACGCCCGGCTTCGGCTCGACGGGGTGCTCACCACACCACGAGCGTGCACGCGGCGGCGTGGAAGCAGATGTTCGACGACTTCCTGCGCGCTCTCGCGCAGCGGACGGGCGAGGAGTTCGTGCCCTTTGACGTCAAGACGGACTACGGGCCGTACGTCGACGGCAAGCCGCGGCTCGACGGCACGCGCGGCTTCCTCGCCTCGCGCGGCATCACCCTGCCCGAGGGCGACCCGAGCGACGGGCCGGGCGCCGAGACCGTGATCGGGCTCGCGACGCGCAAGAACGAGTTGGTCCACCACAAGATCCGCGAGCTCGGCGTCGAGGTCTACCCCGGTTCTGTGCGCTACCTGCACGCCGTCCGCGACGCCGGTTTGAAGACCGCCGTGGTGTCGTCGTCGGCGAATGCGGAGCTGGTGCTGCAGGCCGCCGGGCTGGCCGACCTGGTCGACCACCGGGTCGACGGCGTCGTTGCCAAGGCGCGCCGGTTGCCTGGCAAGTCGCACGGCGGGTTCGGGAAGCGGTCCGGGGAAACGGGCCGGTCGAGAAACCGGCACCGCGCCCCGGACCGACTTCACAACGCCCGACGGCCGCATCAGGCGCTGCGGCTGCGACCGCCGCGCCCAACGTCGCCGGTTGCCGGGCCGGTTCACGGCAGGATTCGGCGTCGACCGATCCTGGGCGGGCTCGTCAACGAGTACGAGGCGGCAGCCAGAACCGCTGGTTAGACGCCATGGCCATGTTCTGGAACGCCACAGGCTACTCTCGGCACGCGCGTCAGCCGATCTCCTGCCACAGCCCGGTGCTCGCCGATGTGAAGAGTGCGTCGACGATGTTCAACGTCACCGCTGCCGTCTCGATAGGCCACACCGGCACATCCTCGCCGAGGAGGTGCCGGGAGAACCGCTCACCCTGCAATGTGTATTGGTTGACGGGTTCGAACCCGATGGAGGTTGTCTCGAAACCGCCGATGCTGGTTGCGTCGCCGACGAGCACGTGGCACTCGGCGGGTACCGCCTGAGCCAGGGGATAGTCCATGCGCAGCCATCCTGTGGACCCGAGCACCGACAGCAGTTGATGTGACCCCCGCCCGGCCGGACCCGCTTGGGTGCCGACGGTGATGGTGGCGTGGGCGCCTCCGTAGTCGAGCAGTGCGGTCGACAGTCGGTCGATTCCCATGACCGGATCACGGTCGACCGCGGCGACGACTCGGATCGGTGCTCGCCGGAATACGAGTGAGCATGCGCTGATGACATAGCCCCCCATGTCGTAAAGTGCTCCACCGCCGAGCTCCAGCTTGTTGCGGATGTCGTTCGGGTCGTGGAACTGCATAGCCATCGTCACCTGCATGCCTCGCGGCTCGCCGATCATTCCAGAATCCAGTATCTCGGCGATACGCGCCCATTGCGGATGGTTGCGGAAGACATACGCCTCCTCGATGTGTCGGCCCGTCCGATCCCGAACCTCCTTGAGCTGCTCAATTTCTGCTATCGACAGGCTGAGCGGCTTCTCGCAGAGAACGTGCTTACCGGCCTCCATTGATTTCACCGCCCACTCGCAGTGCAAGTGGTTGGGCAGCGGGAGGTAGACGGCATCGATGTTCGGGTCCCCCAGTAGTTGCTCGTAGGAGCCGTAAGCGGTCGGGATACCGAGTTCCGTGCACAGGGCGGCTGCCTTGTCGGCACTTCGAGACGCGAGCGCAGTCAGCTCGACGTGTGGCGCCTGCTTCATCGCAGGAAGAGTGCGGTGGCGCGCAATCGCCGCGCCGCCGATGACGCCCCAGCGAATTTTGCTCACAAATCTCCTCGTCAGACCAGTTGTTCTGCTGGGTGGTGGCCGGCTGTGCAATCGCTACTTCGAGTGCGTCCGTCTGCGTGATACCCAGCCATGCTGGGTCACGCCAGCTCCGCCAGCTTGCTGGCCATCGCTTGCAAGGCGAGGTCGTAGCCGAACACACCGGCACCGCAGATGACGACGTCCGACACGGCAGACACCAGTGAGTGTTCGTAGATGTCGCCGCGCTTGTGAATCTGCGTGACATGAATCTCGACGATGGGCTGCTGGACAATCTTGAGCGCGTCCAGCAGCGGAATCGAGCGGAAAGACAACCCGGCCGGGTTGATGACCACCGCGGCCCTGTCCTCGTATGCCTGGTGCAGCCAGTCGATCAGCTGGTGCTCGGCGTTGCTCTGGGCAAAAAATATGTCAAACCCAAGCTCGGCTCCCTTTTCGCGGCAACGCTTCTCGACCTCGGCGAGCGTGACCCTCCCGTACAGGTGGGGTTCCCGCTTGCCCAGCATGTTCAGATTGGGACCGTTCAGGACATACACAGCGGTGGTCATCGCAGCACTTTCGCCAGGAGGATGGGGCACGTTCTCGGGGCGCCGACGCATTCACATGGGCTGATTCGCGCCAGGGCTTCCCGGCTGCACCTGCGCATCGCACACGGCAGTACTCAGGCCTGGTTGGGCAGCGGAGTCCGCTTCCCCAGGTCGTTGAGGTGCGTCTTGTAGGTTTCGCGCATGAACGCCGCGGCGATCGCTGCGACCACTGCGGTAGCACAGGCGAAGATCGCTACCGGCACCCAGGACTGCAGGCCATCGCCTGCGAGCGCGGCAGCGATCGCGGGGGCGAAACCACCGAGCGCGAAACCGAACTGGGTTCCGACCGCCACCCCGGACATGCGCACCTGGGTCGAGAACTGCTCGTTGTACATCGCGAACGCCGTTCCCGCGTAACCGGAGTAGCAGATCACCACCATCAAAATGCTGGTGATGAACAGCAGGGGGACGTTCTTCTGGTTGATCGACCAGAGGAACGGCCACACAGTGATCGCGACCCCGATCATGCCGGCGATGTACACCGGCTTGCGGCCGATCTTGTCCGAGAGCAGGCCCAGTGCCGGAATGGTGAACAAAGCCAGGAAGTTGACCAGAATCGCCAGCCAGAGGAACGTTGTACGCGACATGTGTTGTCCGGTCACACCGTAAGCCAGCGCGAACTGGCCGAAGATGGTGCTGTTCACCGACGCCAGAGCGGCAAAGATGATCAGCACGACGCTTCCCGTGTAGGACTTGAACAGCACCTTCAGCGGTGCTTTCGGAACCTCCTTGTGCTCCTGCTCCTCCTCGAATGCAGGGCTCTCGTGCAAGGTCCGCCGGATCCACCAGCCGACGGCCACCACCACCGCGCTGAGCAGGAACGGGATCCGCCAGCCCCAGGAGAACAGCTGCTCGTCCGGTAGTGTCGCCACGAGCAGGAACGCGAGGCTGGCCAGGATGTTGCCACCCTGGGTGCCCGCAAGGGTGAAGCTGGAGAACAAGCCCCGGCGATTGGCCGGTGCGTGCTCCAGGGTCGTAGAGCTGGCACTGGACTGTTCACCCGAAACGGCCAGGCCCTGAAGAATGCGGCAGATCAGCAACAGGATTGCGGCTGCAATGCCGATTTGATCGTAGGTGGGCAGGATCCCGATCACGAAGGTCGCGCCGCCCATGCCGAACAAGGTGATTGTCAGCACCCGCTTGCGACCGATCGTGTCACCGAGGTGACCCATGATGAACGACCCGATCGGTCGAGCCACGTAGGCGACGCCGAACGTCGCAAGCGACGCGATCGTCGCGGCTGTGGGGTTGCCTGCCGGGAAGAACAGCTTCGGGAAGATCAGCGACGCAGCTGTCCCGTAGATGAAGAAATCGTAGTACTCCAGGGCGCTGCCGATCCAGCTGGAAATGGCGGCCTTGCGCGGGGTCTTGACCCCTTGAGGTTCGTGCGATCCGGGCGGCTCGACTACTATGTCACTCACTGCGTCTCCGATCTGACGATGGAATCAGCATCCCTAGGGGCGCTGTCCGGATATGACTGAATGTCAAGATTTCGCCGACTATCCGGTCGGATCGTGCGCTGATCGAACGTTTGAAACTCGCCCGATGAAGGGGTTGCGGCGTGCGCATCCGCGCTGTGGGTAGGGCATGCGTGTGAAGCGTGGGCTCGAATTGGCGCCGTCGCCGTTTGGGCTTCATATCACGTCGGCCGAGGTCGCCGAATAGGCTAATGTGTACATGTGCTGCTCTGCGCCAGGAGCCGCACCCATGGTCTGCAGGGCGGGCTCGGCCAGGTCGCCGCTCTGCAGGAGGTCCAACGCGTAGCGCTCGTAGCCAGAGGCGACGATTACCCAGTCTGTTACCCGGTCTGCGTTGCCGCGGATCTGCTGCTCCGTAGTGGCTGGGATATCGGGTGTTTCGTGTCGGAGCAGGTGCAGGCCGACAAGCCCGGGTCGCATTCGGACATCCGCACCCAGATTGCGCACTGCGGCACGAAGGCGCTCGCCCTGCTCAGGCGCCGGAGACAATCGCGTAGTGAAGGCGTGACGGGCAGCCACGGCGCCTTCGCTTTCGAGTACGTGGCATTGGCTGCGAACCATGTTCCGGTGGTGTGGCATCAGCCGAATCGACCATGGCGTGGGCGAATTGAGGCGACTTGTGTAGTCCGGTGAGGCAAGGACTTCGAAGCCATCGAGCTCGTACATGACGAACATGCCCTCTCCGCTATCGGCACTGGACCACCGAGTTGCGCGGCGAAAACCCGAAACGCTCAGGCGCTCGGGGAAGTGCTCGTGGGCGTGCCAGTGCTCGAAATCTGCTCGAACTTCCGGAGCGATATCCCACCACATCGCCAAGACCGCCGTACCGAGAACGGCCACCGTCGCTGCCTCCAACATGCTTAGGGAACGATCGCCGAGTCCCGATGAGAACGTGTCTGCCTGCGAGCTCGCCGAATCATTTCTTCAACAGACTTCCGGCGCCCCACCCGGACCCGGCCGACGGCGAACGCGAGAGCCGGTTGCGAAAAGCGAGCTCCGCGTAAAATGGATCCCGCCGGTCTTCGCTTCCGCGGTGTTGTCGGCCCGGGTAGCGTGCCGTATCTTGCCGGTTATGCTCGTCTGGCCGGTGGGGAGTTCGTCATGCAGGCTACAGTTGGTTGTCGCTGCTTTCCTGGTCCGGAAATGGACGGGGGTTGAACCGCTGGCGCGACTCGCTCCGGGCGCGGGCTGCGCGACCGGACTTCACTGGCCCGCTGCCGATCGGTGGAGGGGCGCGTCCAGTTGACCGCTTGGTATGCTAGGTCTGGGTGAATATATTCTCAGTATATCGCTGCCGTCAAGGGGGAGAGCTTGATGACGGGCGCTGCAACCAAGTCGAACGTCGCCTACGAGCGCGTCCGCCGGGACATCGTCACCGGGGTGATCGCGGCGAACGAGGCCATCGACGAGACGGCCCTCGGCCAGCGGTACGGACTGGGTCGAACCCCGATCCGGGAGGCGCTCAAGCAGCTCCGCAGCGACCAGCTGGTCGTGTGGCCAGACCGGCGTTCGCCCTACGTTCCAGAGATCGGGGCATCCCAAGCGAAGTCGCTCTACGAGGCGCGGTCGATCTTCGAGACGCAAATTGCGATCCTGGCGGCGCAGCGCATCACTGAGGAGGCGGCCGCGCGGCTTGACCGATTAGCCGATGAGGAGGGCGATCTGGTCGCGCAGGGTCTGGCCTACGAGGCGGCAGAGGTCGACCTCCTCTTCCATCGAGGCGTCGCCGAGGCGACGGGCAACCCGTTCCTGGTGGATGCATCGACCAGGATCAACGTCGCTGCCCTGCGGATCTGGTACAAGATGATCGTCCACGTCGAAATGATCGCCCAAGAGCACGCCGACATCGTCGCTGCGCTTCGCGAGCACGACGTCGAGCGATCCGTGGCGGCGGTGGAACGCCACATCACGAACGCCTACGGACGATACGTCCGGTTGAGCGCCAATCTGGACCTGGGATCACCAGTAGGGCGGGCGATCGGCTGAACAGGCCCAACGCGCCGCCTCGGCGCACCTTTGGACCATCACCCCGCCACGTAGACGAAGAGGCAAACCTCGGCAACCGACTGCGCGGGTCCCGCTGGTCGGCTGGCTGAAGGCATCCGTCACGTTGTGCATCCGGTCGCCGACACGCGGCCGGCAGGTTCGACACCACTGAGACACACTTGAGACGCGCCTCGAACCGCTCGCGCGGTTCACCGTGGAGCTCGCGAGACCGGTGTGGGAACTCGGCCGGACCAGCGATCTGGGGACTCGCCGGATCGTTCCCATCACGGGTGGTCGGTTCGAGGGGCCGCGACTCAACGGCGAGGTCCTCGACAACGGCGCCGACTGGCAGGTCGTCACCGACGACGGTGCCGTTGTCGTCGACACGAGGTACCTGCTATGGCTCGACGACGGGGCATTGGCGTTCCTGCGGACGTACGGTCACCGCCATGGGCCACCCGAGGTGCTCGCCAGGATCGCGCAGGGCGGTGTCGTCGACCCGGCCGACTACTACTTCCGGATGCAGATGACCTTCGAGACCGCGTCCGCCACCTACGGCTGGCTCAATCGCTCGATCGTGGTCGGTTCCGCGATGCGGCTGGCGAGCGCGGTCGTCTACGACGCCTACCTGGTCGCTTGATCAGATGGGCAACGTTGTGATCGGGGCGCCAGCGTCTCCGCTGTCCGGCGGGCGTGCTGAGCGTTGCCGAACGACTGCCCGTGGAGTGGGCGACGCGGGCAGTGGAGGCAGGCAAGCACGTCCTGTGCGAGAAGGCGCTGTGCTTGCGTCACGCGCTCAGCGCCTGCAACGCCGAGTTCGGGAAGCCGCCACGCCGGGTGATCGCCGCGGTCGCCGCGACTCGGACTGGGGGATCGACCGGCTGACCATGTGCTGCTGGACGACGACAAACGCACATGCGGTCTGGTTGTACGCCCTGCAGTCCAACGGTTCTCCGGTGCGAGCTCAGAGCGTCTTCGCGACGAACGCCAATGACGCGGCGACGATGTCGGTGACCGATGGGGCGCCGCGCCACACGTGGTCCGCGCCCGGCACTTCGAGGTACTCGACCTCGGCGCCTGCTGCTCGCAGGCGTGCGACGAGCTCGCGGCTGTGGTCGACCGGGACGATCTGGTCGTCGGTTCCGTGTGCGACGAAGGTCGGTGGAACCCCGGGCCGGACGTAGCTGGTGGCCGAGAGCTCCTCGAAGCTCCACGTGCCGTGCTGTTGGAGCACGTCCTCCGGGCGTTCCTCGGTCTGCCCGATCTCCTCGGAGTCGCGGCCGAGCTCGACGCGGGACATGGCCACCAGGTCGGTCGGCGCGTACCAGTCGACGACGGCCGTGGGCGTCTCGGACTGCTCCAGGTGCTCGCCGGTGCGTTCCGCCCCATCGAGTGCGGTGCACATGGCGGCCATCAGGGCGAGGTGGCCGCCCGCGGATTCGCCCCAGAGGATCACGTGCTGCGGGTCGAGGGCGAACTCGTCGGCATGTCCGCGCAACCAGCGCACCGCCGCCTTGACGTCGAGGAGCATGCCGGGAAAGCCCGCCTCGCGGGCCAGTCGGTAGTCCACGGCGGCGACGGCGAAGCCCGCGTCGAGCATGCGATCGTGCACGGCGTTCTCGAACAGGTGGGGCGGCAGCCGTCTGCGCGAGCCGTAGATCCATCCGCCACCGTGGATCCAGACGATCAGCGGGTGCGGTCCGGTTGCGGGGCGGGGGATCCGTAGGTCGAGGAACAGGGGGCGGTAGCCCGGTTCGCACGAGTAGACGATGTTGTCGTACTCGAGGCCGCCGAGTTGTCGGAGTCTCGGTGGTGGATGCGGGAACGCTTTTGTTCCGTCGGTCAACGGGCCGGGGACGAGGTTGAGCTTCACCGTCGCGGCGTTGTTCGGCGTGCTCACCTGACGTTCTCCCCCAAGACCGTCGTCGCGGCCGCGGGAACGACTGCGGATCCGAGGTCGCGATCCGGGCTACCCCGCAAGCCCGCGAGTTCGGCGAGGCGTGGCCCGATGCGGTAGCGGCGGTCGGCCATCCGTTCGACCGCACCCCACGCGCACAGTTCACGAACCAGCCGGAAGACGGTGCTCGCGGGCAGCCCCGTCGAACGGCTGATCTCCGCGAGGCCGAGGGCGGGGTGTTCGGTCGAGAAGCTGCTCAGGATCGACATCACCCGTCCCGCGACCGTCGGCCGGGTGTCGGTCTTGCGGCCCCCTGACACGGCACCCCCCTACGCAGGTATCCGAGTGGTCGTCACGGCTCGGAGAGCGCGTCGGCGTCGCGGCGGCCGGGCTTGCCGAGGTCGTACAGGTGGGTCTTGTAGTTCTCCCGCATGGTCAGCGCCGCGATCACCGACACGACCGCTGCCGCGCTGCCGAATGCCGCCACCGGGATCCAGTTGTCCAGGTTCGGGCCTGCGAGCGCTGCGGCGATGGCTGGTGCGAAACCGCCGAGGGCGAACCCGAACTGGGTGCCGACCGCTACGCCGGACATGCGCACCTTGGTGTCGAACTGTTCGCTCCACAGCGCGAACGCCGCCCCGCCGTAGCCGCTGTAGAAGCCCGCCACCATGACGATGCCGATGATCCAGATCAGCAGCAGGTTCCCCTGGCTGACAGCCCAGATGAACGGCCAGATCAGTACCGCGGTGCCGAAGACGCCGATGACGTACACCGGCTTGCGGCCGAACCGGTCGGCCACCAGCCCCGCGGCCGGGATCGCGCCGAGCGCGATGATGTTGCAGACGATCTGCAGCGTGAGCAGGTTGGTGCGCGGGAGCCCGATGGTGTTGACCCCGTAGGTGAGCAGGTAAATGCCGAAGATGGTGCTGTTGACCGACGCCAGCGCGGCGAAGACGATTTTCAGCACCTCGGGCGTGTAGTGGCCGAACAGCTCCTTCAGCGGCGCTTTGGGGACGGTCTGGTGCTCCTGCTCGTCCTCGAAGGCCGGGCTCTCGTGCAGGGTGCGGCGGATCCACCAGCCGACCACCATGACGACCACGCTGAGCAGGAACGGGATTCGCCATCCCCAAGACAACAGCGCGTCGTTGGGGAGGGCCGCGATGGGGATGAAGATCGCCGTCGCGAGGATGTTGCCGAACTGGGTGCCCGCCAGGGTGAAGCTGGAGAAGTACGCGCGCTTGGTGGCGGGCGCGTGTTCGAGGGTCGTCGAGCTCGCGCTGGACTGTTCGCCGGACACGGCCAGGCCCTGCAGCACGCGCAGGACCAGCAGCAGGATCGGCGCGGCGATGCCGACCTGGTCGTAGGTGGGCAGCACGCCGATGAGGAACGTGGCGCTGCCCATGCCGAACAGGGTGATGACCAGAACCCGCTTGCGCCCGATGGTGTCCCCGAGGTGGCCGAGGATGAACGAGCCGATCGGACGGGCAACATAGGCGACGCCGAAAGTGGCCAACGACGCAATCGTCGCCGCCGCGGGGTTCCCGGCCGGGAAGAAGATCTTCGGGAAGATCAGGGCAGCGGCCGCCCCGTAAATGAAGAAGTCGTAATACTCCAGCGCGCTGCCGATCCACGAAGAGATCGCCGCCTTGCGTGGGGTCTTCGGCCTATGCGGCTCGTGCACACCTTCGGGTTCGACCACGTTGTCGGCCATGGTGTCTCCCTCGACTCGGACACGACGAGACGAACGCTCTCCCGTGTTACCCGCACCGGCCTTCCTCCGACCAGTGCCTTCCGCTAGGCGGAGACCGGGCGCATCGGTTCGGCTACACGCCGCGCGAGATCGGCCCCTGCGCCGTCGGCGGTCCCCAGAACTCGAGCCGGTGCCTCAACGGTTTGAAGATCCCGCTGCCGTCGAACGGTGCGGATCGTGCGCTTCACGACATCCTCCTCAGAGGACGGTGAGGTGGAGCCTGCTCGGTCGCAGCGGGTCGTGGAACACCCGCTGCCGGGCCACGACCAGCTCCGTGGCCTCGACGGGAGCGACGGCGGTGTTCGTGTGGCGGATCCAGCGGGGATGCGAGCTCGAGGTGATATCCACCCGGATGCGGTGACCGGGCAGGAAGGTGATGCCGGTGGCCCACAGGTCGAGGCTGAACCGGTAGGGCCGGTGGGGTTCCAGGAACGACGGGGCCTGCGGCTGGACGACGCCGGGCGCCGGGTAGGTCTCGCGGGCGCTGGCTCGGATGATGCCGTCGACGACGTTGAACGCGCGCCCGTCCGGGTGCACGTCGACGAGCCGGGCGACGAAGTCGGTGTCCCGTGCCGACGACGAGGCGAAGAGGGTAACCGACACGGCGCCGAGGACGGTGTGAGGCCGCTGCAGGGGTGCGCTGGTGTAGGAGAGCA
>Ga0134125_10009186_pt1 | contig 11135 bp, 11 predicted proteins | sample KB31751_FD_96464 | JGI IMG/M metagenome (GOLD analysis project Ga0134125, IMG submission 96464) | Terrestrial soil microbial communities with excess Nitrogen fertilizer from Kellogg Biological Station, Michigan, USA - KB3-175-1 | ecosystem: Environmental > Terrestrial > Soil > Unclassified ...
TCGATCCGTCTTTTCGGCGAAAAGGTGATGCCGCAGCTCCGCGACTTCCAGCCGTTCTGATTACCTAATTCCCTCTCCGCCCCGTGGGGCGGAGAGGGAAGGGTGAGGTGGGGCTGGGGCCAGATCGCGGTGAGCGGTTTCGCGCACGACCGCGAGCTGCGCGATCACGCCATGTTCCAAAATCTGATTATGCGATAGCCGTGCCTCTTTATCGAAGCGGGCGTTGAGGCGTCCTCCACCTCACCCTGCCCTCTCCGCCCCCAAGGGCGGAGAGGGAAAAAGCGACGCTGGCTTATCGCGGCGTCACTTATCCTTATAAACCAGCGCTTCCTTGGCCTTGGCGACGACGGCCGCGGGCATGCCATAGACCTTGGTCACGAGCTTCTGCACTTCTTCGCCCGAGATCGGCTCGATATCGAGCCGCTGCTTCTTGGCCTGTGCCAACAGGTCCTTGTCCTTGAGCGCCTCCATGAAGGCCTTACGCAGCGCGTCGACGCGTTCCTTCGGCACGCTCGGCGGCATGACGAAGGGCCGGCCGAAGACCTCCTGGCTATAGGCCAGCTCCATCACGGCGCGCTGCTCGTCGGTCTTGGCGAAACTGTAGGTCAGCGGGACGTGCAGAGAATCGAGTAGCGGATGGCCCTTATTCGTCTGCTGCACGAGGATCTTGTATTTGCCGCTGGTCCGCCAATCGGGATGCTCGATCTCGACGCTCGAGACGCCGACGCCGCAATTGCCTTGCGCCTCACCCTGCTCGACCGCGAGGGCGATTTCGCGCGACCCGGGATAGCCGCGCACGACCTTCCATTTCGCACCGAGGAGATTGTCCTCGAGCGCCGGCATGTCGACGGTCGAGCCGCCCGCCGCGCTCGCCGCCAGTGTAACCTGCGTCTTGAAGACATCCTCATAGGTCTTCACCGGCGCGTCGCTGCGCATGATGCAGACGAAGGTTTCGACATTGGCGCTGCCCATATAGATGAGCTTCGACGGATCGTCCTGAGCCTTCTGCGAGCCGATCAGCGGGTCGAGCACCGCGCCGGGAAAGATGATGCCGAATTCGGTGCCATCCTTCGGCGCGACAGTATAGAGATAGGCGGCGAGCCGATTGCCGCCCGCGCCCGGCATGTTCTGCGGCACGATCGTCGGATTGCCGGGGATGTATTTGCCGATGTATTGGCCCAGCAGCCGGCCGTAGCTGTCATAGCCGCCGCCCGGCGTCGAGGCGATGTAAAGCTTGATCTGCTTGCCTTTGTAGAATTTCGCGACCGCGTCCTGCGCGTGCGCCGAACCGCAAGCCATGACAACAACCGCGGCGGCGACCGCGGAAACCAATTTACGCATGAAAGCCTCCCCGACTATTAATTATGGAGGAACTTTATGAGCGCTCCCGGTAAAGCGCAACCCGCGCCTGAAACGGTAACATCGCTTCGATGCGAGAGATCGGCTGTGCCCACGGCACGGGACGATCGGAGAGAATCTGTAACTGGTGCCGGTGAAGGGACTTGAACCCCCACTCCCTTGCGGGAAACGGATTTTGAGTCCGTCGCGTCTACCATTCCGCCACACCGGCACCGGATGATTTCTATAGCTGCCGCAGGCTCCGCAGCCAAGCCTTGCAGCATGCCGTTGCTGCCTCTAAAGCAGCGCGATGACCTTCCGCTATTTCGAAGATTTCCGCCTCGGCGAGAAGACCGACCTTGGCCGCTATCCCGTCACCGAGGCGGAGATCCTCGCTTTCGCGAAGCAATACGATCCGCAGCGCATGCACACAGATCGCGATTTCGCGGCCCGCACCTCTTTCGGTGGGCTGATCGCCAGCGGCTGGCATAGCTGCGCCATGTTCATGCGGCTGTTAGTCGATGCGATGCTGATGGAATCGAGCGCCATCGCCTCGCCAGGCGTCGACGGCATCCGCTGGATCAGGCCGGTACGCGCCGGGGATGTGCTGCGCGCCGAGGCTGAGGTGGTCGAGATCACGGCGTCGCGCCAACGGCCCGATCGGGGGCTCGTAAAACACGACTGCAAGGTCTTCAATCAGCAGGACGAATTGGTGATGACCTTGCGCACCCTTGCGCTCTTCGGCCGCAAGCCCTTGCCCGGGACGGGCGCGGCGGGCTAGCGTAGCACAGGTGAGCGCCGAATCTTCAGGCGCGAACCGTTGTGCGAAGCCGCTTCTTAAAAGAACTGCGCAAGACGCCTCCTCCCTTAATTCGGTCGTCGGCTTTGCTTCGTGAGCCTTTCATTACGGCGGAAGGAACCGCGCCTCTTGCTCGAAAACCTCATCGGCGTTCTCGCGGCCTGGATCATCGCCACGATCTCGTCGATCGGCTATCTCGGCATCGCCCTGCTGATGGCGATCGAATCCGCCTGCATCCCGCTGCCTTCCGAGATCATCATGCCGTTCTCGGGCTATCTCGTCTCGACCGGCCGCTTCGATCTGTTCCTCGTCGCGACCGCCGGGGCGATCGGCTGCAATATCGGCTCCACCATCGCCTACGCCGTCGGCTATTACGGCGGCCGGCCGCTGGTCGAGAAATGGGGCAGCTATATCCTCGTCAGCCGGCGCGATCTCGAACTGGTCGATCGCTTCTTCGCGCGCTTCGGCAGCATCACCGTATTCATCTGCCGCCTCTTGCCCGTGGTGCGGACTTTCATCGCTCTGCCCGCCGGCATCGCCCGCATGCCGCAGATTAAATTCCAGCTCTATACCTTCATCGGCTCATGGCCGTGGTGCTTCGCCCTCGCCTATGTCGGCGAGCAGTTGGGCGCGCGCTGGGATAGCGACCCCGAGCTGCGCGCGCTCTTCCATCGCTTCGATGCGGTGATCGTCGGCGCGATCCTTCTACTCGTCGTGTGGTATGTCGTGCGCCATTGGAAACATCGCTTGCGCGCGGAAGACTAGGCACCGCCATGCGTGCGCCGCGTTTTCCCTTCATGACATTCCTCATCGTCAGTGCCGCGGCCGTCGGCGCGGCGCTCGGTTCGCAATATATCGGCGGGTTGCAGCCATGCGAGCTCTGCCTGTTGGAGCGCTGGCCTTATTATCTCGCGATCGTCATCGCAGCTTTCGGCTTTGCCGCGCGCGGCCATCACACACCGCGTTATTTCGCGATGTGGCTGATCGTGCTGCTCTTCGCCGCCAGCACCTGCCTCGCGGCCTATCATGTTGCGGTCGAGCAGCATTGGATCGCCGGTCCGACCGCCTGCACCGGCGGCATCGGCCAGGCCTCCTCGCCCGACCAGCTCCTCAAGATGCTCGAAGCGCGCCAACCGGTGCAATGCGATGTCGTGCAGTGGTCGATCTTCGGCATCTCGCTCGCCGGCCTCAATCTCATCGCGTCGGTTCTGCTGCTGATCTACGGCTTCCTGATGGCGCGGCGCGGAGACGTGTCGTGAAAAGACTCCCCGGTGACGCCAACGCTGAGTGTGAAGTCGCACGCATCATTCGCGTCGACCATGCCGGCGAATACGGCGCCAAGCGCATCTATGACGGGCAACTCGCGGTACTCGGTCACCGCCGCAGCGGCGCGGCGAAGAAAATCCGTCACATGGCCGAGCAGGAGCAACGTCATCTCGATGCGTTCGAGAAGCTGGTGCTCGACCGCCGTGTGCGACCAACGGCGCTGTCGCCGGTCTGGCACGTCGCCGGATTCGCGCTCGGCGCGGCGACCGCCTTGATGGGCGAGCGTGCGGCGATGGCCTGCACCGTCGCTGTCGAAGAAGTGATCGACGAGCATTACCAGCGCCAGATCGACGCGCTGGGCGAGGACGAGCCGGCGCTCAAGCAAGCGCTGGAAGAATTCCGCGCGCATGAGATCGAGCATCGTGACACGGCGCGCCAATCCGGCGGCGATGACGCGCCGGCGGCGCTCTCGGCCACGATCAAAGCGGGCTCGCGCCTCGCCATCTGGCTCTCGACCAGGCTTTGAGGACGTCGCGGGCGGTATTCAGGCAGCCGAATTGCGTGAATAGAAGAACCGCAGCGCCGGCACCGCCACGGGCAACGGCAACTGCAGAACATCTTTGTAGAGATCGCTGATGATCGCGCAATTCATCGCATGGTCGAGCGCTCCTGGCCGCGATAGAGCCGCAACATTTTCAGTGCCGTATTTCGCGACGAGTGCCTGACTAACGACCTTGATGGCCGGCGCGACCTCTTCTCGCGACGGAACCTTACCCGGACTCGAGGAACCGGTCTCGATGACGTTTGCGGTCACCGCGATATCCTGATTGGCGACCTCGGGCGTTAGGAACCCCCTGACATCGAGTGGCGTATCCGGGCGAGGGTTGAGAAACTCGAAGCACGCGTCGACATTCTTCGCGTTGATCTGATCGATCTCCAAAGTTAGCACTTGTGTGAAGCCGACGATCGCTTGATCCGATGCGATCGGCAGATAATGCAATGTGAGGGCATTAACGTATGGGCGGCCGATTGCCGCGACTTGTTCCGGTGATTTGCCGGAGTCCACCGCATCGATCATCGCTTGGCGGAGCTTCCCATAGGTGTTGGGATCCGCCTTCTTAATAGCCACAAACATTTGGTTGCTTGCCAGATCATGATCAACGCGCAGCGCGGTGATCGAGCCGCCGCCAAGTACGACGAGGAAGAGCCTCGCGAACACAAAATACGCGCCAACCGAAACAAGGGTCACAGCTCCAGTTGCCGAAAACTTCAGCCACGCCGGCAAGGCCTTTCGAATAATTGCTAGATTGGCTGCGACGCCCAGACCGCCACATATTCCTCCGATCGCGCCGCCAATGACCATCGCGCCGACCGGCAACATGGCCCATGCGTACTCGTACCATTTGAGATTTAATTGCTTGATCGACCAACTCATTTGTCCCCCGTGCGCGCCCGAAGGCGACAATGTATAATAGAACACAGGAGAACGACCTTTAGCTAGCGCTACGTCTTGATGAGCAAAAACCTTTTCTTCTCGATTGCAGCCGTCGCGGCGCTCGTGATCGCCCCAGCCACACGAGGAATAACGCGTCAGCAGACGTCTCCTCCCGCAGAACGATCAGGGACGAACGCTCCGAGTCCGGTGCCCGCTTCGTTCCTTCCGGACTATTACGCCCTGCTTCTCGCGCTTCCGAAGGTGCCGCTGCACCTCGCCTCGCACGACGAGAAAGACAAGCAGCAACAATACGTGTTTGCCTCCGACGACCAGGTCATCACCCTCACCATCGAAAAGATCCGCTGCGACGATGCGCTCTGCACGACTGTCTATAACAACGCTGTGGGCTATCTCGACAATCAAGCAACGCCGAATAAGGGAAAATTTCGTGTTGTTACGCCAACCGAGTTTCGGGTCGACTGGCAGGTCGGGCTCGGTAGCAACGCCGCCTTCGTCTTCCGCTTACGCAGTTCGGTCCTTTTCTGGTCGTACAGTACGAGACTCGAGCGCCATCTCGATCTCGACCAGTTGTTCAAGCAACTTACCCAGGCAGTCGATCGACAACGCTATGAGGAAGCGAAAGACGACAATATCGAAATGGGTCACTGGGGCGCGCAGGCTCATGCTTACGCAGACACACTCCTGCGGGCGGGCCGTAAAAGCGACGCACTCGCCGTTTTGACGAATGTCCTGACCTCCTCGCCGTTCGATTACCAAGCGCACATCGAAATCGCGGAAAACACGGACGATCGCGCCGCCGCGCAAGACCACGCCCGAATCGTGATGAAGAACGCGGAGGACCAAGCCCTGCTCGAAAGGGCGGCAAAAATCCTCGGCACGACTTTGCCCGCCATCGGGGACTTGCCTGTTCTCGATCAGAATGAGCGCGGCTTACAACTCATCCTCATTCCGCTGCCGCCTTGTAATGTCCTTCTGCTCCAAGAGGCGGCACAAATCTATCAGAAGATCACCGACATCCCGGTGAAGATCATGCGGCTACCAGATCCGTGGCGATTTGGCGTTCCCGAACGCATTCCAGACCAAAAGGCCATTCAACGCACGATCATTCAAGCCGAAGGTCCCACCGTCGATTTCACAGCCTGGACCAAGCAGAAATATCAGTCCGAACTCCTCAAAACGGTCGTTGCAAAAGACGCGCTGATGAAGTTCCAGATGAAATCCTACGTCGACAAGCTTGATGAACGACCAGGCCAGTATCTTATCGGCCCTTATCTGACGCGCCTAGCTAACCTGCTCGCAAAATATCGATCCTTTGACGGCCGGACGATGTATGTCGGAGTCACGGCAGAGAATTTGTACAATGGCGATTTGAACTACGTCTTCAGTAGTGGCCTTGCCGGAGATCGGCGCGCGACAAGCATGTTGTCGTAACCATGATGACAGCCGAAACGCTGCGAGCGCCCTATCAGGCGCGCCCGCGATTGACTGAGCGGATGGCGAAGGAACTTGTACCGGCGAGCCTTGCAGAGCTCAATATTCGGCGACCGACGGACCCCACCGATCCCTATTCTTATGCCGGGAGTGTGGATCGCGTTGATCAGAAAGGATTGGTTTTATCGGCGCCGGTTAAGGGGGCGCTCGATCGCTTGCGGCAATAGCTTCCTGGCTATAGTTCCTGTCTCCTCCGCGGTTGACCGCGCGGAGGCCAGCGGCTTATCTAGCCGAAGCCGGGCACAGCGCCGACAACCAGGGAGGGAATCGAAGCTCCATGCCGCCGGATGACGTCATTGGTGCGCGCGCGCAGCTTTCGCCCGCGGCGGTTGTTGCGGCGATCGATTCTCGCGCCGAGCGCATCGCGACGCCTTGCGGCAACGGCAGCATGATCTGGCGGCGCTGGGGCCCAAGATCAGGTAGGGGCCCGGCGCTCGTCCTGCTCCATGGCGGCTACGGCTCCTGGACGCATTGGCTGCGGAATGTCGAGACTCTCGGCGCGCGCTTTAGCGTGCTGGCCTGCGATCTGCCCGGTCTCGGCGACTCCGATGACGCCCCCAAACCTTACAGCGCTGAAAGCTTGGCCGCGATCGTTGCCGAGGGCATCACGCGCATTGCGCCAGGCGAGAGCGTGGCGATATGCGGCTTTTCCTTCGGCTCAGTGATCGGCGGCCATGTTGCCGCGCAGATGGGCACGCGGGTCTCATCGCTGCTGCTGCTCGGCGCCGCGGGCCTTGGTCTGCCGCGCAAGCCGCTCCCTCTGACGCGCGTCGAGCCCGGCATGACCTCGGCGCAGATCGCCGACGTGCAACGCGGCAATCTCATCGCGCTGATGTTCGGCGATGCGCGCCGTATCGACGATCTCGCCGTGCATCTCCAGAACGAGAACACGCGGCGCGGCCGGCTCGACAGCCGGCCGATCGCCTTCACCGACACGCTGGTCCACACCTTGCCGAAAGCGAGTGCGCGGCTCGGTGCGATCTGGGGCGAGCAGGATGCGACCGCGGTCAATGCGATCGAGCAGAATTTCGCCGTGCTGCGCAAGCTTCGGCCCGGCGTCTATTGCGACACCATTGCCGAGGCCGGGCATTGGGCGCAGTGGGAACAACCGATGGTATTCGAAGCGAAACTGACGGCTTTTATCGAGGATAAAGTATGAAGCACATCGTTCGTCTGACAGTCGCTGCACTTGTTGTCTTCGCTTTCGCCGGTCGCGCATCGGCGTTGGACCACGTCAAGGTCAGCTATCCCAACCTCAACGGTTCTTTCATTTATTTCTTCACCGCCGTCCAAAAGGGCTATTACAAGGACGCAGGCTTCGATCTCGAGATTACCGAGACCGGCGGCGGCCCCGCGACCGCAGCGCTCGTTTCGGGCGATCTGCAGTTCAGCACCTCGGGCTCTTCCGCGATCAGCGCGATCATGAAAGGCGCGAAGCTCAAAGTGCTGCTGGTCGGCGAGGATCGCCCCGACTGGCAGGTGTGGTCGACGAATCCCTCGATCAACAAATTCGACGATCTCAAAGGCAAGCAGATCGGCATCGTCAGCCGCGGCGACACCGGCGAGATCGGCATCCGCTATTACCTGATGAAGCATAATCTGCCGTCCGATTTCGTCGCCTTCACGCCGATGGGCTCGTCCGTCGGCACGCGCATGGCGATGGTGAAGAGCGGCACCCTGCCGGCGGCGCTGCTGCATCCCGGCGATGTCGACATCCTCAAAGGGCAGCACGGGCTCGACAAGGGCAAGCTGCTGGTCGATCTGCGTAAGGAAGTGCGGTCGACCTTCAACGGCCTCGCCACATCGGAGGCCCTGATCCAGAAAAACCCCGACCTGGTCGAGCGCTTCGTGGTGGCGACGCGCAAGGGCATGATCTTCGCGCGCAACAACCGCGAGGAATCGATCAAGCGCTTCGCCGATTACATGAAGGCGAAGCCCGAGGAAGTCGCCGGCGAATATGACATCCTGCGCACCTTGATGGCGGTCGACGGCACCATCCCCGACGACGTGCAGAAAAACGAGGTCACGCTGCGTGGCGCGATGCTCAACATGCCGAAGGACAAGATACCGCCGGCCAGTGACGTTTTCGATTTCAGTTTCGCCAAAAAGGCCAATGCCACGCTGGTCGCGCAAGGATGGAAGCCGAACCCGTGAGCTTTAAGCAATGAGTGATCACGCCGCCCCCACGCCAATCGGCAGAGCACCGATCGATACCGCGCCGAAACCGCCGCGTAGCGCCTTGGCGCGCTGGTGGGACCGGCGCGGCTTCGTCAATTGCCTGCGCTGGGGGGCGATCATTGCTTTCATCGCCCTGTGGGAAGGCTCCTCCCGTGCCGGCTGGCTCGATCCGCTATTTGGTTCGAGCCCGTCGCTGATCGTCGAAAAGCTGTGGGACATGGTCGCCGATGGCAGCATCTGGCCGCATGTCCTGGCGAGCGCCAACATCGCGGCGCTGGGCTTCGGCCTTTCGGTGCTGGTCGGCGTGCCGATGGGGCTCGCCATGGGCCGCTCCGTCGCGATCCGCTCGACGCTCGAGCCCTTCACCACCGCGCTCAACGCCTCACCGCAAGTCGCCTTCCTGCCGCTGCTCATCATCTGGCTCGGCATCGGCGTCGCCTCGAAAGTCGCGCTCGTCTTCCTCGGCTCTTTCCTCATCATGGTGATCAACACCGAGGCGGGTGTCGCGCAGGTCGACCGCCGGCTGATCGAGACGGCGCGCTCCTTCATGGCGAATGAACGGCAGATCATGCTGAAGGTGATCCTGCCTTCCGCCATACCCTATATCATCGCCGGCATGCGCCTCGGCGTCGGCCGCACCCTGGTGATGGTCGTGGTCGCCGAAATCTATGCCGCGACCAGGGGCCTCGGCTATCTCATCTTCCAGGCCGGCGGGCTCTACGACACCGCACAGGTCTTCGTCGGCGTCGTTATCCTCGCCAGCGCCGGCATCGCGCTCAATTCCTTCCTCCGCTGGCTCGAGAAACGCCTCGCGCCCTGGCAGCACGTACAGAGCGAGTGATCGATTCGCATGATCGAAGAAGTCATATGATTGAAGTCAGGGGCATCTCACACGGCTATCTCGCAGCGGACGGCGTCAGCTTTTTCCAGGCGCTGAAAGACGTATCGCTGCAGATCGAGAGCGGCACCTTCGTCTCGTTCCTCGGCCCGTCGGGCTGCGGCAAGACCACGCTGCTCAGAATCATCAACGGTCTCATCACGCCGACACAAGGCGAGATCCGGATCGCAGACGAGCGCGTCGAGGGGCCGAAGCCCGATCGGGCCATGGTCTTCCAGGAATTCAACCTGCTGCCCTGGCGTACGGCGCGCGGCAACGTCGAATTCCCGCTCGAGGTCCAGGGCGTCGCCAAAAGCGAGCGCGATCGCGTCGTCGGCCGCGTGCTGGCACAGGTCGGTTTGGAGAAGTTCGACAATTTCTATCCGCATCAGCTTTCCGGCGGCATGAAGCAGCGCGTCGGCCTGGCGCGCGCCCTCGGCGTCGGCCCGGCCTATCTGCTGATGGACGAGCCTTTCGGCGCGCTCGATCCTCAGATTCGCGAGATGATGCAGTTGGAGCTGATGAAGCTCTGGGACAGCGACCGCAAAACCGTGGTATTCGTCACGCATAGTGTGGACGAGGCGGTGTTCCTGTCCGATCGCGTGATCATGTTCGGGACCTCGCCGGGCCGCGTGGTCGCCGATCTCACCATCGACCTGCCGCGGCCGCGCTGGACCGACGACGAGGCGATCAAGACCAGTCCCAAATTCATCCAATACCGCAACGACATCTGGCGGCTGTTGAAGCGCCAATTGAGCAATATGCCGGCGATCTAAACGCCGCGCCCGCGGCGCGCTTCTGGGGGAGAAGACAATGAACGATCCGTTTGCTTTCGGTACGCGTTCGCGCCGCGACTTCATCACCGCTATCGCCGCCGCTGCCGGCGCCACCATCCTGGCGCCGAACTTCATCGCGCCCAGCCTTGCCGCGAGCAAGATCAAGCGCATCGACATGCACCATCACTTCCTGCCGCAGCATTACATGAAGGCAGAAGCCGAGCGGTCGCATAACAACCACGGCAATTCGGCGATGTTTTCATGGACCGCCGAAGGCGATGTCGCCGCGCTCGACAAGGCGCAAGTCGATTTCGCTGTCGGCTCGATCTCGACGCCGGGCGTGTGGATTCCGGGCAACGTCCAGCTGAGCCGCAGCCTGGCGCGCGAATGGAACGAGGAAGCGGCGAAGACCGTCCAGGCCTTCCCCAAGCGTTTCGGTTTCTTCGCGCCGGTGCCGCTGCCCGATACCGACGGCACGCTCAAGGAAATCGATTACGCCTATGGCACGCTGCATGCCGACGGCATCAATTTCCTCTCGAACTATGAAGGCAAGTGGCTCGGCGATCAGAGCTACTGGCCGGTGATGGAAGAGCTCAACCGGCGCAAATCGCTGGTCTATGTCCATCCGACCTTCTCGCCCTGCTGCACCAACAACATGGTGCCGGGCGTCGTCGCGCCGAGCCTCGAATTCCCCTTCGACACGGTGCGCACCATCGTCAGCCTCATCACCTCGGGCACGACGACCAAATTCCCGGATATTCGCTTCATCTTCAGCCATGGCGGCGGCGCGATCACCGGCATCTACGGCCGGATCGCCAATATGCAGAACATGCCCGCCTTCCGCGGCAAGTTCAAAGACATGCATAGCGAGTTGCAGAAGCTCTATTACGACACGGCGAGCCTCAGCCCCGAGGTGACGCTGCCGGCGCTCTTGAAGATGATCCCGCCGACGCA
>Ga0134125_10009190_pt1 | contig 11131 bp, 10 predicted proteins | sample KB31751_FD_96464 | JGI IMG/M metagenome (GOLD analysis project Ga0134125, IMG submission 96464) | Terrestrial soil microbial communities with excess Nitrogen fertilizer from Kellogg Biological Station, Michigan, USA - KB3-175-1 | ecosystem: Environmental > Terrestrial > Soil > Unclassified ...
AAGGGCGAAATGATCACCACCGTGACCCTGCAAAAATCCCTCGGCGGCACCGACCTGAGCGTCACCCAGGAAGGCATCCCCGAGATGATCCCCACCGACATGTGCTATCTCGGCTGGCAGGATTCGCTCGCGCTGCTGGCAAAACTGGTGGAAGCCGAGGTGCCGTAGACGCCACCGCTTGGGCGCGAGCGCGATTATTCGTCCAAACGGGACGGCCTTTGTCGGGCGCCGTGCTGGACGGTAATCAGACGAACTGCCTGCTGGTTCTCCAGAACGCGGTAGTACACCAGATACGATCCCACCGGCATCATCCGTGTCTGCGGACGGGTGCGTCGATGCGGCTCGATGGTCGGGTAACGGTGGGGAAACGTCTCCAGTGAGTCGATCGCGTCAGCGATCCTCCGGATCAGCCGGATGCGTTCTGCGGGGAGTGGTAAGCAATGAACCGAAAGATTCCCTCCAGATCGGCCGCCGCTCGCTTGGTGAACACCACGTGATATCGCTGCGGCGTCATGCGTCACTTGCCCAGGTACTTGGCCAGCAACTCGGCCTTTATTTCCATCCAGTCCCGCACTTCGCCGTGATCGGCCTGTGCCTCTCCCTCTTCGAGAGCGGCGAGCGTCTGCTCGTCCAATTCCGGCTGCGGATCCAGCATCAGCCGGGCCAGTGCCGCCTCCACGACCGCCGCCGAAGATGCGTACTCGCCCGTCCGGACCTTTTCCTCGACGAACTTTTCCAGTTCCGGCCGCAGTTGAACGTTCATGGCAGCACCTCTGCTCCCGAGTATACAACCGTATCACGTGAAAAACCCCCGCGCGTTGCATTTGAGCCCACTGACCGGCCGGTCCCACCTGGCGCTGGCATGCTTTAGTCCACTTGCGATCTGGCGTCGTGTCTGGTGCCATGCGCCCCATGCGAGCACTCATCGTCTTGGCGAAGGCTCTGCTGGCCCACATGGCTGCCAGTTACGTCTGTTATGCCGTGTACTTCATCAAATGGTCCTACGAGGACAACGAGCCGCTGGGAAAGATTGTCCCCTTCCGATTTTTCCTGAAGGCACCAATGCACGTGTACGGTCTGATCCAAGCCCAATTCGAGCGCGGCGGCACGATCGATGACTATACCGGGTTCGCGATTGTGACCGCGGCGTATCTCATCCCGCTTATCATGGTCTGCGGGGTTCTCTTCCGTCGCTGGCGACCGAAACCGCCAACCTCCCCGATGGACGCGTCTGATCCCGAACGCGCGACAATCCGCAATTGAGCAAGTACATCGCTTGACTCGGCAGAAACAGTCAATGCCACGTTCACCTTCCACTGGATGGCACCATCGCGGCAACTTATGCATTCCTTAGCAACTCCCGACCTCACTCGCTGGTCGCCGCCTCACAAACCTTTTTACCGCGCGCATCCCGATCAGTCGGCCTAGCACCGCGATCAAGCAGGAGCCGGATGATCGCGGCCTGTTGTTGATGGGCGTGGTCCGTGCCGCTGCCGCTTTTCCCGGTGTTCTGCACGGCCAGATGCAGCGGCGTCGAGCCGGATCCATTCGGTTGGCGGGGGTTCGCGCCGCCGTCCAGCAGCGCTCGGACGGCCGGCTCCGATCGCGATCGGACCGCACGGTGCAGGGGAGCCACGCCGGACTTGTCGATCGCGTTCGGGTCCGCGCCGATCGACAACAAATATTCGATGACGTCGGCCTGAGCCCTCGAATCCCGGTGGTTCGCGTCGGCGGCATAATGCAGCGGCTGCGCCCCGCGTCGATTCCTGGCCCGATGGTCGGCCCCGTATTTCACCAGAAGCTCCGCCACCGGTCGCCGGAACGCCGCGGCCGCCATATGAAGCGCCGTGTCGCCGGCATACAGATAGTGGCGAATCGATTTGAAGAAGAAGGACTTCGCCGATTGTCGCGTCGCGCCGACGCTCACTGACATCATGGCAAGCGCCGGATTGGACCTGAGCCGATCGCGCACCTGACCGATCTCACCATCGATCACAAGGCGAATGAAACCAAGATAGTCGGACGTTTCCATGTGCGAACCCCGAGAGGGCGGCCGCGGCGCGCAGGACAAACAGAACGCCGGTGGTTCAACTGCCATGATGCATCCCATCACAAGTTCAGAAATGAATGCGGTCAAGCTCCGGCCGCATAGCGCTTTCAAGCCGAATCATCTTATCGATCATAGCATCTTGCAGCTCCCGCCACTTCGCCTCTTCGCGCACCGACCAGGCAACAACATCGATCTGGGACCTCAGCAGGCGTTGCAGGTCCGCCCGCTCACGAATGTTGGCGGCGCTGAATGAGGTTTCTTCAATCTCGCGCAGTCCGCTGGAAGCGGCGGCGCTTGCTTGCCGCGGCGGAAGCGATGCTATCGCAGTTCGACAATTCGTTGCCCCGCATGGATTGCGGCGACCAGAGCATCGTGAGCACGGTTGAACGCATCGATCAACGCAGCGTTTCGGCAATTGCCCAAGCGTACCCAGATGAGCCGGCCGGCGTCTCCGGGCCGATTCGCCAGAAAGATGAAGTCCTCGTCCTTGCTCACGACTACCGCACCTTCTCTTGTGGCCCGGTCCCAGAGCTCGATGTCCTTGGCCTCGCCCAAGCCGATATCGAGGACGTGTTGACAGTCGTGCCCGCGCCAGCGCAGGTAGGTGGCCAGTGCCGCCGGAAGCTGATTGTCCACCAGCAGCTTCATGGCGTCTTGAGGACCACGTGATCGGTCTGATGGGCGGCGTACGTGAGGGCGGCGAGAATGTCCTCGCGCTCCAGAAACGGGTAGTCCGCCAAGATCTCGTCAAACGACGCCCCGGCCCCAAGCAGCTCCAGCACGTCAACGACGCGCATTCTCATACCGCGAATGCATGGCTTTCCGCCACATTTGCCTGGCTCAATCGTGATTCGCGAGAGCAGGTCCGTGTTCATGCCACCATTATAACAGACCAAAGGAACGGAAACCGGAGGGTAATCACCTGACGGCGGCGAAAGTCGGCATGCCCTCAAGTGGGCCGGGCGAATACCATTGGCCCACCGGCTCCAACCTTCACAATTCGACTTTCCTCACTGTTGCTTCCGCTGGGAATCGTCCCTGCCAACCGGCACGACGTCCACCCACCGGCCAACGACGTCTCGTCTCATGCCCTTGCTCCAGCCGCCCAGGTCGTAGGCAACGTACAGGCGGTTGTCGGTGGGGGATTCCTGGAGGGCCATGTAGTGGGTGGTGAGCACGCCGGAGGTGAGGCGGGCGACGGTGGGCCAGGTTTGGCCGTGGTCGGAGCTGACGGCGAGGTAGGTGCCGTTCCAGGGGAATTCGGGGTGTTGCCAGCAGAGCTTCTGGGGGACGCGGATGCCGAAGGCCAGGACGAGCAAGCCGCCGCGAAGCTCGATGAGATCCGGATCGACGGCGGCGCCGCGGAGCTCGTCGGGGTTGTGCTCATCCAGCAGCTTGCCATGGAAGTCCTTGAAATGGCGAAAATGGTCGACCCACAGGTCCGTGCGATTGACGTCCAGCCCGGCGATCACCAGCTCCTGCGGCGAAGTCCACGTCCGGCCTTCGTCATCGGACCACGCTTCGTACAGATTTCGCCCCGTGCGCATGACGCACAGCAGCCGCCCGGCATGCGGCCCGTGGCTCACGCGGCAAAGGACCGGCTCGCCGAACCCTTCTGTGCCGACCGCCGGGTTGGCGGCGATGGTCGAAACCAGCCGCCAATGCCGCCCGCGATCGGACGATCGCACCAGCATCGCGCGAGTCTTCATCATCGTCGGAGCGTATGTCGAGGGCGTCCCGTCGCCCTTCAGCCATCCATACATCGTGGCGAGCAGATCGCCGTTCGGCAGCTCGATGATCCGGCGATGCAGCCGATGGGCGGCGTGCGGGCGGCCGCCGTCGTCGGTCGAGCCGTCGAACTTCGCGTTCGGGATGTCGAAGACCGCATCGAATGGGCCCTGAAGGGATGTCCAGTCGTCGTGCGAGGTGTAGAGCTGCCCCATGCCGAGGCCCGGCCGCTCGCCCGGCGTGACGAAGGTGTCCAGCGCGAGAATCGAGCCGTCGCGTAACTGAATCGCGCCGCCTTCCATATCCAGCCCGTTCTCGCCCGGCTTCAGTGGGATCGTTATCCAACTCAGGCCTCCGTCGCGCGACACCTCGGTACGCATCGGCGAGAAGTACGAGATCCGCTTCGACGCAAACGGCTTGCCGGGAACCTGGGCTGAACGATCAACGTCCCCGAGCGGGTACACAAAAGCGACGGCTGCAATCCGCGCGGCAGGATCACGCGCTCCGGGCCGAAGTTCAGCCGAACCGTGCCGTCGGAGTGAATGAGGGTCGGAGCGTGCTGCTTGGCTTCGAGCGGAGCCAAGACCTGGATACCCTGCGCCGCGAAGCTGAGTGGCGACGGAGCCGCCATGAGCAGCAAGAGTGGCAGCAGGAGGGTCGTGGGAGTGGCTGTCGTCATGTCCGGTGCTATCGAGGTGGTGCCTGGGCGTTGCGATTGCCGGAAAACCTCGCGGATTGAGGGAACGCGTCGTCGCGCGAGCGGACCCCACGCCGCCGCAGAGCGAAGCGCCGCCGCGGCTTCTCCGCGCGCCTGTTTTGCCGGCAGGAGAGCCGCGGCGACGTTCCACTGTGGGCCTCCTGGGGTGATGGCAACTGGTGTCCTCGGATCCAAACTCGGCATCGGGTCGCGCGCTAATGAGGCGTGCCCACAGCTTCACTCTGCGGCGGGGTGGGGTCTGGTCGCACACGAAACACGAGAGCAATCACAGGCTTCCCTGCGCGACACGGGTGAACCCCGACGCTGGGCGTTGTCTTCGCGGTATGCATCCGCGGATTTTATCGGGCGCTGGCCGTTTCGTGTGGAACCTCGGGCAGCCAGGACAGCAGCCTTTCCGGCGGCACGGCGCCGGTCTGGGAACGGATGATCTTTCCATCGGGAGAGATCACCACCACGTACGGGATCGCGGAGACGGCGAACAGTTTGGAGAGTTCGCGATTGCCGTCGATGTTGACCGGCATCAGGATGAAGTTCTGCATCGCCTGGACGACTCTGGGATCGTGCCACGTATTGGCCTGCATCCATCGGCAGGGGCCGCACCAGTCGGCGTAGAAGTCGAGAACAACCGGTTTGCCGGTCTCGCGTGAGCGTTCCAGGGCCGCCTGGTAGTCTGCCTGGCGGGCGATCATCTCTTTATCGGTCATCTGCGGCGCACGGCCGGAGACGTGATAATGAAGGAACACCACCACGCCGCCCACCAGCAGGAACGCGAGGAAACTGAGCTTGCCGTTCATTTGACAATATATCGACAAGGAGGCGGTTCCACTTTGCGCCGGCGGTTGGGTCTCAGCCATCGCCGGTTTGAGCAATTGGTTTTTCGAGGAATACACTGCGCCGGATGGCGGATGGGGGCATCTGGGCATACGGGCCAAAAGGTGCGCAGCGTCCAAAGCCCGCCCGCTCGTAGAGGCGAATGGCGGCATGCTGGGCATCGCCGGTTTCGAGAACAAGCCGCTGGACGCTCCGGTCGCGGGCCTCCTGCTCCAATCGGGCGAGAATGGCCCGCGCGACGCCGCGACCGCGCGCGTCGGGGCGGACGTACATCCGTTTGAGTTCCGCAATACCATCGATAAACGCGATGCCGCCACAGCCCACGGGTTCGTGTTCCCGGCGGGCGATGAAGAACGATACCTCCGGACGAAAGATGCTCGCCAGGTTCAGACCGTGCCGCTGCTCGGCCGAATACACGGCGGCCAGTTCCGCCTCCAACTCCGTGATGAGCAGACGGACCTCGGCGGTTGGCTCCGTGATGCGCTCAATTGCGATGACCATGATTGCTCCGCTTCCTCACCGGCTTTATATGCGCGGGGCGTAAAAAGGCACGAACGCGTTCATGCTCATGAAGAACAGATACGCGGTTGCGAGATTGAATCCGGTATTGAGCAGGATTGCAGGCAAGCGGGCAAGGCCTTTGGGCCGGACCCGCAGCGTGAGAGTGGACGCGACGCCGTGGATCAGGAAAAAAGCCATCTGATACCCGAGCACCCGCCTGGCGGCGATGTCGAAGATGTATTCGTGAACGATGGCGGAGAACGCGAACACGGCCATCGTGGCAACCAGCGGGCGATGCAATCCGCCGGTGGGGCGAAAGACGTATCGGTAAAAGAACTGCTCGACCGGGCGATTGTATCGGCGCCAGAATTCGGCGGGGGTGGCACTGAAGAAAAAGTTGCCGGCAAAATCGGTGGCGGTCAGCCCCGCCAGGCGATAGCCCGCGGCTAACCCGTTGAGCAACAATTGAATGACAAGCAGAAAGCTGATCACCTTCGCACAGTGTTCGAGCACGAACGGATATCGGGCCCAATCGATATGAAACACGAACACCATCAGCCCGATCGCGACCGCACCCAGCGATGTACCGATCAGAAATCGGCCAAGGTCGTTTCGCACCGGTTTGGGAGGCTCGGCCCAAACCCTGCGCCACACGATGGCGAACGGATTGAATTGGTACCCGATGAACGCGAGGCAGCTCGGCCGCCGGGGAGCTTCCGGGTCCGCGTGCAGGTCGTAGAGGCGGAAGGCGGTCTGCACCGCCATGGCCGCGATGATGAAGCGGAGCAACCCCGCCCCGCGCGGGAGGATGAGAAGCGGCGACGACAAGACGATGCCGGTCAGGAGGACCAGCAGCCGCCGTCGTACAATGCCGAATCTGCGAAGCAGGCAGAAGACGCCCGCCGCACCAAGGTTCACGCCCACCGCCAACGCGGTCTGACTTAGCGCAAGGGACCGCATCGGTCTCCCATCCTTTGAGGCGGTCTTCCACTGCTCTTCATTCCCACGATGGACGCCAGAATCGATCACGTGACCAAAAGACGCCGCCTGCAACTTGACGGCGCCGACGCCGAGAACTTTCACGATTCTGTCGGGCTTACGATTGCCGCGTCCGGCGAGGGGTCAGGTAACCAGCGGGAGATGCTGCGGCGTCTGACCCTCGCTCCCATTCGGGTATGGAAATTCGAGCACGTGCGACGCGCCATCGGGGTGGAATTCCATGTGACACCGCCCGTCCAGCTCGCGGGTGGCAAAAGCGTTGACCAGCTCCGTTCCCAGTGAAGGCGTGGGCGAAACCATGGCGGGCGGGCCGCCGGACTCACGCCAGCAGAGGCGGACCGTCTGGGGTGTGGCCTGCCACGCAACCTCCAGCCGCCCGCCGGGCTGGCTGTGGGCGCCGTACTTGCAACTGTTGGTGAACCATTCAACCAGGATCATCGTCAGCGGGGAGACGCGCTTGGGCGGCACGCTGACCTCCGGCCCGCTCACCGTCTGCGCGGCCGGGTGCGGCGCCATGTGGTGCAGGGCCGACAGCGTCGAGCTGACCAGCGTTCGCAGCCCGACCGACTGCCAGCCGGACGTCGCCAGAAGATCGTGGACGTGGGCCAGCGCCCGCAGCCGCCCTTCGATCGCGTTGGCGAAGGCCGGCACGTCCGCCGCCGTGCGGCGCATCACCTCGACCAGTCCGAGCAATCCGCTCAGATTGTTGCGCACCCGGTGCTCGACCTCACGCACCAGGCGGCGGTTGTAGTCGGCCAGTTCGCGGTAGTGCCGCTCGCTCTCACGGAGCCTGTCCTCGGCCTGCTTTTTCTCGGTGATGTCCTGGTGGATGAGGACGACCTCGCGGACCAGTCCGGATTCGACGCGGACGGGGTACATCCATGCCTGCATCCACAGCGCCCGCCCCTCGTACGGCCCGCGATCGGGGGTGTAAAACATCGGCTCGATCACCACCGCGTGCCCGGCGAACGCGCGCCGGATCTGCGGCATCAATCCCTTTTCCACCAGCTGCTGGTCTTGAAGCACGTTGTACCCGGGGATGTCGGCGACGGTGACGCCGAACAGTTTTTCCCACGCCTTGTTGACGTCGAGGATGAACCCGTCGGGCGAGAAGGTTTGAATGCTGACGGGCGCCTGGTCGATCAGCAGCCGGAGCCGATGCTCGGAGAGCCGGAGGGCCTCCTCTGATCGTGCGAGCGCTTCGGTGCGCGCTTCCAGATCGGCGGTGCGCTCGGCGACCCGGCGCTCGAGCGTTTCGTTCATCGCCTTGAGCTGCTCCTCGGCTCGCTTGCGTTCGGTCACGTCTCGGGCATAACCCACCAGGCCGAGGATTGTCCCGTCGGCGGCGGTTCGGCGTTCGACGGCAGTCTCGAGATAGTGCCATTCGTCGCCGACGCAGACGCGCGTTTCGATTCGCTCTCCGACGCCGGTTTGCAGGATGCGGCGTTTGATGGAGGTCAACCGTGCGGCCTCGGGTGCGTCGAGAAAATCGGCGTCGGTCTTCCCCAGAACGTCCGCGACCGTCGTCGGCGGGATCGTGCGCGAAACCCACGTGATACGACACTCGGTGTCCTGATAGAAAATCAAGTCGGGCGAATGGGCCACCGCCATGCGGAACAATTCCGCCTGCTCGCGCAATCCCGCCGGATCGCGCCGGTAAGACGTGATCTCGATGCCAGTTGCAATGATTTCGGTGAGCTTTCCGTCCCGTTCATTTCGGGCGAACGACCACGCAATCGTGCGTTGATTGCCGTGGTCCCGGGGCAAATCACATTCACATTCTGCGGGACCATCGCTTCTCTGAAGCTGCGCGAACGTCTGTTCGAACTGCGGAGCATGGGCGTTGTCGACGAACACTTCGACGAATGGCCTACCGATGGCCAATTCGCGCGAAAGCCCGACGACCTGTTTGCATGCCCGGTTGATCCGCATCACCCGCCCCTGAGGGTCGAGTGAAACAATGAGGCTCGCAATCAGGTCCGTGATATCGGCCGGCGGCGCGGTCATGGCTGGGCGTATTGTTCCGACCGGCGGGCAGGTTTCCAGCGGCTCGCGGATTACTGGCGCTCCGGTTGCCCTTTTCGGCTTGCCGTTGCGACAAAGTCGATCAGATCCGCCAGGTCCTGCGCCGACATGCCCGCTTCAAGCCCTTCGGGCATCAGCGAGAGGCCCGTGCTTCGCAGGCGGGCAATGTCTTTGCGCAACACTTTGTCGCGGATGCCATTGGGCTGCACGACCGTCAGCCCGTTGGCGGTTTCGTCGGCGATGATGCCGGACAACGTCCGGCCGTCCTTCAGTTGCACCACGTAACTGACGAATCGCCCATCCACCGCCGCGTTGGGATCGAGGATGCTGATCATGAGGGATTGCGGGCCGCGGTCGTTCAATGCGGTCAAATCCGCGCCGACCTGGTTGCCCTCGCCTTGAAGTGCATGACAGGCGGTGCAGAGCCGGGCGAAAATCGCGTGGCCGCGGGCGTAGTCCCCTTTGAGGCCCAGCGCCGGCTTGTACTGTTCCAGCACCTGCCGCCGCGAGGGCGAGATCGACGTTGCCAGCAACGTGGTGGCGCGCTGCCGGACCTGCGGGTCCGAATCGGCCAGGAGCCGGGCGCGGGCCGAGGCGGTGATTTCGCCCGCATGCACGTGCTGTTTTTCGATCGCGTCCAGCAACGCGCTGGTCCACTGCGGGCGCGTCAGAAACATTTCCAGCAGCGTCGACCGAAGTGAGGGCGACGCGTCGGTCCACCCGGCCAGCAGCACTTGCGCAACCCGCGGCCCCCGTGCCCGCGAAAGTGCCTTGAGCGCCGCATCACGAAGCGATGGCGACGTTTGCGGCTGCAGAAGCTGCGCCAGGGCATTCAACGTGGCATCGTCGATATTCCCGGTGTGCCCAAGCAAGTCGATCGCGGCCAGGCGGAGTGACGGCGGCGCCGATGCGTCACGCGCGCCCGGACCGGCGCTTTCGAAGATCCGATGGACGCGGGCCGCGGTTGCGCGAACGGTTGGATCGGATGATTTCTCGAAAGAGGTGAGTGCAATGCAGCGACGTTCCATCGCGTCCGCCGCGCCGGCCAGGGCGAGGAACTGCCACGGCGCGATCGACGCCTCATCTTTCGGAGCGAGGTACGCGAGCAGTTGCGGCAATTTGTTCTCATCCAGCACGGACGCCGCCGTGGCGACCAGCGGGCCCACCAGATCCGTTCGCGTCGCCGGCACGCGTGAGAGGATCTCCAGTGGATCGCTCATCGCGGAACTGAGCACAGCAGCCCTGAAGTAGGCGTCCTTGCCGTCCCGATCGGCGATCTTGCTCAACGCATCGGCCGCGCGGGGATCATGCCATTGGCCCAGCGTAAGGGCGGCCTGGTATCGAACGACCGGATCGGAATCATCCGCCAATCCTGCGACGCGCGGGCCCAGATCCGCATCACGATCGAGCATCGGCTCGCTGAGCCGGATCGCGGTCTTCCGCACGTGGGCTGATTTGTCAGACAATTCGTCTTTCACCAGCCCGGGCTTCAGCAGACCCAAATCCGCCAGCGTCCACATCGCCTGCACCCGAACGGCATCGTTCTTCGCCCCACGGGCCAACTCTTCCAGAACCGGAACACATTGTGCATCGCTGTGCTCCAGTAGCTGGCGCTGCACCATGTCGCGCAACGTGCCGTTGGGAGAATCCATCAGCGCGGCCAGTTCCGTTGGAGATCGTCCGGACAGATCCGGCACCTTTCGCGGCGGATGATCCTTCGGATAGACGCGATAGATCCGCCCCATGTCCGCGCCGGCGCGGATGTCGAGCATCGCCAGCCGGTCGGGCGGAATCCATCGCGGGTGCTCGATTACGAACCGGTACATGTCCACCATCCACAACGCGCCGTCCGGCCCGGTGCGGGTCTGCACCGGGCGGCTCCAGTTATCCGTGGATGCGAGGAACTCCGAATGCTCGTTGTCTGTGCTCCGCGCGCCGGTGAAGATCGGGCCCTTCCGCGTCAGCTTCAGCCGCATGACCATGTCATGTACCGGCTCGCAAATAAGTGCGTTCTCTGTGAAATCCGGCCCGAGCAAGTCGTCGCGGTAGATGCTCGGTCCGCAGGCGGACGTCGTGCGGCCTGCATCGCCCGGATTGTTGAAACGCGCGAGGATGCGGCTGGCTGGATATAGCTGATTCACGTCGTACCCGCGCGGGACGAGCACCTGGCTCGGCGGGGCGCTCACGTAGGGGTTACGCGCCAGGTACTGCTCGGCAAGGGGGTAGTACCAAAGCAGGTTGCTGTTGTCGTTTCCGAACCAGTTGCCCCAATCGTCGCG
>Ga0134125_10009192_pt1 | contig 11129 bp, 9 predicted proteins | sample KB31751_FD_96464 | JGI IMG/M metagenome (GOLD analysis project Ga0134125, IMG submission 96464) | Terrestrial soil microbial communities with excess Nitrogen fertilizer from Kellogg Biological Station, Michigan, USA - KB3-175-1 | ecosystem: Environmental > Terrestrial > Soil > Unclassified ...
CGTCAGGCGCGCCGAGCGCAAGGCGATCGTGCTCGTCAACCGCCGCGGCTGGTCGAACTTCCTCTCGTGCCGCTCGTGCGGCCACGTCTGGAGCTGCCCGCAGTGCGACGTCGCGCTCGTGCTCCACCAGCGCGAGGGCGCGATCGCCTGCCACCACTGCGGCCATCGCGAGCGGATCCCCACCAGCTGCGTGGCGTGCCACTCGTCGTCGGTCGCGCGGCACGGCGCCGGCACCGAGCGGATCGAGACGGAGCTGCTGGACGCGCTCGGGGATCCAGGCTTCCCGATCCTGCGGCTCGACGCCGACACCGCGCGCGGGGGGAAGGGCGCCGTCGCGCGCGTGCTGGAGCGCTTCGACCGCGCGCGCGCCGGCGTGCTCGTCGGCACGCAGATGGTCGCCAAGGGCCACGACTTCCCCGACGTGACGCTCGGCGTCGTGCTCGACGCCGACCAGACGCTGCGCTTCCCCGACTTCCGCGCCGAGGAGCGCACGTTCGCGCTCGTCGCGCAGCTCGCGGGGCGTGCCGGACGCGGGGGAGAGGGCAGCGGCCGCGTGCTCGTGCAGACGCTCTCGCCGGACGCGCCGTCGATCGCGGCGGCGGCCAAGCACGACGCCGACGGCTTCCTCGCCGGCGAGCTGGAGCGCCGCCGCGCGCTCGCCTACCCGCCGTTCGCGTCGCTGATCCGCGTCACCTGCTCGGCCGAGGAAGCCGGCGACGCCGCGGCCGCGGCGCAGGCGGTGCGCGAGCGGATCGATACCGGTCCCCACCCCCCCGCGGTCGTGCTGGGACCGGCGCCGCTGTTCCGCCTGCGCGGGCGCGAGCGCAGCCAGCTCGTGGTCAAGGCGCAGCGCCGGCGCGCGGCGATCGCGTCGGTGTCGGCCGCGGTCGACGCGGTCGCGAGAACGGCGCTCGGGCGCCGCGTGCAGCTGAGCGCGGACGTCGATCCGCAGTAGCGCTCGACTAACCTTCCCCGCATGGCCGACGAGCAGACGATCGCCGACGAGCAGGTCGACGAGGACGAGGACGAGCGCCTCGACCCCGAGGTCGCCGCGCGCCGCCAGGCCGCGCTGCGCTTCGTGCGCCAGTGGGGCGATCCGGTGCTCAAGAGCAGAGCGCGCGCGGTCGACCGCTTCGACGACGAGCTGCGCGCGCAGATCCGGCAGATGGGCCAAATCATGGAAGACGCGCTCGGGATCGGGCTGGCCGCGACGCAGGTCGGCAAGCTCCAGCGCGTGCTCGTCTACCGCGTCGAGCCGGACTCGCCCGTCAACGCGATCGTCAACCCGGCGATCGAGTGGTCCGGGAGCGAGCTGGAGACCGCCGAGGAGGGCTGTCTGTCGCTGCAGGGCGTGATGGTCGACGTCGAGCGGCCGGTGTTCGTGCGCGTCAGCGCGCAGGACGAGCACGGCGAGCCGATCACGATCGAGGCGTCCGGGTTGGAGGCGCGCGTGCTCCAGCACGAGATCGACCACCTCGACGGCGTGCTGATCCTCGATCGCACCTCGCGCGAGGAGCGCAAGGCGGCGCTGCGGATCCTGCGCGAAGCCGCCGAGCAGGCCGCGTGAGGACGGTTTACCTCGGGACGTCGGCGTTCGCCGCCGACGTGCTCGAGCGGCTCGCTCGGTCGCCGCATCGGCCGGCGCTCGTGGTGACGCGGCCGGACCGGCCGGCGGGGCGGGGGCGGCGGCTCGTCGCGCCGCCGGTTTTGAGCGCCGCCCAGGCGCTCGGGCTGGACGTGGCGCAGCCCGACGACGTCAACGAGGAAGCGGCTCGCGCGCAGATCGCGTCGGTCTCGCCCGACGTCGTCGTCGTCTGCGCGTTCGGCGCGCTGATCCGCGCCGAGCTGCTCGCCGAGCACGACATGCTCAACGTGCACCCGTCGCTGCTGCCGCGCTGGCGCGGCGCGGCGCCGATCGAGCGGGCGATCATGGCCGGCGACGCGGAGACGGGCGTCGCGATCATGCAGGTGACCGCGGGGCTGGACAGCGGTCCGGTGTGTCTGGTGGAGCGTGAGCGCATCCGCGATGACGACACGTTCGGGACGCTGTCCGCGCGGTTGGCGGCGCTCGGGGGCGAGCTGTTGGTGCGGGCGTTGGACGAGCGGCCGGCGTGCGTGGAGCAGCCCGACGACGGTGTGACGTATGCGGAGAAGATCTCCGCCGAGGATCGGCTGCTCGACCCGCGCTCGTCGTCCGCGGCCGAGCTTGCGCGCACCGTCCGCGCGCTCAGCCCGCACGTCGGGGCGCGGCTGGCGCTGCCGGACGGCTCGTATCTCGGCGTCTGGGGCGCCCAGCCCGCGGCGGACGCCGGGCGCGAGCCGGGCACGTTGGTCAACGAGGGCGAACGCCTGCTGCTCACCACCGTCGACGGCGCGCTCGAGCTGACGCTCGTCCAACCGCCCGGCAAGAAGCAGATGCCCGCCGCCGACTACCTCCGCGGGCACGCCCTCTGACGAGCCCCGGCAATCTGTACATCTCCACGACGTACAGATTGCCGGGGCTCAGTCGGCAGGCTCGATCGGCGCCGCCGCGCGGAAGCCGGTGACGACGGCGCCGACGAGCGTGAGGACGCCGATCGCGTGGGCCCAGCCGGCGTCGGCCAGCGTGAGGAAGCCGAGCGTCAGCAGCAGGCAGGCGATCGAGATGCGCGCCAGCAGGCCGGGGCGCGAGGCGGCCAGGGCGCGGGCGGGGCCGGCAGGTGCCGGCGCGGCCGCAGACCCTTCCCCCTCGTAGCCCAACCGTCCGCGCAACGTGAGCGTGAACAGGAACGCCAGCGACGGCGCGAGCACCAGCGCACCCGCGGCTACCGACACGATCAGAGCGACGAGCGTGTCGTGCCCCGCCGCCGCCTGCGACACCGTCAAGCCCGGCAGCAGCACGGGCTCCTGCGCGAGCGCCCAGCCGGCGACGATCGCCGCGACCGCCAACGCCGCCGAGTACCGCGCGGCCTCGTAGCGCCGCAGCCACACGAGCCCGAGCGTCGCAACGCCCGCAGAAGCCGACACGATCAGCGCCGGCAGCCCGTCGTGCACGAGCCCCTCGTAGAGCCCGTGCGCGTCGGCATGCGCGACGACCAGGCCGGCGACCGCGAGCCCGCCGGCCACCACGCCCGCCGCCAATGCCCGCCCGCGGAACGCGCGCTCCAGCTCCGCCGAACCGCGCCGCACGGCGTCGGCCGCCAGGTAGACCGCCGCCAGGTACGCGCCGAGCGCGACCGCGAGCACGCCGATCGTCAGCGGCAACGCTCCGGTCCAGCTCGACCACAGCCCGCCGGCGGCGTTGCCGACCGGCACGCGCCCGGCCGCGATCGCACCGACGACCGTCCCGAGCGCGAACGGCGTCAGCATCGAGGAGACGCCGAAGACCGCGTCGACCGCGCGCTGCTCGCGCAGCCGCGCGGTGCCGGCGCGCAGCGCGTACGTCGTTCCGCGGAAGACGATCCCGACCGCGGCGATGAACAGCGGCACTGCCAGCGTCGAGGCGATCGAGCCGAACGCGACCGGATAGGCGGTCCACATCACGACGAGCACGAACACGAGCCACACGTGGTTCGCCTCCCACACCGGCGCCATCGCGTCGTGCGCGTGCTCGCGCACGGCCTCGCTGCGCGCACCGCGTCCGGCGAAGAGCTGCCACAGGCCCGCGCCGAAGTCGGCGCCGCCGAGCACGACGTAGAGCGCCAGACCGATCAGCGCGAGCAGCAGCGGAACGGCGTCGAGCGACATCGCGCTACGCGCCTCCCGCCGCCGGCTCCTCTACGCCGGTCGGCTGCGGATCCTCGCGGCCGCCGAGCGGCGCGCGCGCCAGCCGCCGCAGGACCCACCACACCGCAAAGGCCAGCCCCGCGTAGACGGCCGCGAGCGTCGCGTAGCCGACCGGGATCCCACTCGCGCCGGTGACGGCGTCGGACGTGCGCATCACGAAGTAGACGACGAACGGCTGGCGGCCGACCTCCGTCACGATCCACCCGCAGAGCAGCGCCACGACGGCCAGCGGACCGCACGCCACCAGCGCGCGATAGAGCCACACCGACTGCGGCAGCCGCCGTCGCCGCCAGCGCACCCACAGCACGATCGCGCCGACGAGCGCCAGCAGCGTGCCGATCCCGACCATCCCCTGGAAGGCGAAGCGGATCACGTTGATCGCGGGCGGGCGGTCGTCGGGCGGGACGGAGTCGAGCCCCTGCACCGTCGCGCGCGGTTCGTGGAAGGCGAGCAGCGAGAGCAGGTCGGGGATCGCGATCCCGCCCTTGACCTGACCGCTGGGCTGCTCGTACCAGCCGCCGATGTGCTCCGACGCGCCAGCGGTCGTCCGCTGCAAGCCCTCGATCGCCGCGAGCTTGACCGGCTGATACGTCGCCACCTGGCGCGCCGCCCAGTCGCCGACCAGAAGCTGTGCGGGGGCCGCGAGCGCCGCGATCGTCAGCGGGATGGCCAGCGCCGTGCGCTCGTAACGGCCCCAGCGGCCGTGGCGCAGCCTGCCCCACGCGTACACGCCCGCCAGCACGAAGCCGACGACGATGTACGCCGCGAAGTACATGTGCACGAGCTCGTGCCAGAAGAACGCGTTGCCGAACAGCGCGCTCCACGGATGCACGTCGGTCGCCTGGCCGCCGGCGGTGAGCCTGAAGCCGCCCGGATGGTTCATCCAGCCGTTGACCGCGATCACCATCGCCGAGCCGGTGAGGCCGGTCGCGACGATCGGCAGGCCGCAGAGGAAGTGCGTGCGCGGCGACAGGCGCGACCAGCCGTAGACGTAGATCGCGATGAAGATCGCCTCCAGGAAGAACGAGAAGCCCTCGAGCGCGAACGCGAGCCCGAACACGGAGCCGAACGTCGCCATGAAGTTCGGCCACAGCAGCCCCAGCTCGAACGACAGGATCGTCCCCGTTACGACGCCGACGGCGAACAGCGCGACCATTACGCGCGTCCAGCGGCGCGCGAGCGTGCGGTAGAGCGGATCGCCGCTGCGCAGCCACAGCCACTCGACGAACACGACGAGCGCCGGGAACGCGACGCCGAAGCAGACGAGCGGGATGTGCACCGCGAACGACATCGCTTGCATCTGCCGTGCCTCCAGCAGGTACTGCTGCTGGGCGGGCGCCAACGCGGCTGCCAGCACGGCGTGCACGAACCGGATCGTAGTCCCGCATTCGGGTGGCGCGGCGTGACGGCGGACACACTGGGAGCGAGCGGTGCGACGATGCCCCCATGCCGGCCCGGACCGCGACCAGCGTCTCGCCCGCGCGCCGCGTCGCGGCGGCGGTGCTGCGCCGCGTCGAGCGCGACGGCGCCTACGCCGACCGCGCGCTCGCGGCGGAGGCGACGCGCGCCGGCCTCGACGCGCGCGAGCGCGCGTTCGCGACGCAGCTCGCCTACGGTGCGACCCAGCGCCGCCGCACGCTCGACCACGCGATCGAGCGCTGCGCCGGCCGTCCGATCGCGCAGCTCGACCCGGCGATCCTCGACGCCCTGCGCCTGGGCGCTTTTCAGCTCCTGTTCCTCGACGGCGTCGCCCCACACGCCGCGGTCGACCAGAGCGTCGAGCTGGCGAAGGCGGCGGGCGGGCCGGGCTTCAAGCTCGTCAACGCGGTCCTGCGGCGCGCCGGGCGCGAAGGCGCGGCGCTGCTGACGGCGCTCGGCGACGCCACCGCGCCTGAGGCCGCCCTGCGCCACTCGGTCCCCGACTGGATAGCGGAGCTGTGGTGGGAGGCGCTCGGCGCCGAGGAGGCCCGCGCGCTGCTCGCGCACGTCAACGAGCCGGCCGAGAGCGCGCTGCGCGTCAACACGCTGGTCGCCGATCCCGTCGCGGTCGCGGCCGAGCTGGCCGAGCGCGGGATCGCCGCCCGCCCGGCGCCCGACCCGCTGGCCGCGCCCGCGCCCGCCACGATCCCCGAGGGCCTGCTCCTCGGCGCCGCGTTCGATCCCGCCGGCGACCCGCTGTGGGAGCGGGGCGCACTCGTCGCGCAGTCGCGCGCGGCGATGAGCGCGGCGCTGCTGCTCGACCCGCAGCCGGGCACGCGCGTGCTCGACCTGTGCGCCGCACCCGGCGGCAAGGCGACGCACCTCGCGGCGCTCATGGAAGGCAGGGGGGAGGTCGTCGCCGTGGAGCGCAACCCGAGACGCGCCGCCGCCCTGCGCGCCACGTGCGAGCGTCTGCGCGCCGAGATCGTGCGCGTCGAGACGGCCGACGCGGCGCACCCGCGCGCCGACGGCCCGTTCGACGCCGTGCTCGTCGACCCGCCCTGCAGCGGTTTGGGCACGCTCCAGGGACGCCCCGACCTGCGCTGGCGCGCGCGGCCGCAGACGGTCGGCGAGCTGGCCGAGTTGCAGCTCCGCATCCTCGAAGCGGGCGCGCAGGCGCTCAAGCCCGGCGGCGCGCTCGTGTACGCGACCTGCACGATCTCGCCGCAGGAGAACGAGCAGGTCGTCCAGCGCTTCCTCGCTGCGCACCGCGACTTCGCGCTCGAGTGCCAGCCGCTGCTGCTGCCCCACCGCGACCGCACCGACGGCTTCTTCTTGGCCCGCCTGACCCGCGCCGTCTGATATCACGCTCGGATGCAGAGAGAGGCTGGGTGATGAGCGACCACGCGGTCGACCTGGGCCCGGAGTGCCCCGGCTGCCACGAGCCGTGGCTGCGCCCGACGACGATGCCGGGCCGCTACCGCTGCGTCTACTGCCTGCGCCGCTACGAGCTCTCGTCGGTGTGCCCCGACTGCGGCGAGCACTCCACGATCGTGCGCATGTCGAGCACCGCGATCCTCACCTGCAACCACTGCAGAGCGTCGATGCTCACGCAGGTCTGACTTGATCTCCTGAGAAACTGCGCGGTGCGCGCGCCCGCACCGGGTGCGAATCGACAAGGAGCGGCACATGCCAAGACGCAATCTGCGGTGGATCCTCGCGGCGCTCGTCACCCTCGGCGTCGCGTTCGTCGGGCTCGGCGGGCCCGCGGCGGCGAAGCACTTCATCGACGGCCGCAGCATCAAGCCCGGCACCGTCGGCAACAGACAGCTCGCAGGCGGCGCAGTCTCCTCCAGCAAGCTCTCGAGGAGCCTGCGCAGGGCGATCGGCAAGGCCGGGCCGAGAGGCGCGACGGGCGCGACCGGCGGCACGGGCCCGCGCGGTCCCGCGGGCGGGTACCGCTTCATCGACCAGAACGGCACGGTGATCGGCGACGCGGTCGGCTACTACAGCGGCGTCTACCCGGAGGTGCTCATCAACGGGGTGGCGCTCCTCTACGACAACGACGCGTCGACCCCGAACGCGCTCTCGCTCAACACGACGCTCTACTACATGCAGGCGGCGTGCGCCGGGACCGCGTACGCCTCGACCAGTGGCATCCTCCCGTTCGATGCGGCGATCGTCCTCCAGACGCCCGCGAGCCCGGGCTCGCCGATGTTCGGGATGATCCCGGGCACGCCGCAGTCGTTCACCGCGGCGTCGGCGAGAACGTCGACCGGCTGCGCGCCGTCGTCGACGAGAATCACGAACGCGTTCGCGGTGCAGGCCGCCGGAACGGTGCCCAGCGCCGCCAAGCCGCTGCGGCTCCAGGCGATCGGCTAGCGGGCGGATGCGCCACGGTGGGCGGGCCGGCCAGGCCCGCCCACCGTCCCGCCGCCGCATCGGCGACACTTCGCGGCGCGATGAGCGCCCGTGACCGAGCCGTCGAGCTGCTGCGCGCACCTCGCGTCGCGCCGTCGATCCTGTCGGCCGACTTCGCGCGCCTCGGCGCGCAGGTCGAGTCGGTGATGGCGGCCGGCGCGCGCGCGATCCACGTCGACGTGATGGACGGCCACTTCGTCCCGCGGATCACGATCGGCCCGCTGATCGTCTCCGCGCTCGCGGACCAGGTCCACCAGGCCGGCGGGATGCTCGACGTCCACCTGATGATCGCGCGCCCGGAGCGCCACGTCGCCGACTTCGCACGGGCCGGCGCCGACGCGATCACCGTCCACGCCGAGGCGACGCCGCACCTGCACTACGCGCTCCACGCCGTCAAGGAGGCCGGCTGCGCCGCCGGCGCCGCGGTCAACCCGGCGACACTGCCGGAGGCGCTGCGCGAGGTCGGCGAGCTGCTCGACCTCGCGCTCTGCATGTCGGTCAATCCCGGCTGGGGCGGCCAGCCGTTCATCGCCGCCTCGCTCGGGAAGCTCGCCGCGCTGCGGGCGCTGCTGCCGGACCACGTCGCGATCGAGGTCGACGGCGGCGTCGATTCCGCAACTGCTGGACCATGTGCCGAGCAGGGCGCTACGCTGCTCGTCGCCGGGTCCGCCATCTTCGGCGCCACGGATCCGGCCGCGGCCTACACGGCGATCGCCGCCGCCGCCGGCGCAACGTAGACGTCGCCCGGAGCGAGGGCGGCGGCAGAGAGCGAAAGGACTCCCCGTGACCGCCAGCCCGATCGTCACTGCAGCCGACGTGCGCCGCCGCTTCGGCGAGGGCGAAGCGGCCGTCGACGCGCTCGACGGCGTCACGCTCGAGCTGCCCGCCGGCGCCTTCACGGCGATCATGGGCCCGTCGGGGTCGGGCAAGTCGACGCTGATGCACGTGCTCGCCGGCCTCGACACGCCGACCTCGGGCACCGTCGCGATCGACGGTGTCGAGCTCGGCACGCTCGACGACAAGAAGCTCACCGAGCTGCGCCGCGACAAGGTCGGCTTCATCTTCCAGTCGTTCAACCTGCTGCCGGTCCTGACCGCCCAGGAGAACATCGAGCTGCCGCTGAAGATCGCCGGCCGCCAGGTCGACGAGGAGTGGCGGCGGCAGCTCATCGCCACGGTCGGATTGGGCGACCGCCTGACGCACCACCCGTCCGAGCTGTCCGGGGGTCAGCAGCAGCGCGTCGCGGTCGCGCGGGCGCTCATCTCGAAGCCGTCCGTCGTGTTCGCCGACGAGCCGACCGGCAACCTCGACTCGCAGTCGAGCGCGGAGGTGCTGAAGCTCTTGCGGACCTCCGTCGACGAGCTGGGCCAGACCGTCGTGATGGTCACGCACGACGCGAACGCGGCCGCGAACGCCGACCGCATCCTCGTGCTCGCCGACGGCAAGATCGTCCACGACGGCAGCGCCGGCACCGCGGACGAGGTCCACGACCTCATGCGGACCGTCGCCTGATGCTCGCGCTCACGCTCCGCGGCATCGCCACGCGCAAGCTGCGCACGGGCCTGACGGCGTTCGCCGTGGTGCTCGGCATCGCGCTCGTGTCCGGCACCTACCTGCTGACGGACACGATCAACCACACCTTCGACACGGTCTTCAAGACGGCGAACCAGGGGGTCGACGTCGTCGTCACGCCGCGGAGACTGTTCGGCAACAGCGAAACCGGGAGACCCGCGCCGCTGCAGCAGTCGGTCGTCGCGCAGGTCCAGCGCACTCCCGGCGTCGCGCTCGCGTCCGGCTCGGTGTTCGACCAGGGGCTGATCTACGACAAGAAGGACAACCCGCTGATCACGACCGGCGCGCCGATGTTCATCTCCGGCCTGCAGCCGGCGCGCTTCGACCCGTTCAGCTACGTCCAGGGCCGCGCGCCGCAGGCGCTCGACGAGGTCGCGCTCGACAAGACGCACGCCGGCAACGCCGGCTTCAAGCTCGGCGACACCGTTCGGCTGTCGGGCAAGGGGCCGCAGCGCTCGTTCCGGCTCGTCGGCATCACGCAGTTCGGCGATCAGAACTCGCTCGCGGGCGCGGCCGTCGCGATCGTCGCGACGCCCGTCGCACAGCAGCTGCTCGACCTGCGCGGGCAGTTCAACACGATCCAGGCCGCCGCGCAGAGCGGCGTGACGCCGAGCGCGCTCGCGGCGAACGTGCGCCAGGCGCTGGGGGACCGCTACACGGTGCGCACCGGCGCGGCGCAGGCCAGATCGGATGCGAGAAACGTCCAGGACCAGCTCGGCTTCCTGCGCACGTTCCTGTTCGTGTTCGCCGGCATCTCGCTGTTCGTCGGCGCCTTCCTGATCGTCAACACGTTCTCGATCACGGTCGCCCAGCGCATGCGCGAGTTCGCGCTGCTGCGGCTGATCGGCGCCAACCGCCGCCAGGTGCTGCGCGCAGTGATCGGCGAGGCGTTCCTGCTCGGACTGGCCGCCTCGGCGGTCGGGTTCCTGCTCGGCTTCGGGCTCGCACCGGCGCTGAAGGGGCTGTTCAAGGCGTTCGGCGCGGACCTGCCGGCCGAAGGGATCGTGTTCGAGCCGCGCACGCTGATCGTCTCGCTGATCGTCGGCACGCTGATCACGCTCGTCGCCGCCGTCGGCCCGGCCGTGCGCGCCACGCGCTTCCCGCCGATCGCCGCGCTCCAGGACGCCTCGACGCTCCCGCAGGGGCGCACGGCCCGCTGGCGCACGCCGCTGGCGGCCGCGGTCGCAGCGGTGGGTGTGCTGCTGCTGTGCCTCGGCCTGTTCGGCAGCGCGAGCGGCGGCAGCGCCGCCGGGCTCGTCGGCGCAGGCGCGGGCGTCGTCTTCATCGGCGTCGGGCTGCTCGCGTTCCACATCGTCAGACCGCTCGCGCTGGCGGTCGGCCTGCCGCTCGAGCGCCTGCGGGGCGTGAGCGGGCGGCTGGCCCGCGAGAACGCGACGCGCAACCCGCGCCGCACCGCCTCGACCTCCGCCGCGCTGATGATCGGCGTCGCGCTCGTCGCGTGGGTGACGATCTTCGCCGCCGGCCTGAAGGCCTCGATCGACGACCACGTCAACGTCGGGCTGAAGGGTCAGATGATCGCCGAGAGCAAGATCTTCGGGCTCGCGCTGCCGCTGTCGGCGACGAGCGCGCTGCAGGCGCAGCCGCACGTGCAGACCGTCTCCGGCATCCGCTTCGGCGAGGCGCGCGTGCCGCGCGCGGGCAAGACCGCCGTGACCGGGATCGACCCGGCGACGCTCGACCGCGTCTACAACCTCAACTGGACGCAGGGCTCGTCGGCGACGCTGCGCAGCTTCGGCCCGCGCGACGTGCTGCTGTCGAAGAGCTGGGCCAAGGACCACCACGTCGCCGTCGGCGACACGGTCGCGCTCTCGACGCCGACCGGCGCCCACCTGCGGCTGATCGCGCGCGGCATCTACGACGACAAGGCGAAGCTGTTCGCGAACCTGACCGTCGACAACGCGCTGATGGCGCCGGCCTTCAACGTCACCGGC
>Ga0134125_10009194_pt1 | contig 11129 bp, 8 predicted proteins | sample KB31751_FD_96464 | JGI IMG/M metagenome (GOLD analysis project Ga0134125, IMG submission 96464) | Terrestrial soil microbial communities with excess Nitrogen fertilizer from Kellogg Biological Station, Michigan, USA - KB3-175-1 | ecosystem: Environmental > Terrestrial > Soil > Unclassified ...
CAAGATCAAGGAAGTGGACGCCGGCACCGGCAAGATCTGGCCGAACCAGTTCATGGTCATGGATCCCGCCGGCAGCCAGGTCGCGATCCCCGGCATCCACACCACCGAGCCGACCTTCGGGCTGCCCGCGACCTGGGTCGATGCAAGCCTCAAGGAGGAGGCCTCGCTCAAGGGCTACACCGTGGTCGATGCCGCCACCGTGCTGTCGACCCATCTCACCGAGTTGTTGAAAGGCAACATGTCGGACCTGTTGTCCTATGGCGAGGTGCAAAAGCTCCTCAAGGAATTGCCGAAGGAGCAGGGCGAGCTCATCAAGGACATCGTGCCGGCCCAGGTTACGATCTCGGGCATCCAGCGCGTGCTGCAGCTCTTGCTCGGCGAGCGCATCTCGATCCGCGACCTCTCCACCATTCTCGAAGGCATCGCCGATGCGCTGGCGTTCTCGCGCAACCCGACCGCGATCGTCGAGCATGTCCGCGCCCGCCTCGCGCGCCAGATCTGCGCGCAAAACAGCTCGCCGAACGGCTACCTGCCGCTGATCGCGCTGTCGGCCAAATGGGAGCAGGCTTTTGCCGAGGCGCTGGTCGGCCAGGGCGACGAGCGGACGCTGGCGATGCAGCCCTCGAAACTGTCGGAGTTCATGGGAGCGGTGCGCGACGCGTTCGAGCGTGCGGCGCGTGAGGGCGAAGCACCGGTGCTGGTTACCTCCGCCGCGATCCGGCCCTTCGTGCGATCGCTGGTCGAGCGGTTCCGGCCCCAGACCACGGTGCTGTCGCAGGCCGAAATCCACCCCCGCGCCCGGCTCAAAACGGTGGGAAGCGTTTAAAACGAACCAGTTAGCGACTGTGCTTTTTCGTCACAGGCAACCGATTTTTGCGGCTGCACAGTTCCGCCATCTTTGCGCGGCGAGGAACTGAATATTCGTTCATGTTGTTGAAATTACTAAATTATTACCGTCGCCACAATTTGGGCGATCGCGGACCTTCACGTCTTTTCACGGCCTTGTGATCGGCCCTGGGGAACGAACACCTCAATTCCTACGTTCTTGGGCACGCGACACGTTGAACCTCTCTCTTGAGAGAACCGACTTATTTAACGGAAGGCGGCAGGAGTCGTGCATGAACCACTCGATCTACAGCGCGGATCGAATGACCCATCTGAAGATCGTGGTCGTCGCGCTTGCGGCCGCCGTGTTGGTCACCGCTGTCGGCATCTCGGCTCGCGTCAGTAACGAAGGCAGTTTCCAGACAGCCCGCGTCATCAAGGCAGGTCAGCCAATGGCGCTCACGAGTTCAGACACCTCGATGGTTCGCTAGAGGAGTTGAAAGGAATTCACGTAGCTCTTTACCAGCCCCCCAAAGTCGCTACGTGGATATGTAGAAGACCCAACTACCCCCAAGTCGACTACACGAAAACGCCCGCTCCCCACGGGCGTTTTCTTTTTGGGCTTGCAGGTGCGCGCGTTCAGATCCGACTCATGCCGCCCTTCCCGCGAGATACTTCCTGGCAAATTCCAGGTACCAGTCCAGGCAACCCGGATTGGCCATGGCATCCTTGTTGATGACCTTGTCGACCTGGTGGCCGAGCAAGAGTTTCTTGATCGGCAATTCCTGCTTCTTGCCGGACAGCGTGCGCGGAATCTCCGGCACCGCGAAGATCTCGTTGGGCAGGAAGCGGCGCGACAGACCAGCCTCGATCGCCTTGTTGATCCTGGTCTGCATCGCCCCGTCCAGCGCGATGCCTTCCCGCAAGACCACGAACAGCGGCATGTAGCTTTCGCGCCCGAGATATTCGAGGTCGACCACGAGGGAATCCAGGACTTCCGGCAGCGCCTCGATCGCGGAATAGAGTTCGCTCGTGCCCATGCGCAAGCCATGGCGGTTGATGGTCGCATCGCTGCGGCCATAGATCACGCAGTATCCGTCCGGATCGATCTTCAGCCAGTCGCCATGCCGCCAGACCGCGCCGCGCCCGCTGCCGTCGAAATTGTCCGGGTAGGTCTCGAAATAGCTAGCGCGGTAGCGGCGATCGCCTTCGTCGTTCCAGAACCTCAGAGGCATCGAGGGCAGCGGCTCGGTACAGACGAGTTCGCCGACCTCGCCGATCACGGGCCGCCCCTGCTCATCGAAGGCCTCCACCGCGCAGCCGAGCAGCCGGCATTGCATGGTGCCCGGTACTTGCGGCAATTCGCGGTTGCCGCCGATGAAGGCGCCGGCAAAATCGGTGCCGCCGGAGATGTTCGCCCACCACATATCGGCTTGCGCGACGTTCCCGCTCGCCATCGCGAGCGCCGCGAAACGCGTGTTGAACCAGTCTTGGATGTCGGCGGCAAGCGGCGAGCCGGTCGAGCCGAGCGCGCGCAGGCGCGAAAGGTCGCCGACGGAGGCCAGATCGATGTCTGCTTTGGTGCAGTTCGCGAAGAACGCCGCGCCGGCCCCGAAGAACGTCGCCTTGGCGTCGGCGACGAAGCGCCAGAGCGTCGTCCAGTCCGGCTTGTCCTTTGGCCCCGCAGGACTGCCGTCGAAGATGCAGCAGGTGGTGCCGTTGAGCAGCGCGCCCACCTGGCTATTCCACATGATCCAGCCGGTCGAGCTGTACCAGTGGAAGCGCTCGCCAAACGAGTTCGGCTGGTAGCTGCAGCCGATGTCGTTATGGAGGGTAAGCAGCTGCAGCGCGACGATGATGATGCCGCCATGGCAATGCACGATCGGCTTCGGCAATCCGGTCGTGCCGCTGGAGTACACGATCCAGAGCGGGTGGTCGAATGGCAGCCAGACCGGCTCGAAGGCGTCGACGGCCGCATCTTTGCTGGCAAGGATCGTCGACAGCAGAGCATCAGCGCATCCCGGACTTTCGCCGTCGCTGTGCAGGATCAGACGCTGAACGGACGGCAGCGCCCGGCGCAATTCATCGATCACATTGCGGCGATCATGCCGGCGGCCGGCATAGGTGACGGCGTCGCAGGCGATCAGCACCTTCGGCTCGATCTGCTTGAAGCGATCGATCACCGCAGGCGCGGCCATATCGGGCGCGCACACGCTCCAGATCGCGCCGATGCTCGCCGCCGCAAGGAAGGCAATGATCGTCTCAGGGATGTTCGGCAAATACGCCGCGACGCGGTCGCCGGGCTTGATTCCGTTTGCGCGCAGATGCAGGGCGAGCGCGGCCGCTTTGCGGCGAAGCTCGGGCCAGCTCGTTTCCTTGCACAGGCCGTCCTCGCGGCTCGCAACGATCGCCGGCATTCCGGCGGCGTCGGCCGCTTCGACATGTCGGAACACCTGCTGGGCGTAGTTCACCGATGCGCCCGGAAACCAGACCGCGCCGGGCATCTTGCGCGTCCCCAGCACGGCGTGGAACGGCGTCGGTGATTTGATGTCGAAATAGTCCCAGATGCTGCGCCAGAAGCCGTCGATGTCGCGCACCGACCATTGCCGCATGTCTTCATAGCTGGAGAAATTCAGGGCGCGCTGCTCGGCAAGCCAGCGGCGGTAGAGAGCGATCTGGGGAAGAAAGGGTGCTGTCATGTTCATCGGTTTGCGATTGAGCTGTTGGGTCGGCGGTTCGGCTGAGCTTCCGGCATAGCGCGGGAGATAGAGGAGGATTAGCGCTTCTGCGACTGCCTGGGTACCCCGTCATTGCGAGCGCAAGCGAAGCAATCCAGGATGCTTCCGCGGATGCAGCCTGGATTGCTTCGTCGCGTTCGCTCCTCGCAATGACGATCGACGCACTTCCGCATTCCCGCGGCGCCTTTCGCCCGAGTTTTGCATCATCACACCCTCGATAGATCAGAGGGCGCAGGGAAGGCCGGGTGACCGCATGCACCCGGGGCCCCCGCGCAAGAATAGTTGCGCGAGGCGCGCGTTGACCACAGGTACAGGCGGGATCAGCCCGGCCTTCCCCGCGCAGTGGTTTGACGGCTTACTTCGTACTCTCCCCGGTGAACCAGCGTTTGCCACCGTCATCGGCGCGATCGCTTAAGCATCGTCGCCAACTTGACGCCTGCATGGGCGCGCCAGGACCACACGACTTGACCGTACGCAATGTGCCGCTCGTCTATCGGAACATCAGCGTCCACCGCAACCCGCCTCGCGTTTCGTGACGATCGCGATACGCCCCTCATCAATCGAGGCGGGATGGCGCAAGGTAATCACTAATTTCTAAAAAAACGAAAGAGAAATATTTTTGCAGGAGGGACTGGACACCCCAAATCAGCTTGAAAAAATTGCCGAAATTCGATTTTGCGAGCAGGCGTTTTGCAGCGTTCCCGTGCCCGTCGGGCGAATCGAGAGGAAGCGAAATCGCGTGACCTTGCCGTTGCATGATGCTCATTTTGAGTTTTGTCATTCATGACCCAAAGCCGACGCCGACCCTAGATCTCGATTTTCACAATTCCCTCCACTCCCCTTCATCGCATGATTGTAATCATGTGACGCTCAGCGTTGCTAATCTAATGGTGCATTCGTCTCTCAATGGAGAAGGAGCGTGCCATGAAAGGTTTGAAGAGGCTTATAATCGCGGGGCGCTGCTCGCTGCGACGCTGGACGCGCAAGCTCAGCAGACCAACGACCTTGAACGCATTCAAGCGGCGAGTCGGCAATTTGTTGCCGCAATCGCCGCGCGCGACATAAACGCGATGGACACGATATGGGCACACGAGAGCTATGCTTCGTTCATCGGCCCGTTGAGTACTTCAGTGGTCGTTGGCTGGGATGGCGTCCGCTGTGTTCTAAATAGATCGGCCGGCCGGCTAAGCACCTTCAGTGAGGACGTTCGCGCATGAGCACAGCGACGACGGCACCGGAGATGAAGGTAAGGGATGCAATCGAATTGATCGCTGCTGACAGTCCAAATCGATCCGCAATGATACCGGCTGACAGTGCTCCTATCGCGTAGCCAAGGTCGCGCCAGAAGCGATAAACACTGAGCGAGCGTGCTCGCCAGCTCGGATGCGATGCGTCGGAGACGGCAGCGATCAGGCTCGGGTAAACCATGGCCGTGCCAATTCCGAGGAGCAGGCTGCCGACGAGCCACCACTCGAAGTGACTGGTCGCAGCAGTCAGGAACAGGCCTGCGGCCTGGATCCACATGCCGCCCGTGATCAGGCCCTTGCGGCCCCAGCGGTCGGACAGCGGGCCCGTCGCGATCTGCAGGATGCCCCAAGTTGCCGGATAGACCGCCTTGAGGATACCGATGCGTTCGACCGACAGGCCAAAGGATACGAAGAACAGCGGGAAGATGCCCCAGCTCATGCCGTCGTTCAGGTTGTTGACGAGCCCGGCCTGGCATGCAGCGAACAGGTTGCGATCCCCGTACGAGGTGAGGAGGAAGATCTCGCGGAAGCTGATCGGAGCCGCTTGCCGTGCATGGCCCGCCGTCTCCAGCCGCACGTGCTCGCGCGTGTCGCGCACCGAGAGGATCGAGAGCACGAAGCCGAGGACAGCGTAGGCGACGCCGAGGTAGATAGGCGCCGGCCGCAGCCCGTACTCCGATGCAATGTATCCGGTGAGATAGGCGGTCACGCCCACCGCTAGGTAACCAGCGAACTCGTTCAGGCCCACCGCCAAACCGCGCGACTTCGGCCCGACCAGATCAATCTTCATGATCACGGTCATCGACCAGGCAAAACCCTGGTTGACGCCGAGAAGGGCGTTGGCGGCGATGACCCATTTCCAGCTCGGCGCCCACATGATCATGAAGGGCACCGGCAGGCCGACGAGCCACCCGAGCACAAGAACGCGCTTGCGACCCCAGGCGTCGGCCAATTGGCCCGATACGAGGTTGGCACACGCCTTCACGATGCCGAAGCTGACGATGAAGGAGACGACAAGCGTCGTCGAACCGATCCTGAATTCCTCGGCGCCGATCAGCGGTACGACGGTGCGCTCGATCCCGACCATGCCGCCGACGAACGCATTGATCAGGAGCAGCAGCGTGAACTGCGGCCAGTTCTCCTTCAGGCCCAGCCTGACCGATGGGGTCGCTTGTGGCGCGGATACTGCTTCGCTCACGGAATCAGGCCGCCGTAGCCGTGACACCTGAATTGGCGGCCCTGATCTTTGCGGCCTCAGGCGGCGCCGGCGGAATCTCTGACACCATGAAGCGGACAAAATCTGCTTCGTCCGCGATCATGAAGGCCTGGTTGTGCCGCTTCTCAAAGCCGATGGTCGACCAAGGCTTGCCACTGAGTCGCCGACCGCAGACCGAGCCGGCATAAGCGCCAGGCATGACCTCGACGTCATCCGGAAGCTCGCTCAGCCTGCGCGCGCTGCGGAACAATTGCCTTGCGCCTTCCTCGGCATTGGCGGCAAGCTCGGTGCGGCCGAGATCGCCGACCATCAGCGTGTGGCCAGTGAGCGCAAACCATGGCTCCTCGCTACGCGTGTGGTCGGTCACGAGAATGCAGATGTGCTCGGGTGTATGGCCGGGCGTATGCAGCACCTTGGCCGTGACGTTGCCGAGCGGCAGGATCTCGCCGTCGCGCACGCCCTTGAAAGCAAATGAGACGCCCGCTTCTGCCGAGAGCACATAGGGCGCGCCGGCCGCATCCGCGAGCGCCCGCCCGGCCGAGATGTGGTCGGCGTGAACATGGGTGTCGATGACGAAGTTGATTTTCATACCCGACCGTTCGGCCGCCTCGAGATAGGGCTGGATGTCGCCGACCGGATCAACGACCGCCGCCGTGGCCTTGCCGCCGCAGCCGAAAAGATACGAAATGCCGACCGGATCGTTGTGCAAGAATTGGCGCAGGATCATCGGGTTGCACTCCTCTCTAAGAGCAAGTACATAACATTCAATCGATCTGATGAATGATATGTCCAGGAGCTGCCCTGTCAAGCACGGGACCAAAGCACGCGATCTATGAGAACCTCGCCGATGTCGCGCAGGCGCTGGGCCATGCTCACCGGCTCGAGTTGCTGGAGCATCTCGCGCAAGGCATCCGCAGCGTCGAGGAGCTATCGGCCCGCGCGCATCTGACGTTCGCGAATACCTCGCGCCACCTGCAGATCCTGAGGAGGGCGCGCCTTGTCGAGACGGAGCGTCGCGGCAAACACATCCTCTATCGTCTTGCCGGCGACGCCGAAGTGGTCGCGCTGATGAAGGCCCTGGGGCGCATCGGCGAGCGGAATATCGCCGAGATCGGCCGCGTCGTGACTGACTACTTCCACGCTCGCGACGCGCTCGAACCGGTCTCGCGAGACGATCTGGTCGGAAGATTGCACAACAATCTGGTCACGGTGCTCGATGTCCGGCCCGAGGACGAGTTCGCTCTTGGTCATCTGCCGGGCGCGCTCAACATTCCGCTTGCCGAGTTGGAACGACGCCTAAGCGAACTGTCCAAGGGCCGCGAGGTGGTCGCCTACTGCCGTGGCCCCTATTGCGTCCTTTCCTTCGAAGCGGTCGCAGCGCTCAGGGCTCGCGGCTATCGCGTCCGTCGGCTCGAGGACGGCTATCCCGAATGGAAAGCCGCCGGCCTGCCGGTCGAATCCGTCGCTTGAGACAAGCGGATCTGGTGCATCATGGATGATAAGCCTCATCGCGCGCGCCGTAGGTTGGAGGCTACTCGGACGCCATCTCGCCAGAGCCGCCGAATTCTTTCGGAAAATCATTGAACTTCGGCAAACCGTCCTTCATCGGCAGGACGGTCTCGGCATAGTTCACATGCACGCCCGGCGTGAAATCAAGCGTCGGGATCGTCGCGGCGAAGACATCGACCATTCCCAGCGGTGGGTGGTTGGTCATGACGTGGCCGCCGCACTTCTTGCAGAATTGACGCTCGCTGACGGGAGTTTTCTGGTACGTCGCGAGTTGATCGGCACCGGCCGTTACGCGGACGGCGTCCGGCTTCCAGAGCGAAAAGGCGTTCACCGGTCCTCCCGACCACGACCGGCAAGAACGGCAATGGCAATAACCCATGCCTTCCGGATCGCCCGAGACCTCGATCTTCACGGTGCCACAGAAGCATTCTCCACGATGCATTGCCATCCGAGCCTCCCTGTTTTCGATCTTGTCATTCACGCCATGGCCGCACTGCAAGGTCGGGTCACGGAGTGTCGTTGAAGCCGCTGCCGATTAAACTGACTTCCACGTCCGGAGTCGAGAGAGCGAACCACACCGGTGCACCTTTAGGGGCGCGACAGTGAGGCGCATTGCGCCGGCGCACCAAAGCGCGAGGCGCGTTGGCCACTCCAACAGGAATTCAGCGGATCAGGCGCAGTGGCGCAAAAGATGCCAGGTGGTGACCGGTGGCTCGCTGCCGGGCGCGCATTTCTTCGTCGATCAATTTCCGGACGAAACGGCGCGTGTTCTGATGGAATTCCTGCAGAGCGTGCCGATCCACTGATTCATCCGCCTGCGTAGCCCGCATGAGCGAAAGCGACATGCAGGAAGCGGTGTGCGACAATCCCGGATATCGCTCGCGCTCATCCCGGCGACGATCGTTCGGGCTCCGCATCACCGCCTCTGCGCCTGCGCGGACGCGCCGCCCGGCACAGTTTCGATCAGCTTGCCTGCATGGGACGGCGCAGAAAGCCCGGACCTTTCGGCCCAGGCTTTCCTTGGTGCGGTGCTGAGTGTCGTTGACGGCCGAAGCGGATCAGGCGATGACGCCGAGCCGGGCGCGCATCAGTCCGATGCTGTCGAGATCGGCCTGTTCGCGGGCGCTTTCCTCGGCGCGCTCGCGCGCCTGGTCGCGCTCGTCCAAGAGCTCGACCTTCTTCAATTCTTCGAACGCTTCGGTGAGGTGCGCCTTGGCGTCTTCGAGCTGGCCCTTCAGCTCGTCGGCCGAACGCAGCAGGTTCTCGCGGCGCTGGATCGCGGCTTTGGCATAGGTCGGATAGGCGAAATGCGACGGGTCGTTGATCCCGGCCCGCTCCTGCTCGCTCTGGATCTCGCGTTCGAGATCGGCCGACATACGCTGGAAATCGGCAATCATGCCTTCGATCTGGGCAACTCTCCGGCGCTTCTCGTCGACCTGAAATTTCTTCAGGCGGATCAGCGTTTCGCGTGACTTCATCGACTCATACTCCCCAGAAGTCCCGTTTCGGATGCGTGACGGAGCGGATCTCCCTGCGGAGGTGCCACCAGCATCGGCGGAACAGGTGGAGCGGATGATGGCCTGACAAAGTTAGCTTTCCGTTTCCAAAACCTTGAGGATTTCTTCAAGTTTCCGGTAGCCGTCGGTGAGGCTCGATGCCTCGTCCTTGCCTTGGCGCAAGAACATTTCCAGCGGCTCATGCAGCCGGATCGCCCGGTCGACCTCCAGGCTCGAGCCCGGCCGGTACGCGCCGAGCCGGATCAATTCCTCCATATCGGCATAGGTCGCCATCACCTGACGCGCCCGGGTGATGAGCGGCAGGAAGGCCGGATCGGCCGATTTCGGCATGGTGCGCGAGACCGATTTGAGAATGTTGACGGCCGGATAGCGGCCGCGCTCGGCGATCGAACGCTCCATCACGATGTGGCCGTCAAGGATGCCGCGCACCGCATCGGCGATGGGTTCGTTGTGGTCGTCGCCGTCGACCAGGACGGTGAAGATCGCGGTGATGGTGCCCGCCCCGGTGCCCGGGCCGGCGCGCTCGAGGAGCTTTGGCAGTTCGGTGAACACGGTTGGCGTATAGCCCTTGGCGGTCGGCGGCTCGCCGGCGGACAGGCCGATCTCGCGCTGCGCCATGGCAAAGCGCGTCACCGAATCCATCAGGCACAGCACGTCCTTGTTTTCGTCACGGAAATATTCGGCGATGGCGAGCGTCAGGTAAGCGGCCTGGCGGCGCATCAGCGCCGGCTCGTCGGATGTCGCCACCACCACGACGCTGCGCGCGAGCCCCTCCTCGCCCAGATCGTCCTGCAAGAATTCCTGCACCTCGCGGCCGCGTTCGCCGACGAGCCCGATGACAGTGATATCCGCTTCGACATTGCGGGCGAGCATCGACAGCAGCACCGATTTGCCGACGCCGGAGCCGGCGAAGATGCCGAGCCGCTGGCCGCGGCAGCAGGTGAGAAAGGTGTTGAGCGCGCGCACCCCGAGATCGAGCGGGACGCCCACGCGCTTGCGCGAATGCGCCGGCGGCGGCGCATTGCGGAACGGCATCGGGGACGTACCCTGCGGCAAGGGCCCTTTGCCGTCGATCGGCTCGCCCATGGCATTGATGACCCGGCCGAGCCAGGCGGCGGTGGGGCGCACCTGGTTGGCCGCATTGGCGATGACCGCGCGGCAGCCGCGACGCACGCCCTCCAGGCCGGCGAACGGCATCACCACCGCATTGTTGCCGGAAAAGCCGATCACCTCGCAGGGGATGAAGCGGTTGCCGCCGGTCTCGACCACGATCCGGGCGCCGACCGACATCGCGTGGATGGGCCCAGCGATCTCGACCATGAGGCCGCGGACGCCCACAACTCGGCCATAAATATTGACGCCGTCGATATCGCCAATCTGCTCGGCCAGCGCTTTCATCGGCAAAACCTTAAGTTTCGGCGAAGGAGGCCGCAGAGCTTAACTTCGTGTTTACCCGCATCATTAATCATTGCGTCACTGTCTTTGGTGACTGAGGACGCTCGCCTGCTCAGAAGAACAGCGAGTCGAGAGAGTCGGTTAGCCCCGTCTCTTGAAGTGGAACTTGAACGAGGATGGATACAAAAAGCTGCTTCGACGCAATATCTTAGGGCGATTCGACAAAAATTGCACCGCGAGACCTTGCGGATCAGAATCAGATTTTGTTAACCATGAGTCGTCAGGATCCGAATCAGTTGTTCAAAGGCGTTTTGTTGAGTGCCGCGGATCGCGGCCGACCTGACGCCCGGAGCGGCGACTATGGGGAACTGGCATGCGCGTTTTGCTGATTGAAGATGACAGCGCCGTCGCGCAGTCAATCGAATTGATGCTCAAATCCGAGAGCTTCAACGTCTACACGACGGATCTCGGCGAAGAAGGCGTCGATCTCGGCAAGCTTTACGACTACGACATCATCCTGCTCGACCTGAACCTGCCCGACATGTCCGGGTACGACGTGCTCAAGCAGCTCAGAGTCTCCAAGATCAAGACGCCGATCCTGATCCTGTCAGGGCTGGCGGGCATCGAGGACAAGGTCAAGGGTCTCGGCGTCGGCGCCGACGACTACATGACCAAACCCTTC
>Ga0134125_10009195_pt1 | contig 11127 bp, 9 predicted proteins | sample KB31751_FD_96464 | JGI IMG/M metagenome (GOLD analysis project Ga0134125, IMG submission 96464) | Terrestrial soil microbial communities with excess Nitrogen fertilizer from Kellogg Biological Station, Michigan, USA - KB3-175-1 | ecosystem: Environmental > Terrestrial > Soil > Unclassified ...
AGGAAGCCGTCGGGAAAGCGCAACATGCTAGCAAGCTCCTTCGTTGGGGAGGGACGGCGCCAGGCGCTCGCCGCGCGGCGCGGACGACAACAACAGGCGCGTATAGGGATGAGCCGGCGCGCGGAAGATCGTCGCCGTCGTGCCCGACTCGACGATGCGGCCGGCGTTGAGCACGACCACGCGGTCGGCGATGGCGGCGGCGCTCGGCAGATCGTGCGTGATGAGCAGGATGGCCAGGCGCCGCTCGTCGGCGAGGCGGCGCAACAGCTTGAGCACGCCGAGGCGCGTCGAGACGTCGAGCATCGAGGTCGGCTCGTCGGCGACGATGACCTCGGGCGCGGCGGCGAGCGCGCGGGCGACGCCGATGCGCTGGCGCTGGCCGCCGGAGAGCGCGTGCGGATGGCGCGTGGCGAGCGCGGCGTCGAGGCCGACGTCGGCGAGCAGGCGCGCCACCTCCTCGCGGCGCGCGCGCGCGGGAATTCCGCGTCGGGCCAGCGGGCGGGCCAGGTGATGCTCGACGGTGTGCACGGGGTTGAGCGAGGCGAACGGATCCTGGAAGACCATCTGCACGCGGCCCACCGCGACGTCGCCCGCGTCGGGACGAAGCAGCCCGCAGAGGATGCGCGCCAGCGTCGACTTGCCGCTGCCCGATTCGCCGACGAGCGCGACGACTTCGCCGGCGGCGACCTCGAACGACACGTCGTCGACGACGCGACGGCCGTCGGCGAAGCGCTTGACCACGCCGCGCACCGAGACGCGCGGGGTCATGGCAGCACCTTCTGCGTGGGCCGCTCGATCGGCGGCAGCGGCGGAAACGACTCGAGGAGCGCGCGCGTGTACGGATGGCGCGGGGCGCGTCGCAGCCGCTCGGTGGGCGCGACCTCGACGAGGTGGCCGTCGCGCAGGATGCCGATGCGCGTGGCCACGCTCGCCAGAAGCGGCAGATCGTGGGTGATGAAGAGGATCGCGAAGCCGCGCGCGCGCTGCAGCGCCAGGAGCTCCTCGAGGATCTGCCGCTGCACGACGACGTCGAGCGCGGTGGTCGGCTCGTCGAGCACGAGGAGGCGCGGCTCGAGCGCGAGGGCCAGGGCGATGGCCACGCGCTGGCGCATGCCGCCCGAGAGCTGATGCGGCCAGGCGTCGACGGCGTCGGGGGTGACGCCGACGCGCGCGAGCCCTTCCATGGCGCGGCGGCGCGCCTCGCCGCGGCCGGCGATGCCGTGGGCGGCGAGCGTGTCGGCGAACTGCGCGCCGACGGTGAGGACGGGGTTGAGCGCGCTCATCGCGCTCTGGAACACGACGGCGGCGTCGCGCCAGCGCCAGCGGCGCAGCGCCTCGCCTTCGAGCCGCATGACGTCGGCGCCGGCGACGCGCAGCTCGCCGCGCACCTCGCTGTCTTCGGGCAAGAGGCGCAGAAGCGCGTGGCCGATGGTCGACTTGCCGCTGCCCGACTCGCCGGCGAGGCCGAAGATCTCGCCGTCGCAGATGTCGAAGCTGACGTGGTCGACGGCGGGCGCGTCGCTGCCGGGGTGGCGCACCCAGAGGTCGCGCACCGAGACCAGCGACTGCGCCATGAGCGCGGCGCGCCAACCGATCGGCGGCACCCGGCGGCGGCGTGCGTGACGGCGCAGGCGCGGATTGCCGAGCTCGTCGAGCGCGAAGCTCACGAGCGTGAGCGAGAAGCCGACCAGCGCCACGCAGGCCCCCGTCGGTACGAAGGTCCACCACGCGCCGGTGAGCAGCGCCGAGTCGTTGCTCGCCCAATAGAGGTTGGTGCCCCAGGTGACGGCGCCGAGATCGCCGAGGCCGAGGAACTCGAGGCCGACCTCGGCGCCGATGGCGTAGACGGTGGTGCCGATGAACGACGCCGCCACCAGCGACGCCATGTTGGGCAGGATCTCGACGGCGATGATGCGCCAGTGGCGCTCGCCGGCGAGGCGCGCGGCGGCGACGAAGTCCTTTTGGCGCAGCGAGAGCGTCTCGGCGCGGAAGACGCGCGCGCACCAGGCCCAGCCGGCGAGCGTCAGGACGAGCGCGAGCCGCCACGGCCCCGGTGGCAGGTAGGCGGCGATGACGATGGCGAGCGGCAGGCCGGGGATGACGAGGAAGACGTTGGTGACGACGGAGGCGGCGTCGTCGGTGCGCCCGCCGGCGTATCCGGCGCCGATGCCGACGACGACGCCGAGCAGCGTCACCAGCACGCCGACGAGGAGGCCGATGCCGAGCGTGGCGCGCGCGCCGACGATGGTCTCGGCGAGCACGTCCTGGCCCTGGCCGGTGGTGCCGAGGAGGTGCTGCCACGACGGGGGCTGAAGCGGCAGGTCGAGCGCGCGCAGCCGATCGCCGGCGAAGAGCGGCCCGACGAGCGCCATGAGCGCGAAGCCGGCGAGCAGCGTCGCGCCGACGAGCGCGCGGCGATCGTCGAGGAGCGTGCGCCAGCGGCTACGCATGGGCACGGGTCCGCGGATCGAGCCACACGTAGGTGACGTCGACGAGGAAGTTGGCGGCGAGCACGGCCAGCGTGATCAGAAGGAAGAGGCCCTGCATGAGCGCGTAGTCCTGGTTGCGCACCGCCTCGACGAGGAGGTAGCCGAGCCCGGGGTACGAGAAGACGATCTCGGTCAGGAGCGATCCCGAGAGCACGAAGCCGAGCGCCATGCCGAAGCCGGTGATGCTGGGCAGAAGCGCGTTGCGCGCGGCGTAGCGCAGCATGATCTGCCGGGGCGGGAGGCCCTTGGCGCGCGCCAGCTTGATGAAGTCGGCGTCGAGCAGCGCCACCATCGTGTTGCGCATGCCGAGCATCCAGCCGCCGAGCGTGGCGACGACGAGCGTGAGCGCGGGCAGCGCGGCGTGGCGTGCCACGTCGGCGGCGAACGCGACGTTCCACGCCGGCGCGCGGTCGAGGCTGTAGGCGTGGCCGAGCGGGAACCAGTGCAGCGCGTAGCCGAAGGCGAACAGCGCCACCATCGCCAGCCAGAAGTAGGGAACCGCGCCGAGCAGCGCGAGCAGCGGCGGCAGCGCGCTGTCGAGGACGCCGCCGCGACGCCAGGCGGCGACGACGCCGAGGAGCGTGCCGGCGGCGAAGCTCACCAGGACGGCGCCGCCGGCGAGCGCGACGGTCCAGCCGAGGCCGGTGCCGATCACCTCACCGACGGGAACCGGGAAGTAGGCGACGCTGAGGCCGAGATCGCCGTGCAGAAGATGGCGCCAGTAGACGACGTACTGGTGCACCAAGGAGCCGTCGGCGAAGCCGAGCGCGTCGCGCATCGAGGCGAGCGCCGCCGGCGACAGCTTGCCGCGCAGGCGCGCCAAGAGCGTCGTCGCCGGATCGCCGGGCATGAGGCGCGGCAGGACGAAGCCGAGCGTGACCGCAGCCCAGGCGGCGACGGCGTAGAGCGCGAGGCGGCGAAGGACGTAGCGCATCAGCGCCGCCTCGGCGAAAGGTGCGTGAGGACGATGAGGTCCTCCGGCTCGGAGTGCGGCGAGAGCTTGGCGTAGGGCTCCTTCGCCGAGGGAAAACCGACGAAGCGGCGCGTGCTGTACACGCCCCACAGCGGGCTCGAAAACAGCGGGATCGCCGGCGCCGTGGCGGCGAAGCGCGCCTCGATCTGCCGCATGAGCGCGTGCTCGGCCGCGGCGTCGTCGGTGCGCTCGAAGTCGCCGAGGAGCGCGTCGGTGCGCGCGTCGCCGAAGCGGTTCCAGTTCGTGGGCAGAAGCTCGCCGGGCGGGCGCGCCGCGCTCGTCGACGAGATCCAGCGATAGGCGTAGTACGGCGTGGGCGCGTCGAACGACAGGCCGAGCGACGGGCAGGCGATGGCGAGCTCGAAGGCGCCCGACTGCAGCCGCTGGAACCAGGCGCTCCACTCGTAGGCGCGCAGCGTCACCTCGACGCCGACGTCGCCGAGATCGCGCGCGATCACCTGCGCCGCGCGCACCCAGTCGGACCAGCCGCTCACCACCTCGAGCGTCAAGGCGAGGCGGCGGCCGTCTTTTTCGCGCACGCCGTCGGCGGCGCGATGCCAGCCGGCCGCGTCGAGCAGCTGCGCCGCGGCGCGCGGATCGTGGCGCACCCAACCGTCGGCGGCGACGGCGGGATCGCGCCAGCCGGCGTAGGCGTCGGAGAGGCCGGTCCCGTCCGACGGGCGCGCGTAGCCGTAGAGGCCGATGTCGACGACGCGGCGGCGATCGATGGCGAGGCTGAGCGCCTTGCGCACGCGCACGTCGTCGAGCGGCGCGCGCGCGGTATTCGGATACAGAAACACCGTCGCGCCGGTCGGCGGGTACCAGTAGCCGTGGTTGGCGCGATCGCGCGCGACGTAGGTGCGCTCGATCGCCGGCACGAAGTTCCCGGCCCAGTCGATCTCGCCCTCGACGAGCGCCAGGTTCGCCTGATCGTTCGACGGATAGGCGATCATGCGCAACGCGTCGACGGCGGGCTTGCCCGCTTGCCAGTAGCGCGGGTTCTTGCCGAGCTCCCAGACCTGGTTGCGAAAGACGCGCACCTCGGTGAACGGCCCGGTGCCGACGGGGTTGGGGTTGGTGAAGGCGACCGGGTCGGCGACGGCGCGCCAGACGTGGGCGGGGACGATCGCCTGTTGCAGGATCTCGACGAGGCCGGGCACGAACGGCCGCTGCAGCCGCAGCTCCACCGTGCGCGGATCGATGGCGCGCACCTCCGCGAGGAAGTCCCACAGGCCGGCGCCGTCGAGCGCGCGGTGCTGGCGGAGGAGCTCGAAGGTGAAGGTCACGTCGTCGGCGGAGAAGGAGGCGCCGTCGGACCAGAGGACGCCGTCGCGCAGGGTGAGCGTCAGCGTGCGACGATCGGCCGACCAGCGGCGGTCGGTCGCCAGCCAGGGCACCCAGGTCGCCGCGGGCGCGTTCCAGATCATGAGCGGCTCGTAGATGCCGCTGCGCGTGGGCCAGCGCGCGGCGCCGACGAGGAGCGGATTGAAGTTGCGCGTCCACGCGCTCGCCTGCTCCACCGACACCGAGAGCACGTTCGGCGACGGCGACGGCGACGGCGACGCCGCGACGGAGCAGCCGGCGGCGAAGAGCGCGAGCACGAGCGCGCGCGGCCTCATGGCTGCGGCTCGTAGACGCGCACGTAATCGACGAGCAGCGTCTGCGGGAACGTGGTCGAGCCGTCCGGCGAGCCGACGTAGGTGCCGCCGACGGCGAGGTCGAGGATGATGCCGAACGGGTGATCGAACACCCACTGCGTTCCCATCGGCAGCTGCGACGGCGTCAGCATGAAGTAGGTGACGCCGTCGACGGAGAAGACGACGTCGTTGGCGAACCACTCGACGGCGTAGACGTGAAAGCCCGCCGACAGCGGCGCGCCGGGCACGAGGTGCATGGCCGTGATGCCGTTGCCGCCCGAATAGCCCGGCCCGTGCACGGTGCCATGCACGGTGTTGGGCTCCTGCCCCTTGTTCTCGATGATGTCGATCTCGCCGCACGCCGGCCAGCCGACCGACGGCTGGTTGTCGCCGAGGAGCCAGAAGGCCGGCCACATGCCCTGCCCTGCCGGCAATTGCATGCGCGCCTCGAAGCGGCCGAACGCGCGCGTAAAGTGCCCGAGCGTGTTGATGCGGCCCGAGGTGTAGCTCTGGCCCATGTAGGCTTCGGCGCGCGCGGTGATGGCGAGGTGGCCGGCGCCGTCGAGCGCGACGTTCTGCGGGCGCGCCGTCGTGTACTCGAGCTCCTGGTTGCCCCACCCGCTGCCGCCGACGTCGAAGGACCATTTCGACGGATCGGGCGCGCTGCCGGCGGGGCCTTCGAACTCGTCGCTCCACACGAGCGTGCGGCCGGGCAGCGCCGCGTCGGGCGGCGGCGGCGGCGGCGCGTCGTCTCCCGCGCCCAGATCCTCGGTCGATCCCGCCGCGAGATCGCCCGCCGTCATGTCGGGATAGAGCGGGCTCGTGTCGCAACCGGCAGCCAGCACCACGGCGACGGCGAAGCCGATCGCCGTCGCGACGAGGGTGGCCACGAGCCCGCGCCCCGTCATGCCGTCGCGGACAGCGGCGTGGGAAAGAGCGCGCGATCGCGCAACGCCGCTTGCAGGACGAGCGTCGCCGCGCCGACCGCGATCGCCTGCTCGCCGAGGTTGGAGGTGACGAGGCGCGTCTCGTTCACCGAGAGGGACAAGGTCCGTTCGCGCACGGTGTCGCGCAGCCGATCGAGCAGGAGATCGCCGACGGCGGTGATCTCGCCGCCGAACACGACCACCGCCGGGTTCATGAGGTTCACCAGGCCGGCGACGGCGATGCCGAGGTAGTGGCCGACCTCGTCGACGATGGTGCGGGCCGCCGGATCGCCCGCCTTGGCGCTCTTGACGATGTCGGCGACCGTCGGGGTGCGGCCGCGCTCGCCTGTCATGCGCTCGCGCGCCAGCGAGCGGATCGCCGGCGAGCCGATGAACATGGCGAGGCAGCCGTTGAGCCCGCACATGCAGCGCGGCCCCGACGGATCGACCGCGAGGTGGCCGATCTCGCCGGCGGTGCCGCCGGCGCCGCGATAGACCTCGCCGCGGATGACGTAGCCGGCGCCGATGCCGGTGGCGACCTTGATGTACGTGAGATCGTCGCCCGAGCGGCCGGCGCCCCACCAGCCCTCGGCGAGCGCGCCCATGTTGGCGTCGTTGTCGACGAAGACGGGCACGTTGTAGGCGCCGGCGAGGTAGGCCTGCACGTCGTGGCCGCTCCACGCCGGCAGGATGAGCGGCGACAAGCGGCCCGGATTGGCCGGATGCACCGGGCTCGGCACCGCGACGCCGATGCCGAGCAGGCGCCGCCGCGGCACGCGCTCGGCGCGCAGGCAGTCGTCGATGAACGAGCGCACCAGCGCCAGCGAGCCCTCGGGATCGCCCTGCACCGCGTGCGCGCCCTGCCGCGCGGCCCGCACCTCGCCGCGCAGGTTGGTGAGCGTGACGAGCACGTGCGTGGCGCCGAGCTCGACGCCGACGATGAAGAAGGCCTCGTCGTGAAAACCGAGCAGCGTCGGGCGGCGGCCGCCGCGCGACAGCCCCTCGCCGGTCGACTGCACCAGGCCCGAGCGCTCGAGATCGCCGACGATGGCCGACACCGTCGACGGGCTGAGCCCGGTGCGGCGCGCCAGATCGGCGCGCGAGACCTGCCGCTCCTTCCAGATGAGGTTGAGCAGCAGCGTCGAGTTGCGCGCGCGCATGACCTGCGCATCGACGGTGACGACTTCGTGGGCTTGGCTCATGCGCACCGTTTTACCGCCAACTCGGGCCGTCGATGTCGACGCCGATGCCGTTTCCGCCGGCGACCCAGCCGAAGCCGCCGACCACCTGCGCGCCGTAGGCGCCGCCGACGCCGAGCGCGTAGGTCTTCTTCGTCGTCGAGAGGGCGACGTCGAGCTTCGACTGCCAGCCGTCGCGCGTGGTGGCGCCCATGCCGGCGAGGAAGGAGACGATCTCGCCGTCAGCGTGCGTGCTGCCGGCGACGAAGCGGATCTCGCGGAAGCCGGCGGCGACGGCGGCGCCGTCGGGATCGGTGGCGCCGGCCCAGTCGCCGGGCGCGCTCTGCCAGAAAACGCCGGCCCAGCCCTGCGTGGCGCCGCCGGCGTCGGCGTTCGGGTCCCACTCGAAGTGGCGGCAGCTGCTGGTGCCGCCGCTGCAGGCGCCGCTCGAGACGAAGCCGCTCGCGCCGTCGCCCATGTAGCCGGTGGGGCCGAAGGTCGGCTCGACGGCGAGCGGTTGCAGCGCCCCGTCGTCGTCGCCGGTCCAGACGATGTCGTCGAGATAGAAGGTCTGGGCCGCGCCGGCGCCGGTGACCCAACCGAACGCGCTCACGACGTGGTCGCCGTAGGCGCCGCGCACGCCGACGACATATTCGGTGGGCTGCGCGGCGAGCGTGACGTCGAGCCGCGATTGAAACCCGTCGGCGGCGCCGGCGCCGATGCCGACGAGGAACGAGACCTTCTCGCCGCCCGCCTGGCCCCAGGCGCGGAAGCGCACCTGCGCGTAGCCGGCGGGGATGGCGAAGCCGGGCGCGCTGCCCCAGTTGTTCGCGGGGTATTGCCAGAGCACGCCGCCCCAGCTGTTGGTGCCCGGCGTCCAGGCGACGTGGTGGCAATGGCCGTGGCCGCCGCCGGCGCGCATCGGGCAGGTTTGATCGTCGGTGATGGTGCCGGCGACGTCGCCGCCGCCCTCGTAGCCGCTGGCGGCGAAGCTGTCGTCGACGACGAACGGCGCCGGCCCGGGCGGCACCATCGCCATGTCTTCGGCGGCGGCGCTCAGATCGAAGGCGGTGTGGCTCATCGATAGATCGGCCGCGGGCGTGGCCGGCATCGCCAGATCGGCGACGGCGACGCCGAGATCGGCCGCGCCCGGCGAGGTGGTGTCGTCGTCGCAGCCGGCGGCGCAGAGCATCGCCGGAAGCAGCATCGCGAGAAGAGTCGAGCGCAGCGCCATGTTCGTCTCCGCGGACTTCGTTCTGTTGCCGAACAAAGTACCCGCCGCGCGGAACAATGCAAGCCAATTCGACAGCTCGCTCACCGACGCTAGCGTGGCGGGCGGCGCGAGCCCAGCAAAGAAGTTTGAGGTCCTGCGCGTAACCTCACGGATCCGTCGCTGGACTTAAAATAGCGACACGCTGCGGACAGCGTGCATCATTGCCGATTCCCGCGAGTTGCGCCCGCTCCGACTTTCTTCGCCGCGCCGCGTCCGTCGATTTCGATTGCAACGGGTGACGCCTCGGATACTTTGTTGCGCGAACGAACAAAGTCGCAACGGAGGATCCGCGATGAAACGTGCGACGGTGGTGACGGCGTGGGCGCTCTTCGCCGTGTGTGGCTGCGGCCCGCGTGGCGACCACGGCGCCGCCGATCTCGGCGCCGGCACGGGTGGCGACGGCACCGACGGCGCCGACGCCGCGGCCGGCGGCGATGGCGCCGGCGATCTCGGCAGCGCGCCGCTCGACCTCACCGCCGGCGCCCCGCCGTCGGCCAAGACGCCGCCCACGAGCGGCGCGCTCTTCGGCGCCTTCGTCGGCGTCGGCAACAACGACACGCCCGACTTCCTCTCGGAGGAGCAGCTCCTCGGCCGCCGCTGGGTGATCGACAACCGCTTCTACTCCTACGAAGACTTCGTCGCCGATCGCACGGCGTGGGACGTCGCCGAGAAGACGCTGCCGCTCATCACCTGGGAGCCGCACTGGCCGCTCGACGACATCATCGCCGGCACCTACGACGACATCTTCCACATGCGCGCGCAGGGCCTGCGCGATCTCGGCGTCGACATCCTCCTGCGCTGGGGCCACGAGATGAACGGCAACTGGTATCCGTGGGCCGGCGCCAACAACGGCGGCGCCAGCGGCGGCCCCGCCAAGTACATCGCCGCCTACCACCACGTGCACGATCTCTTCGTCGCCGACGGCGCGACCAACGTCTATTGGGTGTGGTGCCCGCTCGTCGCCGACGTGCCGGCCGAGTCGTGGAACCACTGGACCAACTACTACCCCGGCGACGACTACGTCGATTGGGTCGGCCTCGACGCCTACAACTGGGGCAACTCGTCGTCGTGCTGCACCTGGCAGTCGTTCGGCGATCTCGTCACCGATCTCTACGGCGACTACGCCGGCAAGAAGCCGCTCATCCTCGCCGAGACCGCGTCGGCCGAGGTCGGCGGCAACAAGGCCGCCTGGATCGACGATATGCACGCGCAGCTCAAGACGACCTTCACCGGAATCAAAGCGGTCGTCTGGTTCGACATCAACAAAGAGACCGATTGGCGCATCGACTCCTCGCCGACGGCATTGGCCGCGTACCAGGCGATGGCGCTCGATCCCTACTTCAATCCTTGACGGCGGAGGCGAACATGAACGGCGAGCGGATTCTTCGGTGGGCGTGGCGGGTGGCGGCGGGTCTCGGTGTAGCAGTCGGCGTGGCGGCCTGTTCCTCGACGGTGGCGCCGGCACCGATGACACCGGCGGTGAACGACATGGCGATGGCGACGGGCACCGGCGGCAATCACCCCGCCGAGGACATGGCGATGGCGCCGTCGGGAGCGATGCTGCCCTTCGTCGTCGACACGGTGTTCGTGTCGAGCGGCTTCATGGGCGACGGCGCCACCGCGGGCACGATCACGATGGTGCCGGCCAAGAGCGGCGACAGCACCGACTGCAACGGCATGCGCGCGAGCACCACCGCGGCCGGCAGCTGTCACGCCATCACCTACGCGCCACCGGCGTCGGGCGGCATGGGCTGGGGCGGCGTCTACTGGCAGTATCCCGCCAACAACTGGGGCACCAAGGCCGGCTTCTCGGTACCGGCCGGCGCCAAGAAGGTCGTGTTCCAGGCGCGCGGCCTCGTCGGTGGCGAGAAGGTCACGTTCCTCGCCGGCGGCATCCAGGGCGCAGGCAACCCGTATACCGACAGCATCAAGGCGACGGTGACGGTGACGCTCACCAACACGTGGGCGCCGTACCAGATCGATCTCTCGGGCCAGAGCTACTCGCAGGTGCTCGGTGGGTTCGGCTGGACCATGGTCGCCACCGACGCCGGCGCGAGCGGCGGCTTCTTCGTCGACGACATCGAGTGGCAATGATGAGAGGAGGACGTGATGGACAAGACCAACCGTGCTCTGGTGCTGTGCGCTGCGCTCGTCGGATGTGGAGGGACCGCGACGACCGGCGATCCCGTCGGTGAAGCCGGCGCCGAACTGACCAACGGCGCCGTCTACAACTTCGGTACGCTCGCGCATCCCGGCGCGTGCATGGACGCGCGCGCCGCCGGCACCGGCAACGGCACGCAGATCCAGGAGTGGTGGTGCAACGGATCGGGCGCGCAGGCGTACTCCGTGCGCGACGCCGGCGGCGGCGCGGTCGCGCTCGTCAACCCGCAGTCGGGCCGCTGCGTCGACGTCTCGGCACGCGGCACCGCCAACGGGACGAAGATCCAGCTCTGGGATTGCAACGGCACGCCGGCGCAGTCGTTCTGGGTGCAGCCGGTGGCCAACGGCTTCGTGCAGCTCGTCAACACCAACAGCGGCAAGTGTCTCGACGTCGCCGGCGCCAATCCCGCCGACGGCACGGTCGTGCAGCTCTACGACTGCAACGGCACCAACGCGCAGCAGTGGAACCCGGCGCTGCTCGGCGGCGGGCC
>Ga0134125_10009198_pt1 | contig 11125 bp, 7 predicted proteins | sample KB31751_FD_96464 | JGI IMG/M metagenome (GOLD analysis project Ga0134125, IMG submission 96464) | Terrestrial soil microbial communities with excess Nitrogen fertilizer from Kellogg Biological Station, Michigan, USA - KB3-175-1 | ecosystem: Environmental > Terrestrial > Soil > Unclassified ...
ATACGTGAACACATCGAACGGCCGCCGATCGAGGATTTGGAACCGCACCATATGTAAGTGAATGGGGTGAGCGTCTTCCGTTACGTTGATCAAGCTCCAGATCTCAACCGTATCGAGCGCCGGGTTTTCTGTCACCGGGTCGCTCCAGTGCGCGCCGTTCAACAGCATGGGCTGGGTCTTCGTGGTCGGGTCATCCGGATCGCCGCCGCCTTCAAGCGTAAGCAGCCTGGTCCTGACGGCATCTGCCGCCAAAATGCGTGGAATAGTCTGCAAGCGCTCCGGTTTGGCGCTTCCATCAACACAGGGCACGTTCGAAACGCGAAACTGAAGAATCGTATACGTGTCGCTCTTCAGCAAAACGCTTTGACCGCTTTGCGCCTTGAAATCGATGATCACATCGGCGCGCTCGCCCGGTGCAAGAGTCAGCATTTTCAATTCAACCGGCGTTTGCAACAGCCCCTGATCGGAGCCGATCTGCCAAAACGACTGGCGGCTCGACAGCGATAAATACAGAAAGCGGCTGTTCGAAGCGTTCAATAACCGAAACCGGTACTTTCTCGGCTCGGTATCAAAGAAAGGGAAAAGGGTTCCGTTGGCGAGAATGGCATCCCCGAAAAATTCGGGTACCCACGGCCGCCCCGGGATTCCTGAAACAGGGTAATAGAGCTGGCCATCTTCCCGAAAGCTCCGATCGTAAAGGATCAGAGGAATTTCATATTTGCGCTTCGGAAGGTTCAACGCGTCCTCAATTTCATCGCGCAGAATATAGAGGCCCAAGAGTCCCGCAAACATATTCAGCCGCGTAATTGCCATCGCGTGGTCGTGGTACCACAGCGTAGCCGCCGGCTGGCGGTTTGGATAAAAGCTGAGCAGCGACTTTCCAGGCGTATACCAGTTCTCCGGATATCCGTCGCTCTCCGGCGGAACACGTCCACCATGAAGGTGAATAATCGTGCGCACTTCGGGCGTCCCCGGCCCGGCTCCGTGAATCGAGGGGTCGATCGGGAGGAAATGCTCGGTCGGTAACTCGTTCATCCACTCAACAAAAATTGGCTGACCACGCTTGGCTTCAATCGTCGGGCCGGGAGACGTGGCACCGAAACCCCACGTCCGGGTAGGCGGCAGGCTGGGATGAATTCGCCTCTCCATTTCGCGCATCGGAATCCGATACACCGGCGCAGCAATTCCTGAAGAAAGCGAGTTTTGTATCGTTCCGCTGCTTCGCGCAAGCGGTGGCACCGTCAGGCGATCAACGAATTTCGGCAGCCGCTTGACGTCAAGAACCGCGGGGACGGAAGCGCCGGCCTGCTTTGCCAGTAGGGAACTTGCCAGGCTCCGCTCAAGAAACTCCCGTCGCGTCAATGGGCCGATTTCACTTCCCCTGTCTTCTCGTCGAGTATCAATTTCCCCATCCGCGGCGCGCTTCGAAAATCGAACATGCCGGTCAGCGAGTTCGAAATGCTATCGAAGGAACCTCTTCCCAGCCGCTTCCCCTGCAGCCAGTTGTCTTCGATGAAGGTGATGACTGAGGCCTGGTTGGTCAAGGAATGATCCACGAAATTGACTTTCGCCCAGGGAGAAATAATCAGCATGGGCAGGCGCGGGCCGAAGCCGCAGCGGCCTTGCGCGTGTGCGTTCGAAGCATCCAGTCCGGGCAGCGCACTGCTCCCGTCGCCGCAACTTCCCGGACCCGTGAGCGCGTCGGTGCTTCCAGTTGACTGGTTTACAATTGGGCTCATTTGGTGGTCATACCAGCCGTCGGAATCGTCGTAGGCGATCACAACCGCCGTGTCCTTCCATTCCGGCACGCGCTGAAGAAAGTTGATCACTTCAACCTCAAACGCCTGTTCATCGAGTGGATTGGAATTCCCGGCATGGCCATCCTGATATCCAGGAGCTTTGAGAAAACTCACGGCCGGAAAATTACCCGCTTTTACTGCGTCAAAAAAATCGTGGATATCGTACTGATGATTGGCCGCATCGCCCGCGTGCCCAATCGCCTTCACGGATGTTGGACGAACATGGGTCGGGTTAGCCGTTGAAGGATAGTACTGAAAAGGCTCATGATGCGGGATGTAATCACGCACGACCTTACCGGATACCGGCGACTTTGAAGAACGCGCGCAGTTCGTAGTGCGGTTGGAGTTCGTGATGCCTAAGTCGAAGCCGCCGCTGAACCAACCCCATGTAACGTGTCCGTCATTCAGCAGATTGCCGATGTTATTCCCGGCCATGGAGACCAGCATTCCTGCAGAAACGGAACAAGCATCGCTTACCGGATCGGGATCGCTGATGAGTGTAAACGAGCCGTTGCCGCCATCGGTTACGCCTCCTTTTGCGTTTCGGATATCAACGACTCCGTTCGTTTGGCCGGAAACAAGATTGATTGCGCCGGGCGTCGATGGCCCGAACGTCGAGCCATACGAGTTGTCGCTCATCGCGAAACGCTGCGCATAGTTCCATAGCGCGGTTACGGTGTTCCCGTCGAAATAGCCCATCGTGAGCCCGGTTGTGTTCAGCGGAGAGGGCGAATCCATCTTAGGCGGATTGCCCTTTCCAACCGACTTCGGGAACAAGTCCATCAGTCCGGCATGAAAAGCCATTTGCTCCGCCGTGTAGGCGTGATTCTGATCGGCTGTCGCTGCCTGGCTGCGATCCAACCGGAACGGATTAACAGCACCCGGGCCGTTAGCCGGATTGGAAGCGTTCGCGTTATGCGTGAGAAGGACCGCGCTCAGCCCATTCACCAGCGGCGTGTCCGGCCGAGCCACGAACCGCGGCTCGTTCGGCGGATTCTCTGCGCGCGGATAGGTGCCGAAATAGTGATCGAAAGAAATGTTCTCCGGAAAGATCACTACCAGGTGCTTGATGTGTGTCGCCGGCGTTATTTCCTGACCTGATCCAGTTACTGCAATGCCCGCCATCGCGACCACAAAGATGAATTTGCGCATGAACGCTTATTCTATAAGGGCGGCCCGTCCTTAAGGGCGGCCCGTCCTATCCTTCGTTAACAAAGCTCTCGCCTTCAATTGCGTTTCGAAACTCCATCTCGGCGGATTGCAGCAGTTGCGTCGCTTCCTCTTCATTCTGTGCGACTGAAAAAAGAATATCCGAAATTGCATCGGTGGCGCAGGCGTACGGATCTGGGCCGCTGACAGCGCGGTACTTCTTGAGCAGATCCTGGCCTCGTCGTTTGCGTTCTTCAAGCGTTGGCATAGTTTCTGCGCACCCAGCCACGATGATAGCGTTCACAGGGCGAGGTCCACGCGGCAGGCCGGATGCTACCTTGAATGGATTCGGTAATGGCGCATCTGCGGTGCAATGTTGAGGAGTGCGGGACCACTCTGGACCTACATGACCGCGCATTGGCATGTCCAAAGTGCGGTGAGTTGCTGGAAGTGGCAATCGAACCGGCGAAGGCGGATCCAGCGGACCTGAAACGCCAATGGCTGGCGAGGCGAGCCTCTTACGAACCGTGCAATGCAAGCGGTGTATGGCGCTTTCGTGAGTTCCTGCCCGATTGTTACGGCGAGGGAATTGTGACGCTGTCCGAAGGCAATGTGCCGCTGGTACGCGGACAAAGCGCGGCGCGGTGGGCCGGAGTGAAGAACATCTGGTTCAAACACCTGGGCTGGAATCCAACGGGCTCCTTCAAGGATTTGGGGATGACCGCCGGCATGACCGAAGCCAAATTCCTGAGTGTTCAGACGGTTGCGTGCGCCTCCACTGGAAATACGGCGGCTTCTCTGGCGGCTTACGCAGCCAGGGCGGGCGTGGTGGGCCGCGTGTATTTGCCCGCGGGACAAGCTTCCGCAAACAAGCTTGCGCAGGCGCTCGATTTCGGCGCTGAAATCGTGCAGATTGAAGGTAGTTTCGATGATGCGCTCGAAACGCTTCTGGGCACCGCCGATCCCACTCTCTACTTTCTAAACTCGATCAATCCGTTTCGCATTGAGGGGCAGAAGACAGCCATTTTTGAGCTGCTGGAGCAGTTCGGATGGCGGCCGCCCGATTATCTCGTGGTTCCGGGCGGCAATCTCGGCAACTCCTCCGCTTTCGGGAAGGCATTCACGGAACTCAAAAAGTATGGGTTCATCGAAAAGGTTCCGCGAATGATAATCGTTCAGGCCGCGGGCGCGAATCCGCTGGCCCGCATGTGGGCTGCCGGCTCAAAGCAGCTTCGCGCTGTGGACCGGCCGGAGACAGTCGCTACCGCGATTCGCATCGGGAATCCGCGTTCCTGGAAGAAGGCCCTGCGTGCGATCGAATTCACCCGCGGCCTCGTCATGGATGTCACCGATGACGAGATTGGAGAGGCCAAAGCCGCCATCGGGCGCGATGGCATTGGCTGCGAACCGGCCTCCGCCACTACTTTGGCGGGCATTCGCAAGCTGGTCAACGCCGGAGCGTTAGATCGAGACGCGACCATTGCGGCCGTTCTGACCGGCCACGCTTTGAAAGACACCGATTACATCATCAAGACACACCAGCAGGCGCAAGGGCGAGAGCCTGTTACAACCTGCTCCCACTAAGACGTTGTATGAGTCTCGCCGTCCACTCTGAATTTGAGATTCGAGTACCCGGTTCCATTGCCAATCTGGGGCCCGGTTTCGACACCCTCGCCGTAGCGGTGCAGCTCTACTTAACTCTGTCGGTTCGTGTGTTGCCCGGCTCGAACGAGCTGCACTTTCAGTTCATCAATTGCCATATCGACGGCGAAAACTACATCGAGCGATCGTTCCGCTTTCTTGCCTTGCAGCGCAGCGGATCGTTTCCCTCGCTGCGCGTCGAGGTTCGAAGCGAAATCCCGGCGAAAGGCGGGCTGGGTAGCAGCGCGGCCGCAACCGTTGCCGGCCTCCGCTTATATGAGGCCATCGCCGGGCCTCTGCCTCTGCCGGGGCTGCTGAATGCCGCCTGCGCCCTGGAAGGACATCCTGATAACGTGGCCGCCGCACTGCTGGGAGGCTTAACCATCAGTTGCCAGATGCCCGACCGCTCCGCTTTCGCGGTTAAGTTGCGATGGCCCGAATCGCTTGCGTTCATCGTACTGACGCCTCAGTTGACGTTGGCCACCGCAGCCTCCAGAGAGGCGCTGCCGGCATCGGTCGCGCGCGAAGATGCGGTCTTCAATCTGCAGCGCGTGGCTCTGTTGCTCGAAGCACTTCAGACCGGAAATTTCTCGCTGCTCCGCGAAGCCCTTCAGGACCGTATCCATCAGCCTTTCCGGCAGCACCTTGTGCCTGGGTTAGAACAGGCCCTCGCTTTAGAGCACCCCGACCTCCTGGGCGTGTGCCTGAGCGGCGCGGGACCTTCCGTCGTCGCTCTGGCCGAGCGAAACTTGGCCGAAGTGCAGGACGTGCTGGAGAGCGCTTTCCACGCTGAAGGGATTCGATTCACGGTTCGCAGGCTGCGTGCGCATCAGGACCGGGAGAGCATTCTTGATCCCGTCCCCACGCGGGTGAATAGATAGTTCTCTGCTACTTCGGTTTGTTCGCCAAAATCAGCGGTGAAGGTCCCGGCGAATCCAGCGTTCGCGGATTCTCGAACCCGGCCGCGCGCAGCCAGTGGCTGATTTCCCCAAATGAAAAGGTGTCGCCAACATCGGTGTTGATCAACATGTTTACTGCAAAAATCAATCCCATCGGGGGACCGGTGCGATCCTCATTCACCAGAAACTCCGCGATCGCGATCGTGCCCCCCGGCGCCAGCGCCTGAAAAACTTTTCGAAGAAGATCACGGCTGCGCTCGGCGCCTTCACTGTGAAGAATGTGTCCCAGGGTGGCAATATCGTAGCCGCTGCCAAAATCAGCGGTCGCCAAATCTCCCGCTACGAAACGGAACTGCTTCGTCAGGCCAAAACGTTCCGCTACCCGCTTGGTTACCGAAAGGACTTCCGGCCAGTCCACCGCCGTGACGCTTACTTGCGGCGAGTTACGCGCCAGACCAATTCCCCACACGCCTGAGCCGGCCGCCAGATCCAAAACTTTCACCGGCTTATCGGCTTTGGCGACCCCAAGGGCTGCCGCCAGCGCCTGAGCAGCGGGATCGCTCATCGGAAAAATGTCTTCGACAAATTGTTGGAAAAATGCAGCACCGCTGGATTCGCTGTTCACCGCGGTCTGGGGCTTGCCCGTCCGGACAACCTCATTCAACTGGATCCATTTGGGAATAAGTTGCGCGCTAACGTGCAGGATTATGCCGCCTTGAAACCCGGGCTTTGTACTCACCAGAAACGCCGCGCTTTCCGGTGTTAGCGCATACTTGCCCGCCGGATCTTTGGTCAGTAGTTGCAGTCCGGTGAGTGCGTTCATAATGATCCGCACTCCACGCTCCGACCCGCCGCAGAGCGAAACGGTCTCCTCTGCGGTCTTGGGACCCTTGTCCAGCAGATCGAAGATCCCGTGGCGGAGCGCAGCTTCAATAATCAGCGGCGGCGCATAGCCCCACGTAAACTGCATGATCCGCTCGGGTGTTACGGGTGGCGCTTCAGGCGTGCTCAACGAATGGCTCCTTGTGGCTTCTTACACAACAATTGGGCAGTATACAGGAGCGAGCTAGTGTCCCGTGAAAAATGCGCAAAAATTCCGACCGTATGGAACCAGATCGAAGGCGCGATGGCCTACAACTTGTCGCTGCCGATGCTCGTGCTGGTTGAAAGCGGCCTCCGGATCGAGGGGATGCTGGAGAGCGGATACGACTGGTATGTACAGAAAGTCGCGTTGGATCGGAGTACGTTTCTAAGTCCTGAGTTTATCGGAATTTTCAATAATTGGAAGGACCGTTGCTTATCACACGCTCCCTTATCCGAACAGCATCAACGGGCGATCCTCGATCCCGTTGAGATGTCCGTCGGTAAATTGCTCTCTTCACTGCGGCCCGGGCAGTTATGGGCGACTATTGTAGCCGCATCTCCGGGCGGAGCCGGGAGCGAGAGCAAAAAACGTTGTGCTTTGGCCGCGGTAGCGGGAGTGGCATTTAAGCTGGGAAGTGCGGTTACTGGCCGCTGAACGCCGCCGCTGGAACCGGCGCTGCCCGGAGGCTTTATCGCCGGAGTTGGCAAGCTGGGAGGCCACTTCCTCTCTCGCTAAACTAAGATTAACTTTGCATGTCCGAACGTCCGTTCGTTCACCTTCACTGCCATACCGATTACTCCCTGCTCGATGGCGCTTGCGATATCAAGAAGCTGATGGGGGTTGTGGAGCGGCAGAAGATGCCCTCCGTCGCCATGACAGATCATGGAAATCTGTTCGGCGCGGTTGAGTTCTACAACGAAGCGGCCAGCCATGGCATTCATCCTGTCATCGGCTGCGAAATGTACGTCTCGCAGCAGGGGCATAAGACCCGGTCGGATTCAGACCGTTACAACCACCTGGTGCTCCTCTGCGAAACTCTGGAGGGCTACAAGAATCTCATTCAGCTTGTCTCAACGGGCTACCTGGATGGCTTTTACTACAAGCCGCGGGTAGATAAAGATCTTCTTGCCCGGCATTCGAAAGGCCTGATCGCCATGTCGGCCTGCCTGCGCGGCGACATCAACGAAACTATCCTTGCCGATCGTTACGAAGATGCCCGGCGGCTGGCGAACGAATACACCGATTTGTTCGGGAAGGGCAACTTCTTCCTGGAAATGCAGGACCACGGGCTCGACCAGGACAAGCTGGCGATGCCGCAGATCCGCCGCATGTCCTCCGAGACCGGCATTCCGCTGGTGGTAACCAACGACGCCCATTACCTGGCCCGGGATGATGTTCGCGCGCACGAAATCCTGCTCTGCATCCAAACCGGCAAGACTATGTCGGATACCAACCGGATGCGTTTCAGCACACCCGATTTTTATGTGAAGTCGCGCGCCGAAATGATGGCATTGTTCGGTGATGAGGATGCGCTTGATCGCACTTGGGATATCGCGCAGCGCTGCCACGTGAAGCTCGAGAAGGTTAAGGACCCGTTCCCGCGCTTTGACGTGCCGGAAGGACACACCGCCGACAGCTACTTTGCCTACGTGGCCCGCGAGGGATTTGAGAAGCGCCGGCCGCGTTTGGAAACTCTTCGGAAACAGGGCCGGTTGAAGCACGACCTTCCTGAATACATCGATCGCCTGGAGCGCGAGATCCGGATGATCCAGCAGATGAAGTTCTCCGGATATTTTCTAATCGTCTGGGATTTCATCCGCTTCTCGAAACAGAAGGGCATTCCGGTTGGGCCGGGACGCGGTTCCGCCGCGGGCAGCCTGGTCGGTTACGCAATGGAGATCACCGATATCGATCCCCTCGAATACGGCTTGCTCTTCGAGCGTTTTTTGAACCCGGAGCGCGTCAGCATGCCGGACATCGATATCGACTTCTGCACAAACCGGCGCGGGGAAGTCATTCAGTACGTTACTGAGAAGTATGGTCGCGAGCAGGTGGCGCAAATCATCACGTTCGGCACGCTGGCGGCAAAGGCCGCCATCAAAGACGTGGGCCGCGTACTGGACATGAGCTTCGCCGAGGTGGATCGCATCTCCAAGCTGGTTCCCAAGCAGCTCAACATCAAACTGGAAAAGGCGATTGAAGATCCGGATCTCAAAGAGGCGGCCGCAAAGGAGCCGCGCGTCAAGGAAGTTCTCGATATCAGCCTGAAACTGGAGGGCGTGTGCCGCAATGCCGGCATGCACGCCGCGGGCGTGGTGATCTCGTCGGTGCCGCTGCGGGAACTTGTTCCTCTGTACATCACGAATAAGCAGGAGCTTGTTACTCAGTACGACATGGTGGGGCTGGAGAAACTGGGCCTGCTCAAGATGGATTTCCTCGGCCTCACCACGCTGACCATCATCGATGAAGCAATGAAGCTGATTGAAAAGCATCGCGGAACGAAGATCGTCATCGAAGAGCTACCTCTGGACGACGCGCAAACCTACGAGCGAATCTTCAGCACCGGCTTCACCAGCGGCGTGTTCCAGTTCGAATCATCCGGCATGCAGGATATTCTGCGGCGCTATCAACCGAATCGCGTGGAAGATCTTTGCGCGTTGAACGCACTCTACCGGCCAGGGCCCATCCAGGGCGGCATGATCCCGGACTTTATCGACCGCAAGCACGGCCGCAAGCCGATTGTGTACGATGTGCCGGAGCTTGAAGAGATTCTCTCGGAGACCTATGGCGTGATCCTGTACCAGGAACAGGTCATGCAAATTTCCAACAAGCTGGCCGGCTATTCGCTTGGCGATGCCGATATTCTGCGGCGCGCGATGGGTAAGAAAAGCGCCGCCGAAATGGCGAAACAGCGCGAGCGCTTCATCGCGGGCGCAGCCGAACGCGGGCTCCCAGCCAAAAAAACCGCCAAAATTTTCGACCTGATGGAGCAGTTTGCCGGGTATGGCTTTAACAAGTCGCACTCCGCTGCGTACGCGTATCTGGCTTACGTAACCGCCTATCTGAAGGCGCATTACTCGGTTGAGTTCATGTCGGCTCTGTTGACCTCGGAAGCCGGTAACACGGACAAAGTAGTGAAGTACATCAACGAATGCCGTGAGATGAGCATTCCCGTGCTTCCTCCCGATGTAAACCAGAGCGACCTGAACTTTACTCCGGCCGGCGACTCCATTCGCTTCGGTTTGGGCGCTGTAAAGAACGTAGGTCATGGCGCCGTGGAGGCCATCGTAGCCGCGCGGGAAAGCGGCGGCCCGTTCACCTCCATCTACGATTTCTGCGAACGCGTAAACCTTGGCAACGTGAACCGCCGCGTGATTGAAAGCCTGCTGAAAGCGGGCGCGCTCGATTCAACCAGCGGGAATCGCGCACAACTCACCGAGGCTCTCGACCGCGCGCTCGAGTCAGGTTTGCGCGCCTCGCGCGATCGGGAAATGGGCCAGCACGGCCTCTTTGGCTTTACCGCGGAAGACCGGAAGAACGGGTATCCGCTCGCCAAACTACCGGATTGGACAATGGACCAGAAGCTGGCCGGCGAAAAGGAAGTGCTTGGGATTTACGTTTCAGGCCATCCGCTCGACCGTTTTCAGGACAAAGTGACCGATCTGGCGACGCATTTTACCGATAAGCTCGATGATCTGGAGAAGAACACCTCCGTGGCGCTCTGCGGCATTATCACTGACATTGTCCGCAAGACAAATCGGGAAGGAAAGTACTGGGCCGCGCTCAAGATTGATGACCGGCGCGGCACCGCGGATGCCATGATCTTTGCCAACCGCTATGAGGAACTGCTTTCTGTGCTCAAAGAGGATGCCGCGGTGTTCCTTCGCGCTGCGGTGCTGACGGAGGAAGGCGGTCCTCCGAAGCTTTCCATTCAGGAGATGGTGAATCTGGAAGATGCCCGAATCAATCTTCCGTCGCTGATCTCCATACGAATCTGGTTGAAAGATGAAGCGTCTACGGAAAAGGCCGATGCCTTGAACCAGCTTTTTGTACGGAAGCGCGGAATGACGGAGGTACGGTTGCGTCTGGAGAAGCCGCGCGATTTCTCGGTCGTGATGGATGTTTCGAACAAGGTGCGCCCCGATCGGGAATTCCGCGCGGAAATCGAAAAGATCTGCGGCCCTGAGTCGATGGAAATTCTGGCGGGTTGATCATGGCTGACGAAGAAGAAGATCCACTGCAGGAAGCAACCGCCGAAGCGCTTACTCAACCGGTGGACAACCCGAGTTGGCATCGCGTACAGCTTGCGCGGCATCCGAAACGTCCGCATTCGCGCGATTATATTCAGAACCTGCTCACCGGATTCGAAGAGCTGCATGGCGATCGTTTCTTCGGTGATGACCCGTCCATCATCGGCGGCATGGGCTTTTTTGAAGGCAAGCCGGTGATGATTGTCGCGCAGCAGAAGGGCCGCGACACCAAGGAAAAGCTGCTGCGGAATTTCGGCATGCCGAAGCCGGAAGGTTATCGCAAAGCCCTGCGCCTAATGCAGCTTGCAGCCAAATTCCACCGCCCCATCATCACGTTGATTGACACGCCAGGCGCGTATCCGGGCATTGATGCGGAAGAACGCGGCCAGGCGGAGGCAATCGCCTACAACCTCCGCGAGATGTCACGGCTGGGCACGCCGGTGGTGTCTTTCGTCATCGGCGAAGGCGGCAGCGGTGGCGCGCTAGGCATCGGTGTCGCCAATCGCGTCTACATGCTTGAGA
>Ga0134125_10009200_pt1 | contig 11124 bp, 14 predicted proteins | sample KB31751_FD_96464 | JGI IMG/M metagenome (GOLD analysis project Ga0134125, IMG submission 96464) | Terrestrial soil microbial communities with excess Nitrogen fertilizer from Kellogg Biological Station, Michigan, USA - KB3-175-1 | ecosystem: Environmental > Terrestrial > Soil > Unclassified ...
CGGACAGCCTTGTAGTCCAAGCAGCCTTGGCCTGAGTTCCTTCCCGACCCGGAGCACCGCTATGAAGAGCTATCGATCCCGATTCAAACTTCGGCTCCTGCTGGCGGGCTGCACCGCGCTCGGTACGTTGCTGGCGCCCCCGACCGCCTCGGCGCAGAAATTCGAGATCAAACCGGTCGCCGAGAAGAAGGTCACGGAATTGCCGGCCGGCCCGTGGTACTGGTTGATCGAGAATTTCCAGACGCTGCCACAGGCCGAGGCCGCGGCGGGTGCGACATCGCTGGCGGCGGAAGTGGACGGCAAGGTCTGGCTGTTCACGCTTGGCGCCAAAGGCGCCATGGGACACGGCGGCAGCCGGGTAACCGAGGTCGGACCTGTGGCCCCGATCACCGCGCCTGAATATCTCCTGCGCATCAACGATGCGGGCGGTCCACCCGGCGTCAAAACGCCGGTGCACACTCACCCCGGCTCTGAAACCTTCTATGTGCTGAGCGGACAGCTCGACCAGAAGACGCCGCACGGCGAAAACCGGCTCGATGCCGGCCAGGCCGTGCCCGGGCACGGTCCGGGGATGCCGATGCAAGTTTCCAGCAGCGGCAGCAGCGATCTCAAAGCGCTCGTCATGTTCGTGGTCGATGCGACCAAGCCGTTTTCCTCGCCCGCGACGATGCCGTGAACGACGCGGACAAAATCTTCAGCTCGCCGCCGCCGGCACCGTGATCTCCCGCGGCAGAATCAGCGCCGCGACGATGGCGAGCAGGCAGAGCGTGCCGAAGGCATGCAGCATGGTGACGAAGCCGCCCTGCTCGTACAGCCACGCCACCAGGCCGACCGAGGCCCCGGCCGCCGTGAAGCCGACGAAATAGCGCACGGCATAGGCGCGCGAGCGCCACTCCTCGCTGGTGTATTTGCCAACCATCGCGTCGTTGACCGTGACTTGTCCGAACGCACCCATCACGATGCCGATCGAGACCAGGATCAGCGGCAGGTTTTCAAGCGTCGCGGCGAGATAGAGGAACGGCGCCAGCACAAAGGACAGCGGCAGCGCCACTGTCTTCAGCGAATGGTGGTCCAGCAGCTTGCCGATGGTGTATTGCGTCATCGCTCCGAACACATAGACACACGCCGCGATGACGCCGAGCAGCGCCGGGCTCTTGGTGAAGTCGAGCCGCTCGGCGAACAATTTCGGCAGCGCCACCGTCACCGCGTTGAAGGTGGTGGAAATCGCGATCACCACGATCAGGAGCGCGACGATCACCCGCCACATGTCCTCCTTGGCAACGCGGGCTTGCGCCGCAGCCTGCTTGCTGCCCTTGCGGTCCTCGTGCACCACCATCATCGCAAAGGCGATGCCGAGCAGCACGGTCGCGACGCCGGGGACGATGAAGGCGAAGCGCCAGCCGAGATATTGCCCGATCACGCCGGTCACGAGCGCCGAGGACGCCACGCCGAGGTTGCCCCAGACCCCGTTCAGCCCCATCTCGCGGCCGAGCTTATCGGCATAGGACACGATCATCGCGGTACCGACCGGATGATAGATCGAGGCAAAGACGCCGATTGCAAGCAGCGCCGCACCGAGTTGCACCGGCGTCTGCACGAAGCCGACCGAGACCATCGACAGCCCGATGCCGACGAAGAAGATCACCATCATGTGCCGCCGGCTCCAGCGGTCGCCGAGCCAGCCCGTGATCAGCGATCCGGCGCCGAAGGCGATGAAGCCCGGCGTGGCATAGGGAAGCAGCTCCGAATAGGCCATGCCGAGCGCCGGACCCATGATGATCACGGCGGCGGCGAAGATCAGCATCGCATAATGGTCGACGAAATGCGCGGCGTTGACGAAGGTGATGACCCGGCTGGGGCTGTTCATTAACCAATTCCCTGGTCGATTCCCGAGATTTGACCGCTCCGTTATAGGTTCTTATCCTGACGGGATGCAGCCAATGAATGTCGCCGAGAGGCCACTTGCCGCCATCCCGGGCCGCCATCGCTCGACCGGTGACGGCGTACATCTGGTCGCCAATCAATACAGGAAAGGCGTCCGCCTCGAGCCGCATTTGCATCGCGAGGCGCAGCTCGTCTATGCGGCGCGCGGCACCATGCAGGTGACGACGCCGAAGGGGCGCTGGCTGGTGCCGCCCGACCGCGCGGTGTGGGTGCCGGCCCGGTTCGTCCACGCCATCGACGTGCTCGCCGACATCGAGATGCGCACGCTCTATTTCGACCTCGCCTGGCTGAAGCGCGAACGGCATGGCGCGGGCCTCAAATCGGAGTTCGTGGTCAAGGTCTCCCCGCTGCTGCACCAGGCCATTCTCGGACTGTTCGACAAGGACAATACGTCCGAGCGCACCGCGCTCCTGATCAGGCTCGTGATGCTGGAGCTGCACCGGGCGGAGGATTCCGCGACCTTCATCCCGCTGCCCGCCGAGCCGCGCTGCCGCCGTGCGGCCGACATCGTGCTGCGCTCCCCCGCCGCGGCGCACGAGATCGAGACGCTGGCGGAGAAGGTCGGCACCTCGGCGCGCACATTGTCCAGGTTGTTTTCGGCGGAGACTCAACTGAGCTTCAAGAGCTGGTGCCAGCGTGCCCGGATCGCGGCGGCGATCCAGAAGCTCTCCGTCGACCCCAAAGTGTCGATCAAGCAGCTTGCCGCCGATTTCGGCTATGCCAGCGTTCCCGCCTTTTCCCACGCGTTCCGCCAGGTGACCGGCAAGACGCCGACGGAGTTCGTGGACACGAAATAGCCCCCGCCCCACTCGTCACACGCGGGCTTGACCCGCGTGTCCATCGCACTTCGAATGATTCTTGCTTGAGAGATGGATCGCCGGGTCAAGCCCGGCGATGACGAGTCCTTTTCCAGTACCGCATTTCCCGGCGATCCGCCCTGCTTGATCCGGCCTGACTTCGCCTTAAATCCTATGTAAGATTCGGCTTCCCCCGGACTAGACTACGCCCCATGGCCAATGCCTTCTTTTCCGACCTGCTTGCGACCATCTCCGAACGCGGCCGCAACCTGCTACGGCGGGGCGACGCGGCCGACGGCAAGGAGGGGGCTTCCAGCCTGCTCGAGCTATGCGAGGCGCTGCTGTCGGGCCGGGGCGAAGCCACCGGCACCGCGATGGCACGCGAGGTGCTCGACCGCTATCACGACCTCGACGACGACGGCCGGCGCAGCTTCTTCGAGGCGCTGGCGCGCGATTTCGGACCCGACCGCGACAAGCTTGCTGAAGCGATCAAGACCTGGCAGGCGCAGCCCGGCGACGGCAATGGCAGCAATCTGCATTTCGCATCCGAGCCGCGGCGGCAGGAGCTGATCCGCCGCCTGAACCGGGCGCCGGGGGGAACCGGCGACCTCGTCGCGATGCGCTCCGATCTGCTCACTCACATGAATGGCCGCAAGGACCTCGCCGCGCTCGACCGCGATGTCGTCCATTTGCTCGGTTCGTGGTTCAACAGGGGGTTTCTCGTGCTGCGCAGGATAGATTGGTCGACGCCGGCTAATATCCTCGAACAGATCATCCGCTACGAGGCCGTGCACGAGATCCGCGACTGGGACGATCTGCGCCGCCGCATCGATCCCGCCGACCGCCGCTGCTACGCGTTCTTCCATCCGGCGCTTGCCGACGCGCCGCTGATCTTCGTCGAGGTGGCGCTGACGGAGACGATTCCCGGCGCGATCGCGCCACTGCTCGCCGTGAACCGGCAGCCGGTGCCGATCGAGCGCGCGCGCACCGCGGTGTTCTATTCGATCTCCAACACCCAGCGCGGACTGGGCGGCATCTCCTTCGGCAATTTCCTGATCAAGCAGGTGGTCGAGGAATTGCGCCGCGAGCTGCCCAAGCTCGATACCTTCGTGACGCTGTCGCCGGTGCCGGGCTTCATGCCCTGGCTGAAGCAGGCCGACGACGTGCCGGTGTCGGAGGAGGAACGCACGCTGTTGAAACAGCTCGACGATCCCAAATGGGTCGAGAGCGAACCGATCGCGACCGAGTTGCGCGATGTACTGGAGCCGCTCGCCGCGCATTATTTCCTGCGCGCGCGCAATTCCAGGGGCCGCATCATCGATTCGGTGGCGCGCTTCCATCTCGGCAACGGCGCGCGGCTGGAGCGGATCAACTGGCTCGGCGATCTCTCGCCGAAGGGCCTGCGCGAGTCCGCCGGCATCATGGTGAACTACCTCTATCGCCTCGACGACATCGAGAAGAACCACGAGGCCTTCGCCAATGACGGCGAGGTGGTCGCCTCGAGCGCGGTGAAGAAGCTGCTGAAGAACGAAGGCCGCAGGCTGCTGGACATGCGACTGGGATGATTCGACAGCTGCCCGCATGAGTGCAGCGATATGCGGGTCCCGGATACCGCTTCGCTCATCCGGGCCACCGACACGCAGGTGTGCGGTATTACGATCCCGTTCCTTTATCTCAACTGAGCGAACATGGCACGTTTGCGGCAATCATGCCGTAGTGCTGCCTGAACCCGATCTCACTTCCGCCAAGGCCATTCCCGATGCTGGCGTCGGCGACTGAGATGCTTTGTCGGGGGCGATCGATGAAAATCCTGTCTTTTGCGGTGGTACTGGGCCTGCTTGTTGCGGGGTCTGCCGCCTTTGTCAGCAGCCATCCGCGCGTAGCGATGGCTTGCAGCTCGAACTGCGGCTGATCCCATGGAAGCCTCAGTCATCATCGTGGCGGGATACCTCTCCGTCACTGCGGGCATCTTCACGGCGCTGTTCGTGAATCGACCTCGCCCGCTGGCGCGACGCGATCGAGGTTTTGCACGAACGAACGCGCAAGCTGCCGCCACCTGAGAATAACGCGCGCTCCGCTTGAGAGCCGGGCGCTTGCGATCATCGACTATCGACAAATGGTTGGTGCGGCCTTCCCGGCTGGCCAGAATCGTGGTCTGGCGCGTGCGATTACGCCTGCGGCCTCACGGCTCTTGCGAGAAGCCGGGCCGTATCGCGCATGCGCTTGGCGTCACCGGGAACGAACAGCGCGAACGTCTCCCTGATGCGGGCAGCGGGGCTGACGTCGTCGGCCAGACGACGCTCGGTTGCGAGCGTCACGCCTTCCTGAAAGTAAGCCTGATAAAAATAGGCATGGCATGCGAACAGGAGAACGAGCAGCGCCGTTCCCATGAAGGTAAAGCATTTGGAAATTGCCATCTTGCCCCGCGCCTTCCTGTTAATTGGGGCGAGGATTCTCCAGCCTCCATGAAGGCTGCGTTTAGGTGCGCGGCCGATCCGCGAAGGCGGTTGCCGCTTCGTAAACACCAAGGGAAATGCGAAGGCGTAAACACTCCGCTCACCAATGCTCTAAAGGGCGTGACAACGAGCTTCCCTAATCGGGCGGCAACGAGTCCCTGCTACTTCCAGGACAAAAGAACAGGGGAAGTGTCATGCTCAGCGTCGTCCGGATCATCGTGCTGATCGCCTGCGCCTACGCAGGATCCGCCATTGCGGATATGCAGATTGGGCAGTCGCCCGATTCAATCGCGGTGCCGAAGCCATGACTTCATCAAGCGTTACGTCCGATAACACGGCACCTGTGCTTGCAAGCAGGCATTGTCGCGCGATCTGCGAGGAAGTCGGCGCCCGGCTCGCCTTGGTCCTGCGGCCGGCCACGTCGGACCTGCCGCCGCGATTGGCGGAGCTGCTCGACAGGCTGGCCCTCCTGGATCACGACGCTCCTTCGATCGCACCGTCGATCGCGGACATGGTAACTCTGGAGGAAATGCCGCCGGTTCAGGGTTGACGAAAATTCAACGCCGCTCGCCGGAGAAGCCCTGACGCAGCGCCGACAGGCGGTCGAGCGCCGCTTTCGGTAACGGCCCTTTCCGGACTGCGGCAAGCGCGTCCTCAAACTGTTGCGGCGTCGCCATGCCGACCAGGATCGTGCCCATCGCCGGATGGGAAATCGCAAACCGCGTGGCGGCTTCGGCCAGGCTGACGGCGAAACCTTCCTTCACCAGCGGCATCAGGCGGCGGGCGCGATCGAGATCGCCGTCGTAATTCATGGCGGAGCCGATCGGCTCGGGAGCAGGGCTCGCAATCGGGTGACGCTCGGCCGAGCCCGACAGGGCACCGCCGGCCAGCACGCGGATACCGACGACGCCGACACCGGCCACTCGGGTACGATCGAACAAGAGTCCATAGTCCTGTGCCGGGTAGTTCGCCGGCAACGGCTCGGCTGCAGATGGATTGAGCATGTTGTAGACGACCTGCGCGCTGTCGAAGGCGCGCGACGAGATCACCTGCTGCAGCGCCGTCGTGTCGCCCACCGCGGTGATCCCCAGGAAGCGGGTCTTGCCCTGCTGACGCAGGCGCTCGAATGCCGGCACCACGTCGCCGAGCACCCGGTTTACGCTCAGCGCCGATGCGCTTTCCTTTTCGGCAATCGAATTGTGCAGGTGAAAGATGTCGACTCGCTCCAGCCGCAGTCGCGCGAGGCTGGCTTCGAGCGACGCCGTCACGGCGTCGGCAATACGGCCGTAGTCGCTCGCCGGCAACCGGACCTTGGTGCCGACGGCGATGTTCGCCGGTTTCAGTTTTTGCAGGACGCGGCCAAGGTTCTTTTCCGATTCGCCGTCGCCGTATTGAACTGCGGTGTCGAAATAGTTCACGCCGGCATCGATCGCGCGTGCGACGGTGCGCTCCTGGTCGGCGGCATCTCCGCGTACCATCAATCCGCCGACGGCGCCGCAGCCGAAGCCGAGCACCGAGAGCTGCATTCCGGTGCGGCCGAAGACTCGTAACTCCATCGCCGTTCCCTCCGGCGGCATGCCGCGATGGCATGCCGGTTTCGTTGAACCGATTATGGCCGCCGCAGCACCGGCGGCGCAAGGGTGCAGCGCGGCCCCTGCCGGTTTGACCAGGATCAAGGCGCATCCGTCGCCGTCGGCATCTGATCCAGGGAACATAGAGGAAGGAAGCGGGATGTCCGCATCGGAAATCGCCCAGCGCCATTTTGCGGCCGCCTTGAAGGAAGCCGACGCCACCGGGCTCGATCACGACGGCCTGTGCCGCTCGCTGCTCGGGCTGATCGTCTCGGAATATCTGACGACCAGGGGCGTTGCCGACGTTCAGTCGGAACTGCGGTTCCTGGCCGACAATTGCGATCCCGACACCGATTTCATGTTCATGCGGCCATGATGGACAGCATGCCCCGGGCTTGACGTCTCGGCGCGGCTCACTCCGAGCAGCTCAGCGTCCCGAACGGCGGGTTCGGGAAATTCCACTCGAAGCGCTTGCCGCTGATCGTGATGCAGGTTCGCGTGTGCGAGGCATCTCCGGTCTTTCCGGAGTCCGACGCCAAAGCCGGCGGCCGGGTAAACGTTCGTTCGGCCCAGGGTGAGGACAGGACAGCGCCAACGGTCGCGCCCAGCATCACGAGGCAACCCGTGATCCATTGACCTGTTGCCATGCGCAGACGCATCGCCTCCTCCAATTCCGACACATTTCGTCAGCTTCAGCGATAGCAGTTTCGTTGGTCAGGATCGTGTCGCAGGTCACACGGCGCGACTTTGCAAGTCATTCCGGGTTGGTCCGAAGGACCAGACCCGGAATGACAGTCGATCAAGCCGCCAACGCCTTCATCTCCGCATAGAGATCGGACTTCCCTTCAAAGCCGATACCCGGAAGGTCCGGCATGGTGATGTGGCCATTTTCCACGCGGACGCCATCGGGGAAGCCGCCATAGGGCTGGAACAGGTCCGGATAGCTCTCATTGCCGCCGAGGCCGAGGCCGGCGGCGATGTTGAGCGACATCTGGTGGCCGCCATGCGGGATGCAACGGGCGGGCGACCAGCCATGCGTGTGCAGCACGTCGAGCGTGCGCTGGTATTCGCAGAGCCCGTAGGACAGCGCGCAATCGAATTGCAGCCAGTCGCGGTCGGGCCGCATGCCGCCATAGCGGATCAGGTTCCTCGCGTCCTGATGGCTGAACAGGTTCTCGCCTGTCGCCATTGGCGCCGGATAGAATTCGGCCAAAGCGGCCTGCAGCGCATAGTCGAGGGGATCGCCGGCCTCCTCGTACCAGAACAAGGGATAGTCGCGCAGCACCTTGGCGTAGGCGATCGCGGTTTCCAGATCGAAGCGCCCGTTCGCGTCAACGGCAAGCTGCGCGTCCTTGCCGATCTCCTTCAGCACCGCCTCGATGCGCTCGCGATCTTCCGCGATCGGCGCGCCGCCGATCTTCATCTTCACGACGTTGTAGCCGCGGTCGAGATAGCCGCGCATCTCGCCGCGCAGCATCGAGAGATCCTTGCCGGGATAATAATAGCCGCCCGCGGCATAGACGAAGACGCGCGGGTTCGCAGTCCGCTTGTGGCGCTCGGCGAGCAGCCGGAACAAGGGTCTGCCGGCGATCTTCGCCACCGCGTCCCACACCGCCATGTCGATGGTGCCGACAGCGACCGAGCGTTCGCCATGTCCGCCCGGCTTCTCGTTCGACATCATGGTGGCCCAGATCTTGTCCGGGTCGAGATTGTCGCCGGCTTCGTTCAGGAGCGATTTGGGATCGGCCTCGGTCAGCCGCGGCGCAAAGCGCTCGCGGATCAGCCCGCCCTGCCCGTAACGGCCGTTGGAATTGAACCCATAACCGACGACGCGTTTGCCATCGCGTTTGGCGTCGGTGACGACGGCGACGAGGCTCGTCGTCATCTTCGTGAAGTCGATATAGGCGTTGCGGATCGGCGAAGAGATCGGCTTGGTGACTTCGCTGACGTCGACGATGCGGACGGACATGAGCTGGCTTTCATTTTGTTGGTTTGTCGTCATGGCCGGGCTTGTCCTGGCTTGTCCCGGCCATCCACGTCTTTGTCGCGGCAAGACTGTCAAGACGTGGATGCCCGGCACGAGGCCGGGCATGACGACGTGTTTCTATCAGGACGGCTTCTTATCCCGAAAATACGGCTCGACCGCGCCGTGCACCTTGATCGTCAGCGGATTGCCGAAACGGTCTTTGGCATTGCCTGCGGTCACGCGCACCCAGCCCTCGCTGATGCAATATTCCTCGACATTGGTCTTCTCGACGCCCTTGAAGCGGATGCCCACGTCGCGCGAGAGCACCTGCTCGTTGTAGTAGGGGCTGCGCGGATCGACCGAGAGCCGGTCCGGCAACTGGTCGCTGGTCGCTTCGCTTTTATCGTTCACAGCAGTGCCTCGATGTCTTTCTTCAGTCCTTGCGGAGTCGCGGTCGGTGCGTGGCGCGCGACCACCTGGCCTGCACGGTCGACCAGGAATTTGGTGAAGTTCCATTTGATCGACGAGCCGAGCAGGCCCGACTTTTCGCGCTTGAGATAATTGTAGAGCGGATGCGCATTGCCGCCGTTGACATCGATCTTCCCGAACAGCGGAAAGCTGATCTCATACCTGGTTTCGCAGAACTCGGCGATCTGCTTGGCGTCGCCCGGCTCCTGGCCCCCGAACTGATTGCAGGGAAAGCCGAGCACGGCAAAGCCGCGGGGCGACAACTCGCGGTGCAGCGCCTCCAGCCCCTGATATTGCGGGGTGAAGCCGCATTGGCTCGCGGTGTTGACGATCAGCAGCACGGTCCCCTCGAATTGCTTCAAGGGAACATCCTCGCCCGCCAGCGATTTGGCGGTGAAATCATAGACGGACATATCTTCGCTCGTCAGTTCAGGGGATCGATCGGCGACGGCGGTACGCCGCCCGCCTCGATCGCCTCGCCCGCAAGAAGACAAAGGTCCTCGCGGAAACGCCCGGCAACGACCTGCACGCCGACGGGAACCTTGCCGACCAATCCGGTGGAGACGGTTAGCCCAGGCAGCCCCAGGAAGGGAATAGCGATCTGCGTCAATTGCGCATGCCAGACCCGGGCAAAGGAGGCATCGTCCTTGCGGTCGAGATGATCGGGGAACGGCAATTCGCCGGAAACCGGCATCAGCAGCACCGCATATTTCTCCAGCAGCATGATCCATTCGCGCGACAGCGTCGCGCGGCGGGTCAGCGCCCTGGAGAAGTCGGCCTGGTCGAAGGGAGTGACCCTGGAGCGGTTGCCGCGGAGGCAGGCGAGCGCGCCCGGATCGCCTTCTTTTTCGGCGGTGGCGAGTTGCGTCTCGTAGAGATCGCCGAGCCAGAGTTTTCTGTTCCAGTCCGCGGCTTCGCGCAGCGGCGGCGTATCCGGAATCTCCTCCACCGTCCAGCCGGCACGCTTCAGCCGCTCGCCGGCATCGGCGACCGCGGCTCTCACCTCGGGCACGGGATCAAGACCGTCAGGGTTGAGGCACAGCGCCGCGCGCTTGGGCATCGCGGGGCCTTCCAAAGGTGCCGGCACCCACCAGGGATCGCGCGCATCCCTTGCGGACATGGCAGCCAGCGAAATCCGCAAATCCTTGATCGTCCGCGCGAGCGGCCCCGACACCGCCTCGATTTGCGGACCGATGGTACGTTCCGGCAGGCAGGGATTGAAGGCCGCAATGCGGCCAAGCGTCGGGCGCAGCCCATGCACGCCACAGGCATAGGCGGGATAGCGGATCGAGCCCGCGATGTCGGTGCCATGCGCGATATGGCCGATGCCGGCCGCGACCGCTGAGCCCGCGCCGCCGGAAGAGCCGCCCGGCGTGATCGAGGGATCGCGCGGATTTTTGGTATCGCCATGGATGAGATTGGTGGTGAACCAGCGATAGGAGAAGGCCGGGCAATTGGTGCGGCCGAGGATGACGGCGCCGGCTTTCCGGAAATTGTCGATGACAGGGCTGTTGGCGCTCGCGATCGCGTCGCGCTGCAGCTTCAAGCCGTTGGTGGTGGCAAAGCCCTCCTGGTCGATATTGACCTTCACGGTCACGGGGACTCCGGCGAGCAGGCCGGGATCCTCGCCGCGCGCGATCGCCGCATCGACGGAAGCCGCCTGTTTCAACACGTCGTCAGGCTTGTGATCGACGACCGCGTTGATGTCAGGGTTGACGGCGTCCAGCCGCGCCAGCGCCGAGGTCGCGGCTTCCTTCGCGGACACTTTCTTCGATTTGACGAGGGCGGCGAGGTCGGCAGCGGACAGGCGCCAGAGGTCTTGCATGATGGGCTCCGTTTGGACTTGCCGTCTTTTAGCTGCGCGGCAGGACCAAGGCCAGCCACCGGTACGCAAAGTCGAGCCCACGAGCGGGATGCGCTCC
>Ga0134125_10009201_pt1 | contig 11124 bp, 8 predicted proteins | sample KB31751_FD_96464 | JGI IMG/M metagenome (GOLD analysis project Ga0134125, IMG submission 96464) | Terrestrial soil microbial communities with excess Nitrogen fertilizer from Kellogg Biological Station, Michigan, USA - KB3-175-1 | ecosystem: Environmental > Terrestrial > Soil > Unclassified ...
GGGACGAAGTCGTTTTGGATGTCGACGAGAATCAGTGCTTTCATGGTGTCACGCTCACAGTCACTCCCGCATTTGCGAAATCATCTTTGCCCGGAGTTCGTATAGCCGTTCTTCCAATCCTGCCGGATAGCGGTGCGGGTTCACGAACCGCTTGATCGCCGGGTGCAGTGAGGACAACTGTGTCTGCGTTCGTTTCTGCACCGACAGCAAATCCGGCGGCTGGTAGACGCATTTACCGCTTCGATAAATGGGGGCAAGCAGATCCTCGCCCGCGGCCTCCGTCACCTGCTTGCGGCGGACCGGATCGGCCGGATCAATAATCAGGGCCGGTTCCCGAATTCCGCTCGGCACGTCATAGATCGCGTCCGCGGCGAACAGGCCATCGGAGCCGCGGAATCGGCGGACCTGGAGAATGCCGGGGATTGACGTCTTGGCCGTCTGCTCCGAAAGCTTGATCTTGTATTCCCATTTGCCCTCGGGTGAGCGGAGGGCCGAGAGCTTGTAGACGCCGCCAAGGGCTGGGCTGTCGTAGGCGGTCGCCAGCTTAGTGCCGACGCCCCAAACGTTGATCTTCGCGCCTTGCTGATGCAGGCTGGCAATGATGTTCTCGTCCAGGTCGTTGGACGCCAGGATTGCGGCGTTGGGGAATCCGGCTTCATCCAGGATCTTGCGCGCCTCGATGCTCAGATAAGCCAGATCCCCTGAGTCGAGGCGGATGCCGACCATTTCATGCCCCATCCGTCGAAGCTGCTTGCCAACTTCGGCGGCGTGCCGAACGCCTTCAAGGGTTTCGTAGGTGTCGACCAGGAACACGCAATTGTTGGGCATGACTTGCGCATAAGCCTCGAACGCATGGAGCTCATCGCCGAAGGCCATGACCCAACTGTGGGCGTGGGTGCCGCGAATCGGGATTCCAAATAGTTTGCCGGCCAGGACGTTTGAGGTGGCGGCGCACCCGCCGACGAACGCCGCCCGGCTGGCGGTGACGCCGCCGTCAATGCCCTGCGCCCTGCGCAGTCCGAACTCGAGCACCGGCTCACCCTCTGCGGCCAGACAGATCCGCGCCGCTTTGGTCGCGATCAGTGTCGGGAAGTTGATCAGGTTGAGCAGCGGCGTCTCCAAAAGCTGCGCCTGAAGCAACGGCCCGCTGACGCGCACCAGCGGCTCGTATGGGAAGATCAGTGTGCCCTCCGGCACCGCATCGAGATCACACGAAAAATCAAGGGCCCGCAGATAGTCGAGAAACCTGGCTTCAAACAGCGGCTTGCCGTCGTTCCCGGTTAATGTCGCCAGATAACTCAGGTCCGAGTCATCAAATCGCAGTTGATTGATGTAGTCGATCGTCTCGTGCAGCCCGCAGGCGACCGTGAACCCGCCGCCGAACGGGTGCTTGCGGAAGGACATGTGAAAGACCGACTCCCGATCGGCCATGCCCAGCTTCCAGTAGCCGTAGGCCATCGTGAGCTGATACAGGTCGGTAAGCAGGGCGAGTGAATGTCCGTATAACCTGCCGAGTGCGCTCACGATTCGACGCTCCTTCCGGGATCGGGTGACAGCCAGTGCTGATCTTATGGGAGCCTCCGGGCGTTTTGCCCGTCAGGTCAATGTATTGGATTTCTCCTTCGTCCCACCGCTTCGGCGGGTCGGGATGCCAGGAGGAGTCCGAAAATGCGACGTGTGTGGGAAGCGACGGCCGCGGTCGTCGAGGGGCTCGAACGCCGGACATTGCTGTCCGGCTCCGCTCTTGCCATCAGTCCGATTCATCAGGCCGACGGAACCACCGAACTTCGAATCGACGGCACGCCGGGAAATGACCGGATTCACGTGCAGCCGTCCGGTGACGGTCTGCTCGTCTCGAATCGTCATTGGACCCACGACGTTGCCGGCAACTTCTCGAGTCTCGTGATCCGTGGCGGCACGGGAAACGACTCCATCGTCATCGACGCCGGCGTGACAGTCGACGCAACGCTGTACGGCGGCTCGGGAAAAGACCTGCTCCAGGCCGGCGGCGGTAACGACACACTGGTTTCCATCGGCGCCAAAGCCGCCACGCTGGTTGGCGGGGCGGGGCAGGATTCGTTATGGGCCAACGCCGGAGGCAAGCTCGTGAACGTGCGCAGTGACGAAGTCGCCGCCGGCGATGTGCATCGGGTGAGCGGGTTTTTCAATGGTGGTGCGGGGCAATCGTCAAACGCCACCGCGACGGCCAAGGCCCTGCGCGTCCGCAGGCTCGCCGAGCCCGTGACCACGGATGGATCGATCTACCAGAACTTCTCCAGCCATCCGCTCTTCAGCTCCGCCGGGCCTTCGGAGAATGACATTGTGCAGGGCGATGTCGGCGACTGCTATTTCCTGTCGGTTCTCTCGTCGGTCGCGAAGATCGACCCGTGGAAGATCCGCCAGAGCGTGCTGGACATGGGAGACGGAACGTACCTGGTCCAGTTCAACCGCAACGGCAACAAGGTATTCGTGCGGGTTGACGGCCAGCTTCCCACGCTCGGCGGCGGCGCACCCGACTACGCCGGCTTCGGCGCGGACGGCTCGATCTGGGTCGCGATTGTCGAAAAAGCGTATGCGGTGTTTCGCGGCCCCACCAGGAGCTACGCCTCGATCGACGGCGGCTGGATGGACGACGCCTACGCCGCACTTGGGTTCACCGGGCAAGACCTCTACGGCGCTGGTTCTCCCAACGCGCTGCTTTGGAGCATTCAGCAGGATCTGGCTGCCGGGCAGTCAGTCACGTTTGCGGTGAATGCTCCCGCGGACGGCGCGCCGCTTCTGGCCAGCCACGCATACACGGTCGATGGCATCAACGTCGATGCGACCGGAAACCCGATCACCCTCAGGCTGCGAAATCCCTGGGGCGTTGATGGCGCAGAGAACGATGGGAACAACGACGGGTACGTCACGGTCACCGCTCAGCAGGCGTACGACTCGATGTTGGGGGTGGTGAGTGCGACGGTGTAGATGCCAAGGCTTACGCGGGTTGATCGAGATACAGCGTTTCGGTTTCGGGTGAGTATCCGAACAGTTCTGCGAATCGTCCCCATCCCACGATCGTCTGGAAGAGCTGGTCGATGTCTTCGGTCGGAAGACGGATCGCCAATTCCTCCCGCACCACATCTTCCGGCAATCGCTGTTCCCTGGCTTCCTTGAGGATTTGGACCACATACCGGAATACGCCGAGCTGCTGAAGCAGTTTGTTGAGGATGACTTTTCGGGCGTTCATGTCGGCGTCGAGGAATTTTTTGCCCTCGCCGGTGAGGATGACCTGATTCTTGGGAGTGTCGAGCAGGTCGAGCATTTCCCCGGCCTTGACGACGGCCAGGGTGTGGCCGAAGTCGTAGTCGGTAATGCTGTCGAGTCGGAAGACGTCCATCTGCCCGCCGTTGTCGCGGACGACTTCCATGAGGCCGAAGACCTCGCCCAGGTGGACGTAAGGCAGCGGCTCGCAGGAGGGGATGCCCGCCGCTTCGGCTGCCTTCTCTTCCGGGGTTTCCTCCGGAAGATGCTCGGAGACGATCACGTCGTGCAGTCGCTGGACGAGTTGAAGGAAGGCGGGCGATTGATAGTCGCGCGGGTGGGGGATGGGATTGGGGACGATCTGGCGAATGTGGCCGGGCCGGGTGCCCATGACGACAATCCGGTCGGCCAGGAAGACCGCCTCCTCGATGATATGGGTGATCATCATGATGCTTTTGACGCCGGTGACCACCGGCCCGTGCGGCGCTCCGCCGGGCTTGGTTTGGCCATTCCCGCCCGTCCAGAGCCGGTAAACTTCGCTGCGCAAGCTCTCGGCGGTGAACACGTCCAGCGCGCTGAACGGCTCATCCATGCAAAGTAATTCCGGCCCGCGGGCCAGGGCCCGCGCGATGCCCACGCGCTGCTTCATCCCGCCGGAAAGTTCCTTGGGATAGGCTTCTTCGGAACCGTCGAGGCCAACCAGGTCAATGCAGCGGGCGACTCGCTCTGAACCGGTCCGCGGATCCAGGCCAAGTCCATTCAGGGCAACCTGCACGTTTTCGCGGACCGTCAGCCAGGGATATAGCGCGAAGTTCTGGAAAACGATGGCGATGCCGGGATGGATTCCGACGAGCGGGTCGCCGTGGGCCAGGACCTGGCCGGAAGTCGGTTTGATCAGCCCGACCACTGCGCGCAGCAGCGTACTCTTTCCGCACCCGCTGGGGCCAAGGAGGGCCACGACCTCGCCCGGGTTGATCGCCAGCGTCACGTCCTTGATCGCAAGTCGCTCGCCGGATGGGTCGAACGAGACGGACACGTTGCGCGCTTCGCAGATGGGTGAATTGTCGGCCATCGTTTTAATTCACACGTTCAGGCTGTATCGGTCTTCGGCCAGGCGGTACAGCCGTTTCCAGAAGAATCGGTTCAGCAACACAACAAAGGCGGCCATCGTAACGACGCCTGCGGCCAGAGGGGCATAGTGGGCGCTGTTCGTCGCGCCGCTGATCAGCGATCCAAGCCCAAAGGCAATGTGAGCGTTCACTTTCCCGTTCTCATTTAATTGAACGTACTCGGATACGATGGTCGCATTCCATGCGCCGCCCGCGGCGGTGATCAGTCCCGTCACCAGATAGGGAAACACACACGGAATGTACAATTTGAACCATTGCTCGGCGCGCCACATGCGATATACGTCTGCCACTTCGATCAGATCGTGCGGAATGGCCGACGCCCCGGCGATCACATTGAACAAGATGTACCACTGGGCTCCCAGCAACATCAGCGCAACGCATCCCACCGTAAACGGCACGTGTGCGGCGGCCAACCCGAGCGTTACCACCGGGAACAACATCGGCGCCGGAAAACTCGCCACCACCTGAATCACGGGCTGGAGCATGCGCGACAGGACGGGCGAGCGGCCGATCAGGATTCCCACGGGCAGCGCCCACGCCGCACCGATCGCAACCGCGCTGGTCGTGCGGACGAATGACGCAAGCAGGGCCAGAACAATGCTGATCCAATCTTCATGGCTCACCCGGTCATACCGGAACGGCACTTCCGTCAGTAGCCGCACGATGACCCAGGCGCCCCAAAGCGCGCCCAGCGCGAGTGCTCCCAGGACGATCCAGCGCAGCGCGGTTTGTGCCGGTCGCAGCCACGCGAAATCCCAGCCCCGATCTTGTGATGCGGCCCTGGCGATTTCCGCTTGAACGGAACGAATACCATCATGCGAAGTTGCTGCCGGAGGCGGTTCGTGATGCCGCCTTTCAATCAGGCGATTCAACAGTTTGTAAAGCCGGGAATGGGTCAGGATGTTCAGCACCCAGGACTGCGGTGCATCGGCTTGCGCCTGTTCTTCGAGCTTAAATCGCTGGCTCCAGACGACGATCGGCCGCCAGAAGAGCTGGTCGACCGCGATGATCATGATGATCATGGCGACCACTGCCGCGAACCCGGCGCGGGTGTCGCCTTTGTTGATTGCCTCGTTCATGTACGAGCCGATGCCGGGCAGGCGGTAGTCCTTGTCACCCAAGGTGAACGCCTCGTTGACGGTCAGGAAGAACCACCCGCCCGCCATCGACATCATCGAATTCCAAACCAGTCCAATCATCGCGGCGGGCACTTCAAGCAGTCGGAAGATCTGCCATTTGCTCAGCCGCTGGATGGCGGCGACTTCTCGCAGCGGCGTCGGGATGCCGCGCAGGCTGCCGTGGAAGCTGAACGTCATGTTCCACGCCTGGGCGGTGAAGATCATGACGATGCACGCGATCTCAAGGCCGATCTCTCGCGTGGGAAACAGGCTGATCATCGCGAGCACCAGGCCGGGAAGGAATCCGAGCACCGGAATGGCCTGGAGCACATCCAGCGCGGGGAGCATCAGCTTCTCGGCCCGGTGGTTGTGGGCGGCGACGGTGCCGTAGACGAGAGTAAAGATCAGCGACAGGACGTACGCCGCGAACCCGCGGCCGAGGCTCAGGAGCGTGTATTTGGGCAGGGCCAGGATGGACAGATTGATTTCCAGCCTTTGCCGGTAGGGGGCGGTGACCTGTTTGCCCAGGATCATCATTCCGCCGGCAACGGCGGCCACCAGGAGCAGAAAGAAAATATCAGCGCCCCACGCCTCCGGCCGCTTCAGCGCCTCGCGCACCCGTCGCGTATGGAAGACGATCAGCGGCATCCATCAACCCTCGAATCCTCGACAGCCCGTGTGTCATATATCGGCTCTGTCCAACGACGCCGCAGATAATATCAATCGATGCGACAAAGTCGCGGGGACTCGCGGGTGAAAAATCGTTTGGATTTAGCGGCCGGCGGGTTGCGTAGTGGGTTTGCGATTTCTTAACTCAAGGTAGGCCTTCAGCGCGTTCTTCTGCGGCGGGGAGTTCGGCGTCGTCTGAAGGATTTTGACGTTGCCCGCGGTATCACGCTCGAAGGCGTGAAGGATGGTGCCGTCGGTCCCGATGAAGCGCACGATGGCCTTCTCCGGCGTGAACTCCAGGTGGACGAACCCGAACGCCTGGCGCGAGAACCCGCGGTCGGCGCGGAAGAGGGGATGGGGATGCGCGCCGCCTCCGCCCGCGATGACGAAGCTCTCGTGCCATCCGGGGATCTCCAGGTGCTGGAGGTTGTGCTCGTGGCCGGCGATGTAGAAATCGACGCCGTACTTTTCGAACAACGAGCCCCAGTCCCGTTGCAGGATCCCGTTCATCAGGAAAAAGCCGTTGCTGAACATCGGATGATGTGCGCAGCAGATGACCCATTGGGGCCGCGGTCCGTCCAACTGGTTCTTGATCCAGTTGATCTGCCGGTTCCATTGCAGTTCGCTGAGATTGTCCTTGTTGCTGTCGAGCATCAGCGCCATGACCGTCGGCTTGCCGTGCGGCATGTTCAGCCGGTACCACGGCGCCGGCATTTTGAATCGCGAATGGGGATGCTCCTTCGCGTAGGTCAGCTCGATATGGAAGTTGTCGCCGTCGTAGTCGTGATTGCCCAGGCATGCGTAAAACGGCATGCCGAGGACCTTGGGGTCGTACATCTGCTCAAAGAGCGTCTGCCAGCGCGGGTCATCAACGCCCGTGAGCCGGAAATAGAAGTTGTCGCCCAGCAGGAGGACGGCGGTGAACTGCTTGTGCGAGGCCTGGACGTATCGCGCCATTTCTGCGGCCACCTGCCGCTGGGCGGCCGTGTCTTCGCCCCAGTCGCCCATCGCCAGGATGTTGGTTTCGTCGAAAGGCTGAGTCGACGGCTGCGTGGTGGCAGGTTGCGAAGCGCTGGCCAACCCAACGAACACCAGCACGAACAGCGGCACCGAACGCCATTGCATATGCGTCCGGTTTACAGCACGCCGCACCGAAATGGCAAGACGCGATGCCAACGGAAAGGTGGGACCGCCGAACCTGTCAGGCGGTGAACTTCTTGACGATGATCGAATCGTTTTGCCCGCCGAAGCCGAAACTGTTGGACAGGGCGACGTTCACCGCGGCCTTTCTGGCAGCGTTGGGGATGTAATCCAGGTCGCACTCGGCATCCGGATAATTGAGATTCATCGTGGGCGGCAGGACCTGGTCGCGGATGGCCAGGACGCAGCAGATCATCTCGACCGCGCCGGCGGCGGCGATCAGATGGCCCATCATGCTCTTGATGCTGCTGACCGGCGGAGCCTTGGACTTGTCGCCGAAGACCTTGCGAATGGCGCCGGTTTCGTTGCCGTCGTTTTCGCGGGTGCCGGTGCCGTGCGCGTTGATGTAATCGATGTCGGCAGGGGTGAGCTTCGCGTCGGCCAGTGCTTCCTGCATCGCGACGACCGCGCCCATGCCTTCGGGGTCCTGGTCGGTGATGCGGAAGGCGTCGGCGGTCGAGCCATAGCCGGCGACTTCCGCCAGGATTCGCGCGCCTCGGGCTTGCGCGTGCTCAAGCGTCTCTAGCACGACCATGCCGGCGCCTTCGCCCAGGACGAACCCGCCGCGTTGTGCATCGAAGGGGCGGCTGGCGCGGGGCGGGTCCTGGTTGGCGGTGGAGAGGGCGGTCAGGCGATTGAACCCGGTGACGCCGAACGGGTGGATCATCGAGTGGGCCCCGCCGCCGATCATCACGTCGGCGTCGCCCCGGCGGAGGATATGGGCGGCCTCGCCGATCGCCTGCGTGCTGGCGGCGCACGCCGTCAGGCAGTTGAGGGCCGGCCCGCGGGCGCCCGTCAGCAGCGCAAGGTGAGACAGGGGCATGTTGGGCTCCTGCTCCAGTTCGCGTGTGACGTTCATCAGCTCCATGGCAAGCTGGCCCCATTTGACCATGTCCAGCGCGCCCAGCTCCGCCTTCCAGGCGGACAGGTTCGAAGTCGTAAAGGCATCGAAATCCAGCGACCCTTCGCCGCTGCCGAGATAGATGCCGACGCGATCAAGGTCGAGCTTGTCGCGATTGAGCCCCGCGTTCTCCCATGCCTGGTCGCACGCGGCCAGGGCGAACTGTGTGTTCCGCCCGACGCCCTTGTGCGGCTCGAGGTTTCCAATGTGCTGTTCGAGCCGGAAATTCTTCACTTCGGCCGAGATGCTGGTCGGGAACGTGCCGGCCTCGAAGATGCTGGTCGGCGCGATCCCCGACTCCCCGGCCAACAGCCGCGGCCAAACGGACTCGATGGAATGACCCATCGGCGTGATCCAGCCCATTCCGGTGATGACGACTCTGTTCATGGTTATTTCGTACGAGGCACACCGTCGCGTGCCGGAACAATTATTGTGGCGCAGGCTTTCCAGCCTGCGGTTTGTAAGGAAGGGAGGCTGGAACGCCTGCACCACAATCGATTCGCCAGCATCGGCACGTCCGAGCTAATCATACCCTCCGGAACACCAGCGCCGCGTTTTGGCCGCCGAGGCTGTAGACGCTACTGACCGCGATGTCGATCTTGGCGTCGCGGACTTCGGGGCGGACGTTGAGCTTGACGCCGTCGATCGTCTTTCGAGTGTTGAGGGCAGCGGGGATCCGGCCGTGGTGGAGCGAGAGAACGGCGGCCGCCGCGTCCACGCCGCTGCCGGCGGCGATGTTGCCGGTCTGCGCCTTGATCGGCGCGAGAGCCACGTTGCTCAGTGCGTCGCCCAGCGCCGTCTTCAAACCGGCCAACTCGGCCCGGTCGTGCGACGGAATGCCAAGACCATGCGGCACCAGAAGATTCACATCGTCCGCTTGAACGCCCGCATCCTGAATGGCCTTGCTCACCGCCTTGCCATAGCTGTGGCCCGACGGGTCGGGCATGGTCACGCTGTACGTGTCCTGGCTGGCGCCGAAGCCGATCAATTCGGCGTAGATCTTCGCGCCGCGCTGCTTCGCGTGCTCGTATTCTTCGAGAATGAACAGCCCGCCGCCTTCGGCTACAGCGGTTCCCGTCGCCTCTGAATCGAAGGGGCGGACGGCCGTTTCGGGAGAGTCGTTGTGCGAATCGGTGACGCGCTTGAGCAGGATCTGGCGCATGAGGCTCATGGGCACGAGCTTGGTTTCCGCCCCGCCGCAGATGGCGCAGTCGGCGTCGCCGCGCTGGATGGTGCGGAACGCCTCGCCAATCGCCAGGTGGCTGCTCGCTTCGGCGCATGTGATTGTGTTGCTCGGTCCCTTAAGCCCGTGAATGATCGTCACGTGGCAGGCGAGCATGTTCGGCAGGTACTTCAGCAACCAGAGCGGCGTGAGCTGGTTCATCCCGTCGCGGCCCCAGCGCTGAAGGTCCAGCTTGTTGCCCTCACGGGCCACGTGCATCGCGCCCGTCAGCTCATTCAGATCCGCGCTGATCAGACCCGCGCCAATATTGCAGCCGAACCGCTGCGAGTTGATCGCAGGCGTTTCGGAATAGGCCTTGGACTGAAGCCCGGCGTCCTTGAACGCGTCATCGGCGGCGATTACCGCCAGCTCGATGTCGCGGGCCATCACCTTGGTGGCCTTGCGATAGCTCTTGGGGACGTAGTCGCCGATCTTGTAATCGGGGACCTGGCCGCCGATCTGGGAGGGCAGGCCCGACGGATCGAAGAGGCTGATCCGGCGCACGCCGATCTTCCCGGCCAGCAGGTTCTCCCAAAACGGCTTTGCCCCGATGCCGATCGGGGAGATCACGCCGATGCCGGTGATGACGACTCGTCTCATAGTTCTTGGTGGCCGATGCGAGCTCTGTTCCCTCCCCCGGTACTCCGGGGGAGGGTTAGGGAGGGGGTTTTGCCGAGCGATGTTGCTCGAAGCAACCCCCTCCCCAGCCCTCCCCCGGAGTACCGGGGGCGGGAGAAAAATCATGGCGGCACGACCTGGCAACTATTCTCAGATTTCAACCGCCGCGTTCAATCGGTACGTCTTCAGCAGTTCGGTGAACTGCTCGGTGAACACGAAATTGTGCTCGGGGAACTCCAGGCCCGCGAGGTTCTGATCGATGTGGCTGAACATCAGCTCGATGTCCGCCACCTTGTCCGGGCCGACTGTGACTGTACCGCTGATCGACGCGCCTTGTTCGGACATCTGCTCGATGCGGGCATTGTAGGCGATCGTTTCGCCGGGTCGTACCAGCCGATGGAAACTGGCCCTCGTCACCTTCGCAAGAATCACTTTTTCCGCGAAGTTCCGGGCCTCACCCACGAGAATGCCCGACGTCTGGGCCATTCCCTCGACGATGAGGCTGTGGGGAACGATCGGAAAGTTCGGGTACAGATCGTGCAGGTGCTCCTCCGCCAGCGAGACGTTCTTGATCGCCGTCGCCGACGTCTTGGGCGTGAACTCGACGAACTTGTCGATCCAGATCCAGCGCATGGGTGGTAGTTGCCAGTTGTTAGTTGCCAGCCTGGCCTGAGCAGGGTCGAAGGGTTGCCAGTGAAATGCCTGGTCTTTACTGGCAACTAACAACTGGCAACTGGCAACTCATTCAAGCATTTAGCTTCGCCGCGATGTAGTTCGTGATTACATCCACCGTCAGCAGGTCCTGCGCCTTCTCGACGCGCGGGTCCTTCTCGAACTCGCTGAAATTCGCGTACGGCATGCGCTTTTTCAGCTCGGCCATGCCGTCCGGGGTGATCTTGCCGTCCTGGACGAACTTGGGGTCGTTCTGCATGGTTTGCAGGTCTTCGGGGAACAGCTCGCCGCGGGGGATTTTGAACGGCTTGGCCGGGTCGGTGGTGAACGCTTTCTCCAGCCGGAAGACAA
>Ga0134125_10009202_pt1 | contig 11123 bp, 10 predicted proteins | sample KB31751_FD_96464 | JGI IMG/M metagenome (GOLD analysis project Ga0134125, IMG submission 96464) | Terrestrial soil microbial communities with excess Nitrogen fertilizer from Kellogg Biological Station, Michigan, USA - KB3-175-1 | ecosystem: Environmental > Terrestrial > Soil > Unclassified ...
AGCCCGTGTCGGTGTAGCGGATCCGTCCGGCTGAGAGGTCGATCTCACGCATTGCTGTCATGGCGGCTCCCATCTAGTATTCACATACAGGCTGTACGGATTATGCATACAGACAGTACGAATGTCAAACCGGGGACGAAGGCCGCGCAGTCGGCCGCGACCCGCGCCAAGCTGCTGAAGGTGGCGCGCAGGCTGTTCGCGAAAAACGGCTACTCGGGGGTGGGCACGGAGGAGATCGTGAAGCGCGCGGGCGTCACGCGCGGAGCGCTCTACCACCAGTTCGAGGACAAGAAGGACCTCTTCCGTGCGGTCTTCGTGCAGCTCGAGGAGGAGCTGTTCGAGAAGGTCGCCGCGCGCGCGGGAACGCAGACCGACCCGGTGGAGGAGCTCAGGTCCGGCGCCCGCTACTGGCTCGAGCTGTGCCTCGATCCCGAGGTGCAGCGCATCGTGCTGCTCGATGCGCCGGCGGTGCTCGGGTGGCACGAGTGGCGCGAGATTGGGGGCCAGTACGGCACGCGGCTGGTCGAGGCCGCGCTGTCGGGGGCGATGGAGGCCGGGGTGATCGAGCGGCAGCCGGTGTCGGCGCTCGCTCACGTGCTGATGGGCGCGATGGACGAGGCCGCGCTGTACGTGGCCGAGGCCGACGACAGCGTGGCGGCGGGTGCCGAGATCGCGCAGGTGATCGAACGCATCATCGACACGCTCCGCCCTCGCTAGATGGTGGGTCCCGAATTCGCGGGTGCGGGAATGAGGAACCGCCATCAACCAGGGCCATAACATCCTGCAAGTGGAAGACCTTCGCTTCGACGAAGACGGGCTCGTCCCGTGCGTGGTGCAGGACTCGCGCACCGGCGAGGTCCTGACGCTCGCCTACATGAACGCCGACGCGCTGGCGCGCACGCGCGAGACGGGGGAGACCTGGTTCTGGAGCCGCTCGCGGCAGGAGCTGTGGCACAAGGGCGAGACCTCCGGAAATGTGCAGCGTGTGCAGGCACTTCGCTACGACTGCGATGCCGACGCACTCGTCGCTCTGGTGGAGCCGGCGGGCCCCGCGTGTCACACCGGCGAGCGCACCTGCTTCCACAACGGCGACCTCGATCCGACGCCCTCCGAGGCGCTCGCCGTGCTCGAGCGCACGATCGCCGAGCGGCGCGTGATGGCGCCCGCCGGTAGCTACACGGCCGAGCTGCTCGCGGACCCGCCGCGGATCGGCGAGAAGGTCCAGGAGGAGGCGGAGGAGGTGGCGCGCGCCGCCGCGTCCGAGTCGGACGAGCGCGTGCGCGAGGAGGCGGCCGACGTGCTCTACCACCTCACCGTCCTGCTCGCCTCGCGCGGCATGTCGCTCGCCGACGCCTTCGAGGAGCTCAATGCCCGTCGCCGCTGACCTCGAGGTCAAGCCCAGCCTGGAGGAGGTGCGCGCGCTGGCCGAGGGCCACACGGTCGTGCCGCTGCGCCACACGTTCATCAGCGACACGGAGACGGCCGTGTCCGCCTACCTGCGCCTGCGGGGCGAGGGCCCGTCGTTCCTGCTCGAGTCGGCCGAGCACGGGCAGCGCTTCGGGCGCTGGTCGTTTCTCGGCGTGCAGCCGCGCACGGTGATCCGCCTCGACGGCGGCGTGCTCACGATCGGTGGCGAGCCGCGCGAGTTCGACGATCCCTACGCCGCCGTGGCCGAGGAGCTGGCGCGCTACAGGGTGCCGCCGCTGGCCGACCTGCCGCCCTTCGCCGGCGGCGCCGTGGGCCTCTTCGGCTACGACCTGGTGCGCTGGTTCGAGCCGAGCGTGGGCCCGGCGAACGAGGACGAGCTCGGCCTGCCCGACCTCGCGCTGATGGTCTCCGACGTGCTGCTGGCGTTCGATCACCTGAAGCACGAGGTCACCGTGCTGGCGAACGTCTTCGTCGAGGGCGGCGACATCGACGCCCGCTACGACGAGGCGGTCGCCGCGATCGCCGACGTCCGCGAGCGCCTGGCCGCGCCCATCCCGCGCGCCGCCGCCGGGGTGCGGGAGCCGCCCGAGTACGTGTCCAACATCGGCTCCGAGGGCTTCGCCGCCGCGGTCGAGCGCGCGAAGGAGTACATCCGGGCCGGCGACATCTACCAGGTGGTGCCGAGCCAGCGCTGGAGCGCCGACGCGCCCGTCGAGGCGTTCTCGGTCTACCGCGGCCTGCGCACGATCAACCCGAGCCCGTACATGTACTTCCTCGACTTCGAGGACTTCGAGCTGGCCGGGGCGTCGCCCGAGACGTTGGTCACGGTCAGCGGCCGCCGCGCCGAGCAGCGGCCGATCGCGGGCACGCGGCCGCGCGCCGACACCGTGGAGGAGGACCTGCAGCGCGCCAAGGAGCTCCTTGCCGACGAGAAGGAGCGCGCCGAGCACGTGATGCTCGTGGACCTCGGCCGCAACGACCTCGGCCGCGTCAGCGAGTACGGCAGCGTCCACGTCGACGAGCTGATGGCCGTCGAGTCGTACTCGCACGTGATGCACATCGTCTCCTCGGTCTCCGGCACCCTGCGCGAGGGCGTCACCGCGATGGACGCGCTCCGCGCCTCGCTGCCCGCGGGAACGCTGTCCGGCGCGCCGAAGATCCGCGCGATGCAGATCATCGACGAGCTCGAGCCCGTGAAGCGCGGCCCCTACGGCGGCGCGATCGGCTACCTGAGCTACACCGGTGACCTCGACACCTGCATCTACATCCGCAGCGCCGTGATCAAGGACGGCCGCATCCACCTGCAGGCGGGCGGCGGGATCGTGGCCGACTCAGAGGCCCAATACGAGGTTGCCGAGACGGAGGCGAAGGCAGGTGCGGTGATGGCGGCCGTTGAGCTTGCTTGCAAGCAGAGGGATTGGGCTTGATGGGGTGTCGGGTGTGGGGTGTGGGGTGTGGGCGTCAGTTCGGACGGGCTCTGTTGATCAGGCCATTCAGTGGGCGCCGAACGTCCGTGACCCTGTCGCTCCAGCCCTTCGCCAGCAATCCCCGACCCTCGGCGCGCAGGAGCCAGTGTTCGGTCTCCATCAGCGAGCCGCGGGCGATGAATAGGAAACGTCGCCGGTCTGGTGTATGCCAGCGCCCGGTTGCCTCAGCGATGTTCGCCCCGACCGAGTCGACCGCGCGCACGAGCTGGATGCCCGTCGACCAGAGCTCGAAGTTCGGCCACGTCACGACAATCTCGTGTAACTCATCTGCCAGAGCCGCCGCCCTGGCGTACGCAGCGAGCTCCTTGAACGTCGCAGGCATATCGAGGAAAGCGCGAGCGTCTCGAACCTCGCCCCCCACACCCCACACCCCAGACCCCACACCCTGAAGCGCATGCGCGTGCTCATCATCGACAACTACGACTCCTTCACCTACAACCTCGTGCAGTACCTCGGTGAGCTCGGTGCCGCACTGGACGTCGTGCGCAACGACTCGATCTCGGTCGACGAGCTGGTCGAGCGCGCCCGCGGCGGCAGGATGATCGTGTCGCCGGGGCCGTGCTCGCCGAACGAGGCCGGCGTTTCGGTGGAGGGCATACGGCGCGTCGCCGAAGACGGCACACCCGTGCTCGGGGTCTGCCTCGGTCACCAGGCGATGGGCCAGGCCTTCGGCGGCAAGGTCGTCCGCCACGAGCCTGTGCACGGCAAGACGGCGGAGGTCGAGCACGATGGCAGGACGATCTTCGAGGGACTCCGGAGCCCGCTGACCGCCGGCCGCTACCACTCGCTCGTGGTCGACCCGAACCTGCCCGACTGCCTGGAGCAATCCGCGAGCGCCGGCGAGGTGGTCATGGCGATCCGCCACAGGGAGCTGCCGGCCGAGGGAGTCCAGTTCCACCCCGAGTCGATCCTCACCGACGAAGGCAAGAAGCTGCTCGGCAACTTCCTCCGGGGACCGGGCTGATGCCCAACCAGGTGCTCACCGAGGCGGTCGACAGGCTCGCCTCGGGGGTCGACCTCTCGACCGACGAGGCCGCCGAGGTCCTCCGCGAGGTGATGGAGGGCCGCGCGTCCGACGTCCAGACCGCGGCGTTCCTGATCGCCCTGAGAGCGAAGGGCGAGACGGTCGCCGAGCTCACGGGCTTCGCGCGCACCATGCGCGAGCTGTCGCAGCACGTGTTCGTGGACCGCGACGACCTGCTCGACACCTGCGGCACGGGCGGCGGCAAGCCCACGTTCAACGTGTCCACGACCGCGGCGATCGTGGCCGCGGGCGCGGGGTGCGCCGTGGCCAAGCACGGCGGCCGCTCGAACACCGGCCAGTCCGGCTCGGCCGACCTGCTGGAGGCGCTAGGCGCGAACCTCGAGCTCGAGCCGGGCGCGATCGCCGACTGCATCCAGGAGATCGGCTTCGGCTTCATGTTCGCCCCGCACCACCATGCCGCGATGCGCTACGTCGTACCGGTCCGCAAGGAGCTCGCCGTGCGCACGCTCTTCAACTTCCTGGGACCGCTCACGAACCCGGCGGGGGCCAGCCGCCAGGTCATCGGCGTGTCCGACGAGAGCAAGCTCGGGACGGTCGCGTCGGCGCTCGCGGCACTCGGCTGCCGGAGCGGCTTGGTAGTGTCGAGCGTCGATGGTCTCGACGAGATCAGCGTGTCGGCGGAGACCCGGGTGATGGAGGTGAGAGAGGGCCAGGTGCAGGCCTTCTCGGTCACCCCGGAGGAGCTGGGTGTGGAGCCAGCGCCGTTCGAGTCGTTACGCAGCGGGAGCCCTGAGCAGAGCGCGGAGATAGCGCGCGCCGTGCTGAACGGCGCGCACGGTCCGGAGCGTTCGCTGACGCTCCTGAACGCCGGCGCGGCGATCTACACCGGCGGCAGGGCCGGCTCGATCGCGGAGGGCGTGACGAGGGCCGCCGAGGCGATCGACGAGGGCGCCGCCCGCGAGGTGCTCGAGCGCTACGTGGCAAGGACCAGGGAGCTGGCCACCGCCTGATGCCGGTCCGCCTCGAACAGCTGGTCAACGCGACCCGCGAGCGGCTCGAGCGCCGCAAGCGCGAGCGCCCGCTCGCCGACCTCGAGCGCGAGGTCGCGGAACGTGGCGAGGGCCGGCCGTTCCAGGAGGCCCTGGCACACCCCGGCACCTCGCTCGTCGCGGAGTACAAGCGCCGCTCGCCCTCGGCGGGCACGATCCGCGACAACGCCTCGGTCACCGAGATCGTGCAGGCCTACGAGCGCGGCGGAGCGGCGGCGCTCTCGATCCTCACCGAGGAGGACCACTTCGGCGGCACGCTCGACGACCTCAAGGAGGCGCGCACCGCCAGCAGCCTCCCCATCCTGCGCAAGGACTTCACCGTCGACCCGTACCAGCTCTACGAGGCGCGCGCCGCCGGTGCCGACGCGGTGCTGCTCGTGGTCGGGTCGCTCACCGACGAGCAGCTCGGCAGGCTCTATACGGAGACCCGCGCGCTCGACCTCGACGCCCTCGTGGAGATCCACGACGAGGAGGAGCTCGAGCGCGCGCTCGAGTTCGACGTCGACGTCATCGGCATCAACAACCGCGACCTCAGCGACTTCACCGTCGACCTCTCGCGGACGTTCGATCTGCTGGCCGACGTGCCCGCCGGCAAGACCGTCGTGTCGGAGTCCGGCATCGTCTACCGCGAGCAGGTCGAGGAGCTCGAGCGGGTGGGCGTGGATGCCGTGCTCGTGGGCGAGACCGTGATGCGCGCTGGGGACCCGGAGCTTGCCTGCCGGGAGCTCGTCGGGGCCGACGAGGGCCGCGGCGACGCCTGAGTCGGGAACCTTTCTCAAACGAGCGTCGTAAGATCGTTCACGGATGGCCAGCGTCCCCGAGTTCGATCCTCCGGCCGTCGCCGCCTTGGCCCAGCGGCTGTCGGAGAACATTTCACGCGCGGTCAAGGTGCCTGAGGGGGCGCTTCGCAACCTCGTCGTCGCCCTGCTGTCCGAGGGCCACGTGCTGATCGAGGACTACCCCGGCGTGGGCAAGACCGCCCTGGCCCGCGCGCTCGCCCGCTCGATCGATGCCGAGTACGCGCGCGTCCAGTGCACCGCCGATCTGCTGCCCGCGGACGTGGTCGGCACGAACGTGTACAACCAGCGCGAGTCACGCTTCGAGTTCCGCCCGGGGCCGATCTTCGCGAACGTCGTGCTGGTCGACGAGGTGAACCGCGCCTCGCCCAAGACCCAATCGGGCCTGCTCGAGTGCATGCAGGAGAGGCACGTGACGGTCGATGTGGCGACGCACGAGCTGGCGCGGCCGTTCATGGTCATCGCGACTCAGAACCCGATCGAGTACGAGGGCACGTTCCCGCTGCCCGAGGCGCAGCTCGACCGCTTCATGGTGCTGCTGCGGCTCGGCTACCCGTCCGCGGCGGACGAGGCCGAGATGCTGGCCGAGCACGCCGCCCGCGACCACGTCATGGACCTCGAGTCCGTCACCGATGTCGCCGAGGTCTTGGCCGCCCAGGCTGCCGTGGCGCAGGTCCACACGAGCGACGCACTGCGCCGCTACGTGGTGGCCGTGCTCGAGCGCACGCGCAGCGACGCTCGCACCGAGCTCGGCGCCAGCCCGCGCGCCGGCCTGATGCTGCTCAAGGCCGCCAAGGCCCTGGCCGCACTCGAGGGGCGCGACCACGCACTTCCCGATCACGTGCAGGCGCTTGCACCGACGGTGCTGACCCATCGCCTGCTCCTCGCCCCCGATGCGGTGGGCGTCGAGCGTGCCGACGTGGTGCGGGAGGCGCTCGAGCGAGTACCCGCGCTGTGACCCGCGCGCTCCGGACGGCCGTGTTCGGAGTGCTGCTCTGTCTCGTCGCGGGTGCCTTCGACCTGGCTTCGCTGTATGTGCCGGGCGTGGCCTTCGTGCTGATCGGTCTCGGCGCGATCGGGTGGGTCTGGCTCGCCGCCCGGGGCGCCACGGTCGTGCGCGAGCCCGCGCCCGCCACCGTTCAGGAGGAGGAGCCCTACCCGGTCCGCCTGCGCACGTCGCGCGGCATGCTGCCGGCGCCGGCCGGCGAGCTGATCGAGCCGCTGCTCGGCCGAGCGCTGCCCGCCACCGACCCGCGCTCGAAGCGGGTGCGGGTGAACGTGCGCTTCTCGCGCCGCGGCCGGCGCCACATCGAGCCCGCGCGCCTCGTGATCCGCGATCCGCTGTCACTCGCCCAGCGCGAGGTGCTGAGCGAGGAGAGCGAGCTGCTCGTGCTGCCGCGCATCGAGCCGGTCCTGCTCGGGCCGGCCGGCGGCGCGGCCGGCATGGAAACCGTCAGCGGCGCCCTCACCGAGGCGGCGGCCGAGCTCGAGCTGCACTCCCTGCGCCCGTACCGCACCGGCGCGCCCGCCTCGCGCATCCACTGGCCCACCGTGGCGCGCACCGGCACGATGGTCGAGCGCCGCCTGGTGGCCGAGGCGGACGCGCGCCCGCTCGTGGTGCTCGACCCGCGTGGGGCCGCGACTGAGGAGGATCTCGACGCCGCGGTGCGCGCCGGGGCATCGCTCGCGGTCCACCTGGCTCGCCGGGCGGGCGGGGTGGCGCTGCTGCTGCCGGGCGACCGCCGGGCCACCGACCTCCAGCGCGACCTGCGCGGCTGGCCGGCACTGCACGCACGGCTCGCGCTCATCGAGGCCGCGGACGGCGGGCCCAACATGCGCCGCTTCGAGCGCAGCGGGCCCGTCTTCTGGATCAGCGCGGGCGGCGGCAGTCTGCCGCCCTCGGTGAAGCGCAGCAGCGGCTCGTTCTTCGTCACCCCGCGCGCGATCGAAGGCCGCGGCGCGACCTTCACGGTGGCGGGCTGCACCGGCTACCGGCTCAACTCCTGGGGGAGGCACGCCGCATGAGCGGCATGGCCGCACGGCTCGACGCCCCGCTGCGCGCGGTCCCGCCCGCGCGCGACACCACGAGCTCGGCGCGGGTCAACGAGAACATCGCCGGCCTGCTGCGGCTCGGCGTATTCCTCGCTTTCGCCGCGTTCACGATGGCGCACTGGCTCGGCGTGATCGTGAACCCGCCGGTCGGGCGCGGCATGCTCGTCGTCCTGGTGGTCACGGTGGGGGCCGCCGCGCTCTGGCTCACGGGCCTGCCCGAACGGCCGGGTCTCGCCCTGGTGATCGCCCGCCCGCTGATCGTCTTCGTGATGGCCGTGGTGGCCCTTCTCGCCGCTGGCCTGCGGCCCCATTACCTGCCGCCCGGCCACTGGGACGGGCTCGGCGAGGGCCTCAACCGCGGTCTCGTCGGCGCCCAGGCCACGATCTACCCGTACACCGGCGGCGACCACTGGGTCCGCGTCACGCTGATGCTGAACGGGCCGCTCTTCCTGGTCCCGGCCGCGGCGTTCGGCTTCTGGCCGGCCCGCCGCTTCGGACCGGCCCTGCGAATGGTCGCGCTCGTCCTGCTCGTGGGCCTGTTCGCCATGTCGCTCGCGGAGAGCACGCCGAACGGGCAGATCGGCCGCGGGCTCGTGCTGCTCGTCCTGATCGCGGCCTGGCTGTGGCTTCCGCGGCTGAAGGCCCGCGACGCGGCGGGGGCGGCGGTCGCGCTCGGGATCGCCGGGCTGATCGCGATGCCCGTGGCCGCGTCGTTCGACCGCTCGATCGGCTGGTTCGACTACCGGAACTGGCGGATCCTCTCGTCCAAGGGCGGCATCACCTACAGCTGGGACCAGACCTACGGTCCGATCACCTGGCCGCGGCGCGGCACGACGCTGATGTTCGTCAAGACCGACCTGCCCTACTACTGGAAGGCCGAGACGCTCAACAACTTCGACGGCACGCGCTGGATCGGCAGCCGGGTGCCGGACGGGTCGAGCCCCGGTGCGGGGATTCCCGCGCCCATCCAGCGCAAGTGGGTCAAGCGCTTCACCGTGAACATCTCGGGCCTGCGCGGTGACCTGGTCCCGGGGGCGGGCGTGCCGTTCCGGGTCAGCCCGGACATCGGCAACACGAACACCACCTCGGATGGGACGACCACCACCGGCGACGGCCGCGAGCTGCGCAGCGGACAGCACTACACGTTCACCGCGTACGTGCCGACGCCCACGGCGGCGCAGATGAAGGCGGCGCCGGCGACCTACGAGGACTACTTCGCCCGCTACACGAGCCTGAGCCTGCCGGGAACGCTGCGCGGCACCTCCGCCTCGGTCTCGATGGGCCTGCGCGGCGCGCCGGGCACCAGCGACCTCGGTGCGGAGGGCGAGCTCGTCGCCTCGCCGTACGCCGGGGTGTACCGCGAGGCGCTGAGGGTGACGGCGGGGGCGAAGACCGAATACGACGTGGTCAACGCGCTTCAGAAGTACTTCCACAGCAACCTCTTCACATACAGCGAGCATCCGAAGCTGAGCCAGTATCCGCTCGCGACGTTCGTGACCCAGACCCATCTCGGCTACTGCCAGCAGTTCTCCGGTTCGATGGCGCTGATGCTGCGCATGCTCGGCATCCCGGCGCGGGTGGTCAGCGGCTTCGCGCCCGGCACGCCGGTCACCGACGCGCCCGGCGAATACCGCGTGCGCGACTTCGATGCCCACGCCTGGGTCGAGGTGTTCTTCCCGAGCATCGGCTGGGTCACGTTCGATCCGACGCCGCCGCTCTCGCCGGCGTCATCACAGCTCGATGACGCGGGCGTCGGCGCGCTGTCGGGCGGCCGCACGCCGCGCGGCCTCGGCCAATCCCTCGGCCCGGATGCCATCGGCACCGGCGTGGACGTGGCGCTTCCGGGGCAGAGCAGCAGCCACACCGGCCTCTGGGTGGCGGCGGCCTCGATCGCCGGCTTCGGCCTGCTGCTGTTGGTGGGCCTGTGGACCCGCGCGTTGGTCGTGCACCGGCGCGCGGGCGGCGACCCCGCCGAGGTGGCGTTGATGGAGCTCAACACCGCGCTCAGGCGAATGGGCATGGTCGTGATGCCGAGCACCACGCTCGCCCTGCTCGAACGGCGGCTGCGCACGATGGCGGGACCGGAGGCGGTGAAGTACGCGCGCCTGCTCCGGGAGTACCGCTACGGACCGAACGGAGCACAGCTTCCGAGCCGTCACGAACGCCGCGCGCTGCGGCGCTCGCTGGCCGTGATGGGCGGCCCGATGGGACGCCTGAAGGCCCTGCTCGCGCTGCCGCCGGCGCCGCGCGTGCCGTTCCGCAGGCTGCGGCGCATTTTTACGTCGGGTTAAGTTCACCCCCCTAGAACGCAATGGGGATGCGCGACTCCACAAGCCGCAACTACGTCTTGGCCGGCATCGCCGGCGGTCTCGTCGTGCTCGTGATCGGCGGTGTGCTGATCGCCACCGGCGTGATCAACAGCGGCAAGACCACGCAGGTCGTCCGCGAGACCTCGGTGGCGGTTCCGAGCTCCAACCTCGACGGCGAGTCGTCGAGCAAGACGTCCAGCGGCATGCCCACCGTCGAGGAGATCTACAAGGCCGACGGGCCGGGCGTGGTCTTCATCCAGGCGAGGGTGGGGGACCAGACCAGCTCGCCCTTCGGCACCGGGCAGACGGGCACCGCGACCGGCTCTGGCCTCGTGATCGATACGAAGGGCAACATCCTCACCAACGCGCACGTGGTCGAGGGCGCCTCGGAGATCGCGGTGCGGTTCGGCGACAGCAACCTGATCCCGGCCACCCTCGTCGGCCAGGACCCCTCGACCGACCTCGCCCTCATCCGGGTGGACCCGAAGGCCACGAAGCTCCACCCGCTTCCCCTCGGCGACTCGAGCAAGATCCAGGTCGGCGACCCGGCGATCGCGATCGGCAACCCGTTCGGGTTCGACCGCACGGTCACAACGGGAATCATCTCGGCGCTCCAGCGCCAGATCGAGGCGCCGAACCACTTCACGATCAACAACGTGATCCAGACAGACGCCGCGATCAATCCCGGTAACTCGGGCGGCCCGCTGCTCAACGCGCAGGGCCAGGTCATCGGTATCAACTCGCAGATCGCGACGGGCGGCAACGGCAACGGCAACGTGGGCATCGGATTCGCGGTGCCGATCAACACCGCCAAGGCGGCGATCCCGCAGCTCGAGAAGAGCGGCCGGGTGGCACACGCCTTCCTCGGCGTGACCACCGCCGGCCTCACGGGCGACGACGCCAAGAGCCTCAACCTGCCCACCAACAAGGGCGCCCTCGTACAGGAGGTCACCGAGGGCAGCCCGGCCGACAAGGCGGGCATCAAGTCCGGCGGGACTCAGCTCGCCGGCGGCCTC
>Ga0134125_10009205_pt1 | contig 11121 bp, 8 predicted proteins | sample KB31751_FD_96464 | JGI IMG/M metagenome (GOLD analysis project Ga0134125, IMG submission 96464) | Terrestrial soil microbial communities with excess Nitrogen fertilizer from Kellogg Biological Station, Michigan, USA - KB3-175-1 | ecosystem: Environmental > Terrestrial > Soil > Unclassified ...
CGTCGGCAAGCGCCACATAGACAAGCCCCACCGGCTTTTCCTCACTTCCGCCGCCGGGGCCCGCGATGCCGGTGACGGCGATGGCCAGTTGGGCGCGGGCGTGGCGCAAGGCGCCGTCGGCCATGGCGCGCGCGACATGATCGGAGACCGCGCCGTATTTGCGCAGCAGCGCGTCGGGCACGCCTAACACATCTTCCTTGGCCTGGTTGGAATAGGTGACAAAGCCGCGTTCCACCACATCGGATGAGTCGGGGATTTCCGTGAGCAGGCCGGCGATCAGTCCGCCGGTGCAGCTTTCCGCGGTGACGATACGGATGCTTTTGGCGCGCGCCGCATCCAGCAAATCCCGCGCTTGGTCCAGAAGCGCGGTGTCGAACATCACACCACCCGGAAATATTGGACCAGGCCGCCGATAATGGCGGCGGCCAGCCCCGCCAGCATGTCGTCGGCCATCACGCCCAATCCGCCGGGCAGTTTCTCCGCCGCCGAGATCGGCCACGGCTTCAGGACGTCGAAAAGACGAAATAAGAGGAACGTCAAAGCAAATTCGGTAATGCTTGGAAAAACGGGTGTGAAGCAGATCCCGGCGCAAGCTAGCCACTGACCTGCCAACTCGTCGATTACGCATTCTGAGGGGTCTTCGCGATCTGTCGCGCGGACATGATCACTGCAAGCCCAGATACCAATCACAAAGGCCAGTAAACTTGCGGCAACTAGAACAACACCACCACCGTGTTGCGCGATATACCACGCGAAAAACGCAGCGACGATGCTCATCACCGTGCCGGAGGCGACGGGGAAATAGCCGATGCCGAAGACCGAAGCGATGATGGTGGAAAGTCTCATGGGAACCTATGAAGGAAGACGGATAGTGGCGATGGCCTGCGCCGCCAGGCCTTCGCGCCGGCCGGTATAGCCCATGCCTTCGGTGGTGGTGGCTTTGACGCTCACCCGATCCACAGAAAGAGAAAGGATTTCGGCGATGCGTGCGCGCATGGCGTCGCGGTGGGGACCGATCTTGGGCCGCTCACAGATCAGGGTGACGTCGCAATGCAGGATATCGCCGCCCCTGGCTTTAACCAGCCCCGCGGCGTGATCCAGGAATTTCCAGGACGGCGCGCCCTTCCAGCGTTCGTCGGTCGGCGGGAAATGCTGGCCGATATCGCCGGCGCCGATGGTGCCCAGGACAGCGTCGGTCAGCGCATGCAACCCGGCGTCGGCATCGGAATGGCCCTCCAGTCCGTGATCGTGCGGCACCTTCACGCCGCACAGCCAGACATGGTCGCCCGCCACGAAGCGATGTGCGTCATAGCCCATGGCGCTGCGCGTCTCGCCTCCCAGTAACAGTTCCGCCAAGGCGAAATCCTTTTCGGTGGTGACTTTCAGGTTGGTTTCCTCGCCTTTCACGCCTTCGACCGCAAGTCCCGCCATTTCCGCGATCGCCACATCGTCGGTGGCCTCGGTCTTGGCATGGTCGCGATGCGCCTTGAGGATGGCGGCGAACTTGAAGCCTTGGGGCGTCTGGGCGCGCTCCAATCCTTCGCGCGGCACCGTCACCCAGTGGTGGCCATGTTTGCGCCGGAGCGTGTCGGCCACCGGCAGCATCGGCACCGCGCCGTCGGCGCCCTTGTCCAGGGCATCGATCACCGCTTCGATGACTGCGCGCGAAACCAATGGCCGCGCCGCATCGTGGATCAGCACATAATCCGGCGCATGCGCGGCCATCGCTTCCAGACCGAGACGAACGGAATCTTGCCGCCGAAGGCCGCCCATGATCGGAGGAGGGGCTTGCGTCCCCAGCGCGTCGCGATAAAGCTTTTCCTGGCCCGCGCCGATCACCACCTTGACCGGCCAGCCGGCAAAGGCGTCCACCGCGCGGCGCAACATGGGCCGCCCGGCCAGAAGCTCATATTGCTTCGGCCCGGCGCGGCCGGAGCGCTCACCCTTGCCGGCCGCGACGATCAAAATGGCGGTTTTTGACATTCTCCCTGCCTAACATTGCCGGCCAACCTCGACAATTGATTGCACCAACCGAATTTGCCTATAATAGCGCCACGCTTAAATTATAGGCAATTGATGGAGACGCTCGCGCCGACGCGCCGTCCGGGGGTGGAATTCTCCATCGCCAACGCGCTGCCGTCGCCGATCCTGGTGATCGGTCCCAGGCGTGAGATTCTGTTCGCCAATCCGGCCGCCGAACAGTTCTTTCATACCGGCGCGGCCAATCTTGCCAAACAGACACTGGCCGACCTTTTGCCGTTCGGCTCACCCATGTTCCAATTGGTGGAACAGGCTCGCCGGCGCGACGCCTCCGCCGCCGAGCGCAACGTCGATCTCTCCACGCCCCGGCATGGCGAGCGCATCGCCGATGTCACGGTGACGCCCTTGCCCGATCCGCCCGGCGCGCTGGTGATCGCCTTGTCCGAACGAAGCCTGGCCCAGCGCATGGACCGGCAATTGGTGGCGCAGGGCGCGGTGCGCTCCATGCACGGCATGGCGGCGGTCCTGGCGCACGAGATCAAGAACCCGTTGGCCGGCATCCGCGGCGCGGCGCAATTGCTGGAAGAACAGCTCCCGCCTTCCGAGCGCGAGATGACGCGGCTGATCTGCGAGGAAAGCGACCGCATCCGCGGCCTGATCGACCGCATGGAAGCGTTCGGCGACACCAGCGCCTTCCAGCGCAAGCCCGTCAACATCCACGAAGTGCTGGGCCGGGTACGGCGCATCGCCGAATCCGGTTTCGCCCAGGACGTATCATTCGTGGAGAATTTCGATCCCTCACTACCGCTGGTCAAAGGCGACCGTGACCAACTGATCCAGGTGTTCCTCAATCTGGTGCGCAACGCCGTGGATGCCTCGCCGCCCAATGGCGAAGTCACCTTCACCACCAGCTACCGGCCGGGTGTGCGCTTCGGCACCGGCACGTCCGGCGAGCGCGTCTCGCTGCCGCTGGAAGTGACGGTGCGCGACAATGGCTTGGGCGTGCCCGCCGATTTGATGCCCTACATCTTCGATCCCTTCGTCACCACCAAGGCGCGCGGCTCGGGCCTGGGCCTGGCCTTGGTCGCCAAGATCGTGGGCGATCATGGCGGCGTGATCGAATGCGACTCCGTTCCCGGCCGCACCATTTTCCGCGTACTGCTCCCAATCATCCCCAGCAGGGAAGGTGAATAATGCCCGCCACCATTCTTGTCGCCGACGACGACAGCGCCATCCGCACCGTGCTGCATCAGGCGCTGGCCCGCGCCGGCTATGACGTGCGCACCACCGGCACCGCGGCGGGTCTGTGGAAGATGATCACGGCGGGCGAGGGCAGCCTCGCCATAACCGACGTGGTCCTGCCAGACGAGAGCGGCTTCGAGTTGATCCCCCGCATCAAGCGGATAAGGCCCGATCTGCCCGTGCTGGTGATGAGCGCGCAGAACACGCTTCTGACCGCGATCACCGCGGCGGAGCGGGGCGCGTTCGAATATCTGCCCAAGCCGTTCGATCTGAAGGAGCTCGCCAATGTGGTGGCCCGCGCGCTGGCCGCGCCTGGCGTCAAGCGCGAGGAACCCGCCCCGGAAAGCGAAGACCGGCTGCCCTTGATCGGACGCAGCCCCGCGATGCAGGAAATCTATCGCGTGATCGCGCGGCTTACCCAGACCGATCTCACCGTGATGATCATGGGCGAATCCGGCACCGGCAAGGAATTGGTGGCCCGCGCGCTGCACGATTACGGCAAGCGGCGGCATGGACGTTTCATCGCCGTCAACATGGCGGCCATCCCCAAGGAGATGGCCGAGAGCGAATTGTTCGGCCATGAGCGGGGCGCCTTCACCGGCGCGCTCAACCGCGGCATCGGCCGGTTCGGTGAGGCCGAAGGCGGCACCTTGTTCCTGGACGAGATCGGCGACATGCCGCTGGAAGCGCAGACGCGGCTTTTGCGCGTCTTGCAGCAGGGCGAATACACCAGTGTGGGTGGACGCATGCCCATCCGCACCGACGTGCGCATCATCGCCGCCACCAATCGCGACCTGCGCCAGTTGATCGCGCAAGGCCTGTTCCGCGAGGATCTTTATTATCGCCTGAATGTGGTGCCGCTGCGCCTGCCGCCCCTGCGCGAACGGGCCGAGGATATTCCCGACCTGGCGCGGCATTTCCTGCGCAAGGCCGAGGGTGAAGGCCTGCCGGCCAAATCCCTCGACAATGGCGGGCTCGAAATCCTCCGCCGTCATCGCTGGCCGGGCAATGTGCGCGAATTGGAGAATCTGGTTCGCCGGCTGGTGGTGCTGAATGCGGGCGACGCCATCCCGGCCGAGGCCATTGCCGCCGAATTGAAGGAGCCCGCCCGGCAGATGGCCGAGGAGGCGGCGGGCGAACAGGCGCCGTCACTCTCCGCCGCGGTGGAAAAATTCCTCAGCCACTATTTTCTCAGCCATGGCGACAAGCTGCCGCCACCCGGCATTTATGACCGCATCCTGGCGGAGGTGGAGCGGCCGCTGATCTCCATCTGCCTGGGGGCGACCCGCGGCAACCAGATTCGGGCCGCCCAGCTCCTGGGCCTTAACCGCAATACCCTGCGCAAGAAAATCCGCGATTTGGGGCTGGACGTGATCAGGGGGCTTCGGACCGATTAGGTCCGAAGCGGCGCAGTGCCGCGAGCGACAGCATAGCAGATGCGCGAACCTGGGGGCCGATTAGTCCCTGCGGTTGGGGGCGGCGTACTTGCGGCCGGCATTGTCCCAGACTGGGATCGAGTTGATTTGCCAACCCCTTAGACCTGTTGTAGGGATGCACCGCTGCATTCTTGCAACAGCGTGTGCTGTGGCTACAATGCCGCAAATCTGGCCAACGGCCAAATCAACGGCCAGATCAACGGGACAGGGTGCCGGCATTTCCAACGGGTCTTTCATCAGCCGCGAGCGCGAGCTTTTCCGCGCGGCGTCACGCCCGTCGCAACTGGCGCTGGGGGTAGGCTTCCTGGCGGTCCTTTCGGGCGCCATCACCTATGCCATCCTCTCCGGCCTGATTCCCTGGACACCCGGGCGCCCCGGCCTGATCGTCCTGCTTCTCATCAATCTCACTTTGGGACTGTCGCTGGGCGCCCTGATCGCCTGGCGGCTGGTCAGGCTCTGGACCGAACGCAAATCCGGCCGCGCCGGTGCGCGCCTGCATGTGCGGCTGGTCACCTGGTTCGGCACCATCGCGGTGGTGCCTGCCATCCTGATCGCCATCTTCGCCGCGGTGACACTCAATCTGGGCCTGGAAGCCTGGTTCTCGGACCGGGTGAAGGAAGCCTTGGGCAGCGCCGTCAATGTCGCCCAGCACTACATGAACGATCACGAACGCGACATCATCGGCGACGCCTACGAGATCGCCAACACCATTCAGCGCGATCCGACCTTGTTCGACGCCAACAAGCATGTGAAGCCTACCGACTTCTTCGCCAAGCTCAATTCTCTGACCAAGGATCGGGGCCTGCAGGCGTCCTATATCGTCGACAGCAACGGCAAGATTCTGGCCTCGACCAAGCAGCAATATGTCAAGGATCCCAAGCCGCCATCGGCGGCCGATCTTGCTCAGGCCAGCTCCGGCTCAATCGTGGTGGACGCCACGCCCGGCGGCAGCACCGTCACCGCCCTGATCCAGATGCAGACCTTGAAGGACGCCTATCTCCTGGTGGTGCGTCAGGTCGATCCGCAAGTGTTCGGCTATTACAACCGCACCAAATTGGCGGTCTCCGAATATAACCGGCTGGATCAGAACCGCTCCGAACTGCAACTGCTGTTCGCCGCGCTCTATGCCGTGGTCTCGCTGGTCACGCTGTTGGGCGCGGTGTGGTCCGGCATCTGGGCCGCCAACCGGCTGGTCAGGCCCATATCGGGATTGGTGGGCGCGGCCGAGCGTGTTTCGGAAGGCGATCTTTCCGCCCATGTGAATGTCGCCCAAGACGATGACGAGTTGGCCAATCTGGGCCATGCCTTCAATCGCATGACGGGCCAGCTCGCCGCCCAGCGCGACGATTTGATGACCGCCAACCGCCTCAATGACGAACGCCGCCGCTTCACCGAGACGGTGCTGTCGGGCGTGAGTGCCGGCGTGATCGGGCTGGATCGCGACGGCAACATCACCATCGTCAATCGCGCCGCCGCGCGCCTGTTGAACGCCACCTCCGAGGAGCTCGAAGGCCGCCATTACGCGGAGTCGGTGCCGGAGTTGAGCGCCCTGATCCGCCGCGCGCTATCGGAGCCCGCGGCGCGCGCCGGCGGCGAAATCACTGTCAAGCGCACCGGAAGTCCCCGCCAACTGTCGGTGCAGGTCTCGAGCGAGACCGGCAACGCCTCGGGCTTCGTCGTCACCTTCGACGACATCACCGATCTGGTGGGGGCGCAACGCACCGCCGCCTGGGCCGATGTGGCGCGCCGCATCGCCCATGAGATCAAGAATCCGCTTACCCCGATCCAGCTTTCCGCCGAGCGGCTCAAGCGCAAATATGGCGGCGAAGTCTCCACCGATCCGGAAATCTTCCAGCAATGCATCGACACAATCATCCGCCAGGTAGGTGACATCGGCCGCATGGTGGACGAGTTCTCGTCCTTCGCGCGCATGCCAAGGCCGGTGATGCGGCGCGAGAATGCCGCCGAGCTTCTGCAGCAGGCCGTGTTCCTGCAGCGCGTCGCCCATCCCGACATCGCCTTTGCAGTGGAAGCACCCAAGGACCCGGTATTCTTCGAAGGTGACGGACGGCTGATCAGCCAGGCGCTCACCAATGTGCTCAAGAACGCGGGCGAGGGGATCGCCGCGCGCCTTGCCGCGGGCGACGAGGCTCCCGGCAAGATCCAAGTCGCGCTTCAGCCCAACGGCACGAATTTCGCTTTCACGGTGAGCGACAATGGCATCGGCCTCCCGGCCGAGCATCGTCACCGCTTGACCGAGCCTTATGTCACCACCCGCGCCAAGGGCACGGGGCTGGGTTTGGCGATCGTGCGCAAGATCATGGAGGACCACGGGGGCGAGATCGCGTTGGCGGACGCGGAAAGCGGCGAGGGGGCCTTGGTCACGCTGACATTCCCCTTCGCACAAAAGCCAAAATCCCCTGAAATGCGTCAGAAAGGCATAGAGAATGAGCAAAACCGGATCGCCGATCACGTCTGAGATTCTGGTGGTGGACGACGAAGAGGATATCCGCGACCTGATCGCCGGCGTCCTCAAGGACGAAGGCTATGAATCGCGGATGGCGGGCGACAGCGACGGCGCCTTGACGGCGGTCCGCGCGCGCAGGCCCCAGCTGGTGATCCTGGACATCTGGCTGCAAGGCTCGCGGCTCGACGGCATCCATGTGCTGGACCAGATCAAGCGCGAGCATCCCGACCTGCCGGTGGTGATGATCTCGGGCCATGGCACCATCGAGACCGCGGTGGCCTCGATCAAGAAAGGGGCCTACGATTTCATCGAGAAGCCGTTCAAGTCCGACCGCCTGCTGCATGTGGTGGAACGGGCGCTGGAAGCGGCGCGGCTGAAGCGCGAAATCCAGGAATTGAAACTCAAGGCAGGCGACGATGGCGAGATGGTGGGCCAGTCCTCGGTGATCGCCCAGTTGCGCGCCCTGATCGACAAGATCGCTCCCACCAACAGCCGGATTCTGATTTCCGGCCCCGCCGGTTCGGGCAAGGAAGTCGCAGCGCGCCTGATCCACGCGCATTCGCGCCGCGTCACCAACGCCTTTGTCGCCATCAATTGCGCCACCATGGCGCCAGGTCGGATCGAGGCCGAATTGTTCGGCATCGAGCAGGGCGACAGCCACAAGACCGGCCTGTTCGAGCTGGCGCACAACGGCACGCTCTATCTGGACGAAGTCGCCGACATGCCGCTGGAGACGCAGGGCAAGATCCTGCGCGTATTGATCGACCAGACCTTCACGCGGCTGGGCGGCACCACCCGCGTCCAGGTGGATGCGCGGGTGATCTGCTCGACCACGCGCGACCTTCGCGCCGAGACCGAGGCGGGCCGCTTCCGCGAAGACCTTTATCACCGCCTCAATGTGGTGCCGTTGCGGATTCCGTCGTTGGCGGAACGGCGCGACGACATCCCCGGGCTGATCGCGCATTTCATGAAGCGCCTGTCGGCGGCCAGCGGCTTGCCGGTGAGGAATATCGGCGACGACGCCATGGCGGTGCTGCAGGCCCATAGCTGGCCGGGCAATGTCCGCCAGTTGCGCAACATCGTCGAGCGGCTGTTGATCCTGGCCAGCGACGACCTCAACGAGACCGTCACCGCCGATCTTCTGCCCACCGATCTGGGCAGCGGCAATGGCTGGGGCGGCCAGAAGGGCGGCGATCTGGTGATCTCGCTACCCTTACGCGAAGCGCGGGAGATTTTCGAGCGCGACTATCTGGTGGCGCAGATCAACCGCTTTGGCGGCAACATCTCGCGCACCGCCGCCTTCATCGGCATGGAACGCTCGGCGCTTCACCGGAAGCTCAAGTCCCTGGGTGTGGGCTCGTCGCAGACTTTCAACGCGTGAGGCGCTGTTTCTCCCTCCACCATGGCGGGGCTTGACCCAGCCATCCAGATGAGGCCCATGCACGCCATGACATTCGTGTGAGTTCGCAATGATTCGATGGAATTCCTCTCGCGCGCCGGCGGGACGCGTCGCCTATGTCAACGGCCGCTATATTCCGCACGGCCGGGCCGGGGTGCATGTCGAGGACCGCTCGTTGCAACTGGGCGACGGCATCTATGAAGTCACGGCCATCGTCGATGGCTGCTCGATCGACGAGGAGCCGCATTTGGACCGCATGGAGCGGTCCTTGCGCGAAATCGGCATGGCGATGCCGATGGACCGCGCCGCCATGAAGCTGGTGATGCGCGAGATGATCCGGTTGAACCGGGTGAAGGACGGGCTGCTCTATATCCAGGTCTCGCGCGGCACGGCCCGGCGCGATCATCCAATCCCCGTCGAGCCGCTGCGTCCCACCTTAATTATGACGGCGCGCTCGGCCGACCCGGAGTTGAGCGAGAAAAAGCGCAGAGAAGGCGTTGCCGTGATCACGCGGCCCGACCAGCGCTGGGCAAGGCGCGACATCAAGACGGTGCAGCTTTTGCCCAATCTTCTGGCCAAGACCGAGGCGCGCAAGCACGGTGCCTATGAGGCCTGGTTGGTGGACGGCGAAGGTTTCGTTACGGAAGGTGCCTCGACCAATGCCTGGATCGTGGACAAGGACGGTCATGTGGTCACGCGCCAGCTTAGCAACGACATCCTGCCCGGCGTCACGCGGCGCGTGATTCTGGAAGCGGCGGCCGAGGCCCAGCTCACCATTGCCGAACGCAAATTCAGCGTGGAAGAGGCCAAACAGGCGCGCGAAGCTTTTATTTCCTCTGCGTCAGGGGCGGCGATTCCGGTGGTGGCGATTGACGGCGTGAAGGTGGGCGAGGGCAAGCCCGGCCCCTTGGCGCGCCGGATACGCGAACTCTATGCCCGCAAGGCGGGCATTCCGGCCTAAAGCCCCGTTACGATTTTTTCGCTTTCGCGGCCCGCCGCATCCACTATGCTTGCTGCCACTGGCCCAATTTTTTAGGGCGAACGACAAAGGGGAAAACCCCATAGGCGAAACAATGAGCGAAAAACAACAAAATCTGCAAGACACGTTCCTCAACGCCGTCCGCAAAAGCAAAGCCTCGGTCACGATCTTCCTGGTCAATGGCGTCAAGCTTCAGGGCAACATCACCTGGTTCGACAATTTCTGCGTGCTGCTCCGCCGCGATGGCCAGGCGCAACTGGTTTATAAGCACGCCATCTCGACCGTGATGCCAATGGGCCCGATCCAGCTTCAGGATGAAGCCGCGCACGAGTCCGCCTGATCTTGGCCGGCCGTAAAGACGAGCGGGACCGCGTTTCAGCCTTCGTCATTCATGTCGAGCCCAAATCGCGCGCCCAGAATACGCGCGATGCCGAGGCGCGCCTGGAAGAAGCGGTCGGCCTGGCCGGCGCCATCGATCTCGATGTGGTGGAAGCGAAAATCGCGCCCCTGGCGCGGCCCACGCCCGCCACGATGATCGGTTCGGGCAAAGTGGCCGAAATCGCAGCGGACGCCAAAGCGCGCAAGCCGGACGTCGCGATCGTCAATGCCCAGCTCAGTCCGGTGCAGCAGCGCAATCTGGAAAAGGCCTGGGGCACGAAGGTGCTGGACCGCACGGCGCTGATCCTGGAGATTTTCGGCGAACGCGCCGCCACCAGGGAAGGGCGGCTGCAAGTGGAGTTGGCCCATCTCACCTATCAGCGTTCGCGGCTGGTCCGAAGCTGGACCCATCTGGAGCGGCAACGGGGCGGCTTCGGCTTCCTGGGCGGGCCCGGCGAGACCCAGATCGAAGCCGACCGCCGCCTGATCGGCGCGCGCATCGTCAAGATCGAGCGCGAGCTGGAAGGGGTCGCGCGCACCCGCTCCTTGAGCCGCCAGGCCAGGCGGCGGGTGCCGTTCCCCGTGATCGCGCTGGTGGGCTACACCAATGCCGGCAAATCCACCCTGTTCAACCGCCTCACCAAGGCCGACGTACTGGCCAGGGATCTGTTGTTCGCCACCCTCGATCCCACCATGCGGGGGCTGAAGCTGCCGAACGCGACCCGCGTGATCCTGTCTGACACGGTGGGCTTCATCGCCGATCTGCCCACCGAACTGGTGGCCGCCTTCCGCGCCACCCTGGAAGAGGTGCTGACGGCCGACGTGATCGCCCATGTCCGCGACGCCCATCATGACGAGAGCGAAGCGCAAAAGGCCGATGTGCTGAAGGTGCTGGCCGAACTGGGGGTGCCGGAAAGCCGGCCCATGATCGAGATCCTGAACAAGATCGACCTGCTGCCCGACGAAGTCCGCGACGGGTTGCTCGCCGGGAAACTTATGAGCAAGCAAACGGGGGGCAAGCGGGCGGTGGCGGTATCGGCGCTGACGGGTGAAGGGCTGGACACGCTTTTGGCCCGTTTCGAGGCCGAGGTGACGCATGACAACATCGGTCTGGAGTTGAGTTTGGAGGCCAGCGACGGCGCCAATCTGGCCTGGGTCTATCGCCATGCCGAAGTGACCAGACGGCGCGAGCGGGGCAACCGCATTGCCCTTTCACTCAGGATTTCTCCACAGGAGATGA